>ERZ772971.537-NODE-537-length-23423-cov-4.606171_pt1 | contig 23423 bp, 19 predicted proteins | sample MGYA00511943_ERZ772971 | MGnify/ENA primary metagenome ERZ772971 (study PRJEB29015, sample SAMEA2737929) | human oral metagenome | biome: human oral; feature: human-associated habitat; material: dental | place: China | collected 2144 ... | reverse complement strand
AGCGGCGTTTAAATCTGCATTTTATGCACATCTAAATAACGGAGGGGCTGGCTGGATATGCACAAATAAAGCCGGTTTTATGTACATTTAAAAAGCGCCGTACAAAGGGCGGCGAAGTGGAAGTCAGCATCGGCAAACTCATCTGCGACTCGGATATGCCTATTACCATTGGAAAGTCCGGCTGGTTGAGCAGTAGCCGCGAACTCAAAGCCGGTGTGGACGGTGAAGAGATCATCGCCACCATCAAACCGGACAAAGACGACGTGTGGACCATCACAGCCGTCAAGGGCTGGACACCGCCTCAAGATACCCCGGTTTCTATCTGCCTCTGGAACCGCGAAGTCTGCAGCAGGAAATAAAAGACACCAACGCCCTCCCCCGCTGGCTGCCCACAGGCTCAGTGTTTATCCCGCTTGGCGGCCGCCCACGGGCCCGGGTTTTATCCCGCTTGGCGGCCGCCTACGGGCCCGTGGTTTTATTCCGCTTGGCCGCCGTCCTCAAAAAAGCCCCGCGATAGCGGGGCTTTGATTTAGGTGAAAGGATTAAGCGCGTTCGCGAAAGTCGTCGCCGACAAAGATGCGCACCGGATTGCCACGTTCAATCTGGAAATGGCGGCAGTGTTGCGCGTGTCGCTGCACGGCCTCCCGTTCCGCCGCCAGCGCAGCGTGGCGCGCATCCAGTTGCTGACAGGCGAGGCGGCGGTTCGCGTGCTGCGAGCGCTCCGCCTGCACTTTGACGCGCAGGCCGCTCACGCTGTCCGTCGCCCACACCGCGCTGCGCGTTTTGTTGACGTGCTGCCCGCCTTTGCCGCCCGCTTTGCAGCTCTGGATGAGGATGTCACCCCGCGCAACGGGGGCGGCCTCTGCCAGCGGGTAGATGCCGATGTACCAGTTTTTGCGCGGATGCTTGGGGCGGAGGCGGCTTTGCCAGATCCACTGGATGGTGCCCTGCCAGCGCGCGGCGAAGGCTGCCACCTTGTCACCGCTCAACGTGATGACGGCAGACTGGATGCCGTGCCGGCTGCGGCGTTCGTCGTGGATTTCCACGCGGATGCCATGCGCGGCGGCTTCCGCGCTGAGGCGTTGCAGGGCGAGGGCGGCGGCGCGTTCGCATTCGCCGGGGCCATGTGCGGCGCTGATTTGCAGTTTCATCCGGCATCCCCCCGCGTTTTGTAGGTGAGGACGGGCGTGAGGCGCAGCACCGGCTCGATAAGGCCGAAGGCGGTGAGGGCCGCGATGGTGTGCTCAATGTTGCGGTAGGCCTGCGGCGCTTCGTCGTAGAGCAGGGTTTTGTCGGCGCAGATGATATGGCCGCCGTATGGGTTGCGCAGCAGTTCTTGCGGACGGTATTTGCCGGACAGGCGCGCTTTGCAGGCGCCGCGCTGCCATTTGCGTCCGGCACCGTGGGCGAGGCTGGCAAGATTGCCCGCATCCCGTCCGGTCGGGCGGACAAGGTAGCTGGCACTGCCACGCGATCCGGCGATGACGACGAGGCCGGCATCCGCTGCTGCCGCACCTTTGCGGTGCAGCCAGCCATCCACGCCGTTCAGATGCGTGTGCACGAGCTGGTTGTGCGCGGTGTCGCTGACGGGGTGCAGCGTGGCGCCGAGGTTTTGCGCAAGACGGGCAGCGATGAGGCTGCGGTTTGCTTTGGCGTAAGCAACGGCAGCGTCGTGCGCGGCGAGATAAGCGGCGGCATCCGGACTTGCAGCGGCAAGTGGCGCGTGGCCGTGCTGCTCGATGTGCGCGCGCAGGATAGCGCCGCCATAGCCGCGCGAACCGCTGTGGACGAGGACGCACAAGGCATCCGCGTCGAAATCCGGCGGCAGTTGCGCGGGAGCGAGGACGGCATCAACGCGCTGGATTTCCGCGAAGTGGTTGCCGCCGCCGATGGTGCCGAGGGCGTGGCGGTAGGGGTGGTCGGCGGCGATGCCTGTGGCCGCGATGTGCGGCAGCCAGTCGTCATCAAGCGGACTTTCAAGCTCGCCAATGCGGCGCAGTAGCTTGTCCGCACTGGTTTTGCGCGCGGCAAGGTCGCTCTGCCACAGGCTCATGCCGCAGCCGATATCAGCGCCGATGAGGGCGGGATAGAGGTGGCTGTGGCTGTAAAACGCAGCACCAACGGGATAGCCGCGCCCCGGATGCAGGTCAGGCATACCGGCGGCAGCGTTAATGTACTCAAGGGCGGCAGTGCGGTTGAGTTGCTGAATGGCGCTGCCTTCGGGGGTGGTTTTGTGGTCGGCAATGATGACCACGGGGGTTTGATTGCCCATAGGAATCCTGTGATTGTTCGATAAAAGACGCAATCACAAGCGGGCGGAAGATAGGGATGCCGCTCAGGCGTTGTGATTGCAAGGGGTGATGTCAGTTGTGCTGGTGCGCATCATGGGAACCTCCTTGCGGTTAAGTGAATTGGGATAAAACGGGCGCGGATTATAGGGATGCGTGGGTAAGCGGGCAAGGTTTTTGTTGCACGTCAACAACAGATAGCGGCAATTTTCATGCCACCAGTCGTACGAACCCCATTTGACCTTTGACCAGCGAACTGAAAAAGCTCGCCGAGCAGGATTGTCCAGAGGATGATCTTGCGGTTGATGGTGTTGTGATAGTTCATGGGGTCTCCTTGTGAGTGGAGTTATTGCGCGGGATGTGCAAGTTGCCCATTGGGTTGATTTAGGGATTTGCGCTCAGACCAAGCGACGGATACCGGCGCAGAATTTACGGAAACTGGGTGAGAGGTTGCGTTCGGGTTCGAGCAAGGGAGCTATGTTTTCCGCCCATTCGTATTTTTTGCTGCCGACGGTTTTGTCGCGTTTGAGGCCAGTCGCACCTTCGGGGTAAATGATGTCGGCCAAGAGTTCCCATGTGCCGCAAATGCTGTCTTGCTTGTAGCGTTTGAGTTTGTCTTGGCGCTGTCTGGCTGTGGGGTAAGCTCGCAATAGGGCGTGCTTGTCGCCCAGATACCAAGCCTCGATTTCTTCGATGGCCAAGCGGATGAGGACGGTAAATGCGGGAGCGCTGACCGCTACTAACGCGTTAAGCTCGGCAAGGAAGGCCGCACAGTTGCGGTTATCGGTATCGACCAGCACGACGACAGCATCAATGCCGGGGGTATTGGCATAGCCTTGCAGGAGGCGGGGCAAGTTGTCGAGCAAAATACGTTTGTTTGGGTCGGTTGTTCCTTTAAGGTTGGGCGGAATATGGCCGACGCCTTTGTAAGCGTGGATGCGCCATGTGTGTGCCGGACCTAGCAATTTGGGCAGTAAGGCGCTCAGCAGTTTTTTACCAGAGGCGTCTTCAACCAGGAATTCGATGTGCATGGTTAAGCCCGATCCAAATAGTCGCTATACCACAGTCCGCCCAGAGGCAGGCCTTCTTTCACCAAACGGTTGACCAGCGCGATGTCGGAGGCGCGACGGATGGTGGAGAATCCGTCGCTGCCTTTTTCCAGTATCCATACTTCTTCCGGCGAGAGTGCGTCAACGAAATAGGGTTGGTGCGTTGTCACGAAGATTTGCGGCGCATTTTTTTTGCCGGTGGCATGGGCGCGGAATTCATTGGCCAGGGTTTCCAGCAGCTTGTGGTAAAGACCATTTTCCGGTTCTTCGATACAGATAAAGGGCGGCGGTTCGGGGTCTTCCAAAAGCAGCAGGTAGGCAAAAATTTTCAGGGTGCCATCGGACATTTGCTGGGCGAAGAAGGGATCGGTGAAGGCGCCGTCGTTGAAGCGCAGGAGTACACGTTTGTCGGCAGTAACTTCGGTATCAATATGGGTGATGCCGGGGATTCTTTCGGCAATACGGAGGAGAATTTTGCGGAATCTTTCTTTGTGTTCGCGCTCCATGTATTGCACAACATTGCCGATGTTGTCGCCGTGGATATTGAGGTGGCGCTGCGCCCCGGCATTGGACAGGGTGCGCGCAGCATCGGGGTAGAAATAGGACAGATACCAGCTTTTCAGGAAGTCGCGAAAACGCTGGATACGCGGATGTTCGCGCAGGGTGCCCAAGGTGGCAATGCCGAGTTGACGCGGATCGGTCAATTCGACGGGAATTTTGCTGCTGTCTTCTTCGCTTTCGACAGCATCTTGACCGGCCCAAGCGGTGCCTTTGCCGTGGTTAAGGCGGAGAAAGGGGAAGGGTTGGCCGTGTTTTTGCCCTTTACGCCGCTGTTTGAGGGTCTCCGATTCGACGTAAGGACGCTCGTGTTTATCAAGGTTGATAGCGAGTTCGTAGGTGATGGGGCGCTCGCTTTTGGATTCGCGGTAATAGATTTCAAAGCGGATAGGTTCATCCGTACCTTTGCTGCGCAGACGCTCGAAGCCGCCGCGCTGTTTCATGTCACAGGCGGTTTCCACATCGGTAGCGAGGCAGTCGGCGATGAAGCCGAAAGCATCAAGAAGCGTGCTTTTGCCGGCGCCGTTTTTACCGATGACGACGGTGAAGGGTGTCAATGCTGTGGCATTTTGCCCATATGACACTTTGCCGAGAGTGATGTCGCGCAAGGCGCGAAAGTTTTGCACGCGGAAGCCTTCGATACTGGCCATGAGAGACTCCGGGTTATTGCGCCAAGTGGTCGCGGGTAGCGGCGAAGCCGATGTCGGGATGGCGTTCTTGCGTGAGTTGCAGGTTGACGCGGCTGGGCGCGACGTACACCAGTTGCCCATAGTGGTCATGCGCGAGGTTCGCCTGGTTTTTGTCGGTAAAGGCTTTCAGCGCTTTGTCATCCGGCGCTTCTACCCAGCGCGCGGTGGCAACGTTCACCCCTTCAAACTGGCACTCGACGTTGTATTCGGTTTTCAGGCGTTCTTTGACAACATCGAATTGCAACACACCGACCGCGCCGAGGATGAGGTCGTTGCCGATCAGCGGCTTGAAAAACTGGGTCGCCCCTTCTTCGCAGAGTTGTTCCAGCCCTTTCAGGAGCGCTTTCATTTTCAGCGGATCTTTCAGGCGGACACGACGGAAGAGTTCCGGCGCGAAGTCAGGAATGCCGGTGAATTGCAGCTCTTCGCCTTCGGTGAAGGTATCGCCGATGCGGATGGTGCCGTGGTTGTGGATGCCAATGATGTCACCGGCGACGGCACTGCTGATGTGTTCGCGTTCGGCGGCGAGGAAGGTGAGTGCGTCGGGGATTTTGATGTCGCGGGCGAGGCGCACCTGGCGCAGTTTCATGCCGGGAGTGAAGGTGCCGGAATTGATGCGCATGAAGGCGATGCGGTCGCGGTGTTTCGGGTCCATGTTCGCCTGGATTTTGAAGACGAAGCCGCTGAATTTGTCTTCCTGTGGGGCAACGGCGCGCGCCGTGGTCTGCCGCGCGCGTGGTGCGGGAGCATATTCGGCAAAGCCGTTCAGCATTTCGCGCACGCCGAAGTTACCAATCGCCGAACCGAAGTACACCGGCGTCAATTCGCCGCGCAGGTAGGCGTCATGATCAAAGGGATTCCCCGCTTCGCGCAGCAGCTCTATTTCGTCACGGAAGGCAGCGATGGTATCAGGCAGGAGTTCGTCAAGGCGCGGGTTGTCGAGGCCCTGTACTTCTTCGCCGTTGTTGACCAGCGCGCCTTTACCCGCTTCGTAGAAATAGACTTTGTCTTCGAGCAGGTGATAGACGCCGCGCAGGGTGCGTCCCATGCCAATCGGCCAGGTGACGGGCGCGCAGCGGATTTTCAGCACGTCTTCGACTTCATCCAGCAGGCTCATCGGCTCACGCCCTTCGCGGTCAAGTTTGTTGATGAAGGTGAAGATGGGGGTGTCGCGCAGGCGGCAGACTTCCATCAGCTTGATGGTGCGTTCTTCGACGCCTTTGGCGCAGTCAATGACCATCAGCGCCGAGTCCACGGCGGTAAGGGTACGGTAGGTATCTTCGGAAAAGTCTTCGTGGCCGGGGGTATCAAGCAGATTGATGACGCGACCGTTATAGGGGAACTGCATCACCGAGCTGGTGACAGAGATACCGCGCTCCTGTTCCATTTTCATCCAGTCAGAGGTGGCGTGACGCGCTGCCTTGCGCCCTTTGACCGTACCGGCGAGTGCTATCGCGCCGCCGAAAAGCAGCAGTTTTTCGGTGAGGGTGGTTTTCCCCGCGTCGGGGTGGGAAATGATGGCAAAGGTGCGGCGGTCGCGGTAGTCGTTAGAGAGGATGTCGCTCATGGTTTTCGGGCTGGTTGAAAGAGAAACCGCGCACGGGGCGCGGCGGGAACGAGTTTAGTATAAGCGCTGTAATGGTTTGGTGTGAGGCAATAGTGGCTTCAAATAGGAAGGAGACAAGGCGGCATGCCGAAAACAGGATGTGTAAACACGGCAAAACGCGCCCACACCGTATCGTTTCTATTTGAAGCTACTATAAAAAGTGCCGGGGAAACCCCGGCACTTTTTGACACGACAGTGTCTTACATGGTTTGCGTGAAGGTACGGGTAATGACGTCCATTTGCTGCTCTTTGGTGAGCGAGTTGAAGCGGACGGCATAGCCGGAGACGCGGATGGTCAACTGCGGGTAGAGTTCCGGATCGTTCATCGCTTCAATCAGCATTTCGCGGTTCAATACGTTGACGTTCAAGTGCTGACCACCTTCGATTTCGTTGTCATGGTGGAAGTAGCCATCCATCAGACCGGCAAGGTTAGCCTGACGCGTGGTGTCGTCTTTGCCGAGGGCGCCCGGAATGATAGAGAAGGTATAGGAGATACCGTCTTTGGCGTAGGCAAATGGCAGTTTGGCGACCGAGGTCAGGGAAGCAACCGCACCGTTCACATCACGACCATGCATCGGGTTGGCGCCTGGTCCAAACGGTGCACCGGCGCGACGGCCATCCGGGGTGTTACCGGTTTTCTTGCCGTACACGACGTTGGAAGTGATGGTAAGCACGGACTGGGTCGGGGTAGCACCACGGTACATCTTGTGGCTGGCGACTTTCTTCATGAAGCGTTCGACGAGGTCGCAAGCGATGCTGTCCACGCGTTCGTCGTTGTTGCCAAATTGCGGATATTCGCCTTCGATTTCGAAGTCAACGGCGATGCCGTTTTCATCGCGAACCGGACGCACTTTGGCGTATTTGATGGCGGAGAGTGAGTCGGCAGCAACGGAAAGTCCGGCGATACCGCAAGCCATGGTGCGGTAAACGTCGCGATCATGCAGAGCCATCAACGCGGCTTCGTAGCTGTATTTGTCGTGCATGTAGTGGATGCAGTTCAGCGCCGTGACGTATTGGGTAGCCAGCCAATCCATGAAGTTGTCCATGCGGGTGATGACGGTGTCGTAGTTGAGCACTTCATCGGTGAGCGGGGCAACTTTCGGGCCGACTTGTTCTTTGGATTTTTCGTCAACGCCACCGTTGATTGCATAGAGCAGGGTTTTGGCGAGGTTGGCGCGGGCACCGAAGAACTGCATTTGTTTGCCGACCACCATCGGGCTGACGCAGCAGGCGATAGCGTAATCGTCGCTGTTGAAGTCCGGACGCATCAGATCGTCGTTTTCGTACTGCACGGAAGAGGTATCGATAGAGACTTTCGCACAGAAGTGTTTGAAGCCGACCGGCAGTTGTTCGGACCAGAGGATAGTCATGTTCGGTTCCGGCGACGGTCCCATGTTGTAGAGGGTGTGCAGGAAGCGGAAGCTGTTCTTGGTGACGAGCGTACGACCGTCTAGACCCATACCACCGATGGATTCGGTAGCCCAAATCGGGTCGCCGGAGAAAAGTTGGTCGTATTCCGGGGTACGCAGGAAGCGAACCATGCGCAGTTTCATGACGAGGTGGTCAATCATTTCTTGCGCTTCGCTTTCGGTGATGACGCCGTTTTTCAGATCGCGTTCGATGTAAATGTCGAGGAAGGTGGAAACGCGGCCAAAGCTCATGGCGGCGCCATTTTGGGATTTGACAGCGGCGAGGTAGCCGAAGTAAGTCCACTGTACCGCTTCTTTGGCGTTGGTAGCCGGGCCGGAAATGTCGTAACCATAAGCAGCGGCCATTTCTTTCATTTGACCGAGGGCACGGTGCTGTTCGGCGATTTCTTCACGACGGCGGATGGTTTCTTCCAAGTCTTTGCCTGCTTCGAGGTCAGCCTGGAAGGAGTTGAATTGTTTGACTTTGTCAGCCATCAGGAAGTCGATACCGTAAAGGGCGACGCGGCGGTAGTCACCAATGATGCGGCCACGACCATAAGCATCCGGCAGACCGGTCAGCACACCGGATTTGCGGCAGCGGCGGATGTCCGGGGTGTACACATCGAACACGCCCTGGTTGTGGGTTTTACGGTATTCGGTGAAGGCTTTTTTCACTTGCTCGTTGAGCGGAGTGTCATAGATTTTGCAGGAATCCATGACCATCTTGATGCCACCGTAGGGCATGATGGCGCGTTTCAGCGGTTCATCGGTTTGCAGGCCGACGATGACTTCAAGGTTTTTGTCGATATAGCCAGGTGCGTGGCTGTTGATGCCGGAAACGATATCAGCGTCGATTTTCAGCGGGGCCTTGGTGCGGTTTTCTTCTTTCACACCTTCCATCACGCTGTCCCACAGTTTGGTGGTAGCGGGGGTGGCAGGGGCGAGGAAGCTGCCGTCGCCTTCATACGGGGTGTAGTTCTTCTGGATGAAGTCGCGCACATTGACGCTGGTTTCCCAGTCGCCGGCGATGAAGTTAGCCCAAGCGGCAGGGCGATTTTCAGTTTTGGTTAGCATGATTACTCCTATGTGCATGAAAAATGAAGCTGTTACCTGCGGCTGCGAATGCTATGGCAACCGCTTTCTGACTACGGATATTATATTTTTTTTATAAATTTATAGCAAATTGATTTATTTTTTACTTATTGATTAACACGAGTATTTAATAAAATCTTCTTCTATTACAACATGGTGTGCTTATCTAAATTATTAGAAACTAATTGTCAAATTCCGATGCTTTTAATTATGCAAAACAAAGCCCCCATTCAGGGGGCTTTGTACGGATAGCGCCTATCAGCTCTTGAGGTAGTTGATGATGGCGGTGGTAGAAGGATCGTGTTCGCCGGTTTTGCCCGCGAGGCTCGCTTCAGTACCTTTTGCCAGCACTTTACCGAGTTCGACGCCCCATTGGTCGTAGGCGTTGACGTCGTAGAGGATGGCTTGCACGGTGACTTTGTGTTCGTACAGGGCGATAAACGCGCCAAGTTTCGCCGGGGTCAGCTCATCCAGGATGATGGTGGTGCTGGGGCGGTTACCCGGGCAGGTGCGCTGGTAGCGTTCTTCTTCCGGGATATTTTGCAGGTCGCTGTCGTCACGGCCACGCATCAAGGCTTCAGCCTGCGCGGTGCAGTGGCCGTGGATGATGCGCTGTGCGTCTTCGTAGCCTTTCGGCGGGGTTTTGACGGTAACGAAGTCAATCGGGATATTGCGCTGCCCTTGGTGGATGAGCTGGAAGAAGGCGTGCTGCGCTTCGGTGCCGGTACCGCCCCAGACAATGATGCCGCTCGGTTTGGTCAGCGGTTTGCCTTCGCGGTTGGCGCGTTTGCCAAGGCTTTCCATGTCGAGCTGTTGCAGGTATTGCGGGAAGGGTTCCATCGGGTTGCAATAGGTGATGACAGCGCGGTTGTTCCAGTTGTAGTAGTGGTTGTACCACGCTTCAAGCGTCGCCAGCCACACCGGCATGTTTGCCATCAGCGGCGCGGTCTGGAAGTGTTTGTCCATTTCGTGCGCGCCAGCGAGCAGGTCTTCGTAGGCTTCGTAACCGTTTTGCAGGATGAACGGCAGGCTAATAGCTGACCACAGCGAGAAGCGCCCGCCAACCCAATCCCAGAAGGGCAGGACGCGTTCGGCGGCAATACCGAAGGCGGCGGCTTTTTCGACGTTGGCCGAGAGAGCAATCATTTGTTCGTCCGCTTTCTCTCCGCCTGCCGCACGTAACCACTCGCGCATGTAGCCAGCGTTGGAGAGGGTTTCTTCGGTGCCGAAGCTCTTGGATGCGGCAATCAGCAGAGTGGTGGCCGGGTTGAGACGGCGTTTGAGTTCGCTGATTTTGACGGGATCAGGAGTCGCGAGGAAATGGACGCGAATGCGGTCATCCGCGAGGTGTTTGAAGGCGGTGCAGAGCAGGCGCGGGCCGAGTTCGGAGCCGCCGATGCCGATATGGATGACGTCGGTAATCGCCTGGCCGTCAAAACCTTTCCATTCGCTACTGCGCACGCGTTCGGCGATGTTTTTCATGCGCGCCCGCACGTCGCGGATGTGCGGGCTGACGTCTTCGCCGTTGACGACGAAGGGCTGATCGGCAGGTGCGCGCAGACGGTGGTGCAGCGCCGGGCGGTGTTCGCCGGTATTGACGTTGTCGCCCCGAGTGATGGCAGCGATACCTTCAGCGACGCCCGCGCTATCCACCCATTGTTGCCACAGCGCCTTGGTTTGCGCGTTGATGTGGTTTTTGGAGAGATCAAGATAGATACCGGCGTGGTGTAGCGTCCATTCCTGCACACGACCCGGTTCGGCGGCGAACCATTCGCTCAGGGTTTTGCTTTGGATGGTGTCTTTGTGGGACTTCAATTTTTCGTGCAGTGTGCTCATTGTCGTCATGTCCTTTTACCTTAAACGATGTTGTCGGGTTGAGTGCGTTGGCAATAGTGTTCGAGATTCATCATGCCTTGCGCCATCGTAGCGAGTGTCGAGGTAGTACCGGCAAGTGCGGGCGGGGTATCTACGTCTGACTGCCAATATTCAACATACATGCGCAGGGTAGTGCCACGGCTGTCGGTGCCGGAGAGGCGGCAGATGATGCGTGCCTGCTCACCGAACTGGATTTGCAGACCCTGGCCGGGGCTGGTTTCGCCGTTGGTCGGATCCACATAGTTGAACTGCTGCGCATCAGTGATCAGCAGCCCGCTTACCGTTTGCCCACGCAGTTTTTCCAGCTGGATTTCAAATTGTTTCAGCATTTCATCGGCAGTGGCCTTGTCGAGCGCGGTGTAATCGAAGCGGTTGAAAATGTGGCGGCCATATTTCTTCCAGTGCGCCTCGATGATGTCATCCGGCGTCTTGCCCGTAGCAGCTTGCAGGTTAAGCCAGCACAGCACCGCCCAGATGCCGTCCTTCTCGCGGATATGGTTGCCGCCGGTGCCGAAACTTTCCTCGCCACAGAGGTGAATCAGGTCGGCATCCAGCAAGTTGGCGAAATACTTCCAGCCGGTCGGCGTTTCATAATAGTTCAGCCCACGCGCGGTGCAGACTGCGTCTACGGCGCGGCTGGTCGGCATCGTCCGCCCTACGCCTTTCAGCGTGCGCAGGCAGGGGATGAATTGATGATTGTCGGCAATCACCGCGAGGCTGTCGCAAGGATTCACAAAATGCTTACGCCCGGTAATCAAGTTGCGATCGCCGTCACCATCACTGGCTGCGCCCATCACCACTGCCGGATTAGCCGCAATCGCCGCTTTTAATTCATCAATATGCGCGGGTGAGGGGTCGGGGTGGCCACCGCCGAAATCAGGCAGAGGCTTGGTGTTCAGCAAAAATTGCTGCGGCAGGCCGAGACGTTTGCTGAAAACCTCAATCGCATATGGGCCAGTCGCGGCGTGCATCGCGTCAAACACAAACGGATGCTTGGCGATGTGAGCTTTGATGGCGGGAAAATCGAAGAGCGATTCCATCAGGTCGGCATAATCGGCGGTGCTGCTGATGACGCGGATTTCCGTGTCGCCCAGGCGGTAACTGCCCGGTGTGGCCAAAGACGGTAATTCGACATCGGCGATGGTGTATTCCGTAAGTGACTTGGAGACGGCGAAGGCCGCTTCCGTGGCATGTTCCGGCGCGGGTTGCCCGGCAGCGAGATTGAACTTGATGCCGAAATCGCCGTCCTTACCGCCCGGGTTGTGGCTGGCTGACAAAATAATGCCGAAATCGGCGTGATAGTGACGGATGACGTGCGAGGCAGCAGGTGTGGACAGGAGACCGTTCTCACCGACCAGCACCAACTTCGCTCCTTGAGCCACCGCCATTTTCAGAACGATAGCGGCAGCTTCCGCGCCGTAATAGCGCCCATCGCCACCCAGCACGATTGTTTTGCCGGCAACGCCGCCGAGCGAAGTAAAAATGGACTGGATGAAACTTTCGGTGTAATGCGGCTGCTGATAATGCGGCACGGTCTTGCGCAGACCGGAAGTCCCGGGACGTTGGTCATCGAACGTTGCGAATTTAATCGTCTTGATATTCATGGAATTACCTCTTGGGTGGCGGGAAAACTAACGGTATTTTAACGCAATATCGTGGATTTAGTATTAACACACGGGGTTTTGTGTGAAAAAGAGGTGAGGTTCACAATCATGCTGGTGGTACGGAGAAGCAACAAGGCGGGCTCGCAGCCCGCCTTGTGTTTGCAACATCGGATGCCGTTATGGTTTTTCGGCACCGTCCCATATTCATAGAAAAAGCGGTGCCGAAGCACCGCTCTGTTTATACACGCTTTATCAGGCGTATTTTTTGCGCAGGATTTTCGCCGCTTCGACCATGTTGGCGAGTGCCGCTTTGGTTTCCGGCCAGGCGCGGGTTTTCAGGCCGCAGTCCGGGTTAACCCAGAGGCGTTCTTTCGGGATGCGGGCGATGGCTTTGTCCATCAGATCCACCATGCTTTCGACGCTGGGCACGTTCGGCGAGTGGATGTCGTATACGCCGGGGCCGATTTCGTTCGGGTAGTTGAAGTCGTCGAAGGCTTTGAGCAGCTCCATGTCGGAACGCGAGGTTTCGATGGTGATGACGTCGGCATCCAGGTCGGCGATGGACTGGATGATGTCGTTGAATTCGCTGTAACACATGTGGGTGTGGATTTGGGTTTCATCCGCCACACCGTTGGCGCAGACGCGGAAGGCGAAGACGGTCCAGTCCAGATAGGCTTGCCATTGGTCTTTTTTCAGCGGCAGGCCTTCACGCAGCGCAGGTTCGTCAATCTGGATGACGCCAAGGCCGGCTTTTTCGAGGTCGAGCACTTCGTCGCGGATGGCGAGCGCGATTTGCAGGCAGGTTTCCGAACGCGGCTGGTCGTCACGGACGAAAGACCAGTTGAGGATAGTGACCGGACCGGTGAGCATGGCTTTCATCGGACGCTTGGTCAGCGATTGCGCGTATTGTGACCAGAAGACGGTCATCGGTTTCGGGCGGGAGATGTCGCCGTAGATAACCGGCGGTTTGACGCAACGTGAGCCGAAGGATTGCACCCAGGCGAAACGGGTGAAGATGTAGCCGTCAAGCTGTTCGCCGAAGTACTCGACCATGTCGTTACGTTCGGCTTCGCCGTGGACGAGGACGTCAATATCCAGTTCTTCCTGGATTTTCACGCACTGACGGATGTCGGCCTGCATGTCTTCGATGTATTGCGCTTCGCTGATGGCACCTTTACGGAAGTCGCTGCGCGATTTGCGGATTTCGGCGGTCTGCGGGAAGGAACCGATGGTGGTGGTCGGGAAAAGCGGCTGCTGGATGGCGGCGTGCTGTTTCGGCGCGCGTGTGGCGTAGGACGATTTGCGGTTGCCCATGTCCGGGGTAACGGCTTTGACGCGCGCTTTCACGGTTTCGCTGTGGACGCGGGTCGAGGCGCGACGGGCAGCCAGCGCGGCGGCATTGGCATCCAGTTCGGCTTTGACGCTGTCGCGGCCACCGTCGAGTGCTTTTTTCAGCACACGCAGTTCATCGAGTTTTTGCAGGGCGAACGCCAGCCAGTTTTTGATTTCGCTGTCCAGCGTATCTTCCTGGTCGAGGTCAACCGGCACGTGCAGGAGCGAGCTGCTCGGTGCCAGCCAGAGACGGTCGCCAAGACGGTCACGAATCGGTTCAAGGGTGCCGAGCAGACGGTTGAGGTCGGCCTTCCAGATGTTGCGGCCATCGACCACGCCAAGCGAGATGACTTTGGTTGCCGGCAGCAGGTCAACAAGTTTGTTGATTTCGGCAGCGGCGTTGATGGTGTCGAGGTGAACGCCATCCACGGGCAGGTCGTGCAAGAGGTTGAGGTTGTCGCCGAAGTCGCCGAAATAAGTGGTGAGCAGGATTTTCGGCACGGTGCGGTTCAGCTCGTGATAAGCGGTCTTGACCGCGTGACGCCAATCCTGGTCCAGGGTGGTGACCAGCGCGGGTTCATCCACCTGCACCCATTCTGCCCCCGCTTGCGCCAGTTCGTTCAGCAGTTGCTTATAGACGGGCAGCAGGCGTTCGAGCAGGTCGAGACGGTTGGAATCATCCTTGCTCTTGCCGAGCCAGAGGTAAGTGACGGGGCCGACAATAACGGGTTTGACGCCTTTCACGCCGAGCGCTTGCGCTTCTTTGATTTGATCAAGCAAACGCTGCGGATTGAGTTTGAACTGGGTGTCCTTGTCGAATTCGGGAACGATGTAGTGATAGTTGCTGTTGAACCACTTGGTCATCTCGCCGGCGGCCACACCAGCGCCCTTGTCGATGGGGCTGCGGCCGCGCGCGGTGCGGAAAAACGCATCCAGCTCGTCGCCACCGCCTTCATAGGCGCGCTTCGGCAGATTGCCGAGGGTGACGCTCATGTCGAGGATGTGGTCATACAGGGTGAAATCGCCGACCGGCACATGGTCAAAACCGGCCTGATTCTGCCAGTGGCGCGCGCGCAGGGCTTTCGCGACCTCTTGCAGCTCAGCGGCGGTGCTTTCGCCTTTCCAGTAGGCTTCGAGGGCAAATTTCAGTTCGCGTTTGGCGCCGATGCGCGGGAAACCAAGATTGTGGATGGTTGTCATACATTCTCCGAGAGTTTTGGATGAAAAAAACGCGCGCACTATAACGGTTGGTAAAGTTGAAGGGAAATGGCAAATTTGCATCACTTCATGAAAGTCATTCATGATGCCGTTTTTCCCGAAGGAAACCCCACCATGCTGGAACGCTCACACCTGGCGCTGATTCGCGCCGTCGTCGAACACGGCACCCTAACCCGCGCCGCCGACGCCCTCTACCTCTCCCAATCCGCCCTCAGCCACGCCGCACGCAAACTGGAAGAACAGGTCGGCACACCGCTGTGGGTGAAAGAAGGACGCAGCCTGCGCCTGACCCAGGCGGGGCGCTTCCTCCACCAACTCGCGCAAAATCTGCTGCCGCAGTTCGAGCACGCCGAAAACCAGCTGCGCCACTACGCCAGCGGCGGCCAGGGTCTGCTGCGCATCGGCATGGAATGCCATCCCTGCTACCAGTGGCTGCTGCGCGTGGTCAAACCCTACCTCGCTGCCTGGCCACGCGTGGACGTGGACGTGAAGCAGCAATACCAGTTCAAAGGCGTCGCCGCGCTCTACGCCTACGAAATCGACATGCTGATCACCCCCGACCCCGTCTTCGGCGAGCGCCTGCTGTTCACCCCCGTCTTTGATTACGAACAAGTGCTGGTGGTCGCCAGCGATCACCCGCTGGCACGGCAAAGCGTCGCTTATCCGGCGGATTTGGAAAAAGAAACCCTGATTACCTACCCCGTGCCGACCGAACGCCTCGACATCTACCAGGCCTTCCTGCTCCCCGCCAACCGTGGCGTGGCGGCGCACAAAAGCATCGAAACCACGGAAATCCTTCTGCAAATGGTCGCAGCGGGACGCGGCGTGACCGCACTGCCGCGCTGGCTAATCGAACAACAGGCGGCAGAAATGCCGCTCACCTGCCTGCGTCTGGGCGACGCGGGCATCTTCAAACATATCTACCTCGGTGTGCGCGAAGACGAACGCGAGGTGGATTACATCGCCGGTTTCTCGCGCATCGCGGCGGCGCTGTAAATGCCCGCTTGCGCCTGTTGTGATCCGGCAGCGGGGCAGGGTTTGCCCGCTATTTGATAGAGGGCGGGCACACTGCCGGCGAGCAGAAATAGGGCCCACAGCGGAATCAGCACCAGTTCCAGCCAAATCGAGATACGGGCGGCGCGGCCATAGCGGATACGGGTGCGAACCAGCGTTTTTTCGCCGGGCGGTGGATATTGCCCGCTGCGCAACGCGCGCAGGGCGGGCGGAATGATTTGCCGCACGAGAAAAATCGTGGCGGCGATAGGCGCCACGAGGAAGAACAGCGCGGCGGTCAGCGGCGTGAAAACAAGGCAGCGGTAGGCATCATCGCGCAGCAGCAGGGCGGTGAGTAGGCCGCACGGCAGGACGATGCAGACGAGCAGGATGAACGGGACGAGCTGGCGCAGCCGTTCTTTGCCGTGATACTGCGGCGCGTATTCAACCGGTGCCTCCTGCGGCGGGAGACCGGCAGGTTGCGTAACAAGGCCCCGGTCGGGCAGACCGCTGTATTGCGCGATCTCGGCGCGCAGAGCGGCGGCGGCAGTCAGGTCCGACGGCTCCTCGCGCAGCGACAGCAGATGGTGGCCGAGACGCAGCGACGGTTGCCCGGGCAACTGCGGCAAAAGCACGGTGAACAGCGCCGCGTTGCCAAATGCGTCGGCACGGACATAGCTGCCGACGCCACTGAAAAGGCGCAGCGGATAGTCGCGCGTCTGCGGGCGCAAGCGCCAATAACGATGGCGGGTGATGCGGATGGTGTCGCGGTCAACCCCGATGCACAGCGGCACGGCGCAGCGGTCGAAGAACAGGCGCAGGATAGCAACGATGACGACCAGCGCCAGCAGGGCGAGGATGAAGCGGTTAGCGGGGTTGCGCCAAGCAAGTACTGCGCAGACGAAGAGGAGGGCGGCGAAGATAAAACCTTCCGTCAGATGCTGGGCGCGGGTACGCAGCGGGGCGGGGATGATGGTGTGCATGCGGGTTCTCCGTGTGTTTGGGGCTTGATGCCGGCTCGCTCTTCCGCCGTTGCTGTCGGGCGGGCTTTCACTTTCCGGTGCAGCCTATAATGTCATAGTCGGCAAGACAGATGACGGCATCCCGAATAGATGCCTTGCCATTGCCCGACCTTGCCGACAGGGCGTCAATTTGTGCGGGCACGCTGCGGATTCGTGCGGCAGCGCCCTAATGTTCTGCTTTCCCGCGCTTGATTTGTGCCAACCGTGCCTTGAAGCGCTGTTCGTGGCCTTCTTCCATCGGGAAGTAGTATTCCCGGCCAATGAGGTTGTCCGGCATGGTCTGCATGGTGGTCAGTTTGTCCGCGTGGTAGTGCGCGAGCTGGTAACCCTTGCCGTAGCCGAGGTCTTTCATCAGCCGGGTGGCGGCGTTGCGCAGGTGTAGCGGCACGGGGTCGTTGCGGGTCTTTTGGATGTCTTCCGCTACTTTGCAGCGCGCCCGGTAGATGGCGTTGGATTTTGGCGCGAGGGCGAGGTACACCACGGCTTCGGTCAGGTGCACATCGCATTCGGGCATGCCGATGTAGCGGCAGGCCTGGAAGACGTTGACAACAAGTGTCAGTGCGTGGGTATCCGCCAAGCCGATGTCTTCTCCGGTGAAGCGGATGAGGCGGCGGGCGATGTACACCGGATCTTCGCCGCCTTCGAGCATCCGCGACAGCCAGTAGATTGCCGCGTCGGGGTCGCTGTTGCGCATGGCTTTGTGCAGGGCCGAGATGATGTTGTAGTGTTCTTCGCCGTTTTTGTCGTAGTGGATTTGGCGACGGCTGAGGATGTCGGCGAGGGTATTGGCGTTGAGGTGGAGGCGGTTGTCCCGCGCGGTGCTGTTTTTGACGGCCAGTTCGAGGGTGTTCAGCGCGACGCGGGCGTCGCCATTGGCATGATGGGCGATGGCGGCCAGCGCCGCTTCGTCGGCGGTGATGTGCAGGGGCGGAAAGGCCTGTGGATGGTGCAGCGCGCTGTTGAGCAGTTGCACGATTTCGGCATTCGTCAGGGCTTCGAGGACGAAGACGCGGCAGCGCGAGAGCAGCGCGCTATTGATTTCAAAGGAGGGGTTTTCCGTGGTCGCGCCAATCAGGATGATGCTGCCTTTTTCAACGTAAGGCAGGAAGGCGTCCTGCTGGGCTTTGTTGAAGCGGTGGATTTCGTCGATGAAGACGATGGTTTTTTCGCCGCGCTGCCGCTGGCTTTCGGCGTCTTCCATGATTTTTTTGATGTCTTTGATGCCGCTCACGACGGCGCTGAAGGTGATGAAGCGCGAGCGGGTCTGGTGGGCGATGATTTGCGCCAGGGTGGTTTTGCCCACGCCGGACGGCCCCAGAAGATCATGGAGATCAGTTCGTCGTGCGTAATCATGTGTTGCAGGATTTTGCCTTCGCCCAGCAGTTGCCGCTGCCCGACAAAGTCGTCGAGGGTGTGCGGGCGCAGGCGGGCGGCCAGCGGCTGGTTTTTTTCGTCAGCCGCGGTGAAAAGGGTGGTTTGTTCCATTGGTTTTAGCGGGGTTGGTCGGTGAAGACGCGCAGGGCGATACGGGCGCAGGCTTCGGCATCGGCGAGGGCATGGTGGTGGCGGTCAAGCGGGATGCCGAGGTAGCGGGCAACGGTAGCGAGCTGGTGGTTGGGCAGTTCGGGGAAGGTTTTGCGCGCCTGGCGGCAGGTGCAGTAGAAGGGGTTTTCTTGTGGCGGCAGGTCGTAAGCCGCGAGCACCGCGCGCAGGCAGCCGGCATCAAACGGGCTGTTGTGCGCGACCAGCGGCAGGCCGGCGATTTTCGGCAGCACTTCCTGCCAGATATCGGGGAAGCGTGACGCGCGGCGGGTATCGGCGGCGGTGATGCCGTGGATGCCGGTGTTGAAGGCGCTGTAGTAGTCGGGGATGGGTTTTATCAGGCGGTAGTAGCTGCCCGCGAGCTGGCCGTTCGCGACGAACACCAGGCCGATGCTGCACACGCTGCTGGGGTTGCGATTGGCGGTTTCGAAATCAAGGGCGACGAAGTTTTGCATGGGTTAATCCGTGAATCCCAGCAAGCGGCGCACATACACCGCCTGTCCGGAATGCATGGCGGCATCGTCGATGATGGAAATGAGGCGCATGGCGCGGCTGACAGGCGGGTCCCAGTGCCGGTCAATGATGTCGGGCAAGGCGTCCGGCGGCAGTTGTTGCAGGTAGTCAATGACCGCCTGGGTGGCAGCGGCAAGGTAGTCACGCAGCAGTGCGGCATCGCGGATGATGACTTGCGCCGCTTCCGCCGGTGTGTGCCGCCAGTCTTCGGTGTCATCAGGCAGGTCGAAGGCGAAGCGGCGGTTCCAGCCGTCGCGCGTCCATAGTGCTTCCGTGCCCGCCAAGGCGGCGATTTGCAGGTCTTGTTCGCGCGCGGTATGCCAGACGAGCCAGCCGATGCTTTTGATGGTCGGCGCGCTCGCTGCCACGGGCAGAGCGTTGAGTTGGGCGAGGCTGAGGCCGTCCATGGTGCGCAGCAGGCGTTCCTGCGGGCGGCGGACGGTATCAAGCAGCATGTCGAGGTAGGGAGGGGTCATGGGATTGTCCCGGATAGGGGATTGCGGGCGGGATTGTATCGCGCCTTGCTGCGGCGGGACGCGTTTGGCGCTGTTCTTCGGGCGGCGGGAACGATCGTCCATGTCATCACGCTTGAGCCATTTGTAGACGGTCTTGCGGCTGATGCCAAAGCGGCGCGCGAGTTCGCTGATATTGGCGCCTGGCTTGCGGGCGAGGGTAACGAGTTCTATGCGTTGTTCTTTTGCGCTTTGGGTTTTCCAGGGCATGGGAGCCTCCATCGGTTGGGGCGGGGTAAGTGTTACCCGTCGTGTGTCCGGACAGTCACAGGCAGGCGAAGTTTTGTGTGTGCTTTTCGGGTTTGGGGTGCTACCAAGCGGGATAAACACTGGGATCTTGGTCACCCGCCAAGCGGGGTAAAACCTGGCTTCCCCGCCCTGCCCTAGTCTTCTTCTGTTTTTTTGCCCAGGTATTGGGCGATGCTCTGCTTGGCTTCTTGCATCAGGCGGTCTTTGTCGAGGTCGCGCATGATTTCTTCGATGACGGGTTTGGCACCCGCTTCACCCCAGCTTGCCCCTTGTGCGAAGTAGTGTTCGGCTGCTTTGCCGATGACGTAGCTGCCGTAGTAGGCCACCGCGCCTTGCGCGCCGGCGGTGAGGATGGTGGAGAAGCCGGCGGTGAGGCCTTTGAGCAGGGAGGAGAGTGCCTGCACGCCGTACACCGCGCCCATCAGCACGCCGGTTTGTACGGCGATGGTGCGCACGAGTTCGCCCGCCTGATGGCGGGTGATGTCGATGCCGTAGGTGCGCGAGAGGTGCACGACCATGCTGGCGTCTGCGGCGAGGGCGAGCAGGTCCACGGCGGGAATGGGGTTTACTGCAACGCCGACGGCTTTGATGAGGGCGTATTGGCGGATGATGTGGTCGGCGAGGTGTTTGCGCGCGGCGATGATTTCGCGCCCGACGCGTTCGGAGAGTTTTCCGGCGAAGACGCTGGCGTTCAGCGCGGCGTAGCTTTTGCCATCGGCTTCGAGGAGTTGCCAGAGGACGCTTTTTAATGCGGCGATGTCGGGTTCGGGGCGGACAGTGGTTTCCGTCTCGTGTCCGTCAGCATCCATGCGGATTTGCCGGTAGGCTTCGGGGCGGGCGCTGGCGGAGACAATGCGCCCGGCCGGGATGATGCCAGCGGTACGGCGGATGAGGTGTTTGTGCAGGGTGGCGCGGTCGGCGTCGCTCAGGCGGTCAGCTTTGTTGTGGACGAGGATGAGCGGCTGGGTTTTTTCGTGCAGTTGCAGCAGGGCTTCGTATTCGGCGCGGGTCATGTCGCCATCGACAACAAAGAGGACGGCGTCAGCCTGGCGGGCGACGTGAGCGGCGAGTTTGGCGCGTTCCTGGCCGTTGATTTCGTCGATACCGGGGGTGTCGATGAGGTACACGCCGCCGCTGTCGTATTCTTGCCAGAGGGTTTGTTCGCTGTGGCGGGTTTTGCCATGCAGGACGCTGGTGGCGAAGACGTCGCGCCCGGCCAGCGCGTTTAAGAGGGCGGATTTGCCGACGCTGACGCGGCCATAGGCGGCAACGTGGACGTGCCCTTTTTCGAGTTTGTCGAGCAGGCGTTGCAGTTGGCGATAGTCTTCACCCAGGCGGGCGCGGGCATCTTCCGGCAGGCGGTTGTCTTCAAGCAGGGCGGTGAGGCTGTCGCGGGCTTTTTCGAGGTGCTGATCAGCTTTGTTTGTCGCGGCCGATGGCGAGTCGGACGAGGTTTTGCGCCCGCGTTTCCAGTTCATTGTGCAGTTGTTCCTCGAAGTTTTGGATGATGTGCTGGGTGTTGATGTTGTCGCTGCCGCTTTCGAGTGCTTGCAGGGTGGCGCGGCCAAGGCTTTCGAAGATGAGGCCGTAGGCGACGGCATGGGAGGCACCGCCGATGACGGTGCCGATACCGGGGAAGGCTTTGCAGACGTTGCCGGCGAGCGCGAGGATGATGGTGAGTTGGGTTTTGACTTTACTGCTCGCGGCTTCGACGAGGGTTTGCAGGTCGATGTCGCGCGCGGGGATGTCGTAGAGGCGGGTGAGGTGTTTCAACATGTCCATGCCGAGGTAGCCCTGGATGAGGATGTCGGTACCGGGGCCGACGGCGGCGACGCCGCCGAGCATGGCTTTGCGCGCGTAGTTTTTGACGAGGGCTTCACCGCGTTCGCGGCGGTAGTGGCTGAGGCGGTGGTTGAGATTTTCGTGAGCGAGGCTCAAGAGGGCTTCGCGGTTGCGCGCGGTGAGGGTGCCGCGCGCGGTGGTCATTTGCGCGATGGCTTGCAGGAGCGGCGCGATGTCGCCACCCCGGTATTCTTCTTCCCAGGTCGCGCTGCCGTCGGCGGCGATGCGCTGGATTTTCTGGCGGTAGGCGCTGGCGCAGGCGATGTAGTTGACGCCGTCGGGCAGGCGACTTTTGATGCGGGTTTTGAGTTCGGCGAGTTCGTCTGCGGTGTAGAGGTTGGTTTTGTTGAGGACGACAAGCATGGGTTTGTCGAAGGCATGCAGGCGCAGGATGGAGATGATGTCGCTTTCGGTGAGGTCCTGGTCGATGACGTAGGCGACGATGTGCACGCGGCGCGCGGCGTTCATGACTTCGCGGTCCAGGGTGCCGTCCGCCCCCGCCTGATGGGTACCGGGCATGTCGAGCAGGGTCAGGCTGAGGCCCCGGTTGTTTTCGTAGTGGTAGCGCTCGATGGCGGTGGTAGAGCCTCCGATGATGGAGGTATCGACGCTGGCGTTCGGCAGCAGGGTCTGGATGAGCGAGCTTTTGCCGGTGCTGATTTTGCCGAAGAAGGCGAGTTCGAGTTCTTGCGGCTCGGCTTCGATGGCGGCGAGTTCGGCTTCGATGGCGGAGACGTCCACCCCCTGAGCGCGGGCGGCGGCGGCGCGTGCTTGCAGTTCTTCGAGGGTGTGGCGTTTTTTTTCGGCGGCGGTTGTGCCCTGCCCGCGCCGCTTGCGGCCAACGGTCCAGATTTTCCAGATAAGGCCGAGGCCGATAGCGGCGATGAGGGCAACGATGGTGAGGTAGATGGCGATGAAGGCAGGCGGGGTGTGCTGGATGCGGTCCCACACGCGGAAGGCGATGTCGGTGAACTGGAAGATGATGAGGAAGACGACCAGGACGATGAGGACAGTCAGCAGGATGATGGCTTTGCGGATAAGGGAGACGCTGTTGTTATTGGTCATGATAATTCTCGCGGCGGCGGTGCAGCGCGTCCGCAAAGGCGGGCGGCAGGGCGATGATTTTGTGGCGCTGGTAGTCGTAGGCGACCATTTCGACGGCGGCGGTCGCGATGGGGCGGCCTTGGCAAGTTACGCTGTATTGCAGGGTGTAGGCGGCGTTGCGCAGGTTGTCCACGCGCATGGCGATGTCGAGGGTGTCGTTCAAAAAGGCTTCGCCACGATAGTCGCAGGTCAGGTGGCGCATGATGAGCCCCGCGCCGAAGCAGTCGGTTTCTGTCGCGCCGAGGGCGTGCAGCAGCTCGATGCGCGCCTGGTGCAGCAGGGTGATGAGGCGGTCGTGGCCGAGGTGGCCGCCGTAGTTGATGTCGCCGATGCGGACGGTGAGGCGGCTGATGTGGTCGGCGGTAAAAGGTGTGGTCATGGCTGGGGCTGGACGACTTCGTTACGCAGGTAGTGCAGTTCGACGCCTTGTTGCGGCGGCTGCCAGTCGGCGCTGTCAATAAGGCTGAAGGCGTCGATGGCTTCGGGGAGGTAATTGTCTTCGGCGACGTTGGCGTCAGCCGGGAAGTGTTCGGCATAGATGGTGCCCGCGCCGGCAACGAGGGCGCCGTCAAACCAGTCGGCGGGGATGTCTTGCGGCGGGCAGACACGGTCAGCACCGGTGCAGACGCCGTTTTCGTACAGGCCGGCATAGACTTCGCCCATGCGCGCGTCCATCACCGCGAGGATTTTTTCTGCACCGCTGTGGCGGCGGATGGTGGCAGCGAGCAGGGCAAGCGAGGAGATGGGCAGGAGTGGCACGCCCCAGGCGGTGGCAAGACCGGTGGCGACTGCCGCGCCGATGCGCAGACCGGTGAAGGCGCCGGGCCCGGCGCTCAGGATGATGCCCTGGATGGCGGTTTTTTCCAGGCCGTTTTTTTGCAGGAGTTTGTCGATAAGCGGCAGCAGCTCGCGCGTGTGTTGTTGGG
>ERZ772971.533-NODE-533-length-23568-cov-4.461447_pt1 | contig 23568 bp, 18 predicted proteins | sample MGYA00511943_ERZ772971 | MGnify/ENA primary metagenome ERZ772971 (study PRJEB29015, sample SAMEA2737929) | human oral metagenome | biome: human oral; feature: human-associated habitat; material: dental | place: China | collected 2144 ... | reverse complement strand
TACACCCTGACCGAAGCCGAAAAAGGCAAAACCATCACGGTTAAAGCGACTTACACCGACGGCAAAGGCACGACAGAAGCGGTGGAAAGCCGTGCGACCAATGCCGTTACCGAAGACACCCCGCCGCCGGCAGACAACCATGCGCCAACAGGCAGCGTCACTATCACAGGCGAAGCCGTGGTCGGTAAAACCCTCAATGCCTCTAATGATCTGGCCGACGAAGACGGCTTGGGTAACATCACCTATCACTGGCTGGCGGATGGCAAAGAAATCGGCATGGGTGCGAGTTACACCCTGACCGAAGCCGAAAAAGGCAAAACCATCACGGTTAAAGCGACTTACACCGACGGCAAAGGCACAGCGGAAGCGGTGGAAAGCCGTGCGACCGATGCCGTCGCCGAAGACACCCCGCCGCCGGTGGAAAACCACGCGCCAACAGGCAGCGTCACCATTACAGGCGAAGCCGTGGTCGGCAAAACCCTCAACGCCTCTAATGACCTGGCCGACGAAGACGGCTTGGGTAACATCACCTATCACTGGCTGGCCGACGGCAAAGAAATCGGCACGGGTGCGGGCTACACCCTGACCGAAGCCGAAAAAGGCAAAACCATCACGGTTAAAGCGACTTACACCGACGGCAAAGGCACAGCGGAAGCGGTGGAAAGCCGTGCGACCGATGCCGTCGCCGAAGACACCCCGCCGCCGGCGGAAAACCACGCGCCGACTGGGGCCGTGACCGTGAGCGGGGTCGTGCAAGTTGGCGAGACCCTCGTGGCCGGCAACAACCTAGCCGATGAAGACGGCATGGGGCAAGTCAGCTACCAATGGCTGCGTGACGGCCAGGACATCAGCGGTGCAACGAGCGACAAATACACCCTGACCGATGCCGATGCCGGGCATCAGATCAGCGTCCGCGCCAGCTACACCGACGGCGCCAACAACGCTGAACAGAAAGCCAGCTTCACCACCGGCAATACCGCCGCCGCAGGCAGTGCGCCAACTTACCACGACACCTCAGGTCAAGCGGAAATCGAATGGGCCGGCGTGAAATGGTATGTGCGCGACAACGACTGGAATCCAGGCTCACCCGGCAGCGGCAACTGGTCGCGCGGCAATACGCAAATCGACGGCACCGATATGCACATGTCGCTGACCAATCCAGGCGGTAAAACCCCGATTGCTTCGGAAATCATCTCCAGCAACGCGATGGGTTACGGCACTTACGAGACCACCTTCCGCGCCGATTTCAGCAAATTTGACCCCTATACCGTCTTCGGCTTCTTCACCTATGAATGGTCGCAGACGACCGTGCCGGGCAACCGCGAAATCGACGGCATCGAAGTCTCGCGCTGGGGGGATCCGACCCTGAAAGGCGTCTTCACCTACTATCCGCCGTCCGCAGCCGACAATGGCATCAAAATGCGGCCGGGCTACACCTGGGCGGAAGACGTCAAACACGTCAGCATGAAACTTGAATGGCAGCCCAACAAAATCACCTGGACCCTGCGCAACGCGGAAAACGGCGAAGTGCTGCACCAAGTCGAAAGCACGCGCGACATCCCGGATGCAGCGAACCAGCAGGTGCACTTCAACTTGTGGACTTACAAACCGACCGATCCACCGAACGAATGGTGGACGGCGGCACCCCAGAAAGTCACGCTGGATTCCTTCAGCTACACCCCGCTGGCAAACGGCAACACTCCGCCGCCGGCTGCCAATAAAGAAGGCACAGTCACTATCACAGGAGACGCGAAAGTGGGCGGCGTACTGACGGCGACCGTGACTGACGGCGACGGCGTGCAGGAAAGCGCCATCACCTACAAATGGCTGCGCGACGGCCAGCCGATTGCAGGTGCCGAAGGCAAGACCTACACCCTGACCGCAGACGATGCCGGGCATAAAATTACCGCGCAGGCGACCTACAAAGACGACGCCAATCACGACGAAAAACCGTCTGCGACCCAAGATATCGCCCAGCAACAGCCGCCAAGCAGTGAAAACCACCTCGGCAGCATCACCGTCAAGGGTGAAGCGAAAGTGGGCAGCACCATGACGGCAGAAATCAGCGACCAGGATGGTGTGCCGGAGAGCGGCATCACTTGGGAATGGTATGGCAACGACACCCTGATCCCCGGTGCCAACAAAGCAACGTTTGAAGTTACCGAAGCCGTCAACGGTATGCAGCTACGCGCCAAAGCCATCTATAAAGACAAGCTCGGACACGACGAAAACCCGATCAGCGACCTCACCCCGGCTGTCGTGCCGAAAGACGGCGGTGATCACAGCGGTCTCTTCCCGCCGCCGGCCGCCGATGCCCCGCGCGTCAGCTTGAGTGGGGCTTCGACTATCAACGAAGGGCAGCGAGCCGATTACATCGTCAGTATCGACGGTGGCAAGGCGCTGGAACAAGACGTCAGTGTGGATGTGCGCATCAAACACGGCACAACCGACACGACTGATGCCAATATCACCTGGAAGATCCAGCGGGTGGTTATCCCCAAAGGACAAACCAGTGCGACCTTCCACGTTGATGCCACAGCCGATGGCCAGGCAGAAGGCAACGAGAGCTACACCGTAGAAATCCACAATGCTGTCGTCGGCAACGTGCAACCGCAAAACGTCACGCCGTTCACCGGCAGCGTCACCGCGCAGTCGCAAATCATCCCGGCCTACAAATACCCGACGACGTGGCAGGCAGACCCCTACTGGGATACCGTGCACAAACTGGGCGGCGGCAAAATCCCCTACACCATCATCAATCCGGACAGCGGTGCAGGTAACAAAATAGACCCCAACTACACGACTCTGGTTGAACAAAACGTTGCGGCGGGCATCAAGAACATCGGCTACATCCGCACCATCTACCAAACTCGCCCGATAGAAGACGTCAAAGCCGAAGTCGACAAATACCTTGAGTTCTACGGCAAAGACAAAGTGCACGGCTTCTTCTTCGACGAAGTCAGCTCACAAAGTAACGCGGCGACCGCGTACATGGCGGAGCTCTACCGCTACGTCAAAGCCAAAGGCGCGGGGAACACCGTGATAGCCAACCCGGGGACACACATCACCGACGACATCGCGCCTTACGCCGACATCTTCGTGACTACAGAAGTCGGCGCGAACAAGTACATCAACGAATACGAACAGCCGAAATCTGCCTTTGAGAACGATCCGAAGAACGCGTCACGTATCTACCACATGATCCATGACGTACCGCCGGAACAATACGACCAGGTGCTGCAACTCTCCCGCGAACGCAACGCGGGCTGGGTCTTCATTACCAGCGACAAACAGGAAAACCCGCTACCGCCAGATCAGAGAGAAGCCCATCCGGAGCAGGATGGCAACCCGTATAACCATCTGCCGGATAACATGGAGTCGCTGAGCGGGCGTATCAGTAACCTGCCCATGCCGGAATCCCCGCTGAATCACGGCAACGGCAGTATCGTCAGTGCCAATATCGGTAACAGCAGCGTGACCACGGAAATCATCGATGCCGACTCGACCAGCGGTCATATGCGCGCACCGGAAGAAGCCATCGTTCAGCATGACGACGCGAGCGCTGCACAAAGCGCGCACCACGAGCAGGACGACGTTGCGCAGCAGCACAGCGACGACAGCACCGGGCATAACCCGCTGCTGGGCGAAGAACTGCAACACGCCGACCTCAGCAGCCTGCTTAACCTCGACAGCGAAGCCGTGCTCAACTACCTCGGCGAACACGGTGCCGGCCTGCTCGCGCAAGCACAAGCGCACAACGGCCTGCACAGCATCGAAGGTAGCGACGCAGCGGAAACCTTCATCACTGCACATGGCAACCACCTGTTGAGTGGCGGCCAAGGCGCAGACACCTTCGCCTTCCTGCTCGACGGCCACAGCAGCGGTGATCGCATTGCCGACTTCGACATCGCCGCAGGCGACCGCATTGTCTTCGCTGGTGAACACATGAAAGGCGCGCAAGTTTCCGTTTCGCACGAACACGGCGGCACTCAGGTGAACGTCACGGATAATGCGGGCAACAGCCATCGCGTAGAAATCGCCAGCAGCAGCGGCGAAACCCTCAGTGATAAAGACCTCCTGAGCCACGTTGAAATCCGTGGCCCGCAGGGCTATCACGATACCGCCTACCACGGTAACGTGAACCAGCACCTGCCGGAAGAGGAGCACCACAGCGACATCGTCATCTAAACGATAGCGCATGCCGACTGACCGCCTGCCATTACTGGCAGGCGGTTTTTTTATTGCTTCAACTTCCTTCTGCCGCTTGCCTTGGGATCTGTTGACATTCAACTTGCACAGCGGATTTTCGTGGAAAAGACCGCAGCCGCAAGGCAGAAAACGCAGTTAGGTTAGACGCCTTGCGCGCATTTTTTAACGCAGCAGACGCCACATTTTGACCAAAAACCATCGCAACATGTGGAGATGCCCGGTGTCAGAGGTGCTATTTCGCTGTTTTCTTCTTCGCGCGCGGGTGGTGGGCGTCGTAGGTTTTGATGAGGGTCTGCGTGTTGAGGTGGGTATAGATTTGCGTGGTCGCGAGATTTTTATGGCCTAGCATTTCTTGCACGGCGCGGATGTCGCCTGAGGATTGCAGGATGTGGGTGGCGAAGGTGTGGCGCAGGGTGTGTGGGTGGATGTTGATGTGGATTTTGTCGTAGGCGTAGGCTTTAAGACGCAGGGCGATGCCGCGTTCGCTGATGCGGGTGCCGTTTTTATTGAGAAAGAGCGCGGTTTCTTCCGGCTTTTTTTGCAGGCTACCGCGCACCGCGCGCCAGCGCGCCAGTGCTTCCCGCGCTTTGCTGCCGATGAAGACAAGACGTTCGACGCCGCCTTTGCCGCGCACGATGGTGTGGCCGTTTGCTTCGGGCAGGTCAGCGTTCAGCGCGGCGAGTTCGGCGAGGCGCAGTCCGGCGGAGTAGAAGAGTTCGAGGATGGCGTGGTCGCGCAGGTTGAGCGGGTCACTGTCTTCCGGTGGCGTAAGCAGGGCGGTGATTTGTTCGGGGGTGAGGACTTCCGGTAGTGGGCGTTTGCTTTTGCGCGGCAGTTTGAGGTGGACGCTGGGGTCGTCAGCAAGGCCGCGCTGGCGGTGCAGCCAGCCGTAGTAGCCGCGCAGGGCGGCGCGGTGCTGGTTCATGGTCGCGGCGCTGTACTTATGTTCTTTGGTGAGGACAAGCAGGTAGTCGCGCAGGGTTTGCGCGTCCAGCGCGCGCAGGTTTTCTTCCGGGAAGGCGGCGGCGAATTGCAGCAGCAGGCGGCGGTAGGTGGCAATGGTCTGCGCGGCGGCGCCGCGTTCGTAGCGCAGGTAGGCGAGGTAGTCGTCAAGGTCGCTCATGCGAGTTTGCCGTGATACACGGTGGCGGCGGGGCCGCTCATGGTGAGTTGGGCGTTATCATCCGGCCAGCTGATGCGCAGTTCGCCGCGCGTGAGGCGGACGGTCACGTCGCAATCCAGCAGGCCGCGCTTGATACCAACGGCGACAGCCGCGCAGGCGCCGGTGCCGCAAGCCTGGGTTTCGCCTGCGCCGCGTTCGTACACACGCAGACGGATGTGGCGGCGGTCGTCGATTTGCATGAAGCCGACGTTGACGGCGGCGGGGAAAAGGGGATGGGTTTGCAGCGCAGCGCCGACGGCGGCAACGGGCGCGGTCGCTACGTCGTCCACAACGCAAACAGCATGCGGGTTGCCCATGCTGACGATGCCGAGTTGCAGGTCGTGCCCGGCGACGCTCACATGCTGATGCAGGCAATCACTCTGCGCGGCGGTGAACGGGGTGAAATCCGGCACGCCCATATCCACGCGGTAGTTATCGCCGTCGTCGCGGGCGATAACTATGCTGCCGCGCTTGATGGCGATGCGAACGGGGCGGTCAAGCGGGTGCAGACCGTGGTCGTGCAGGTATTTGCCGAAGCAGCGCGCGCCGTTGCCGCAGTGTTCGACTTCGCCGCCGTCGGCGTTGTAGATGCGGTAGGCGAAGTCGTGCGCGGCATCGGGCGCGGGTTCGATGATCAGCAGTTGATCGAAGCCGATGCCGCTGTGGCGGTCGGCCAGCGCGAGGATTTTCTCGCGCGGCCAGTTGAAGGGTTCATGCAGGGCGTTGAGGACGATAAAGTCGTTACCAAGGCCGTGCATTTTGCTGAAAGTGCGGATACTCATCGGTTCGACACCAAGCGCAGCAAGGCGAGTATCAGGATGGCGCCGAGAACGGAGGCGATGAATCCCGCCGGTTGACCAAGGCGGTACAGGCCGAGCTCTCGCCCAATCAGCCCGGCAGCGACGGCGCCGGCGATGCCGAGACCTGTCGTCAATATGCAGCCGAAGTTGTCACGCCCCGGCATCAGCGCGCGGGCAATCAGGCCGATAAAGAAGCCGATGGCAATCATGTACAGCAAGTTTTGGTTGAGATGGATAGTCATGTGTTGTTGCTCCTGTGATACAAATCAGCGGGGCGCACTATAACCACAAGCCGTCGCCCATTCCAAACCCGCCGCTCGCCCGCATTCCCCGCTTGCCGCGCCAATAGCCAGCAGCAAGGGCGCGCTATACAATGTTGCCGTCTGTCCATAGTAAGGAAAAATCATGCAAAACGACCTGCTGCTCCGCGTCCTCAAAGGCGAACCTGTCCCCCGTACCCCCGTCTGGATGATGCGCCAGGCTGGGCGTTACCTGCCCGAATACCGTGCCACGCGCGAGCAGGCCGGCGATTTCATGACAATGTGCCAGACACCGGAGCTTGCCTGCGAGGTGACGCTGCAACCGCTGGAACGCTTCCGCCTCGACGCCGCCATTCTTTTTTCCGACATCCTCACCATTCCTGATGCGATGGGGCTCGGTCTGAACTTCATCCCCGGCGAGGGGCCGACTTTCAACCACCCCATCGAAAACGCTGCCGATGTGGCCGCACTCGGTATCCCCGACATGGAACGCGAACTCCGCTACGTCATGGACGCGGTGCGCCTCATCCGCCACGAGCTGGACGGGCGCGTGCCGCTCATCGGCTTCAGCGGCAGCCCGTGGACGCTCGCCACCTACATGATTGAAGGCGGAGCCAGCCGCGATTTCGCCCGCGCCAAAGCCATGCTCTACCACGAACCGCGCACCCTGCACCAGTTGCTCGACAAACTCGCTACCGCCGTCACCGCTTATCTGACCGCGCAGATTGAAGCGGGCGTGCAGGCGGTCATGCTGTTTGACACCTGGGGCGGCGTTCTCGCTTGGCCGGCATACCGCGACTACTCGCTCGCCTATATGCAGCGCATCATCACCGCCATCGGCGACAAAGTCCCGCTCATCCTTTTCACCAAAGGCGGCGGACAATGGCTACCGATGATGAAAGACAGCGGCGCGGCAGCCATCGGCCTGGACTGGACGGCATCATTAGGCGCTGCCCGCACCATCCTTGGCGATAACATCGCGCTGCAAGGCAACCTCGATCCGGCCATTCTGCGCGCCGAGCCCGCCGTTATCGAAAACGAAGTGCGCCGCGTGCTCGCCGACTACGGCTACGGCCACCGCCACATCTTCAACCTCGGCCACGGCATCACCCCGGATATCCCGCCGGAACATGCGGCGGCGATGATTGAGGCGGTGCATAAATACAGTCCGCCGTATCACAAATAAAAAGCCGCAGGCTAACCCTGTGGCACGGCAATACATTACTTGGAAATAACAATAGCAAGGAAACTGCCATGTCCCGCATCATTACCCACCGTTACAGTATCGAAGAGGCCTTCCGCGAATGCTTTTATGTTGTCCCCGACTATCAGCGCGAATATGTCTGGACAGAAAAAGAAGTGAATCAACTATTAGAAGACATCAACGAACAAATCGATACCAATAGCGAGCAGGAATATTTTATCGGCACGATATTGGTCTCGCCGACCAAAGAAAATACTCATTACGAAATTATCGACGGTCAGCAGCGCCTGACCACTTTATTCCTGCTGCTCTGCGTTTTGCGTCACCTCCTGCAAAACGAACCCAAGATGCAAGCCCATATCACTAACCTGCTCAAAACCACCTATACCGACAAACAGGGAGATATAAAAAATGTCTTGAAACTTGAACCCCGCTACGAAAACGGTGAAAAAATTATCAATACCCTAATAGAGCGCAATAGCGACCCACAAGGCGCGCGTACTGAAATCCAATTATTGGGAATCGGCAGTTTTGGCTCACTGGAAAACCTACTCAATGCCTATACCACCCTCTATAACTATATCCGGGAAAATCACGAAACCAGCGAAAAGCTCAAAAGCTACTGGACCTATCTCTCCAATAACGTCGTCTTTATTCAGGTATCCACCAACGTCAGCAGCGCCTTAAAAATATTTGAAACCATTAACGAACGCGGCATCGGCCTGAATCCCATGGATTTGCTCAAAAACCTGCTCTTCTCTCATGTCGAACAGGTGCAATTCAACCTGCTGAAAGACGAATGGAAAAAAATCACCAAACCTCTGGAACAACAAAAAGAAAAACCCCTGCGTTTCCTGCGCTATTTCCTGATGGCGAACTACCCGATAAAAGGCGCGCGTGGTGGTGCAGTCGTGCGCGAAGACGGCATTTATGACTGGTTGACCGAAGAGAACAATGCTGCGCTCTGTGGCTATCCGCAAAACCCGTTCGGCTTTGTGCAAAAAATCGCCGACAATGCCAATCACTACATCAATCTTATCAATGGACTGGGTAATGACGGTAAAACCAGCCCTGTTATGCACAACCTGAAACGGCTGACCGGCGAATCATTCAGTCTACATTACGTCTTGTTATTAGCCGCCGTATCCCTGCCCAAAAATCTCTTTGAGCATTTCGTGGTGCAATTAGAATGTTTCCTCTTCTATTACCTCTTTACCAAAACCACAACCAAAAATTTGGAAGCGCTCTTCTCGCAATGGGCAGACGAATTACGCCATATCGCCGCAGAAGCCTCAACGGAAAAGCAGAAAGAACAACTTAACGAATTCATTATTACCCGATTCAATAAAAGTATCACCGAAAAGACACAGGATCTAACTGATGCCCTGCAACGCTTGAGTTTTGGCTCTATTCCGCAATACCGTATCCGCTATTTCCTTGCCCGTCTCGCCCAATACGCCGATTATCCTAATTCCCGCATCAGAATGCTGGGCAGCATAGAGCCATATAGCAAACTCTCCATCGAATACATCCTGCCCAACCACCCCACTATTGGACAAATAAAAAGATGGCGCGCCGGCAATCCCGACGCTGATTACAATGAATACAAAAACCGCCTCGGCAACCTGACCCTGATGGAAAGCCCATATAAAGCCGTGCCGGATGACGATTACTATGCGGCAAAAAGCGAAGCCTACCGCAACAGCGACTACTACCTGACGCGCAGCCTGATAGAACTGACACCCAGCAACCGCATCCTGCGCCCATTCCCAGGCTGGGATTCCCGCGCTATCGAAAAACGGCAGGACATGTACACCCGCCTTGCCCTGGAAACCTGGAAAATCACCCTTATCTAGCGCAAGCGGGACAACCACGGGCTTTTCCCTAAACCCACACCCTCTCATGACCATGATTACCTACATCGACCCCGAAGCGCGCTACAGCGACGCCACCATCCACAACGGCATCATTTACCTCGGCGGCCAGGTTCCCGAAGACCCCGAAGCTGACGCTGCCGCCCAAACCCGCAGCGTACTCACGCAAATTGACGCCCTTCTCTCGCGGCTGAGCAGCGATAAAGCGCATATCCTGGAAGCGACCATCTACCTCGCCGATTTCACTGACTACGACACCATGAACCGCGAATGGGATGCCTGGACTGCCCCCGGCCGTGCCCCGGCGCGCGTCTGCGTGCAGGCCAAGCTTGCCGACCCGCACTGGAAAGTGGAAATCCGTCTGACGGCGGCAATAAAAACAGCCAACTGATCAAGGGGAGAAATGATGGACTTTCACCAAGGTGGGTATAACGCCCACCATTTTTTTTGCGTAGCGCCAAGCGGGACAAAATACTGACCCTGCCAAGCGCTGTGACCGCATGATTTCTTACTTCGTCCTGCGGATAAACGCCTCCCCACCCCAGTTCTCTCCCGTGCAAACGCAGGAAAGGGCACTTTTTGGGCACGTTTTGAGTTTGGCGTCCGTCATCTGGACGGTATGGCTTGGGAAAACCGCCTCACTCAATGCCGATAAGTTTTTTCCCTTCGGGATAGTGAATGTCGTAGCCGTTTTCCACGCGCAGGCTGTCGCCGTGGGCAAGGTTTTTTTCCCAAAGGACGATGCCTTTGACGTTATCAACGTTTTCGGCATCCGGTTTGGGGGAGAATTTGGCTTCGACGCTGACATCGGGCTGGGTCGAGAGTGGCAAGCGGGCGTAGAGGCGGACGTTACGCGCGCTTTTGCCGTGGTTGGTCAGGGTAACGGTTTGGCGGCGTTCGAGGCGGTCGCGCAGGATGAGGCCGTTGCCGACGTGACCGGGCGGCACGCTGTAAGCGACGTCAATATGCGGGTCTTCGCCGAAGCTCATGATTTGCCGGCTGTTGGCGTTCATCGGGCGATCGAGACGCTGGTTGCCGATGCGGTTGCCGTCGCGGAAGAAGCTGGCGTTGCCGGGGTAGAAGCCGTGCCCGTCCGGCTGCTGCCATTCGGCGACGAGCAGGGCCTTGCTCGTGACCCAGGCATAAGCGGCGCTGTAGAGTTTGGTGTGGCTGCGGTTTTGCCAGTAGGTGAGCTGGTAGCGGTCACGCGAGCTGGCCAGGCTGTGTTTGCCGGGGATTTTGACGGCGAAATCGACGCCGGAGATGGAAACGTCATCCGTCGCCGCCTTGTCGTTTGTGCCGCTCTTGGCCGCTTTAGCAGGCAGGCCGCCCTTGTTGAGCAGGGCGGTATTGGCGGAGAAGGGGGCGTTGTCGCCGATGATGGAGGTCACGGTGCGGTCAGCGATAGCGACTGTGGTGCTTTGCAGGGCGGGCTGTTCGCGGTAATCGGGCGGGGCGAAGGAGAGGGCGATGTCGCTGTTCTGCCAGTCCAGGCCGCTTTGTTGCACGACTTGCGCGTAAGCGCGGATGTCGAGGGTGCCGCTGTCGCTGTTCAGGCTGAATTCGCTGTAGGGCTGCCAGTAGGCTTTTTTGGTGTGCTCGCGCAGGGTCAGGGTAACTTCGCCGCTGCGGTCGCTGTAAATGTCGAAGATACCCGCATACTGGCGGCTGTCGCGCCCTTTGTTCTGCCAGGCGAGTTGTTCCTGCAATTTTTTCAGTTCGTCCTGCTGTTCGCGCTCGGTACTCAGCAGTTTTTCGCGCACGCGCGCCAAGGCGTCCAGCTGGCGCTGGACGTTATCGACGGTGCTGTTCTGGTTTTGCAGTCGCTGGATGAGGGCGCGGCTCATGTCGCGGTTGTCTTCGATGGTCTGGCGGGTGATGGTCAGCGCCTGTTCGGCGGCATCGGCCTGTTTCAGTAGCGGGTCGCTGGTATCCGGTGCCGGCAGTGGGCGCATACCCTGCCCGGTGAGGCGGGCACCTTCAATGCTGAGGGAGACGTCGGCGATGTTGTCGCCGAGCAGCGGCGAGACGATCAGGCGGTGCGCGCCGTGTTTGACGGTCACCCGCGCTTCGCGGACGAGTTCGGCTTCATTGCTGTACAAACGCGCGGTGACGACCGGCGCGTCCAATTCGTAATCTTCAGTGTGCGCAACGCTTATCGCAGCAGCCGCCAGCCAAGCGGCTATCCATAGGCGCATTAGGGATTCTCCTTTGTAAAACGCGCGCCATGATAGCAGAGAAGGTTTCTATTTTTTCATTTTTCAGCAATATTTCGACACCCAACACCGCAGCCGGGGCACAGTCCCGGCTACGATTCTTAAAGGACAGGGGCTCAACTGCCGTTGATAAATGCGCTCACCTGCGCCATGAGGATGCGCCACAATTCCTGTTGCGCGCCGACGCTGGCCCAGGCGTTGTGCGGGGTGTAGATGACGCGCGGGTGCTGGCGCAGGCTGAGCAGCGGTTCGTCGGCGAAGACGTCGCTGGCATAGCCGAGGATTTTGCCGCTGTTCAGGGCTTCAACTACAGCGGCGGCATCGGCGACGGGGCCGCGCGCCATGTTGAGGATAAGCGGGGTGCGCTCGCACAGCGCCAGTGTTTCAGCGTTGATGAGGTGATGGGAGGCGTCGTTGAGCGGGCAATGCAGGGTGATGATGTCGGATGTGGCAAACACTTCGTCAAACGGCGTGTATTCGGGCGAACGCGGCGCGGCGTGTCGGCGTTCCGCCCAGAGGACGTGCATACCGAAGACGCGCGCAATCTCGGTGACGCGTTTGCCGATATTGCCGACACCGACGATGCCGAGCGTTTTGCCGCGCAGGTCGAGGATGGGCAGTTCGTTCAGGCAGAAGCGACCGTCGCGCTGCCAGTCGCCGCTGATCACCGCCTGATGGTAAGGCAGAAGACCGCGCATCGCCGCCAGCATCATGGCGAAGGTGTGCTCCGGCACAGTGGTGGTCGAGTAACCGGCAACGTTGTAGAGCTTGACGCCGTGTTCCTCGCAGGCGGCGGCATCGACGTTATTAACCCCGGTCGCGGTAATCTGGATGAGGCGCAGCTCAGGGAGCTGGGCGAGAATCTCGCGCGTCATCAACACCTTGTTGGTGATGGCAATTTGCGCACCTTGCAGGCGGGCGACGACGGTCGCGGTGTCGTTTGCCGTGGCATCGAACACTTGCCAGTCCGTTACGCCAGCGGGGGCGGGCAGATCGATGGTCGGCGAAAAGGTGTTGCGGTCAAGGAATACGGCTTTCATGGTGGCTCCTGTCTAGTTCGGGGATGGGGGTACACTTTCCGCAGCACTATGCGCAAAAACGTGATTACTGCTGAGGAAACCTGTGAACGCGTGAGTATCTTAACGCCTGCGCCGCCGCGACGAAACGTCGTTGCCGCTTCCCCGCTATAATTTGCCGCATGAACGCCCACCGCACCCTCATCATCTCCGTCTTCATCGTCGCCAGTTGCGGCCTCGCCTACGAACTCATCATGGCGGCGCTCGCCAGTTACCTCCTCGGCGACAGCATCCTGCAATTCTCCAGCATCATCGGCCTGTACCTCTTCGCGATGGGCATCGGCGCGCACCTCACCCGCTACATCAAGGACGAAGACTCGCTTGCCCGCTTCATCGAGATCGAGCTGCTGGTCGGCATCGTCGGCGGCCTTTCCGCGCTCGCCCTCTTTGTCGCCTTTGGCCTTACCGCTGCGCCCTTCCGCAGCCTGCTGTACGCCTTTGTGCTGATTACCGGCATCATCGTCGGCATGGAAATCCCGCTGGTGATGCGCGTGTTGCACCGCGAGCAGGCCGCCTTTGCCGACCTCGTTGCGCGTGTGCTCACCTTCGACTACCTCGGCGCGCTCGCCGTTTCCCTGCTCTTTCCGCTCGTCCTCGCGCCGCGCCTTGGCATGGCACGCTCGGCGTTGCTCTTTGGCCTCCTGAACGCCGCCGTCGCCCTGCTCACCGCGCGCATCTTCCGCGCGCAACTGCCGCGTTATGCCGCGCTGCGCCGCCGCGCCCTGCTCGTCCTCGCCGCGCTTGCCGCTGCCTTCGTCTATGCCGACCGTATCACCTTCCACGCCGAGCAAAGTTACTTCGGCGACCCCATCGTGTACGAGCGGCACACGCCCTACCAGCGCCTCGTTATCACCCGCTGGAAGGACGACACCCGCCTTTATCTCAACGGCAACCTGCAATTCTCCTCGCGTGACGAAGCGCGCTACCACGAGGCGCTGGTCCTGCCCGCGATGCAGATGGCGGCTAGCGCCGAACGCGTCCTCATCCTCGGCGGTGGTGACGGCCTCGCCGCGCGCGAAGTGCTGAAATACCCGCAAGTGCAAAGCCTGACCCTGGTTGATCTCGATGCCGAGATGACGCAAACCTTTGCCACCTCGGCAACACTGACCGCGCTGAACGGCGGCGCACTCACGCACCCGAAAACGCGCGTCATCAACGCCGATGCCGCGCAATGGTTGGAAGAAAGCAGCGAGCTGTTTGACGTCATCCTCATCGACCTGCCCGACCCGTCCAACTTCTCGCTGGGCAAACTCTACTCCGTGCCGATGTACCGCCAAGTAGCGCGACACCTCACGGAAGGCGGCCTCATCGTCGTGCAATCCACCTCGCCCTATTTCGCACCGCACGCCTACTGGTCGGTGGTCGCCACCCTGGAAGCGGCGGGGCTCGCCACCGCGCCGTACCACGTCTATGTGCCGTCCTTCGGCGAATGGGGTTTTGTCCTCGCGGGCAAAGGGGCGGCCTTCCCCGTGCCGGAACGCTTCGACGTGCCGACGCGTTACCTCACCGCGGCCACAGCAGCGGAAATGTTCCGCTTCCCGCCAGATATGGCGCGCCGCGATGTCGAGCCGAACTACCTCAACACGCAAATCCTCGTCCACTACTTCGAAGAAGACTGGCGCGATGTGCAACGCTGAAGCACACCACACCACAACCCACCCCCACCTTCCCATGAAACCCGCCCGCCGCCGCTTCCTCGCCGCCACCGCCGCTATCGGCGCCGCTGCTGCCACCTCGCGCCACCTTTATTCCCGCCTCAACCCGCCGCCGGCGTTGCGCGTGAACCGCGTCGGCCTGCCGCTTGGCCACCTGCTGCGTGACGGCGCGCTCGCCGCGACCACCCCGCAAAGCACGCACGACTGCGATACCCTCATCCTCGGCAGCGGCGCGGCAGCGCTGTCCGCACTGTGGCAACTCACCCGCCACGGTGCGCGCAACATCCTCCTCGCCGAAGGCATCGAACGCGACGGCAACAACGCCGCCTACCAAAACGGCGACCTGCGTGCGCCCAGCGGCGCGCACTACCTCGCCCTGCCCTCGGCGGAAAGCCACGAACTGCGCGCCATGCTCGCCGACCTCGGCATCCTCGAAGACGCAAGCGACCCCGCCCGCCCGCGCTACCGCGAGACCGATCTCGTCCACGCCCCCAGCGAGCGTCTCTATTACCAAAACCGCTGGCAGGACGAACTGCTGCCGCAGGAAGACGATGACAGTCGCCGCTTCCACGCTCTCATCCGCCGCCTGCAACACGCGCGTGGCCGCGACGGGCGCAAAACCTTCGCCATCCCCATCGTCCGCTCCAGCGAGGACAGCGACTGGCGCGCCCTTGACCAGCTCACTTTTGCCGACTGGCTCACGCGCGAAAACTACCGCTCGCCGACCCTGCGCTGGTACCTCGACTACTGCTGCCGCGACGACTACGGCCACGGCATCGATACCGTCTCCGCCTACGCCGGCCTGCACTACTTCGCCGCGCGCGGTCACGACGGCAACGCCGTCCTTACCTGGCCGGACGGCCTCGCCCACCTCTCCCGCCTGCTGCGCGAGAAAAGCGGCCTGCACCGCCTCGCCGCCCTGCCCTCCGAGCCCGCGTTGCGCTTCGCCCAGCCCACCGCCTGGAACGCCAGCGCCATCCGCATTCAGGAACACGCCGGGTACGTCGAAGTCCACCTGCGCGACAACGACAGCGGTGCCATCCACCGCCTCCGCGCCCGCCACGTCATCAGCGCCATGCCGCTTCACATCGCCGCCCGCCTCATCGCCGAACCCGCCCGCTACGGCCTTGACGGCAGCGGCCTCTACGCGCCGTGGCTCATCAGCAACTTCGCCCTGCACCAATTTCCGCGTGAGCCCGACGAACAGCCGCTGGCCTGGGATAACGTCCTCTACGGCAGCCCGGCGCTGGGCTACATCGCGGGCAGCAACCAAAGTATCCGCGTCGCCAAACCACCGCGCGTCCTCTTCACCGCTTACCGCGCCCTCGCCCACGACAGCCCGCCGGCGGTGCGGCAGTGGCTGTTGACCGCGCCGGATGACGAATTACTCGCCTATGCCGCCGCCGACCTGCACGCCGTGTATGGCCGCCATTTTTGGCGCCTGGTGGACAGCGTGGACATTACCGTGCGCGCCCACGCCATGCGCATCCCCCTGCCCGGCTACCTTGATGACACACAGCTGCGCGCCCTGCGCACGCACCGCTCGCGCCTGCATTTCGCGCATAGCGACCTGAGCGGCTACTCCGTCTTTGAAGAAGCGGCATACTGGGGCATCACCGCCGCACAACAAGTACTGGCAGCACCGCGCGAGACATGACTTGCCTTGCACATCCCGCTTGGCGGAACCAGCATTTACGCCGCTTGGCACGAAATTCCTTCCCCCGCTTGCGGGGGAAGGTGGCCGGAGGCCGGAAGGGGGGAAATAAAAATCCGGCACTGACACCGCTCAGCAAGCCCAGTATTTACGCCGCTTGACGGAGCCAGTGTTTACCCCGCTTGGCGCATTTACGAAGACGTTGCCAAAAACCCCGCCCGGCACAACAATACCGCCTTTCCCCATCCTCTATCGTCATGACCTACCACAAATCCGATTTCCACTACGACCTGCCCGATGAACGCATCGCCCGCTATCCGCTGCCCGAGCGCAGCGCGGCGCGGATGCTCGTCGCCCGCGTCTTGGATGCCGATACCGTCGAACTCGGCGACCGCCAAGTGCGCGACCTGCCCGACTACCTCGATCCCGCTGACTTACTCATTTTTAACAACACCCGCGTCCTCCCCGCCCGTCTCTACGGTCACAAAGCCAGCGGCGGCAAAATCGAAATCCTCATCGAGCGCCTGAAAAGCCCGCATGAAGCCAGCGCCTACGTCCGTGCCTCGAAAAGCCCGCAGGCGGGCAGCACCCTCCACGTCGGCGACGCCACCCTCCGCGTCGGCGACCGTGATGACGCCCTTTTTACCCTGTACAGCGACGACACGCCGTGGCAGGAACTCCTTGCCGCGCACGGCGAAATGCCTATCCCGCCCTACCTCGAACGGCGCGCGCAGGATAGCGACAGCGAGCGCTACCAGACCGTGTACGCCAAACACAGCGGCGCCGTCGCCGCCCCCACCGCCGGACTGCACTTCGATAAAGCCCTGCTTGCTGCCATCGCCGCGCGTGACGTGCAGCGCGCCGAAATCACCCTGCACGTCGGCGCGGGTACCTTCCAGCCGGTGCGCCACGAAAACCTCGCCGAGCACATCATGCACGAAGAATGGCTCACCGTCGGCGAAGACGTGGTGGATGCCGTCGCCGCCTGCCGCGCCCGCGGTGGTCGTGTTATCGCCGTCGGCACCACCGCCCTGCGCGCCCTGGAAAGTGCAGCAGCGGGCGGCAATCTTGCGCCATACACCGGCGACACCCGCCTCTTTATCACCCCCGGCTACCGCTTCCGCGTTGTCGATGCCCTCTTCACCAACTTCCACCTGCCCGAATCCACCCTGCTGATGCTGGTCAGCGCGTTTGCCGGCTACAACAACATCCGCCGCGTCTACCAGCACGCCATCGCCCACGCCTACCGCTTTTACAGCTACGGCGATGCCATGTTCCTGCCCAAACGTCTGGATTAACCCTTTTCGAGACCCGCCATGTCCAAAGAAAAATACCCCGTCACCCCCGCCATCCGCCAACTGCGCGAACACCACATCGCCTACGAGCCACACATCTTCACCTACGAAGAACACGGCGGCACCGCGCAGACCGCTGCCGAGCTTGGCATCCCCGAACACCAGGTCATCAAGACCATCGTTCTTGTTGATGACAGCCACCACGGCCTTATCGTGCTCATGCACGGCGATCGCGAAATCTCGACGCGCAACCTCGCGCGCCAGCTCGGCAAAAAACTCATCGAACCGGCGGAAGCCAACCAGGCGCACAAATGGACGGGCTACCTCTTCGGCGGCACCTCACCCTTCGGCTGCAAAACCGCGCTGCCGGTGTACGTCGAAGAAAGCATCTACGCGCTGGACTCCCTCTGCATCAACGGCGGCAAGCGCGGCTTTCAGGTCATCATCACCCCGCAAGACCTCGCCATCCTCAACCCGCAGACCGTCAACGTCGCTGTTTAACCGCTGCCTATGACCCTCGCCACCGTTTACACCCGCGCCCCCCTCAGCATGCACGCGCCGCTGGTGCGCGTCGAAGTCCACCTCGCGGGCGGCCTGCCGGCCATGACCCTGGTCGGCCTGCCGGAAAAAGCCGTCAAAGAAAGCAAAGACCGCGTCCGCGCCGCCATCATCAACAGCGGCTTCGAATTCCCCTCCAAACACATCACCATCAACCTCGCCCCGGCGGAACTGCCGAAAGACGGCGCCAGATACGACCTTGCCATCGCCCTCGGCATCCTCATCGCTTCCGACCAACTGCCCGCCGAGGACATTGCCCAATACGAATTTCACGGCGAACTCGCCCTCAGCGGCGCACTGCGCCCCGTCGGCGGCATCTTGCCCTGCGCGCTCGCCGCCACGGACGCGCACCGCCGCATCATCACCGCGCCGGACAACCACCACGAAGCCGCGCTCGTCGCCGCTGATAACGTCCACAGCGCGGAAAGCCTCGCCGAAATCGCCGCCGTCCTGCACCGCCGCCAGGACTGGCCGCCACCACCACCACCGCCCATCCGCCCGCCGCGCAGCTATCCCGATTACGCCGACGTCATCGGCCAGCATCAAGCCAAACGCGCCCTGCTCGTCGCTGCCAGCGGCGGCCACCACGTCCTGATGAGCGGCCCACCCGGTACCGGCAAATCCATGCTGGCGCAACGCTTCCCCGGCATCCTGCCGCCGATGGACGAACGCGAAGCCATCGAAAGCGCCGCCGTGCGCTCGCTGGCGGGCAGCTTCAGCCCCGCCGACTGGCGTATCCGTCCCTACCGCGCTCCGCACCACAGCAGCTCATCCAGTGCCCTCGTCGGCGGCGGCACCATCCCCCGTCCCGGCGAAATCAGCCTCGCCCACCACGGCGTCCTTTTCCTGGACGAACTGCCCGAATACGACCGCCGCGTCCTCGAAATGCTGCGCGAACCGCTGGAAAACGGCCACATCACCATCAGCCGCGCCGCGATGAAAAGCGACTTCCCCGCCCGCTTCCAGCTCATCGCCGCCATGAACCCCTGCCCCTGCGGCTACCACGGCGACCCCGAACGCGCCTGCAACGACACCCCCGACCAAATCGCGCGCTACCGTCAGAAAATCTCCGGCCCGCTGCTTGACCGTATCGACATCCACCTTACCGTTGCCCGCCTCACCCCGGCACAACTGCGCGAACAACAACAAGCCCACCCCGAAACCAGCGCCGACCTGCGCGCCCAAAGCACCGCCGCGCGCCGCATCCAGCTCGAACGCCAGGGACGGCCCAACGCCGCCCTTAACGGCAGCCTGCTGGAACGCCACCTGCACGCCGAAGCGGACGTATTGCCGCTCCTCGACCGCGCCGCCGAACGCATGCACCTCTCCATGCGCAGCTACCAGCGCATCCTCAAAGTCGCGCGCAGCATCGCCGACCTCGCCGCCAGCCCAACCGTGAGCCGCCAACACCTCGCCGAAGCCCTGCAATACCGGGGCGGCAGCGTATGAGCCGCATCCGCCAACTGCGCCTGGACGGCATCCGCAACCTCGCCACCGCCACCCTCGACCTGCACCCGCGCTGCACCCTCATCAGCGGCGACAACGGCAGCGGCAAAACCGCCCTGCTCGAAGCCCTCTACCTCCTGGGGCGCGGCAAAAGCTTCCGCGAAAACCAGACCCGCCATCTCATCAACCACGGCAAACCACACCTGCGCCTCATCGCCCGCATCGAGCGCGACGGGCGCGAACACCTGCTCGGCATCGAAAAAAGCGCGCGCGAACACCGCCTGCGCCTTGACGGTGAAAACCTCAAAACCCTGAGCGGTCTTGCCGCCCTCACCCCAAACCAAATACTCAACAGCGACAACTTCGCCCTCATCGACCAGGGCCCGGAACACCGCCGCCGCTACCTCGACTACGGCCTCTACTACCACAACCCCGCCTTCCTCCCCGACTGGCAGCGCTACAACTACGCCCTGAAAAACCGCAACGCCGCGCTGCGGCAAAACTGGCGCGCCGCCGATCTCGCGCCCTGGAACCACATCCTCGGCGAAACCGGCAGCCGCATCGATGCCTACCGCCGCGCCTACCTCGCCGCTCTCGAACAGACGCTCAATACCTACCACGCCGAACTTGGCGGCCTTGACCCCATCCACATCCACTACCAGCGCGGCTGGACGGGCGACGATCTCGCCGCACAACTCACCGTCAACAACGAACGCGACAGCCAGCTCAAACACACCCGCGACGGCATCCACCGCGCCGACATCCGCTTCCACGCAGACGGGCGCGACATCGCGCACCACTACTCGCGCGGCCAGCAAAAAACCCTCATCTGCGCCCTCATCCTTGCGCAAACCCGCCTGATTACCGCCGACAACGGCAGCCACCCCGTCATCCTCATCGACGACATTGCCGCCGAACTCGACCGCCGCCGCCAGCACATGCTGCTGAACTTCCTTGCCGACAGCGGCGCACAGCTCTACATCACCCACATCGATGGCGACCTGCCGCTGCCGGACACCCTCACCGACCACCAGCACCTGCACATCGACGCAGGCCGCATCACGGAAAAACCGTAGCCGCGCCGCTACCCGACAGCGACAAGCGGGATAAACACCGGCATCGTCCTGTCCGTTAAGAGAAACCCCGCCGCAGCGGGGTTTTTGTTGGGTTCATCAGCCGAGATCCATCGCCGAACGTGGATGGCTGGGGTCCAGGCCGGTTTCGTACATCGCCCCGGCGCGCACGACGAGAAGCGGGTCAATCGCGCCGATTTGCGCGTTGTCTTTTTCGCTATAGGGCACGCGGTGCAGGACGTAGCGCATTGCGTTCAGCCGCGCCCGTTTTTTGCAGTTGGATTTGACCACGATCCACGGGCTTTCCGCCGTGTCGGTGTGGAAGAACATCGCTTCTTTTGCGGCGGTGTAGTCTTCCCATTTATCAACTGAGGCTTTGTCCATCGGGCTGAGTTTCCATTGTTTGAGCGGGTGTGCTTCGCGCTCTTTGAAGCGGCGGCGCTGTTCGTCCTGGCTGACGGAGAACCAGAATTTGATGAGGATGATGCCGCTCCGGACCAGGTTACGCTCGAAGTCGGGCACTTCGCGCATGAATTCGTCGTATTCGGCGTCGGTGCAGAAGCCCATGACGCGTTCCACCCCGGCGCGGTTGTACCAGGAACGGTCGAAAAGGACGATTTCCCCTTTGGTCGGCAGGTGCTTGATGTAGCGCTGAAAGTACCATTGCCCCTGTTCTTCCGAGGTCGGTTTTTCGAGGGCAACGACGCGGGCGCCACGCGGGTTCATGTGCTCCATGAAGCGCTTGATGGTGCCGCCTTTGCCCGCCGCATCGCGGCCTTCAAAGAGGATGACGACGCGCTGCCCGGTTTCTTTCACCCATTTTTGCAGTTTGAGCAGCTCGACTTGCAGGTGGTATTTCTGCTTTTCGTAGTTTTTACGGCTCATGCGGTTTTTGTACGGATAGACACCCTCGCGCCAGCCTTCGACCAGTTCGTCATCGGCGCGCACGGTAGCTGTCGGCGGCTGCGTGCTGCTGTGTTTCTGGAACAGCGCTTGCACCCGCGCGAGTTCGTCCGGCGAGAAGCTGGCGAGGACGGTGTCGAGGTAGCTGCCCGGCGCACCGACACGGCCATCGGCGATATCGCGCAGGATGATGTCGCTCAAGGCTTCGGCGTGGTGGTCCTCAGCGCGCTGCGTTTTAGTGCTGATTTCGTGAGCTTCGACTTGCGGCGCGGGTGCCTTGTTGATGGGTTCGATGTCGATGACGACGTCTTCGCTCGGTTTCTTGCGGCGCACGGGGGCTTTTTTCACGGTTGTCATGGGGTGTCCTTAGTGATGATGAGGTTGGGCGGCGTGGTGGTTGCTGTTGATGATTTTGTCAGTGTAAGCCATCGCCAGCGCCGAGAGCAGGAAGGTGAGGTGCAAAAGGATTTGCCACTGGATTTTCTCCGCCGCTATCGCGCTGGCGTTGATAAAGGTTTGCAGCAGGTGGATGGAGGAGATGCTGATAATCGCCATCGAGAGTTTGACTTTGAGTACCGAGGCGTTGACGTGATCCAGCCATTCCGGCTGGTCGGGGTGGTTGTCGGTGTTGAGGCGCGAGACGAAGGTTTCGTAGCCGCCGACGATAACCATCAGCAGGAGGTTGGCGATCATCACCACGTCGATGAGGTTGAGAACCGCAAGCATGATGGTGTTTTCATCCATGACGCCGAGGTTGACGATGAGGTGCCACAGCGCTTTCAAAAATTTCCAGGCGTAAATCATCTGCACGACAATCAGGCCGAGGTAAATCGGCAACTGTATCCAGCGGCTGGCAAAAATGATGCGGGCGATGGGGTTGGGGTGGGAAGGCACCGGGTTCATGGTTTCTCCTGAAAAAGCGGGCATCGTACGGGATTTGCCGGGAGATACAAAGGCATCAGCGGGCACTAAACCAGCGTTGCAGATCGGCGGTATCCAGCATCCCCGCCTTGTGTTCGAGAATCTGGCCGTCGCGGCCAATCAGATAATTGGTCGGTGTGCCGTTGACGCGGTAGCGCTCCGCCGTCACCCCCATCTGGTCAGCAGCAAGCGGCAGCGTCAGGCCGCGCTGCGTGGCCAACGCTTGCAGGGTCTTGCCGTCTGCGCCATCAATATTAACCGCGAGCACGTCCACCGCCTGCGGACGCGCGGCCTGAAAATCCTGAATCTCGCGCAATTCCTTGATGCACATGCCGCAGGTCGCCGACCAGAAATTCAGAATCAGTGGCCGCTCGGCCTGCGCAGGCAACGACACCACTTCATCATGCGGCCCCAGCGCGAGAATCGGCGGCGCAGGCTGGCCCGTTTCCGCTTTCGCGACTTCTTCCTGCCCGCAGGCGGCAAGCAGGAGTGCGCAACACAACATCCAGACAGATTTCATAACCTAAACCTCAATAAAAACGTAAACCTTAATAAAAAAGTAGCGGGCACCTTAGAGAAACGGGGGAAAAACGTCAACTGCTGCCGATACTTGTATTTTGACGAATAAAATTGAGAGAACAGGGGGACGCCGTTATACTGCGCCGCCCCCAAACGGGGACTTATTTCAACGTCATTCCGGAGAACAACATGGAACGCAGAACATTCATCGGCGCTGCTGCCGCCACCCTCGCCCTCACCGCCGCCGCGACCGCCGCTGCCGAAGAGCACACCCACGCTCATGCCCATGGCGCTGCTGCTGCCACCGGCAAAGTTAACGAAGACCTGCTCAAAGCTACCGCTGCCTGCCTGGCTGCTGGCCGCGTCTGCCTCAACCACTGCATCAACCAGCTTGCCGCCGGCGACAAAACCATGGAAGCCTGCGCCAAAGCTGCCAACCAAATGCTGGCATTGTGCGATGCGACCAACAATCTCGCCGCCCAAAACGCCCCCCTGCTGGCTGCCGTCGCCAAACAATGCGCCGAAGCCTGCAAACAATGTGCTGAGGCTTGCAAAGAGCACGCCGACCACCACGCTGAGTGCAAAGCCTGCCACGAAGCCTGCCTTGAATGCGCTGACGCTTGCAACAAAGCAGCCGCTTGAGCACCAAGCAGCACCTAAAACCCGCCGTCAGGCGGGTTTTTTTCTTGGGGCTGTACTAGATTAGCCCTAAATTTCACACCAATCACGCAGCGTTTTTAGCT
>ERZ772971.532-NODE-532-length-23573-cov-3.569224_pt1 | contig 23573 bp, 20 predicted proteins | sample MGYA00511943_ERZ772971 | MGnify/ENA primary metagenome ERZ772971 (study PRJEB29015, sample SAMEA2737929) | human oral metagenome | biome: human oral; feature: human-associated habitat; material: dental | place: China | collected 2144 ... | reverse complement strand
ATGAAAAGACGGGGCAATACGATACTGATGCGACTCGCTATCACAGTTTCCCAATGCGCCCCGAACAACAAAGGGCGGTAGATATGACGGCTAATTTCTTTAAGAACAACCCGCCAACTGGGGGACATATCCCGCACTTCCTCTGGAATGCCAAAATGCGTTTCGGCAAAACCTTTGCTGCCTATCAGTTAGCCAAAACAATGGGCTGGAAACACCTATTAGTCATCACTTTTAAGCCTGCGGTGGCTTCCGCTTGGCGTGATGACCTCCTCTCTCATACCGACTTTAAAGGCTGGCAGTTTGTGTCGCAGTCAGAAGGTGATACCCCTCCAGAGAAGATAGATAAGCAACGTCCATATGTGTATTTTGGTTCATTTCAGGATCTTTTAGGCAAGGACAGATCCACAGAGGGCATTAAAGAACAAAACCAATGGATACACCAAACGCATTGGGATTGCATAATATTCGATGAGTACCACTTCGGTGCGTGGCGTGAAAAAGCAAAAGACCTTTTCGAAGATCCTAAAACAGAGATAGAAAAACAACTCAAAAAAGAGTATACTGACTACCAAAAAGAGGCTAAGGAGATAGAAAATGAAGAGGGTAACGATATTAGCTTTGTAGATAATTTCGATGAAGATGCCCTCCCCATCACCACCAACCACTATTTGTACCTCTCAGGTACACCTTTCCGTGCCCTCCAAAACGGCGATTTCTTAGAAGACCAAATCTTTAGCTGGACGTATACCGATGAGCAGCAAGCCAAAGAACAATGGCAAGGAGATAACAATCCTTATCTATCGTTACCTCAAATGCAAATGATGCTCTACAAGCTCCCTAAAGAGGTGGAAGAAATTGCTGAGAAAGGTGAAAAAGACGAGTTCGACCTCAATCTGTTTTTCAAAGCCGAAGGAAAAGGTAAAAAAGCCAAATTCAAATACGAAACAGCGGTACAAGGTTGGCTAAACTTCATCAGAGGGCAACTCTCTACCACTTGGGAAAACGAGCTCAAAACCGATACTCCTGCCCCTATGCCTTTTGCTGAGGTGCAGTTGCTCAATAGCCTACAACACACCTTTTGGTTTTTACCCAATGTATCAGCCTGCGATGCAATGGAAAATCTACTTAATGCCCCTGCTAATATCTTTTATCAAAGCTATAAGATTATCAACTGCTCGGGCACTAAAGCAGGTATAGGCGAAAAAGCCTTAGATAATATGCGTCGGCAAATGGGTGAGCCTCTGCACACCCAATCTATTACGCTCTCTTGTGGCAAACTCACCACAGGAGTATCAGTGCCAGCGTGGTCGGGTATCTTTGTATTGAGGAGCCTTACTAGCCCCGAAACCTACTTCCAATCCATATTCCGTGTGCAAACTCCTTGGGTACTCAAAAACCCCGATAACACATCGCCCAATCGTGAAGAAATCGTAAAAACACAGTGTTACGTATTTGATTTTGCCCCCAACCGCGCATTAAAGCAAATAGACCAATACACAAGTCAGCTTACAATAAGTAGTGAGGTAAGTAGGGAAAAATCAATAGCCGAGTTCATATACTTCTTACCAGTATTGTATTATGACGGAGCAGTCTTAGAACCCATAGATGCACAAAAAATATTAGATATTGTAATAACAGGCACCACTGCCAATCAGTTAGTACGTCGTTGGGAAAGCAATTTATTAGTGAATGTAGATACCCTTACGCTAAATAGATTGATGAACAGCCCTGAAGCCATAGCTGCTTTAGAAAATATTGAGGACTTTCGTTCATTACGTGATGATATAAGCACAATGATTAACAAGAGCGAGAAAGTAAAAAAGGCTAAAAAAGAAGCTACTGAAAAAGGAGAAAAGCCCGACAAAAAAACAACTAAAGAACAAGATGAGTATAAGAAAAAACGCAGTAAAATACAGACAAAACTGCGCAAACTTGCTACGCGTATTCCCTACTTTATGTACCTCACCGATTACCGTGAAGAAACCTTTTATGATGTTGTCCGTCGTTCCGAACCCGAACTATTCAAAAGTGTAACAGGACTCACCCAAGAACAGTTTGAGTTATTAGCTAATTTAGGAGTCTTCAACAAAGGACTAATGAACGATGCTGTGTATAAGTTCAAACGTTATGAGGATAGCAGTTTGGTGTACACAGAAGAATTAACAATAAATACTTTATAAAACACTTTATTTCAAACATTTTATCCTTATAATAGACTAGCTCAAGAAAAGAAAGAAATGTCTTTAGATAAAATCATATAAAAAAGCTATCAGATCTAAAAACAAACCAAATACATTTTTATGTGATGTGTATCTACATTAAAAGACGATATACTAAGGAACCCACTTATTTCAAAGCGATTAATCAAAGTAAGGATATTGTTTACGGTGTTGTAAAAGATTATAAAACACTCCTCGATAAAGTAATGAAATAACGAAAAAAGAAAATTTTTCTGTAAGAGACATCTCGGAGCTACCTCGGAGCTATCTCGGAGACTAGTCGGAGAAAAAGCGTAGCTACATCGAAATTAAACTTTCTACAAAATGCTCCAAACACAGAAAAAATAATTGCTTTCTGCCCCTATCTCTTGATTGTCCTAGTATCTGCCCGTACCGTGCAGCTCGTACTCCCTCTTTTGCCCCAATAGCGGGTTGAAGCTTTGGAGTTAAAAATTTGCTGCTTGGAACTTTTTTCGTACCTTTGCCTCAAATTTAACAAGAACTATGATTTATGAAATATGTGCCAGCTCTTTCGAGTCGGCCAAAAATGCTGAAATAGCGGGCGCTACCCGCATCGAATTGTGTAGCGAGTTAGGCGTAGGGGGTGTAACCCCCAGCTATGGACTTACCAAAAAAGTAATGGACGAGCTGAGCATCGGCAACTGCGTACTCATAAGGCCGCGAAGTGGCAACTTTACTTATACCGAAGAGGAGTTCTACGTAATGCTCCGCGACATTCGTTGGTGCCGCGAATTAGGCTGCCAAGGAGTAGTAACAGGAGTCTTACATCGCGATAATACTATCGACGAGGAACGCACAGCACGCCTAAAAGAGGCCGCAGGAACAATGGAGTTCATCTACCACCGTGCTTTCGACTGTACCCCCGACCCCATAGCAGCTATCCACACCCTCAAACGCCTTGGGGTGCACCGCATACTTACCTCTGGCGGCAAGAAATCAGCTATTGAAGGACTTGAGTTGCTAAAAGAACTAAACCGTATTGCAGCAGGGCAGCCTACCATTATGCCTGGTGGAGGAATCAATCCGCAGAGCATCGTACAGATAAAAGCCGCAGGATTCACCGAGGTGCATTTTTCGGGCACAGTTTTTGAAGAGTTAGGCACTACACTACCCTTCTCATTCAAAACAGAAGCTTTCCTTGATGAGAGCAAAAGACCTATCTCATCAGTAGAAAATATAGAAAAAATTATTCAATCAGCAAATTAGCAATCTTACAAATTCGCTAATTTACTAATCAGCTTATGCTTTACACAATCCTTATAGGTGTTTTTGTAGTTTATTGGTTACTGACGTGGTATACCAGTAGGAGCCTAAAAGCCCTAAAAACTCCGTGGTGGGGGCAAGGAATATTTTGGACAGTCGCCTTTCTAATTGTAGGAAACTTGCTCTACTATTGGTTTTCTCGTGGAAAAGTAGTGTGGAGTGCACCACAGCAATACGCAGTAGCAGGACTCCTCACTTGGATCATTGTCTGCCTATTCGTATGCATACCATTGCTCTTGGAAGATGTATTGAGAGTGCTTAGGTGGCCATTCAGAAAAGCTGCCAAAAAAAAACCGTACCTGCCCTCTCGCCGCAAATTTGTTAGTGCATTGGGGTGGGCATTAGCAGCTATACCGCTATCAGGAATGCTCTACGCCATTTTCAAAGGAAAATACAACTACAAGGTACTAAAATACACCCTCTACTTTGACGACCTTCCCGAGGAGTTCGATGGTTATCGCATCACCCAAATATCAGACATTCACTGTGGCAGCTTTGACAATTACGACAAAATACGCTATGGAGTAGAACTTATCAATGCTCAAAAAAGCGATGTAATTCTCTTCACTGGCGACTTGGTGAACAACTTAGCCGATGAGGTACACCAGTGGAAAGAACTATTCGGTACTCTATATGCCCCCGATGGTGTTTTCTCTGTAATGGGCAACCACGACTACGGCGACTATTCCTCTTGGGAAAGTGCTGAGGCAAAACAGCAAAACTTAGAACACCTTTTCAGCCTTCAAAAGGAAATGGGATGGCAGTTGCTTCGCAACGAGCATCGCTACTTAGAGCGTAATGGCGAAAAAATAGCCCTCGTAGGAGTTGAAAACTGGGGACACGGAAGATTCTCCAAGTACGGCGACTTGAACAAGGCTTTAGCAGGAGTCTCTAATACCGACTTTAAGATATTGTTGAGCCACGACCCTACCCATTGGCAAGAAGTAGTACTGCCCGAAAGGAAAGATATACAACTGACCCTCAGCGGTCATACCCACGGAATGCAATGTGGAATAGAAATCCCTGGCTGGTTGCGGTGGAGTCCCTCGCAATATGTGTATAAGTATTGGGCTGGAATGTACGAAGAGAACGACCAATACCTAAATGTAAATCGTGGTTTTGGGTATCACGCTTTCCCCGGACGTTTGGGCGTATGGCCAGAAATTACTGTAATTGAATTGAAAAGCAGTCGCCAGATGTCAGGCATTAGTACCGACGACTAACCACTAACGACTAATTAAAAAGATGAAAAGATTTATCCTATCAGGAGGCGGTACGGGAGGGCATATTTTCCCTGCTATCGCCATTGCTGATGAAATAAAAAGGCGATTGCCTGAAGCTGAGATTCTATTTGTAGGAGCAAAAGACCGTATGGAAATGCAGAAAGTGCCTCAAGCAGGCTATCCTATCGAAGGATTGTGGATTTCTGGTCTGCAACGAAAACTGACTTGGCAAAACTTGCTCTTCCCGCTGAAATTCATCCACAGTCTACTGAAATCACGACAGATTATCAAGCGTTTTAAGCCCGATGCTGTGATTGGCACTGGAGGCTTTGCTAGCGGTGCAGTAGTAAAAGTGGCTGGACAGATGGGAATTCCTACTTTCATTCAGGAGCAAAACTCCTATGCAGGTATTACCAACAAGATGTTAGCAGCCAAAGCCAAAAAGATATGCGTGGCCTACGATGGAATGGAAGCTTTTTTCCCAAAAGAAAAGATAGTAAAAACAGGCAATCCCATTCGTGAGGGCTTGATAGACATCCAGCAGCACCGCACTGAAGGAGGGGTGCGCTTTCACCTGAATACCGAACAGAAAACCCTTCTCGTGTTGGGGGGTAGTTTAGGAGCAAGACGCATAAACCAGTTAATAGAAGCCCAGTTACCTCTATTCGAACAATTAGGCGTACAAGTATTGTGGCAGTGCGGCAAGCTGTACTACGACGATTATAAGAAATACAATAGCGAGCAAGTGCGGGTTTTAGCTTTTATCGACAAGATGGAAGAAGCTTATGCCGTAGCCGATGTGATTATTTCACGTGCTGGCGCGAGTTCAGTAAGCGAGCTATGTGTAGTAGGCAAACCTGTTATTTTTATCCCATCGCCCAATGTAGCCGAAGACCACCAGACCAAGAATGCACGTGCCATTGCCGATAAGGGTGCTGCTATCCTATTGCGCGAAAGTGAGTTAGACAACTCTTTTGCCAATACTTTCAGCAAGCTCATTAGCAGCGAAGCACAACAGGCAGCACTTTCTGCAAACATCAAGGCCTTGGCGCAGCCCAATGCAACCAAAGAAATAGTAGATTTAATAATCAATGGTTAATGACTAAATTTTTAACTTTCATAGCCCTCTGCAGTACTGTTCTAGCTATAGGGCAAACTACCTTAAAACCCTCAGTATTTGTAGACACCAAAAGCGATGCTTTCAAAAAAGGAATCGTTGAGATTAAAGAGTATCCAAACTACGAAGTGTATCAACAGTTGCAGCAGTTTCTAAAATCAGGCAATGCAGCAGCAATCAATCGGGATATGATTAGACAGGCATACATCACCCGAAAAGTTAGCTTGAGCAAAGGTACTTACGTGATAGACAATGACGAACAGCGCTTTGAGTTTGAAATAGGTGCTCAAGGAGAATTAGTAGGAGAAGGCAAATTTGTAAACAAAAAACGACATATTCCCTCCACCTACATTTTTGCTAATGGGAAACTCTCAGAGATGCTTCTTTTTACACCCGAAGGCAAGTTGCGAAAAAAGAATCTCTTTAAAGAACACTTGATAGAAGGACAGGTATTCGACCACGCAGGCAATCTAGCACAGAAAATAGAAATTTACCCAGACCAAAAGGAAGGAGCAGACCAGATTGTTACTACCTACCACAAAAATGGGAAGCCTAGCAAAGAGGTAAACACACTGAAAAATACGACTAAAGAGTTCTACCAAAATGGTCAGTTGAAAATAGAACAGATTAACAGTCGTACGACTACCAAGTACGACCCCGATGGAAAAATGACTGAAAAATGGTATATCACCGAGAAAGGAAACTGTTTTGAGTCTTACGAAAAAGGAGTCTTAGTTTTAAAAACCTGCGAAGACCGCAGCATTCAGGAAACTACGGTATCTCATTACAAAAATGGTAAAATAGATAGTTACACAGTTACTGACACAAAGAAGAAAGAAACGCGCCATTACGACGCAAACAACAAGTTAATAGCAACAAAGAAATTATGAATCTACAACCCATAAAAAACGTTTATTTTATAGGCATAGGCGGCATCGGGATGTCTGCACTTGCTCGCTATTTCAATGCCAATGGTAAACAAGTAGCAGGCTACGATCGCACTCCTACCGAAATTACCCAACAATTAGAGAAAGAAGGAATCAGCGTACATTTTTCCGATGATGTGGCAGCCATTCCAGCCTCATTCAAAAATACAGAGAGTACATTGGTAGTATTCACTCCAGCAGTCCCAAAAGACCACAGCGAATTGATGTATTTTCAGCAGCACGGCTATGAGGTAGTGAAACGCTCTGAAGTATTGGGTTTCATTACCAAAAATAGCTATTGTTTGGCAGTAGCAGGCACTCACGGAAAAACTACTACCTCCAGCATTCTAGCACACTTATTAGTAGAAGCAAAGGCTCCAGTCAGTGCTTTCTTGGGTGGAATAGCCGAAAATTTTAATAGCAATTTAGTGCTGAAGGGAAGTGACTACACTGTAGTAGAAGCTGATGAGTTTGACAGGTCATTCTTACGACTTTCTCCAAATATTGCCTGTATCACCTCAATGGATGCCGATCATTTAGATATTTATGGAGACGAACAGCATCTGATAGAAGGCTTTCACGAGTTTGCTACCAAAATTAAACCTGGTGGCAGCCTATTGGTACGAAACGGATTAAATATAGAAGGCGAAACCTATGGTTTAGAAGACAATGCCGACTATACTTTTCAAAATATCCGCATAGTTGAAGGTGTTTATCATTTTGACTTCCATTACTCAGGAGGCACCTACTGCAATTACACTTTTACAAAACCAGGACGTCACAATCTACTCAACGCTTTGGCTGCCGTCTCAATGGGGGTAAAGGCAGGCTTTGCTCCTGAAACCCTTCTCCCCCACTTAGCCACTTTCAAAGGTGTAAAACGGCGCTTTTCGTATATCCTACAAGAGAAAAACCGTATTTTTATAGATGATTACGCGCATCACCCATCAGAAATCAATGCGCTCTATCAAGCAGTAGCTGAGATGTATCCTGATGTCCCAAAAACAATCATATTCCAACCCCATCTCTTCACTCGCACCCGCGATTTTATGGAAGATTTTGCTAAAAGTCTATCGCAATTTGACGAGGTCATCCTATTAGATATCTATCCTGCACGCGAACTGCCTATTGAGGGAATCACCTCTGAAGTATTATTAAACAAAATCACAGCTCTTAAAAAAATACTACTTAAGAAAGATGAATTACTGTCCTTTTTGCGCAAAAAAAATCCCCCACTCCTACTAGCTGTAGGAGCAGGAGACATTGGCGCTGAGGTAGTGCGCATCAAGGAAGTCTTACTGTCTTAAAAGCGCAAACCTACCCCTATCTGAATCTGTTGGGTAGTAGCTTTCTCGGTAAGAGCACTGTTAATATCAGTGTATCCCCATACATACCTACCATATACGTAAAGGGGGTTGAGGATTTTTACTTCAGCCCCTGCTACTAACGAAAAATCAGTACTTTTGAACAACTTCTTGCCATTTTCCCAAGTACTGTCATCGCGATTAGCTAAGAAACTGAACTGAGGCCCTGCGTGTAGCGAAATAAATCCATTAGGATTGCATTTCAGCAATACGGGTACACTCACATAGTTTAGTGTTTTCCCTTTGTCAAACTTCTCATCCCAAACAGCCTTATAGCTGTCGCGCAGATGAGTATTAGTCTGACTGAAAAGTACTTCTCCTTGGAGCCCCCAGTTTTTAGAGAGATCCATTTCTAAGAAGCCTCCTAATTGGTAGCCTAACTTAAACTGCTTAGTGTAGGCGATGCTTTCCACCTTTCCTAAATTAGCCCCAGCTTTAGCTCCCCAATGAATTTCTTGGGAGTAAGCAGCAGTAGAGAGTAATAGTGTAGTAAATAGCATTGCTAGTTGGGTCAAGGTCTTTTTCATACGTTAACTGTTTTAAGATGATTTCTGAAAGATATAGTCCAAATAGTGTGCCGCAATTTTCTCTACTACAAGTTTGCTAATTAATAAAATATTCGTACCTTTGAGGCGTGAAAATTTTAAATTAACAAACCAATGATTATCCACCATTTAGGAGAAAAACCTTCAATACTAAATCGTTTTATTACTGAACTAAGAGACGTAAATATTCAAACTGATAGAATGCGTTTCCGTAAAAATTTAGAGCGAATTGGAGAAGTATTGTGCTACGAAATGAGTAAATACTTACACTATCAGCCCGAACTCATTACTACTCCTCTAGGAGAAAAGAGTGTAGAGCTTCCAAAAGACCAGATAGTTATTTGTTCCATTCTGCGTGCCGGATTGGCCTTACACCAGGGACTAATGAACTTCTTCGATGGGGCAGACAATGCTTTCATATCAGCCTACCGCAAACACACTTCTGAAACAGACTTTGATATAATGGTAGAGTATTTGGCCTCCCCATCATTAGAGGAGAAAATTCTTTTCTTAGCCGACCCTATGCTGGCCACAGGGCGTTCATTCGCCAATGTTTACAATGCTTTGACTCCCTTAGGTAAACCCAGAGAAATACATTTGTTTGCTGTCATTGGGGCAGAACAAGGCATCGCTTATTTAGAAGACAAATTTCCTTCCAATACTCATCTGTGGATTGCCACAATTGATCCACATCTAAATGAGCAAGGGTATATTGTCCCCGGACTTGGAGATGCTGGCGATTTAGCCTTTGGCAATAAAATGGAGGGATAATACAAGGGCCGGTAAAACCAAAAGCAACCATAAAAGGGTTTCTTTCAGCCAACGAAGAGTTATTTTTTCTACATAGAGAGCAAAAAGTACAGCAATAGGGGCAAAGAGATATATCATCTCTTTGCTCAAAAGTACTACAAGCAACCCTACCCATAAAAACTGAATCACAACTAATGAACTAATACTATGGTATTTGCTTCTAAAATAATATACTATTAGCGAAAAAGCAAATAGTACCAGAAAACATCCCAAAGCTACTAAATAGGGAAGCGAATGGTCTGACAATTGAAAAAGATATTGTACATCCTCTACAAAAGTAAGAGTATAATAATCAAAAGGGAAAGGAATATCTAAAAGCAAAACTATAGATGCTGCCAAGAGAGCTATCACAAGGAGAGCTAAGAATGGAATAAACCAATAACGTCGTTTCTCTGCCCCATAGAAGAGCAGTGAAATCCAAATATTAAGCAGAAAAATAATTGCCCAAGGGTGAAGAAGAGCCGCACAAAGAATTAGAAGAGAAGTATCAAACAGCTTTTGTGGAATACCTATTCCTGTTTTTAAGGTAAGAGCTCGCCACATTGCTGCCATAATCAGCAAATTAGCGCCTACTATTTCATTCTTCAAAAATAATGTAGGAAAAAGAACCACAAAAATACTAAAAAAAGCTATCGAATAGCTATTTTTTGTCTCAGTAAGCTCATTCCATCTATCTATTTGATGAAGCAACAACAGAGAAAGCCATAACAAGAAAAAGGTAATAACTGTTGTTATAATCTGATACTTTTCAGTAAAAGGTAATCCTAAGATTTGATACTGATATAATCCACTACCCATCAATAGCGCTAAGAGCACAATGACGAAAGTAATAGTTTTTGTATTTTCAAAGTGTTCTGAAAGCATTAATTACTGATAGTTAAAACATCACCTGCTACTGAAACAGTATAGTATAACAAAGGGTAAACTCTTTCTCCTCCTGAAATAGCTATAGGAGCTCCATTCACTAAACTATATACTGTATAGTCACAAGGACACTGTACAAAGAGATAAGAATGGGCTGTGTCTCCGTCATCACAACGTTCAAAAAGGTTCTCATTGCTTATTTTTGTTGCGCAATGCAACCGCTGACAGGTATTAATAGAATGATTAGGACATGCTGCCTCCCAAGCGTAATAGCCACTGCCCGTATAGGTAACAAAAAAACCTTTAATACCTCCATAAGGAACAAACACTGTATTCATAGGAGTTCTCAGTGCATTGTAAAGAGGAAAATTCAAATTGATAGAATAATTAAAATGCACCTCTCCCAAATATGGATTTCGTGTAGCACGATCTTCTTTACATCCAAATATTGCCAGCAACAAAATGTATAAAGTAAATTTCTTTAATTGAAAACTCTTTCTAAAAAACATACCCTACCCCTATGGAAAGCGTTCGGTTTTTAAAGTTGTAGTCGGGACTAAAGCCTATATGAGTAAGAGTTGCTTCATCTGTCTCTAAAATAGAAGTAAGACCTTGTACCCATCTAATTTCAAAAAACCAACCTGAATCGGTAGTGTAGCCTATGCCTGCTGTCATTGCAGCATCAATAGTATCTAAAGCATCACTTTTAACGCGTGTTACAGGATCAGTTCCATCAAAATAAAAGTTCGGTTGTGTAATACGATATTCCAACTGAGGTCCAAAATGTAGATTTATACGACGTGTTACATTAAAACGAGCTAAAACAGGTACTGAAAGGTAGTCTAAGGCTAAAATCCCCTTTCCATAAGTACTAGATGAAATCTGTGCTCCCCTGCGATTGTAGATAGCTTCTCCCTGAATGGAAAATAATTTAGACATTGGTATTTGTAGGGTAACTCCTGCATAATAGCCGTGATAGGGCCGTATAGAAGCTCCACTGCTTATCTCTCCTTGCAAGGTAGCGTAGTTATACCCTGCTTTCACCCCAATATATTGCGCTTGGGCGCTGTAGAAAGCTACTAAGCACAATGTCAATACTGCCAATTTCTTCATTAGTTTATTTGGTTTTTAGGTTGTCTTATTATATTTTCTTGGTACTAATAATCTTCACAGGACAGGCCTTTTGAGCCCTTTCACAATCGTCAAGAATACTATCATCATAACTTTTCAGTGTAAAAAATCCTTTCTTCTCAATGGAACGCAAAAGCACTGTTTTACCATCTTTTTTAGACATCTGAAACTGCTCTGGCGCCATTTCTACACAATAGTTGCAGCCTATGCATTTCTCTCGTTGTAAGGTTACAATTACCATAGTTTGATCTAGCTATTTGTCGATTAGCCAATTGACTAATTATTCTTTACTATTTTATAGAGTTTATCAGATAGTCTTACTCTAAAATCAGTTTTGATAGTGCAAGAATCTCCTTTTTTAGCTTGTTCAGCAGGTATATCGTTCACCATCATCGTAGTTAGAGTTAGCTCTTGTACTCCAGTAGAAGGGCCTGTGATAAGCAACTTATCGCCTATCTTAATATCAAATGCTTCAATAGAAAACTCCGCTATGCCTGTTTTAGGAAAATAGTGCTTGCCTTGTCCTATGTACACTTTCTTTTGAGTAGCGTTAGAGCCTGGGTTTTCACTCCACTCACCTAACTTTTGCCCTAGATAATATCCTCCCCAGAAACCACGATTGTATACTGTTTTGAGGGCTTCCATCCATTGTTCTAATTTTTCTTGAGTATAAGTTCCTTCATAATATGCATCAATAGCTTGACGATAAGTGCGTATTACGGTAGCTACGTATTCTGGGGCGCGCCCACGACCTTCTATTTTCAGCACTTTAGCTCCTGTATCAATCACTTGGTCAAGGAAATCAATTGTGCAAAGGTCTTTAGGAGACATCATATATTCGTTGTCTAACTCTATTTCAAAACCGCTTTCTTGGTCTATCACTGTGTATTTCTTGCGACAATTTTGCTTGCAAGCTCCTCTATTGGCAGATGAATTATGCGAGTGCAAACTGAGATAGCACTTACCCGACACAGCCATACAAAGTGCCCCATGACCAAAAATCTCTACCTCTACTAAGTTTCCTGAAGGCCCTTTAATCTGCTCCTTTTCTATCTGCTGACAGATTTTTTTAATTTGACGCAAACTAAGTTCGCGACTCATCACCATAGTGTCGGCAAACATAGCATAGAAGCGCACTGTTTCAATATTAGTAATGTTAATCTGTGTAGAAATATGTACCTCCATCCCTATTTGCCGCGCATAGGCTATCACAGCTTGATCCATCGCTATTACGGCTGTAAGTCCTGCCTTTTTAGCGGCATCTAAAAGAGTTTTGATAATAGAGAGGTCATGATCATAAATAATAGTGTTAAGAGTGAGATAAGTACGAATACCTTTAGGGGCACAACGGTGCGCAATCTCTTCAAGGTCATCTATTGTGAAATTGATACTTGCCCTTGCGCGCATATTCAGCTGATCTACACCAAAATATACTGAGTCAGCACCATTATCTATCGCTGCTTGCAAGGACTCGAAGTTCCCTGCAGGTGCCATTAGTTCTATTTTTCCTGAAAGCGTCATTACATAGTTAGTGAGGGCGCAAAGGTAAGTAATAATTCGCCAATTAGCAAATTTACCCAATTAAAATTAGGTCAAACGCACGAAAATAGAATAAGAAGTAACGTGCTGTTTTGTCAAAAAGTTTAATACATTAAGGTGTGCATTTGAGATAAGTTATCATTTTTTTGGGTCGTTTTGCAGAAACTTGACATTGGTAGAAAGTACATTTGGTCTTCGTTTCCTCTACAAGATGCCTCTAACAGTTTTTTCCCTTTAGACTTTAAGTTTGTTATGTAGAATTAGTATCCATTTTAGAGAAGTCAAATAAGAGTCGTTACCTTTAGAACTTCTCTTTTCCCAATTCCAATTTTGTACATTTAAGCTCAATTAAAATAGTATTCTAACACTTTCAGCTTAAAAACATACTGGTACTTAGCCTTCACCAAGTCATTTTGTGCACTCTCATACTGATATTTAGCTTGACTAAAATTAAAAGTATTCATCAAGCCTACATTATGACGTTCTTCGGCATATGCAAAAGCCTGCGCCTTAGCTTGAATTGTTTTCTGGGATGCTTCATACAGTTTTTTAGCATTTGCTGCATCATTATAGGCTTGAAAGATATTCTTTTCTGTGGTTAAATCAGTTTGTTTTCTATTAAAATATGCTTTGAGAATAGCTATACGTTGTTTCTTGATATTTGCTGTAGTAGAAAAGCCATTAAAAATAGGGACACTCAGTGTCAAACCTGCATACATTCCTTTGTTATTATCTAACTGTTGCCAAAAATCCTGTAATTGGTTCTTGCTCCAACGCGTATTGTACCCCCATTGAGCTGAAACGCGTGGCGAACGGCCTGACAGAGCCAAACTTAAACTATTTTGTGCTATTTGAACATTTGCTTCTGCCAATTTCACCTGTCCTAACTTTTCTTTTGCATGTTGATAAATCTCTTCTGGGCTTTTTCTGAGCATCTCGTCTGAAGGTTGATCAAATGACAAATCAGCAAGTTCAAAATTGCGATAATCTTCTAGTAAAAGAAGTTGCGACAAGCCCATTTTAGAAATGAAAAGTGCATTTTCAGTGGCAATAATCTGTTGTTCTTGACTAAGAAGTTGTGCTTCTGCTTCAAAAATGTCTCCTTTTGGCAATGTGCCTGCCTCGATAAGATCTTGGGTACGCTTCAAACTGTTCTGAGAAATTTCTAACTGTGCTTTTTGGTTTTTAAGTTGTTCTTTATAGCTCAGTATTTCAGCATAAACATTGATAATCATCAGCACGATCTCGTCTTTCATCTTATCTAACTGATACTGGGCTGCTAATCGATTAAGCCGAGCCTGATGCAGTTTGCGCCAATTTTGTAGTCCTGCAAATAGTGTAAGCTCTACTCCTACCCCTCCTGATGCAGATTCAAACGAAGTAGTTTCAAACTGATTAGTTACGGGATTGATATTCTTCCCCTCATTAAAATTGTAGCTCATATTCCCATTCAAGGTGGGTAAGAAAGCCCCACGGGCTTGCAATTTGTCTACCTCGGTAGCCTTGACATCTAATTCAGACTGTTTTATAGAGAGATTATTGTTTTTGGCATACTGAATACAATCGTCCAGAGTCCACAACTTCTGAGCCATAGCTCCCAAAGGGAAACAAAAAAGTAGAAGAGAAAAAATTTTTGTTGTCATAATTCAATTGGTTTAGCTTTCTTACAGACAATCACAGCTATATGTTCAGTTCCTTCTTCATCCTTCCCTAAGAAAGAAAGAGTGAGCGTATCTCCTTCTATCAGAAAAGTGTTATTCAGGTCTGTTTCTTCTTTCCTAAAAATATGATTGCCTTTCACGGTGTAGTTTTCCTTATTAGTATTTAAAATCACACAGTTGCCATTATACATTTTGTAATAGTTCTCAATTATCTCTGTTGGAGTAAAAGTAAAAGTACTATGTTGCTCACACTCGGTAAGAATGACTTCAAGATTATCCAAACGCTGAGATACTATCTGCCAAACGCCCAAAAGGTTGTCAGGAGGTGCTGTAGTTTGTTTTTCTTGTGCGAAGATTGTCCAAGAGCTCAATGAGCAACCTATCAATAGGAATAATTTGTTCATAACTTAGAATGCCATAATATTAAACCATTGCTATTTTAACAATACTACCCCTTAAAAGCCTAATATCATCTTAGCTATAAAAAAGTAAATCAAGATGCCTAACACATCATTGCTGGTTGTGATAAAGGGGCCTGTGGCCACAGCAGGGTCTATGCCACGCTTGTGAAGAAGAATAGGAATGAACGTGCCTATGACAGCAGCATTCACAATAACCGTTATCAGAGCTATAGCTACAGTGATACTTACCAAATAATCAGCTTGAAAAGCAAAATGACTAACTAATATCACAATACCTGCAATAGTCCCTCCATTGATAAGACCTAACGAAAACTCCTTTAACAATCGTTTAAACAGTTCTCCATCAATCGAATTGTTAGCCAATCCTTGAACCACAATCGCTGACGATTGTACTCCCACATTTCCTGCCGTTGCTTGAATAAGCGGAATGAAGATAAGCAAGATGGGATAAATCATCATTGTATCTTGAAATCCGTTGATAATGCTAGCAGCCCCTAAGCCTCCAAACATTCCTATAAGCAACCAAGGTAAGCGCGCTTTGGTGAGCTTCCAGACACTATCATCTGCCTCTACATCGTGTGTAATACCGGCAGCCAACTGGTAGTCCTTTTCAGCTTCTTCTTTAATCACATCCACCACATCATCAATGGTGATACGCCCTACCAAGCGTTTCATTTCATCTACCACAGGAATAGCCTCCAAGTCGTATTTACTCATTATATGAGCTACTTCCTCGTCAGTATCAGTTACATACACATAATCTACTTTGGGAATATAAATATCCTTCACTTCTGAACGGGTAGAGGTAGTAAGTAGGTCTTTCAAGGAAAGGCGACCTTTGAGCACATCGTTGTCATCTACTACATAAATTGAATGTACGCGAGTAACGTTAGCGGCTTGTTCGCGCATCTCTTTGACACACTTCAGTACATTCCAATTTTCATTGACCTTCACAAGCTCTTTAGCCATTAGCCCTCCAGCTGTATGCTCGTCATAGCGAAGCAAATCTACAATGTCTTTAGCGTGCTCTACGTCTTCAATGAACGAAATAACCTCTGTTTTACGCTTTTCTGGCAATTCAGAAATAATGTCTACCGCGTCGTCGGTATCCAACTCAAGGATTTCATCGGCAATCTCCTTAGAAGAGAGCTTTTCTAAGATTTTATCACGATAGTCATCGTCTAACTCAGTCAGTACATCTGATGTTTTCTGAGCATCAATCAGACGAATAATGTATACCCCCTCCTCTATATCAAGCTCGTGAATAATTTCAGCTATATCAGCATAGTGCAAATCGCCTAATAGGCTGGTAAGATCTTTATTTTGTTTCTCTGCTATCAGCTGCTGAATGCGCTCTACCAGTTCATCTGTTATCTTAAAAGTTGCCATATCATCTTAGTTATTGCTACAAAGTCCTGCCAAGGCAATTGTTCAGGGCGTTTGTCGAAAATAGGATTCTCTTTCAGTTTTTCATCTGTTAGTAACTGTTTTAAACTATTGCGAAGAGTTTTGCGTCGCTGGTTGAAAGCCATCTTCACTACACTAAAAAACAGTGTTTCATCACAATCTAAATGGTAATCAGGCTTTCGAATCAACCTAATGACTCCACTCTTGACCTTCGGGGGAGGATTAAAAACATGTTCAGAAACTGTAAATAGATATTCTACCTTGTAGAAGGCCTGCACTAAAACTGACAAAATACCATAGGTTTTGCTACCCTCTTGCTCACAAATGCGTTCAGCGACTTCTTTTTGAAACATACCACTAAATTCAGGTACATAATCGCGCATTTCCAACAACTTGAACACTATTTGAGTAGAGATATTGTAAGGAAAGTTACCTATAATTGCAAAAGACTCTCCCAATTTTGGTACAATATTGTATTTCAGAAAATCATCAGCAATAATTCTTTCTCTAAGCTCAGGATAATAGGCCTGCAAATAGGCTACCGATTCGGTATCTATCTCCACTACATATACTTCCAGCTCCTTTTTAAGCAAAAACTGAGTGAGCACCCCCATTCCTGCTCCTATTTCTACTACTTTATGGTAGCCCTGCAAGGTAAGGGTATCGGCTATTTTCTGGGCAATATTCAAGTCTTTCAAGAAGTGTTGCCCTAAGTGTTTTTTAGCTTTAACTAATTCCATAACTTAACTTCTCACTCTTCTAAGTAACCAAATAGCTAATGCAAGGAATATAATATTAGGCAATATTACAGCCATTAAGGGGGAAAGACCTCCCGAGGTTTGAGCCAAAGTACCAAATACGCGGTCAAAGAACACAAAGCTAAAACCTACTACTGTCCCTACAATTATATTGATTCCCATTCCTCCGCGTTTTTTCACCGATGATACAGCTACTCCTATGAGGGTGAGGATAAATGCTGTACTAATAGCCCCCCAACGGCGATACTTCACAAGTAAATACATATTTAAGTTGGGTGAACCTTTCATTCGCTCGCGCTCAATGAACTTATTCAGCTCAAAGAGGTTCTTATTTTCAGCAGTGTACTCCATTGGCATCAAGTCATCTGGCTTAAAATTAAAGATGGTATCCATCTGCTCTCGTTTTATAAGAATATCATCTCCTTCTACTATTTTCCGTTTCGAGTAATTCGTCAATCGATAGGTCTGCGTGCTATCTATCCACTGAATAGTCTCTGCATTGATTTTCTCAGTCATTTTAATGCCATCAAAATGCTCTACCGAAAAGTTGTAGCCCTTCTTGTCCTCGTAGTTAAAAGAACTGACATACAGATAGTCATTATCTGAAAATTGGTTGTAAAGGTCAGAAACACTCTCTACCTTAGACGACCGTATGTATCTGTTCCAAAAGTCGTTGTACACAGTACTTGCCGCAGGTACAATAAACATTCCCATAAAGAACACTACTACCGAAATGATACTCGCTCCTACAATATAAGGACGCAAAAAGCGCATATACGACACTCCTGAACTCTGAATAGCGATAATCTCAGTATTATTGGCTAACTTGGACGTGAACCAGATAATAGAGAGAAATAACAAAATAGGAAACAAGATATTGGCAAAGTACACGATGAAACTGAGGTAATACAACAGTATTTCATTCATCGGAGCTTTCTTTTGAATCATCTTATCTACCTTTTCCGATAAGTCTATGATAATACCTATAGGAATGAAGAGGACAATCATCATTGTGAAGGTCAGCAGATAACGTTTGAGTATGTACCAATCCAGTATTTTCATTCTTCTGATGTTTTTTAAAGGCGATTTGCCATATCATTAACCATTTTTGTCTTCCATTGTGCAAAAGTACCCGCAATAATTTGTTGGCGAGCCTCTCTTACTAACCACAAATAGAAGCCAAGGTTATGAATAGAAGCTATTTGCTTACCGAGGAATTCATTAGCTGCAAACAGATGGCGCAAATAGGCTTTAGAGTAGTAGGTATCTACATAAGTATGTCCGTCAGGATCTATAGGAGAAAAGTCGTCTTCCCACTTTTTATTCTTAATGTTGATAATTCCTTTAGAAGTGAAGAGCATCCCATTGCGGGCATTGCGAGTAGGCATCACACAATCCATCATATCTACCCCCAAGGCAATATTTTCCAATATGTTAATAGGTGTTCCTACCCCCATTAGGTAGCGTGGTTTATCTTTAGGAAGAATATCACAAACTAACTCAGTCATCTCGTACATCTGCTCTACGGGCTCACCTACCGATAGCCCCCCGATAGCGTTACCGTCAGCTCCTTTGCTAGCAATATACTCAGCTGAAGCAGTTCTCAAATCTTTATACACCGAGCCTTGCACTATAGGAAACAAACTCTGCTGGTAACCGTACTTAGGAGGCGTCTTTTCTAAATGAGCTATACATCTATCTAACCAACGGTGAGTAAGGTGCATAGAGCGTTTGGCATACTCATAGTCGCAAGGATAGGGCGTACATTCATCAAAAGCCATTATAATGTCTGCTCCTATGGTGCGTTCTATTTCCATCACACTTTCAGGTGAAAAGAAGTGAAACGAGCCATCAATATGGCTTTTAAACTTCACCCCCTCTTCTTTAATTTTGCGGTTAGCTGCTAATGAGTACACCTGATAGCCTCCACTGTCAGTAAGGATATTCCTATCCCAATTAATAAACTTATGCAAACCTCCTGCTTTTTCTAAAATAGGCATCTGAGGGCGTAAGTAGAGGTGGTAAGTATTTCCTAAGATAATATCAGCGTTAATGTCGTCTTTCAGCTCACGTTGATGCACCCCTTTAACGGTTCCTACAGTACCTACAGGCATGAAAATAGGAGTTTCTATAACTCCGTGGTCGGTAGTAATCTTTCCTGCCCTCGCTTTGGTTGCATCATCTGTTTTTAAGATTTCAAAATTCATAGTAGAAATAATTTCAGGGGGCAAAGGTAGGGAAGAATTGGCAAATTAGCAAATTTTAAAATAGGTAGAACATACGGCTTTCCTAATGGCCAATTTGCTACATTTTAGCGCATCTTCTGCACAAGTTCCAATTCCTCCAGCGATACAGTTGTAGTAAAGGCTCCGTAGTTGATCACCGCTTTGCCTTTCTCTATTTTATCTATAGTTCCTACACTTCGGCTGTCTTTAATACGTACGCGGTCACCAAGGGCAAGAGCTCGTTGTTGCTTTTCTTTTTCAGCACGTTCTTGAGCCACACGTTCTTTCTTCTCTGCTTTGCGCTGCTGCCTGATAGCTTCCATCTGCTGGTGTACCTCCTGAACGGTAACCTTTTTCTCTTCTTTTTGCTGCACACGCTCCTCTTTGCTCATCTGTTTTCGCTTGGCATTCTCAGTTTCTATCAGCCGAAGTATCTCTGCTATCAATGGTCTGCGTTTCCCATCGTAAAAATAGCGTTCAGCTATCTGGTCTACCTTGTTGCCCAAAGTAATCATACGCTGACTCTGGTCATAGAGTTCTTGATAATTGACGAGTTTGCTCTTCACCTTGTCGTTCAGTTCTTCCAAGCGTTTGGCTTCTTCTCGTGCTTTGCTTTCTTCGCCTTTTAGTGTCTCAGCAGTCTTTTCCACTTTAGAACGCTCCTTCTGTAATCGGGCAATGGTAGCATCAAAACGCACTTTACCTTTCTCAATCTTCTTCTTGGCGCGATTGATAAGGCTAAACGGAATTCCATTTTTCTGTGCCACTTCAAAGGTAAACGAACTCCCCGCCTCACCTACTACCAGTTTATAGATAGGTTCCAATGTTTGGTCATTGAAAAGCATATTGGCATTAGAGGCGTGAGGAAGCTCATCAGCTAGCATTTTGAGGTTGGTGTAGTGGGTAGTGATAACGCCAAAAGCTTTGCGCTCGTAAAACTCTTCCAAGAATATTTCAGCCAAAGCCCCTCCTAATTCAGGGTCGCTCCCTGTACCAAACTCATCTATGAGAAATAAGGTGCGCTCATTGCACTTTTTCAAGAAGTAGTTCATATTTTTAAGGCGGTAGCTGTAGGTACTCAAGTGGTTTTCAATGGATTGATTGTCGCCTATGTCAGTGAGAATGCGATCAAACAAACACATCTTAGAGCGGTGGTGCACAGGCACTAACAGTCCACTCTGCAACATCAGTTGCAACAGTCCTATGGTTTTTAAGGTGATACTCTTCCCTCCTGCATTAGGCCCTGAAATCACAATGATACGGTTTTCATCATTCAGCTCAATAGTCTGTGGAAAAGTTGTAACGCCTTTCTTAATATTATTAAGGTAGAGTAACGGGTGATAGGCATCTCGTAACAGCAGTTCTCGTTCTTCTGTAATTTCTGGTAATAATGCCTTCATTTGGTAGGCATACTTAGCCTTGGCATAAATAAGGTCTATAGCTGTAGCGTAGCGTTGATAGTCTTTTAAAACGGGGGCATACTCACTCAAAAAAGCTGTAAGACTTTTTAATATGCGGCGAATTTCCTCTCTTTCATCGTAAAGCAAGTTAGAAAGCTCGCGCGAGTAAATCTCAGTTTGTCGTGGTTGTATATACACAATGCTGCCCGTTTTTGAGCTTCCCAAAACAGTGCCTTGCACTTTCTTCCTGTACATCGCTTTGACTGCCAACACACGATGATTCTCTACTATCGTCTCACGAATATCGTCTAAATAATCCGCAGCATTGTATTCAGCCAAAGCACGGCTAAAGCTCTCGTTGATTTTTCCGCGCAGTATCCCTATCTCTCGCCGAATATTAGCCAACTCTATCGAAGCTTCAGTCTTAATTTCGCCGTATTTGTCTAGTACTTTTTCTATGGCTTGTGTTATTTCAGTTGCCTCTTCTACACTATCCACCGTATCCCACAAAGCAGGATACAAGAAATGAAATTTTGAAAAAAAGGCAATATGGCTGTTCACTACCTCTGCCAAACGGTATATTTTTCTAATGCCCGACACCTCTAAAGCTCCTTCTTCTACTCCTAAAAGTTTAAGTTCTGAGGTAACCTTCTCGCAATAGTGAGAAGGTACAGCATTGTTGCTCTCAAAAGATGATAAGTATTCATTGGTCTGTCGCAAGGCAAAGAGCAACGATTCTCTATTTTCAAAAGGTTTAATGCGCAATGCATATTTTTTGCCGAGCTCTGTCAAACAAAGTTCGGACAAATGGGAGAGTACTGTGTGGAACTCTAAGTCTTCAAAAGTTTTTGTGTTCAAGTTTTTTCTCTTTAAGGTTTTATCATTTTCAATTCATCAGCCGTCTGTATAGGCATATTGTGGTATTCCAAGGTCCACCCCACAGCTCGTGTAGCAAAAATAAGATGAGAAAGCTCCGTAAGCAGTCGGTTTTCAGCATTGCTTTTTAGGGTAGAAGTAGCTATTTTCTTTTGCAACATTGCCTTGACCTGCTTTTCTATCTTCTGCACATCCTCAGCCTTAAAAGGATTCATCTGACTTTGTGTTACATCGTAATACTTCATTGTTGGGTAGATTTTTATCTCTGCCTCTGGCAACGATTGGATAATCACTTTCTTCTGCTGTTCGTCTATCTCATATGTAATTTGGTGCAAATCATAAGCTATAGTTACATCGGCATTCACTACTGTCAAGATTTTCTTGTCAAACGAAAACCAATCCATAAAATACTTTTGGGTATCAGTATAAGTAAGCACCTCAGTGAAGTGCCCTTCAGTTACTACCAATTTGCTGACATTAGCAATTTGCGTCTGTATGAGAGCCGAATCTGCCTCCAAACGTGTTTCTTCTTCTTTTCTCTCTTTGAAAAGATAGGCTACCAATAACACTACCGCAGCGGTAACCATTCCTAATAAGAATCTCTTCATTGTTTTATGTTTATTAAATCAGCTATATTTTAATCAGCTATTACCTTATTAATTTGTGATAAAGCAAACAACGGACATACCCAAACGGTACGTATTGCCTCTTCAGCATCTGTATAGGTAAACACATCAAAATTCTCTAATGAGGCTCTTATAGCGTTTTTTAGCTTCTTTTCACGCATAAACTGCCATAAACTTTTCATACCTCCTTGGGTACCTGCTTTTACTTCTATGGGCAAAACTTCCGATTGATAGGTCGCCAGATAATCTACTTCAGCTTGTGCGTTTTTTGCTTTGCGTACCCAATAAAACAATTCGTGTCGCATATTAGGAGTGCGATAACGCAACAACTCAAGTCCAGCTATCATTTCAGTAAGCCCGCCTTTATTTACCAAGTCAGTGGCAGAGTGGGTAAGTATTTGGGCAGTGAGTTCCGAAGTATCACCCGACATATTAAGCCATCTAAGTAGCAATCCACTGTCAAGCAATAGCATTTTCCTATAAGTAGGGTCTACTTCACTCCCTAACGGAAGTCCGTTAGCATTAGTATGCATTACAGGAATGATTATCCCTGCTAAAGTAAGCATTTCCAACGCTTTTTTTACCTCATTAGTACTATAGCCTCCACCTACTTGCGAATAGACAAACTTATTGCCTATTTGTAGAGCTACACTTTGCAAAGTAAGCCTAAGCAAGGTAGGGTCTACTCTCTTTCGGTATTTAGGAAAATCGTCTTGATAGGTGAGTACAATATCATCTTGCACTTCTTGGCAAGCCAAATAATCGCGAGTTTCTACCCATTTAGCCACTACCTCAGGCATGCCGCCTACCAACATATAAGAGCGAAATAACCCTACTAACCTCTCATACAAAGGAAGTGCCAAAGGTGTTTTGGCAGTAGCATTATTGCGCGCCTCTAATAGCAATTGTTCGCCACAAGCGGTCAGAAATTCATCAAAAGTCATTGGGTATACAAACATAGAATGAATACGCCCTACCCCAAAGGTAGGCAGCGTTTCAAGAGCAAACTCTAAGAGAGAGCCTGCCGCTATTACGTGCAAATCGGGCATATCTTCTTTAAAAAAACGCAACGCCATAATCGCTTCGGCAGAGGCTTGTATCTCATCTATAAAAAGCAGTGTTTGCCCAGCTACTATAGGCTTGCCTACCATAGCCGAAAGCTGCGGTACGATACGC
>ERZ772971.528-NODE-528-length-23627-cov-23.849270_pt1 | contig 23627 bp, 20 predicted proteins | sample MGYA00511943_ERZ772971 | MGnify/ENA primary metagenome ERZ772971 (study PRJEB29015, sample SAMEA2737929) | human oral metagenome | biome: human oral; feature: human-associated habitat; material: dental | place: China | collected 2144 ... | reverse complement strand
CGCACGGCGAAAAAAGGGGGGCTCCCCCGATTCCGTGCGGCCCAACCACATAAAACAACAACCCGATAAGGCCATATACCCTCCTCTTGCTTCGGCTGATTGTGCAAACCGGTACGAAGTGCGCACAAGGACCCTTCCATACTACGCAGCTCTAGCTCGCGCGCAACGCCGCATTGCGGGCGTCTTTCACTTTCCCGGAATTCCTAAGATTGCGTTTTGGGTCTGCCGCCTTCGGCCGAGGCCCTGCAAGTCCGCCCGATCGCCCACAAGCAAGTAGACTTGACGACGGAGAGCCTTCGCCTGCTGGTTCTGTCAGCGTGGGAACTCCGTTTTGAGCACACGGGTGCCATTGCACCGGGGCGTCAACAGAGAGGAGTTCCTTTTTCGGTTTCACTCATTGTCTCAGATAAAGGATGAGATTGATGGAGATTTATTTCGATATATCGAAATGTGAAGATGCAATGTCGAAATGCGCTTTTAGTCTCCATTTCGTGGATGGTTTTCTCTAGAATTTTCACAGAAAAATGGAACATAGCATGCCTAAATCATCAGTGATTTCCCCTCGTGGGCGCATTGACACTCGTGTTGTGGCTTTTATGCGTGTGGCAGTGAGTCTGTCCACCGGAGCTATACTTGTGTCGGTCGTTCACTATATAGCTGGTGGCAGTGGGTGGATGTTTTCTCTACTTGCCATGCTGTTCGCAGGGTGTGCGAGTTTCTTTGAGATATGGTATGGCGGAATGGCGGCGAGAAGGGAAGAGCGCACTATGCGACGCCGATTGCTCCAAGCGGTTTTCGCTTCGAGTTCTTCTCGGGATGATGAATCTTCGGAATTCTCATCCGGCAATCTAGTCGCACTTCATACCGATAACGTGGAACGAGTTGCGGAATACAGGCAAGCATACTTTGGTTCAGCAATGGCAGCGATAATTATACCTTTTATCGTGCTTTTCTACGTTTCAATTTCTATTGATCTTTTACTGGGAATAACAATAATATTGTTATGTTTCCTAATACCGATATTCCTTTTCCTTTTCATGAAGTTTTTCCGTAAAACTTCGGCGCATTCACGTCGCGAACGCGCCGCGCTGGCCGATCGCTATCTGGATGCGATACGAAATCTGGAAACGATTCGCCTTTTCGGCGCCGGAGCGCGAATTGAGGCCCAGTTACGCGAACAGGGAGAACGCAATCGCGGTGCGGTTATGCGGCTCCTCGCAGGAAACCAATTGGTCATCGTCGTCGTGGACGGGCTTTTCTCACTCGTTCTCATCTGCTGCACCGCTGCGTTGACGATCGCTCGGTTCCGCGCAGGAGCCATCGATCTGCCGGACGCTCTGACAACGATGTTCCTAACGGTGCTCCTCATAGAACCTCTCACCCAGGTGGCTGGATTCTTCTACGTCGGCATGGGCGGACTGGCTTCACAGAAGGCGATTGCAGCCTATCTGGCGTCTCGGGGATCTATCGCATCGCATGGGGGGCTGCCGTCTGGAAGCCGCGAAGGTTCCATTGTCGTCGACAGTCTGAGTTTCGACTATGGGCGGGGAGCCGTTTTTACGAATGTCGGACTGACTGTCCGCCAAGGAACCAAAGCTGCCATAATTGGTCGGTCTGGTGCCGGGAAGACCACTCTTCTGGAAGTCATCAACGGGACTCTGCCAGTCCAGACGGGGAGCGTGAGGATCGCGGGGCGGTCTATCGAAGGCCTTTCACCGGTCCAGACGAGGAGCCTGACGGCGAAGGTCTCTCAGCGCACATGGCTTTTCACTGGGAGCATCGCAGACAACCTTCGTGTCGCGAAGCCCGAGGCCACCGACGACGAAATGTGGCAAGCGCTCCGTCGTGCATATGTCGCCGACGAATTCGCCGCCATCGGACTCCACGCCGACATCGGCGAGCAGGGCGGCCTCATATCGGGAGGGCAGGCACAACGGATCTCCCTCGCCCGCGCTTTTCTCTCCGGCCGAAAGATCCTGCTTCTGGACGAACCCACGTCACAGGTCGATATCGAATCCGAAGCCCGGATCATCGAGGCCATCGAATCCTTGGGGAGCGAGTGGACGCTTCTCGTGGTCACACATGGCCGTGCGATTTTGCGGGTTGTCGATGAAATCTGGCGTTTATCGGACGGTGTCCTGGAGAGAGGAGACCGGCCGTGAGTGAACCGTCTTTGCGAGAGCTTTCCAAGTGGCTGACCTCTGCCACGCATCCCGTCCACGGCTTCCTCTATGTCTCGACATTCTTCAGGATTCTCAGCCTCAGCCTCGATATCTTGCTCTTCGGGCTCGCAGCTGGCGGGGTGGCATTGATCACCCTCGGTGGGGGAGACGCAGGCAACCTTCTCGTCTGGTTGATCCTCATCGCGGTCCTCAAGGCGATCTGCTACTACGGGGAACAGCTAACCGGCCATTACGTTGCTTTCAAAGCCCTCGAGCTCCTCAGAACGAAGGCTTTCGCGCAGCTGTGGCCGAAAGCCCCGGCGATCGTCAATCAAAGCAGGTCGGGCGACGTATTGGCCAGTTTGACACGCGACGTAGATCGCATCGAAGTCGTTTACGCCCATACTTTCGCACCACTCGTCTCGGCCATCGTCGTACCTCCGGCTTTCCTCCTAGGAGCGGGCGTGCTCGTGGGATGGTCAGTTGTCATCATCCCCGCCATATGCGTGATGTTGGGTCTATTCATCGTCCCCTTCATCGGATTGCGACGCTCGATGCTCGCTACTCGCCGCACACTTCGATTGCGGCGCGAACTCACTCATCATGTCACGGATTCCATATTCGGAACGGAGGAGGTGGTCGGATACGGACGTGTGGATGAGCGTCTGGCCGAGATGGACCGTATCGGGTCGAGAATCGCCGAATCCGCGTGTGTGGCCAGGGCGGGCAACGCGATACGGCGAGCGAGCAACACCGTATTGAGCCTGGCAGCTGTTATCGGCGCAGTGTACGGCGCTAGGCAGGCGAGTCTGTCCATTCCGTTGACTGCGGCACTCGCAGCTGGGACTCTTCGCCTTTTCGAAGGGCCGCGAGGCATTGAGGACGCTGCGGGCTATCTCGATCATTCCCTGGCGGCTGCACGGCGTCTGTGGAATATCAGTACGAGTCCGGAGATCGTCGAAGACGGACAGGAGGTCTATGCGCCGTCGTGTCCGCCTTCTATTGAGTTCGCCGGGGTCTCCTACGCCTATCCGACGGGAGCCTTCTCCTTGAAAGGCGTCAGTTTCACGGTTGCCGCCGGAGAGCACATCGCGATTGTCGGGCCTTCCGGATCGGGGAAGAGCACGGCCGTCTCCATGCTTCTCCGATACGACAATCCGACTGCGGGCCAGATCCTAGTCGACGACATGCCGATTCAACGGTATACCGTCGATTCCCTTCGCCACGCGGTAGTCCTCGTCTCTCAAAGATGCCAACTCCTCAATGCCAGCATTCGGGAGAATGTGAATCTCGGTGTCCCCGAAGCCGGGGAAGAGGAGATCTGGGAGGTTCTGGAAACAGTCTGCCTGGCGGATGAGGTCCGCAGCATGCCGAAATCCTTGGATACTTCGGTGGGGCAGTCTGGTTCGAGACTGTCGGGAGGGCAAGCCCAGCGCCTGTGTCTAGCGCGCGCTCTACTCATGCGGCCGCGGGTGCTCGTGCTCGACGAGTTCGCGGCCAACCTCAATCGCAGACTCGAGGATTCAATACGTCGCAATCTGGCTAAGAAGATTCCCGGAGTCACCGTCATTGAGATAACTCACCGCCTTGAGAGTGCGAGAGCGGCAGATCGTGTGCTCCTCATGGATCGCGGAATGCTGGTCGCTTCTGGAAGTCCCGTCGGAATCGAAGAATCGGATGGGATGCTCGCCGACTTCTTCCACCGGAACGTCTAGTTTCCCGACTCGGGGTTCCCCAAACTCGATCACAATAGTAAAGTTGGGGAAGCCTAACCGAATTCCGCCGAGGATCGAACACGGTGAGGATCACGTGGGTCAAGCGCTGTTCACATAATGAAAACCTAAGTAGAGGCCGGCCGGGGTGCGGCGTATGCTTGCACCCTGGGAGGTTCTATGCCACGACTACGATCCGCGACATCGACAACCGGAAGGAACATGGCCGGCGCGCGTGCGCTGTGGCGCGCCACCGGAATGACTTCGCAGGATTTCGGCAAACCCATTATCGCGGTGGCCAACTCTTACACGGGTTTCGTCCCAGGCCATGTTCATTTAAAGGATATGGGTGCTTTGGTGTGCGATGCGATAGCGGAATACGGCGGAATCGGTCGGGAATTCAATACTATTGCTGTAGATGACGGCATAGCCATGGGGCATTCGGGAATGCTCTATTCTCTCCCTTCGAGAGAGATAATTGCAGATAGCGTGGAATACATGGTTAATGCACACACGGCTGATGCGCTTGTGTGCATTTCCAATTGCGATAAAATCACTCCTGGAATGCTCATGGCGGCGCTTCGCCTCAATATACCGACTATCTTCGTCTCAGGCGGTCCCATGGAGTCGGGCAATGCTGTTGACGGCGTCATCGAGCATCGCACCGACTTGATTGACGCCATCGCCCTATCAGCTAACGATGACGTCTCCGACGATCAATTGGGGCTCGTAGAATCGAACGCTTGCCCGACATGCGGATCTTGCTCGGGGATGTTCACCGCCAATTCGATGAATTGCTTAACCGAGGCGCTCGGCCTTTCGCTTCCCGGCAATGGATCGACGCTGGCAACAGCCACACGTCGCAGGGACCTCTTCGTCGAAGCCGGACACCGCATCGTCGATCTTGCCCGCCGTTACTACTCGGCCGATGATGAATCGGTTCTTCCCCGCTCAATAGCGACTAGAGATGCCTTTCTGAACGCAATGTCCATGGATATTGCCATGGGAGGCTCGACTAATACGATTTTGCACACTTTGGCTGCCGCACAGGAGGGGCAAATCGACTTCACCATGCGAGATATCGACGAGTTGTCTCGACACGTGCCCTGCCTGGCGAAACTCGCTCCGAACTCAGATCGATTCCATATCGAGGACTTTCACAGAGCCGGTGGGATTCCAGCGCTTCTCGGCGAGCTGTACCGCGCGAAACTGCTGCAGGACACCGTCCATTCCGTGCACTCTTCGGACTTGAAATCGTGGCTTGAGGAGTGGGATATCCGGAACCCCAGTGCCAGTGAGGTTGCAAGGGATCGTTTTCTCGCGGCTCCCGGCCGGGTGCGGACGACGCGTCCCTTTTCGCAGGATTCACGCTGGGATGGCCCTGACAAAGATTCGATCGATGGATGCATCCGCGACGTCGGACACGCATACACTGCAGACGGCGGTCTTGCGATCCTTTTTGGAAATCTGGCTGAAGACGGCGCAGTGGTCAAAACCGCGGGTGTAGATGAGTCGTTGTTTCATTTCGAAGGCCCTGCCCGCGTCGTCGAATCTCAAGAGGCTGCTATCGAACTGATCCTCTCCAAACAGGTCGTTCCCGGCGATATCGTCGTCATCCAATACGAAGGGCCGCGGGGAGGCCCGGGAATGCAGGAGATGCTCTATCCGACGACCTTTCTCAAAGGTCTAGGGCTGGGCAAAGCGTGCGGGCTCATCACCGACGGACGTTTTTCAGGTGGCACATCGGGCCTGTCGATCGGGCACATATCGCCGGAGGCTGCCTCCGGCGGAGCCATAGGCCTTGTACGGGAGAGGGACAGGATCGTCATCGACATTCCATCCCGCACCATCAGCCTGGCCATAGACGATGCGGAGCTCGACCGCCGTCGGAAGGAGAGAGGTCCGCTCCCCTGGAGACCGGTGTCACGGGTCCGTGAAGTCTCTAAGGCGTTACAGGCCTATGCATCCATGGCCGCTTCAGCGGACAAGGGTGCCGTGCGTATCGTCAGGGAGTGACCCAAAGAGAGAGCATGGGACTCCAGCCCCAGACTCATACATGTCACCTGCGTCATACTTACAGTGGCAGTTTCTCTTTGGTCGATTATGTATCGGTGGCCGTACACGAAGGAGGATTCTAATGACCACCGTCATGGAATATTTGGATGAATATCCAGTAATGTTCATGTTTCTCCTTATGGGTTTGGGAATGCTTTTGGGGCGTATAAAAATAGGAGGAATAGGATTGGAGGCAGCTGCTGTTCTTTTCCTCGCTATTGGAGTATCCGCATTGGGTGCGCATCTTGGAATACGCGTCACTATTGATGAAGAACTTGGAACTGTTGGTCTGGCGATTTTCGCTTTTGCTATTGGTAATAGTGCGGGAAAGAGCTTTTTTCGTTCACTTAAACAAGCTAGTGGACCTATTGCCATGATGATATCAGTTTTCATTGTTGCGGCGGGTGTTGCTTATGTCTTAGGACGATATGTATTTCACATGGATGGAGCCCTTATTGCGGGGACCTTCTCGGGAGGCATAACGAATACACCCGCTTTGGCGGCTGCGGGTGAGGCCTCTGGCAATGAGCCACTGGCAACGGTTGGGTACGCGGTGGCATATCTTTTCGGTGTGGTTGGAATGATAGGAGCGGCCTATTTCGCTCTGCGGAAAGCTGATGACGATCCAGATGAGCCTACCCCCGTCACTCATTTCAATGTGCGAGTCGAAAGAGACGACTGCCCGACGATAGCTCAAGTTTCCGCCGAACTCGGCGGCCCCATCGAGATTTCGCGTTTGCGGCGAGGCGAAACCGGGCCGATTTGGATACCTCACGAGGACGACGTACTGGAGAAGGACGACCTCGCTACGGTTGTAGGCACGTTGGAGAATGTCAATGACGCTCTTCACCATCTCGGCCACCAGTCAAGTCATTCGCTTCGCTCAGACCGCCGTTTTTTGGATTTTCGGCGCATCACTCTGTCGACTCCGGCTCTCGTGGGTAAGACGATCGCCGAACTGGACGAGATTCTAGATGAGCGGTGGAACGCGAAAATTTCGCGTGTCAGGCGCGCCGACGCCGACATGCTCGCGATCCCCGACCTCGTGGTGGAGATGGGAGACCGTCTCCGCGTCGTCGGACCGACGATGAAACTACGGGAAATCTCAAAATGGCTCGGCGACTCCGCCAAGGGAATGACCGATATCAACCCCGTGTCTCTCGGCATAGGCCTTGCCCTCGGATACTTCCTCGGTGAGATCGACATCCCACTTCCCGGCGGCGCCCACTTCGCTTTGGGGTACGCCGCAGGGATCCTGATCGTCGGCCTCATCATGGGCAAGATCGGACGAATCGGTCCGCTGGTGACGGTGCTTCCGAACACCGCCGATTCGGTTCTTGCAGAATTGGGCTTGCTCATGTTCCTCGCTCGAGCTGGCACGAAGGCCGGCGCCCAGATTCTCAACGCTTTCTCCTCTGGCGACTGGTGGAAGATTCTCATACTGGGCGCATTGGTCACGCTCGTTGTCGCCATCGGGCTGTATGCGACTATGCGTAAGATCTTCAAAATGGGCGGGACAAAGCTGTCCGGCCTTCTGGGCGGCGCTCAGACGCAGCCTGCGGTCCTCGCTTTCGCAAACGGCCGCACAAATGCCGACCCACGTGTCGCGCTCGGGTACGCACTCGTATACCCCGTTGCAATGATCGTTAAGATCCTCCTTGCCCACGTTTTGGGCTCCTTCTAAGGATCCCGCTGGCCAAGCGGCCTCCGTCCTAACTCATGAGCCAATTGCGGTCGGTGACCATACGTGACAGCGCCAACCCGACGCCGATGGCGGTGATAGCCAGGCACAGCGTCACGATTTCCGGGATCGCGGCGTTGACTTGGAGCCCGTCATTGAGCGCTGACAGTGCGCGGTAGAGCGGGACGCCGGGGATCATCACGACAACGGCCGGAACGGAAAGCGTCACCCTCGAATACTTCGTCCACTTGGCGCCCAGAGCGGCGAGAAGCCCCGCTAGGAACGCCGCCAGTCCGATGGCCGACATCCGTCCGAGCCCGGCGTCCTGGGCGGTGAGTCGGAGAACGTTGATGACCGTGCCGATGACGGCTGCGATGAAGCTTGCGCGCTGGGGAGCGTTGAAGAGCATGGCGAAGCCGTAGGCTGCGACGAAGCTCGCGAGAATGCGCCCGAGTAGTAGGAGCCAGGTGTTCAGGTGGTACCCGTCAGCGGACGGGTTGACGTTCCAGTTGAGAAGTCCCGTCACCGCCCATACGGAGGCCGCCGTCGAGATCAGAAGCATGACGACGTACACGCCCCGCGCGATTCCAGCGATATAGTCCTGTCGGATGAGATCGAGTATCGAGGTGACGAGAGGGAAGCCGGGGACGAGGAAAAGCACCGAGGAGACGACTCCGGACTGGTGGGAGGCGTCGACGATATCGGCTATTTGGAAGACCGACACGATTCCCATGTAGAGGCTTGTGGCGACGAATCCGCACGCCATCCACACGGCGAAGTGATTCATGTGGCGGCGCAACAGCGTCTTGCGGGTCGCCTGGCCTGCCAGAGCAGCGAAGAAGACGACCAGGCACTCGACCCAGCCACCCTGGTTGAGGAATGCGAAGCCTGCGCATGCTACGCCCGAAGCGAGGGCGGATACGGGCATGGAGTACAGAGGGTCTTTGTTCGCGAAAGCGTCAAGCATGTCGTCGGCGTCTTCGACCAACATCTTCCCGGGAAGGTTGTGGACGAAGTCATTGAGGTCGTCTATGCGTTCGGCGTTGATTCCCATGACCCGCTGCTCAACGAGTTCCGTCCGGAACGTCCCGCCGGCGAAGGCGGTGGCGGTGATTTCAGTGTAGGTGACTTGGATGGAGATCTTGTCGATGCCCACTGCATGTGCAATCCGGTCCATGCCGTCTTTGACTCGGAAAGCCGAAGCGCCGGCGGACAACAGCATCTCGCCGAGTCTCATCACGACGCGCAACTGGTCGGCAAGGCGATCGAGGGCGGCAACGTGGTGGTCGTCAGTTTGCTTCACCGTTCCACCTTAGGGCGTGCGGGACTGGGACGGCCGGGAGGCTCGGGCGGCAGCGACTCAAACCACAGTGATAAGCAATTCACTGATTTGTCGAGGGGGCCGAAAGTCCGAGGTGTACAGGTGTCCTCGAATCGCGACCGGGTCGATCGACCTCCCGGTGGGGCGATATGCGCCGCCGGCCTTCTCCGGTGCGTGTCCGAGGACTGGCGGAAGGCGGGAGCGGGAGGGAGAGCGCCGGGAAAGTCCGTTTCGACAATCAAGTGGCTCGCATTGCGAGATCGTGATTCAAATAGTGAGACAAACTCCGACTGGCTTGGCATCTGGCCGGTTCTGCGGCTATGGTCAACCTGTGAGAACTCTTCTGGTACGTAACTGACGCGCTGCACAAGCCGTTGGCGACGTGCCGCGCGCCCCTCGTTCGAGGGGTTTTTTCATGCCTGCCGAAGCACGGCCCCTGGCCTGCGATGCCCGGTGTGCCGCCACAACGAAGGAGGAAGAGATGGCAAAACGGCAAACGCCGACCGACTCGTCGACAGGCGCAGATGAACAGGCCGCCACCCCGCGAGTGATTCGCGAGAAATCAACGGGGGCGCGGTCGATCATACGCGCGCTCGAGGAGCTCGGCGTCGAGGTCGTCTTCGGCATGCCGGGAGGTGCGATCCTCCCGACGTATGATCCGATCTTCCACGCTAAGCTCCGGCATATCCTGGTGCGCCACGAGCAGGGGGCGGGACATGCCGCCGAAGGATACGCGCTGGCCACCGGCCGGGTCGGCGTTTGCATCGTGACGTCGGGTCCGGGTGCGACGAACCTCGTCACCTCGCTCCTGGACGCGCACATGGATTCAGTCCCGATAGTAGCGATCACCGGCCAGGTCGGCGCTGCCGCCATCGGCACGGACGCCTTTCAGGAAGCGGACATCGTGGGCATAACGATGCCGGTGACGAAACACTCCTTCCTCGTCACGAGTGCAGAGGAGATTCCTTCTCGCATCGCCGAGGCGTTTTACTTGGCTTCGACGGGTCGTCCCGGGCCGGTTTTGGTCGACGTCACGAAATCCGCCCAGGTCGAGGAGGCGGACTTCGTGTGGCCGCCCGTACTCGATCTGCCCGGGTACCGTCCTGTGACTAAACCGAACGCACGGCAAATCCGGGAAGCCGCACGACTCATCGCGACGTCGTCGCGTCCGGTGCTGTATGCGGGAGGCGGGGCGATGCGCGCGGGAGTGTCCCGTGACCTCGTCGAACTCGTCGATTTGTCCAACGCGCCGATTGTCACGACTCTGACGGCGCGTGGCGTGGTGCCCGACTCACATCCGAACAACCTCGGGATGCCCGGTATGCACGGAACGGTTCCCGCTGTGGCCGCCCTCCAGAAGTCCGACCTCATCGTGGCTTTAGGGGCGCGTTTCGACGATCGCGTGACGGGAAAGGTCTCCGATTTCGCTCCCAATGCCAAAGTCATTCACATTGACATCGACCCGGCGGAGATCTCGAAAAACCGCCTGGTGGACGTCCCGATCGTCGGGGATCTCAAAGATGCCACGTCGGATCTCGTCGCCGAATTGCGCGAAGCCCACCGTCAATACGGTGTGCCCGATCTGGAGGAGTGGTGGAAGACGCTGGCCGGTTTGCGAGAGAGGTACCCAGCTGGGTGGGAGGAGGTCGACGACGGCCTGCTCGAGCCGCAGCATGTCATTTCCCGTCTGGCGAAAACCGTCGGGTCTGACAACACCATCTACGTTACCGGCGTCGGCCAGCATCAGATGTGGGCGAATCAGTTCCTGAACTTCGAACACCCACGACAGTGGCTGAGCTCGGGAGGCGCGGGGACTATGGGATTCGGAGTCCCGGCTGCCATGGGAGCCAAAGTCGGACAACCCGACAAAACAGTCTGGGTGATCGACGGGGACGGCTCCTTCCAAATGACTAACCAGGAACTGGCCACTTGCTGCCTCGAGGGGATCGATATCAAGATCTGCATCATCAACAATTCCTCGCTGGGCATGGTCCGCCAATGGCAGTCGCTTTTCTATGGCGAACGCTATTCGCATACGGATCTCAATACAGGTCATGGAACGCGCCGCATACCTGACTTCGTCAAGCTAGCCCAGGCTTACGGCTGCGAAGCATGGCGCGTCGAAGAGGGCGACGACATCGACGCCGCCTTTGAAAAAGCAATGGAGATCAACGACCGTCCGGTGCTGTTGGAGTTCGTCACCTCTCCGGACTCCGAAGTATGGCCTATGGTTCCCGCCGGGGTGTCAAATGACGACATCGTTTACGCTCGTTCCGTTCGTCCCACGACCGATCCGTTCGCGGCCTGAAAGGAAGGAAAAAGATGAACACACGTCACACGCTCTCCGTTCTGGTCGAAAATAAGCCGGGCGTTCTTACGCGTGTTGCCGCTCTATTCGCTCGACGCGCCTTCAACATACACTCGCTCGCTGTTGGGGAGACCGAAGACCCCCAGCTTTCGCGCATCACCGTCGTGGTCGATGCCGCCGAACGCCCGCTCGAACAGGTTACCAAGCAATTGAACAAGCTCGTCAATGTGCTTAAAATCGTCGAGCTCGAACCTGAGTCGACGGTTGAACGGCAGTTGCTCCTAGTCAAGGTGTCGGCCAGTGATTCCACTCGCGCCAATGTCCTCCAGGTCGTCGATCTCTTCAGGGCGCATGTCGTGGACGTCGTTCCCGACACTGTGACGATCGAGGCAACCGGTTCGGAATCCAAGGTCCGGGCATTCCTGTCGGCCCTCGAACCGTATGGAATTCGTGAAATCGTCCAATCCGGAGCGGTGGCGATCGGACGCGGTTCGCGTTCGCTCTCCGAACGTGTCTCTGCCGAATTGTCGCTTCTGCGCGCATAATTGATTAGCGAAAGCGCTGGGCGGCTGACTGGTCCGGGACGCGCGGCACCATCCGGAAACGGCTGGTGCGCCTAAACTCCATAACCGAAAAATTAAGGAGAAAAACGTGGCAAAAATCTTCTATGATGACGATGCAGACCTTTCCGTCATTCAATCTAAGAGAGTAGCCATAGTTGGGTATGGTTCACAAGGTCATGCCCATGCAATGAATTTACGCGATTCAGGAGTAAATGTAATTATTGGATTGCGTGAAGGCTCAAAATCTATTGACAAGGCTAAAGAGCAAGGTTTTGAGGTGGCGAAAGTAGGCGACGCGGTTCGCGAAGCGGATGTCGTCATGGTCCTCGCCCCTGATCAGTCTCAGCGATCGATCTGGGCCAATGACATCGAGCCGAATCTCAAGTCCGATGCCGCTGTGTTCTTCGCCCACGGATTCAATGTCCATTTTGGTTATATCGCACCGGATTCCGGTCATGACGTCTGCATGGTGGCCCCCAAGGGCCCCGGGCACACGGTTCGACGTCAGTACGAAGAAGGACGAGGCGTTCCCGTCCTCGTGTGCGTCGAGCAGGATGCCTCAGGGCATGCATGGGAGTTGGCTTTGTCTTACGCCAAGGCAATCGGCGGCACCCGAGCGGGCGCAATCAAGACAACGTTCCGGGAGGAAACGGAAACGGACCTGTTCGGCGAACAGACTGTTCTGTGCGGAGGGATTTCGCAGCTCATACAGTACGGTTTCGAAACGCTCGTCGAAGCCGGATACCAGCCTGAAATGGCTTACTTCGAGGTCTGCCATGAGCTCAAGCTCATAGTCGATCTCATCAATGAGGGCGGCCTGACCAAACAGCGATGGTCATGTTCTGACACAGCTGAATACGGCGACTACATTTCCGGCCCCCGAGTGATCACCCCAGATGTCAAAGACCATATGAAGGAAGTGCTGGGCGATATACAGAACGGTTCCTTCGCTAAACGCTTCATCGACGATCAGGATGCCGGTGCGCCTGAATTCCTGGCCCTTCGGGCCGAGGGTCAAGACCACCCCGTCGAGAAGACAGGGCAGGAGATCCGCAGGATGTTCGCCTGGAACGCGTCGGTGGACTCCGACTACGTTGACGGCGAAGCGGCTCGCTGACCAGCTCTCGATCGACACCCGAAGGAAGTACAGGTAAACTTCTGGCCTACTAGGCGGTTTCGGGTGCCCAGGTGTCCCGGGCACCCGAAACCGTCGGCGTGCGAACTTCCAAAATTTTACGACAGTTTCGTCATCAAATTCGCTATGTGCCTTCAAATGTCAGTGTTCACAACAGTTTTCCGATTTCGACATTGCGACATGTCGGTGGAACGGACGCCGGCGCCCGCCTACAGTTGGACCGTTGGAACAAAGGCATGCGGAGGGAGAGCGCAATGGCCGATGTCGTGGTCGTCTACAATACCGTCACCGGGTTCGCGCAGACATACGGAGAGTGGATTGCCGAAGATCTGGGAGCGCGTCTGTATCCGTGGTCGCAAGCCAAGGGAATCGACCTGTCAGGAGCCGATCTGGTTGTCTACGGCGCTGGCGTGCGCATGAGCAGGATTCGAGGATTCCATGAATTCCGCAGAAAAATCAAGCGGGAGAACCTCATGGGGAAAGTCGTCGTCTGGGCCAATGGCGGTACGCCGGTCCACCCTCAACGTGACTGGAGAGTCCCCGCTGGAACTTTTACGAAGAAAGAACTCGCCAGTGGATGCTATCCCTTCTTCTATTTCCAAGGCGGTGTTCGCTATGAAGGACTCAGCTTTCCGGAAAAAACCTTGCTCAAAATCTTCTCCAAGCGGATTCAGAGATACCGACATCGCGGAGAGTGGGTAGTCCAAGTGGCGGACAACATTGCGCACGGATATGACCACACCTCACGTGCTGCGATCATTCCACTTGTGAACAAGGCCCGAGAGATGCTAGGCGAGTAGTGCCTGTCTCTTTCTTTCGTGGAGAGGATATGATTCTCCTATGAAGTTTCTATTACGTGAGCATAGAAAATGGGGTTGGAAGAAGCGAATCGTGATTACCTTGGGAGTTATCGTCACTTCGGGCTTATTCGCTGTGGGTGGGATTAACATATATGTCACTGTGACGACCAATGATCGTGTCGTTTCGGATGTCGGCGGCATTCGTGCTGAGAAACTTGACTGCATACTTGTTCTTGGAGCGTTGGTACGCTCGGATGGAACGCCTTCGCATATGCTCCGAAAGCGGCTGGAAAAGAGTCTGGAATTGTACAAGCAGAAAGTTGCGCCGAAAATCCTTGTATCCGGAGACAATTCTAGTGTTCACTATAACGAGACACATGTCATGCGGAAATGGTTGGAAAAGCATGAAGTTCCTAAAGAGGATATTTTCGAAGACCACGCGGGATTTTCAACTTATGAATCAATGTATCGTGCAAGTGCCATCTTTAAAGCACATTCAATAGTCGTTGTGACGCAAAGATACCATTTAGCGCGTTCTATTTATATAGGTCGTGAGCTTGGTCTGGATGTCTGGGGCATTGCTTCGGGAGGGAATAACTACTCACAGCAATTCAAGCGTGATGTTCGCGAGTGGATTGCGAGAACTAAGGATTTCGTTCAAGTCGTTATTAAGCCGAAACCAAAGTACTTGGGTCCAGTCATTCCGATAGATGGCAACGGAACCATCGAAAATCGTTAATTATTTGTCATTAATTACCATTAACTTCTTTGTATTTCATTGCAAATCCCGGAATTCTAATCCAATATATTTATATTATTTAAGTATAAATGAAATCCATAATTTTAGGAAGATCTCGTTTAGCTTGTTGAAGGCCCTCCTCGTATGCTGCTTGAACGCTAACGGCTTTTCGTTCTCCGTTCGAGATGGGCATCTCGTCAGGATAGTAGAGATAAGCCCGTCCTTCGGCTTCGAGGCTCTCCAAACGATCAAGAGAGTCATTGTACTTTTTCGGTCGATTGAGAAGAGCCTCGGCTACGGCAGGATGCTTTCGAAAGATTCCCTTATAAATCGCCGGTGGGATTTTCGACGGGGATTTCCTATATCCACGCTTACGCGTCATAACGACAACGAAACGTTCATATCCGTCGGCTTCCGCGGCGTCAATCGCAAAACCCCCTGTGTCTCCGATGGCTCCGTCCAGGTAGGCCACGCCGTTCAGCCCCACTGGCGGCATGATGATCGGCATTGAGGAGGAAGCTTGACAGTACGTGACGAGTTCTTCCTGCGTGGAGATGTCCTCTCGGCCCCAGTAGACGGTTTGTCCCGTTTCGCAGTTGAACGAGCCGATTTTGAACTGCGTGGCGCTTGCGTTGAAAGTGTCCCAGTCGAAGGGAAGGAGTTCGCCGGGACCAGAGGTGTGCTGGTAAATGTACTCGGAGTTGAAGTAGCCCCTGCCGCGAACAAAGCTGATCGGGCCGCCTAGATTCGGATCCTTGGCGAGTTCGACGAAAGCTGCACGTGCCCTCCACGCGTCGCGGGAGACGAAGTTGCATGTGTGGGTCGCCCCGGCGGAGATCCCGCCGACCCATGGGAAGTCGATACCAGCGTCAATCATTTCGGCGACCAGTGCGGCCGTATATGTGCCACGCATTCCGCCACCCTCGAATATCAATGCGGTTCGTGTGCTCATAAATTCCAAGGATATCTCGGATGCTATGCCAGCGGGGCGACCCTTTCCCCGAGCGAAATCGGCCCAGGCGGATAGCGTCGGCTGACCGATCCGTCACAGACCACGGCATATAAATTAGGTGCAATCTCGACATTCTTACACAGCGAAATTTTCGAAAGTCGCATTGACTCGCTATATTATGAATAATAACATAAATTATGTGATGTTACATTACAATAAATGACTAATCATTTTCTATTTTTTATTAAAATTCAATGATGGAATTTTCTATTAAGGACATACTCGTGACCTCAGGAAGAACTGGGCGGCGTGTCCGCTGTTGAGTGAGAAACGTTAAGGTGAGTTCCTCTCCTGTCACCGGGAGCAAATCAAAGCTGAGCACAGCGAGTAGGGTGTGCATTATCTGATAATTGAGCAAATTTGTCAATCTTGTCATCCGACTCATGTGCTGCCGCACCCATTTTCGTCAGTCAAGATGACGGCAACAAATTTACCGTCCCTACCTGTCATCGGGTAGTAGACTAGTTGAAATTCGAGAGTCTATTTCCACGGAATGATGTCGACCGACATGCTTAACGACATGTCTAACACGTTATTGCAAATTTTTGGTCATAAATTGTCAGAATTAATCAGAAGGTTATATGTAGAAGAATAATGATAAAATAATTGAATGTAATGATTATTATTATGCATAGCTAAGTAAATGACATATTGCAAAATAGACGATTGAAGCATTCGCATTATTGCAAATTAATAATCTGGATAAAAATATATGAAAAAGTTACAAAAAATGATTTGATAGTTGTATTTTTGTTGAAAGTAAAAATATTAATAATAAAATATTGTAATTGAATTATTACATTTTATTTACTTTTTGTCATTAACTGATATAATTAACGCTACCATGTCGCCGGACATAATTTATATATTTGTAATAATTATTACTTCACTATGTTAGAATAATATATGTAAAACGTTAATTATGACGATGAAATTGATTTGGACTCGTCATGCTCGGTACGGTCGGGGTGGGGGTGGTCATGGGTTACATCCGTGAGGCGAGGAAGTGGAAGCCTTTGAGTAGGAGGTTGGCGACTGCTCCGATGATGGTGCCCAGTAATGGGCAGGGATACGGTGTACATGACCGCGCAGGCGCCGAGCAGGACGAGGATCATTCCGGTTTTGCGGTTGCCTTTGCCTAGCCAGCGCCACAGGCCGATCAGGATGGCGATGGCGCCGAGGACGCGGATGATCCCGCCGGCGTTGACGGCGGCGATGATCGAGGGCAGGTCTTGGAAGACGTTGTGCATGGGGCTCTCCCTTCTCGCGGGTGGGGGCGGGCGCGGCTGCGACTCGCTCGGATAGTGTGCGGACAGCCCCGGGCCGGCGTCGTGGCCCGCCCGGCGGGCGCTTGCCGGGAGGTTGTCAAGGACTGGCTGGAGCGGCTGTGGTCGGGCAGGTCGGGGCCCGGCGGGTGGTGGCGACCATGACCGCTGAGCGCCACAACTGCTCGGCCAGGGCGGGGTGGGCGCGCAGCAGGTCGACGATCTCGGTCTTCTCCCGATCGGACAGGTCCCGGCCGCGGAAGGGGGCGAACAGGGCGTCGGTGGCCGCGTCGTCCTGGCCGGCCTCCCACCGGCGAGCGGCGGCCAGCACTCCGCCGGGGCAGGCGTCCATGGTCCGGCGCAGCCCGGTGGCGGTCCGGCGGGGGATGGTCTGAGGGGCGATCGCGCCGGGGAATTGGGCCTGCCAATAGTGCTCGGTCAGGGCGCGCCGGCCGCGGATCGCCTCGGGCGGCTCGAAGCGCTCGTCGGCTCGCCGGTCGGCCTGGGCGGCCCACTGCTCCTCGGCGCCGGGACAAGACGGGGTCTGACGGTCGGTCAGATCCTCGTAAGAGTGGCAAGCGGCCACGCCGGTGCGGCGGATGTCCATGGCAGTGCCGGCCCGGCGGGCGTGGACTTGGGCGAGCTGGTCGTGTTCGGCCTCGCTCAGCGGCCGGCCCAGCCGGGTCTGGGCGTCGCGGGCGGCCGCGGCGTAGGCGGCCCAGGCGCGCATGAGGTGCGAGTTGCCGCGGCTCATGCGGGTGTGCAGGCTGTCGGTGCGCATGTGGTGGACGTGCCGGGCCCAGGAGCCGTCGATGATCCGGGAAACCTCGCCGGCGGTGATGGCGGGATGGTCGGGGTCGGCGGCTGTGGCGCGTTCGTAGACGAACTCGAAGGTATTGGCCTCAAACTCCTCGGCCAGGTCGCGCCGGTCGGCCACGTAGGCCAGGGTGGCGATGCGCCGGGCGCCGGCGGCCCGGATCCGGTCCAGGACATAGGCCACGTCGGCCTCCTCGGCCAGGTCGAGTCGCACCCCGGCCGGCCCGGTCCGGCCGGTTCGGTCCCATCGGCCGTCGGGGGTGCGTGGCTGGGTCAGGTAGGCGGTACCGCTCATTACAGACTCCTTGACGACGACAGTGGTCGCCCGGACAGTGTGCGGACGGGCCAGCCGGCTCAGGCGGAGGGTGGTGGGAGGCCGATGGCGGCGTAGTCCTCGTCCATGCCGGGCCGGCTTAGGCGGGGGGGGGTGGTGTCAGGCCGTCTATGGCCGGGGCGAACAGGTCGGGGGCGTAGTCGGGGTGGATGTCGTAGACGGTGAAGATCTGGGTGTCCCGGCCGGGCAGAAAGGGTTCGACGAGTCGCTGGTCGTGGGTGGTCTGGCCGTGGCGGACCGCGTCGGGCCGGCCCAGGCCTGTAGCTCGCTGATCCTGCTGGCGGGCAGGCCGTGGTCGTAGGCGGCGCCGGGCACGAGCGTGGCCCAGGCCAGGCGGACGGCCAGGTTTCGGCGTTTGCCCGCGGTGGGGGCCGACTCGACGCGCCGGCTGAGTTCTTCCACGGCCGGCTCGACGCACCCGGCGTCAAGCCCGGCGTCGAGCCCGGGCGCGGGCGCGGGGGTGTGCTGGTCAAGGGAAACGGGAACGTGGGAGCCGTGCCCGGCGGACGCGTCATCGATGTTGCCGATGCTGACTATTATCTCAGTTGGTCGCGGAGCCAGGACGTGGGCACCCACACGAACTGTCCGATCATGATGGCCGGCACCTGACCCGCATCGATCGCCTTGGCCAGCGTTCGCGGATCGATCCCCAGAAACTGGGCGGCTTCGGTCCGCGTCACGGCCAGACGCCCGATAGGTTTAATATCAACTATATAATTTATGTCCCGATATTGCGCGGAGCCGTCCCAAGGCCATGACCAACAGGACGAAACAAGGGTACAATCCATACACGATTTTCCTGTCAAGGCCGGATTTACGGGGGAATCCGACAAATTCCGTTCGCCCTCCGCGTTAGCGAGGGCGAACGCAGGGTTCGAGGCGATGGCGCCGTGTTATGGCTGGAGATCCCCGCATACGCGGGGAGCACGAGGACAAGCGCTACGCCGACTGGGACCGCGCCGGATCATCCCCGCATACGCGGGGAGCACGGGCCCACCGCCTGCTGAAACCCAGCGGCGTCTGCATCATCCCCACATACGCGGGGAGCACGACGTCTTCGCCGACCAGGTGGCGCAGACCAAAGGATCATCCCCGCATACGCGGGGAGCACTCGTCGCGGCCCAGCAGGCGGGTGAGGACGGTGCCATCATCCCCGCATACGCGGGGAGCACTCGTCATGGTCACTCACACCTTTTACTATATCCGGATCATCCCCGCATACGCGGGGAGCACGGGCCCACCGCCTGCTGAAACCCAGCGGCGTCTGCATCATCCCCGCATACGCGGGGAGCACGACTTCGCCCGCTCAAAGACTTCGCGCCGAGACCAATCATCCCCGCATACGCGGGGAGCACGACTTCGCCCGCTCAAAGACTTCGCGCCGAGACCAATCATCCCCGCATACGCGGGGAGCACGTGCGGGCGGTGGAGACGCGCCTGCCGTTGGACGGATCATCCCCGCATACGCGGGGAGCACGACTTCGCCCGCTCAAAGACTTCGCGCCGAGACCAATCATCCCCGCATACGCGGGGAGCACTCCCCGACAGCCAGCGCCACGACCCCAAGGGCGAGGATCATCCCCGCATACGCGGGGAGCACGGCGGACCCGCCTACTCGGCAGACGATCCTCGACGATCATCCCCGCATACGCGGGGAGCACGAATACTGTGATCCTCCGCAAACTCCGTCACCGGGATCATCCCCGCATACGCGGGGAGCACAGGTTTTTCCTGCCCTTCCCGGCGTTCTTAGCGGGATCATCCCCGCATACGCGGGGAGCACGACCTGCCGACGGCGGTAGGCAAGGTGACGTGGGGATCATCCCCGCATACGCGGGGAGCACCTGGCTGTAGGGGTAGCAGTTCATCGGATTCCCGGATCATCCCCGCATACGCGGGGAGCACTTCCTGATAACGTCGGCCAAGTCGCCGACGGTCGGATCATCCCCGCATACGCGGGGAGCACTTTCTTCTAGGAGTTCCGGATTTCGTCTCGGAGGGATCATCCCCGCATACGCGGGGAGCACAAATACGGCCCATACAAAGGGACCTACTCCACCGGATCATCCCCGCATACGCGGGGAGCACGAGGTCGTCGGGTGGGTCGCCCAGATCCCCGGCAAATCATCCCCGCATACGCGGGGAGCACGAGATGGGGGCGGTCGGGTCGATCCGGCCTTCGGGATCATCCCCGCATACGCGGGGAGCACATCAACCCTCAGGCTGGCGATGTAGTCAGGGACGGATCATCCCCGCATACGCGGGGAGCACGCGTCGCTGGGGGGGGGGAGCGTGTATTCGCCGAGCGGATCATCCCCGCATACGCGGGGAGCACGCGGACGAGCCCCACTGGGTCGGCACCCTGGCGGGATCATCCCCGCATACGCGGGGAGCACAGCGGCGCCAGCCGGGACGGGAGGCCGGTGCGCGGATCATCCCCGCATACGCGGGGAGCACGCGGTCGGAGTATTCCATTATCGTTCCCTTTCGGGATCATCCCCGCATACGCGGGGAGCACTTTCCCGTAGACGTTGACGGTGTTGGCTTTCGGGGATCATCCCCGCATACGCGGGGAGCACCCGCTGAGGATCGTCTCGGTCATTTGATGTGCCGGATCATCCCCGCATACGCGGGGAGCACCCCGGCCCGTGGCCAGCGTCACACCACACCGGGGGGATCATCCCCGCATACGCGGGGAGCACATCCGTCTATGAAACCATCCACACTACACCCCCGGATCATCCCCGCATACGCGGGGAGCACCGGATGAGGCCGGTTTGGTACTCTTCGATACCAGGATCATCCCCGCATACGCGGGGAGCACAGACCCCCAATCGTAGAACACCAAGTCGCCTGGGGATCATCCCCGCATACGCGGGGAGCACCTCGTCACCTGCATCTCCGACGCCAAGCGCGCCGGATCATCCCCGCATACGCGGGGAGCACGACTGTTCGATCTATTTCACTAATTTCCCGACGGGATCATCCCCGCATACGCGGGGAGCACGAGTTCGCCTCGTCGGCGACCATGCGCTCTTTTGGATCATCCCCGCATACGCGGGGAGCACGTCTCTGTGGAGCGCGCGGTCATCAAGAGCGCCGGATCATCCCCGCATACGCGGGGAGCACGACATCCGTTTCGCAACGCTCGCCGGCAACTACGGATCATCCCCGCATACGCGGGGAGCACCACGACACTGAGACGTCCAAGCCGTATTTCTTGGGATCATCCCCGCATACGCGGGGAGCACGACTGTTCGATCTATTTCACTAATTTCCCGCCGGGATCATCCCCGCATACGCGGGGAGCACGCCTTCGTTATCTGGTTGGCCGACTGGGTCGCCGGATCATCCCCGCATACGCGGGGAGCACTCCTGCACCACCACGAAATCATCTCATGCTCTCGGGATCATCCCCGCATACGCGGGGAGCACGTTCCACAGGATCTTCCCGGCGTTGCCGAAGGCGGATCATCCCCGCATACGCGGGGAGCACGGTGCCGGTGTCGGTGACGCCGGTGTCGAGGTGGGATCATCCCCGCATACGCGGGGAGCACGGTGCCGGTGTCGGTGACGCCGGTGTCGAGGTGGGATCATCCCCGCATACGCGGGGAGCACGGCGGCGTGGACTACCGGTCCGCGGAGGCGTGGGGATCATCCCCGCATACGCGGGGAGCACAGCCTGCCGGCGCCGTTGCTGTAGCGGAACTTGGGATCATCCCCGCATACGCGGGGAGCACATTTCTCCCCCATCCACGGCGCCCGCGCTGCGAGGATCATCCCCGCATACGCGGGGAGCACTGGCTGGCGCCGCCGGAGAGGCCGATCCGGTAGGGATCATCCCCGCATACGCGGGGAGCACGTGCCGATCGCCTTGATCGCCACCGCTTTGGCTGGATCATCCCCGCATACGCGGGGAGCACGGTGGAGGCGTACTGGTAGACGTCCCCGGCGCTGTGGATCATCCCCGCATACGCGGGGAGCACCAGCGGCGCCAGCGACGACGGGAGGCCGGTGCGGGATCATCCCCGCATACGCGGGGAGCACGGGCAGAAAGGCGCCGACGCCCCGACCCCGCGGGGATCATCCCCGCATACGCGGGGAGCACCCGCCGGCGTCGATCAGGTAGCCGGACGGGAGGGGATCATCCCCGCATACGCGGGGAGCACATACTTTGGATAGGAGTTTGCCGAACCACCCGAGGATCATCCCCGCATACGCGGGGAGCACCCGATCGCGGTCCACATGAAAGCATACGGTACGGGATCATCCCCGCATACGCGGGGAGCACACCAGCGGGCGCCCGTCTGGGCCCGACACCAGGGGATCATCCCCGCATACGCGGGGAGCACAAATACTCGGCGCAGAAAGACCTGCCGAACTACGGATCATCCCCGCATACGCGGGGAGCACCGGGACTTCAACACCCCGCCCGGCGTCCCCGTGGGATCATCCCCGCATACGCGGGGAGCACCCGGATCCGGAACATCCCCAACGGGATCACCCTGGGATCATCCCCGCATATGCGGGGAGCACTTGCTGCACTTTGTAGGCGGCGCGTAACACGGGCGGATCATCCCCGCATACGCGGGGAGCACGGCGCTTCGCAAGATGCGCAGTATGGCGGGGAAGGATCATCCCCGCATACGCGGGGAGCACTTAATGAAATAGGGGTTGGTGATGCTCGCGGCAGGATCATCCCCGCATACGCGGGGAGCACGGCCAAGCGTGGCGCCCTTTCCTGCCGGTGTCGGGATCATCCCCGCATACGCGGGGAGCACACCTACGCCAACATGGAACAGGAGTCGATTCTGGGATCATCCCCGCATACGCGGGGAGCACACGCTGCGGTTCGGATCGTAAGCTTTGGCGCGGATATCATCCCCGCATACGCGGGGAGCACACCTGCAACAGTCCATGGGCGCCGTCGACGACGGGATCATCCCCGCATACGCGGGGAGCACGAACGTGGAGTATGTGCCGCGGTAGGGCCCGTAGGATCATCCCCGCATACGCGGGGAGCACGCCGGCGACGACGACGCCACCACCGAGCTGAAGGGATCATCCCCGCATACGCGGGGAGCACGATGACGCCTTGGATCTAGACGGGCATATTGGCGGATCATCCCCGCATACGCGGGGAGCACGACCGGCTCGGCAAGCTTCGTGACCAGCCATTGGGATCATCCCCGCATACGCGGGGAGCACCCGCCCGCGTCCGGGACGGGCTGCTGGCCCGCCGGATCATCCCCGCATACGCGGGGAGCACGACCGGCTCGGCAAGCTTCGTGACCAGCCATTGGGATCATCCCCGCATACGCGGGGAGCACTGTCGACGTCGAGGAGCCTGACTGGCGGGTGGCGGATCATCCCCGCATACGCGGGGAGCACATGGCGAAGTACTCCCGGTACCAGGCGGGCAGGGGATCATCCCCGCATACGCGGGGAGCACTCTGGGGTTCGTGGGCGACTGGTATAGGTCGGGGGATCATCCCCGCATACGCGGGGAGCACTCGAACGCCGCATTGTACGGTCGCTCATGGTCCGGATCATCCCCGCATACGCGGGGAGCACTGGTGTGCCACGAGATCCCGTTGGGGCCGGTGACGGATCATCCCCGCATACGCGGGGAGCACTGCTGGCTTAAGGTTCCTTTGTCTTTCCACTTCGGATCATCCCCGCATACGCGGGGAGCACCGTAGGGGATTGGCTTCTGTAGCTCTA
>ERZ772971.526-NODE-526-length-23672-cov-5.200406_pt1 | contig 23672 bp, 17 predicted proteins | sample MGYA00511943_ERZ772971 | MGnify/ENA primary metagenome ERZ772971 (study PRJEB29015, sample SAMEA2737929) | human oral metagenome | biome: human oral; feature: human-associated habitat; material: dental | place: China | collected 2144 ... | reverse complement strand
ATTAGTATCTACTTCAAGTATTGCGGTTCAAAGTAGGCAATATCTTCAAACTCATTCCTCTTAAACTTACTGATAGCAAACGGCAGCATCTCTGCAGCACGAGGATAAGCCCCCTCTATGAATATCGCATTAGGGTGGGTGCAGATAGCAGCAAACTTCTCACTGCCATCGCCTAAAAAAGTTACTTCCCCTTTATCCAAATACTCCTTATAACTATTAGCTTCTAAGATCTTTGCCTCGGTAGGTGCTACAAAGGCAGCTTTCGCATCAAAAACCGCACTATACACCTCCATTCGGCGTGCGTCCAACATTGGGATAATGCAAGAAGCAGGCATTGCTTGTGCGGCTAAAATCTGCAAGGTAGGAATAGCAATAAGAGGTTTCTCTAATGAAAAACAAAGTCCTTTGGCCGTAGCTACTCCTATGCGCAAGCCTGTGTAAGAGCCTGCTCCCGCACTTACCGAAATGGCATCTAAACTTTTTAGAGAGAGCCCCGCACTCCTCATCACTTCTTCAATGAAGAGATGCAAATTCTCAGAATGCGTAAAACGACCTGCATTCTCTGCCTTTTCAGCAATGAGTTGCTCCCCCTCTGATAGGGCTACCGAACAGTTTATTCCTGAAGTTTCAAGATGAAGTATTCTCATAATCTATTCTTTTTGTCTGTTCCCCTGTACTATAAGTACTATTTCACCTTTGATATTTCTGTCTTTGTAGTAGTCTAATAGCTCTTGTAGAGAGCCACGCTGAGTTTCTTCGTGTAGTTTAGTCAGTTCGCGAGAGAGACTTGCAGGGCGATCAGCACCAAAAGTAGCGATGAAGTCAGTGAGGGTTTTCAAGAGTTTATGAGGCGAGACATAGAAAACCATTGTGCGTGTTTCTTGTGCTAAAAACAACAAACGTGTTTGCCGGCCTTTCTTGTCGGGCAAGAACCCCTCGAAAACAAAACGATCGGCAGGAAGACCACTGTTCACCAAAGCAGGAACAAAAGCTGTAGCTCCAGGCAAACACTCTACGGCAAGCCCTTCGGCAATGCAAGCACGTGCCAAAAGAAAGCCAGGGTCGGAAATAGCGGGTGTACCCGCATCGGTGATGAGTGCTATAGTACTTCCGCCTTTGATACGCTCTACCCACGAGGCTACCACCTTATGTTCGTTGAACAGATGGTAGCTTTGCATAGGGGTATGAATATCGTAGTGTTTAAGAAGTTTACTACTGGTGCGTGTATCCTCTGCTAAAATAAGGTCAGCTTCTTTGAGGAGACGCAAAGCACGTAGGGTAATATCTTCTAGATTCCCAATGGGAGTAGGGATTAAATACAAGCGACTCATTACACCTCAAATCGTTTCAAGACAAGATTTAAAAAGCGTTCTTCGTACTCTTCTTTCCCTTTCCAATTATTGTAGGTAGGTTTCACCTTTTGTTGTATGTAAAGGGCTGCTTCTTGTATAGAAGTAAGCTCGTTGAGATGTTGCATCACTCGGTTGTACTCGCTTTCGCTACCAAAGAAAAGTTTTTGCACAAAGGCTAATTTGTCGTTAAGGCCGATTTGGACATTGCGCCCCAAACGGTCGTTAAGGGAAGGTGCTGGTTTGTGCTCTTCGGTAGCCTCTTTCTTTTCAAAAGCATTACCTCTTACTCTGGCCAAGAATTCTTCTAAGGAAGGTGTCTGTTTTAATATCTGCTGTTCTTGAGTGTATTGCTGTTGCTGTATGAATGATTGTGTAGATTGTATAGGCTGCTGCACCGCCTGAGCTGGCTGTTGGGTAGACTGTTGTACTGTTTGGGTAGATTGCTGTACAGGAGGTACCGATGTGTAAGGTTGTGCTGGAGGTTCTACTGCAAAATTAACCGCAGCAGGACGCTCTACAGGAGGGGTAGTAGGTCGTTCTATTGACACTGCCCATTCGGGAGCACTAACATTCAATGGAGGTTCTACTACAAAATGAGAGCTCTCTTGTTGAGGTTCTGAAGCAAAAGGATTGTGCTGAGGCGCTGCTACTGTATGAGGTGCTTGCTGTTGAGGCTCCGAAGCTAAGTGTGAAAGCTGCTGCTGAGGTTGTGTAGCAAAAGGGTTGTGCTGAGGTTCTGCCACCGTATGAGGCATTTCCTGTTGGGGTTCTGCAGCTAAATGAGGAAAATCTTGATGGTTATCAACTGTAAGGTCTGAAGGTTCTTGCTGAGGTTGTTCTGCAAGAGGCGCTTCGGTATGGGTGGCAGGCTCAGAGGGGTAATCTAAAGGCTGCTCTTCTACAACCGGAGGAGTCGTTTGCGTAGAGGGCGTTGCCCAATCAATATTTTCTAACCAGCTAGGTGTGTCTTGTACTGTAGTAGTAGCTGCTGCAGGAGCTTCGGATACTGGTGTACGAACAACTTCTTCAGCTACTACAGAGTGAGGGTGTTCAGCTACTGCTTCGGTGTGAATAGGTTGTTTTTCAAATTCTTCGGTGTGATAATGTTCTACCTCTTCGGGGGTGTGAGTTTTTTCTTCCTCTACCACAGGAGCTGCTTCAGACACTGCTGTGTGAACAGGCTCCTCTGCCGCTGCTTTCTGAATAGGTTCTTCGGCTACTGCTGTATGAGTCTGTTTTTCGGCAAGTGGGGCTTGTTCGGCTACCTCGGTGTGTTCTGGAGCTGAAGTGGCACCGTTAGCTGTTTCCTCCTTAACAATAGGCTTAGGCTCCATTGCCATAAAGGCTTGAGCAGTCTCTGCAACAGACTTTGGAAGAACATCAAGGTCAAAGAGGTTTTCTTCCTGATGCTCATCAATGAATGTAGCAACTTTTGCAGAGGTGCGCAAGATGCGGTCTTGAGAAGCGTCTAAGTTCTGATAGTATTTTTCCACAAAGCTCAGAATTGTGATTTTATCGGTGAGCTGGTGGGCTTGTTTTCGGAGTTCTGTGAGGTTTAGTTGGCCTTGATTTACTATGATTTCAGTAGCAAGTGCCACCAAATCGTATTCTAATGCTTCTTTCATTGTATGCTGTTTAAGGAGTTGCAAAGGTAGGGAATAATTTGCAATTTTCCAAATTAGAAAATGAGGTGAATTGCGAACTATCCTCCATTTCCGACCATTAGGATTTCGTGGTCTTGGAGGAGCGGTTCATTTCTGAAACGCAGCAATATTTGTGCCACAGCTATTGTGTCTTTTTCGCAATAGGTAGCGATGCGGTCAAGGTCTTTTTCCTCGTAAAACACGCGAGCCACTTCGCTACCGTCGATGTCGTCTTTGGGCGACGGTATCCCTAAAATATGCGCAAGCAATTTCAGGGAAGTATAGTGTTTGTAATCGCCAAACTTCCAGAGTTCGAGGGTATCTAAATGCGGTACCTCCCAAGGCTTTTTGCCAAAGAGTTGGAGTTTGGGGGGGATAGGGAGGCCATTGATAATCATTCGGCGAGAGAGATAGGGAAAATCGAATTCTTTTCCGTTATGGGCACAGAAAAGGTGCTGCGGATGTGAGAAATGCTCGTTCACAAGAAGTGAAAATTTTTTGAGCAGCTCTTTTTCTTCGCCTGTGAAAGAAGTTACCCTAAAGGTACGCTGCTGATGGCGGAAGGAGAAATAGCCTACGGAAAGGCAGACAATTTTGCCAAACTCTGCCCAAATACCTGCCCGTTCGTAAAAGTCTTCTGGGGAGACATCGTCTTTGCGAAGGTAACGGGTTTTGTCTTCCCAAAGTAATTGTTCTTCCTGAGAGAGTTGACCGTAATGCTGGTTTTGGGGCACTGTTTCGATGTCTAAGAATAGGATGTCGTCAAGACGGATTTTGAATAGCACTTTTTGTTGTTTTTTTGAGTGTGTGTTCGATGAAGAAGCTCTTGGAAAAGATTTAGAAAAAGTCTTTCTGAATGACAAATCTTTTTCCGTTGATAGTTACATTGGCCTTTCCATTTTTAAAGGAGAGGGCTTTCTCATAGATGAACGGAAAGATGACCTTCCCACTCACATCTAAATAACCGTATTTACCGCTCTTTTTAGCCAATACAAGTCCGTCGGAAGGTTCTTCAATATATTCATAATCAGCTGCCATATAACTATAGCCACTAAGGCTAACCACTCCGTATCTGCCATAACGTTTAACAATAAAATAGTTATCTTTGAAAGGTTTCAAATCGTCGCAGTCCACACGGAGTATTTCTTTGCCTTTGCTGTCAAATAAGCCGTATTTGAATTGCTGTTTTACTCTGAAATAAGCTGTTTGCCCTATACGCTTGATTTCGTCGTATTTCAGAGGAATCATCTCTTCGCCTTTTTCATTTACCAAGGCATATTTGTTGCCTTTGCTTGCTACGGCAACTCCGTTGGAAAAGAAGTCGACGTGAAAGTAGTTGTTGCGCCAATTATTTTGGGCAGTAGCTGCTATTGTGCTGCAAAAGAATACGAACAGAATTAGCCCTTTAATTGCTAAGCATTTTGTTGGTTTCATTGATATAATCGAAGATGTCTTGAGGGTAGGTGCTTCCTTGAGGAGTTGTGTCGGCAGTTTGATGTCCCAATCGAACGATGATGACCCCGTTAGTAGGGTTTACGATAACGTACTGACCGAGATGGCCGCGCATCATAAAGTAATGGACTCCCTGATAGTCTAAGAGCCAGAAGCCGTAGCCGTATTCGGGGTGTTCGGCAAAACGAGGTTGTACAGAGGTGGCGACAAAGGTGCTATCTAAAAGTTGTTTTCCGTTCCATTTTCCGCCATCGCGGTATAGTTTTCCTAAGCGGGCGAAGTCGCGAGCATTGGAGGTGATGCAGCAATAGGCTTTCTCGAGTCCGCTTTCATCACTATCTAACTGCCATAGGGCATCGCTTTCGCAGCCCATAGGTTGCCAAAGCGCTTCTGTGAGGTACTGACTGAGGGTTTTGCCTGTGGCTTTTTCTAAGACCATTCCTAAGAGGAAAGTGTTCCCACTGAGATACTCAAAGCTTTTGCCTGGGGGTGTGGTGATACGCAGGTCGGCAAGTCGCTCTCTGAAATGGGTATCAAAATAGGCGCGAGTGGTAATAGAAAAGGGATCGTAGTAGGCTTCATCCCAATTCAATCCTGAAGCCATAGAAGAGAGGTCGGCAACGGTGAGTTGTGCTGCCAAGCCTTCGCGGTACTGTGGGAGGAAATCGCCTACGGGTTGGTTAAGTCCTTTGAGATAGCCGTCGGCAATGGCACAGCCCATCAGAGCTGAGACATAAGATTTTGCCATAGAGAAAGAGTTGCTTTTGGAGACGGGGGTGTAGTCTTGGAAGTACTTTTCGTGCCACAAGCTATCGCCTTTGATGATGAGGAAGGCTACTGTTCCGTACTGCTTGTGAAGGTGCTGGAGGGTGTCGGTTTCTGGCACACGATTGTAATCGTGACTCAGCGGCCACGGCTGAGGGTTGGAGCTAGCAGCAATGGTACGATTGTCAAAATAGGTGTAATCGGAAAGGAAAGTGGTAGAATGGCCGGTACCATAGACGGTAGCTACTGCCTTGACAAGGTAGCCATAGCCACTGAGATAGAGTGCCCCCACAAGAAGGAGGACTGCCAAAAGGAGGCCTAATAGAATCTTTTTCATTGGGAAAGTTTTTAATGGGGCAAAGATAGGGATAATTTGACGATTTGTCAATTTGGCGATTTGTCAATTTGTCAATTTGACGATTGGGCAATTGGGCAATTTGACGATTGGGCAATTGGGCAATTTGACGATTTGGCAATTTGTCAATTGGACGATTGGACGATTGGACGATTGGACGATTGGGCGATTTGTCGATTTGACGATGGGGCGATGGGGCGATGGGCAAAATTGGGATTTTACTTTTTCATTCCTTTCTTTTTCTACTAACGTGCATTTGTCTTATGAGCAAATTGACAAATCGCTTTGTAGTTTCGCTGGATTTTTTCGCCTTTCATTCCTAATTGCATCGCTCTTTCAATAGCGTTTTTAGCTTCATTATAGCGTTTTTGTTCGCTATAAAGGAGGGCTAAGAAGTAGTAGGCTTCGGCATTGCGAGGTTCGTAGGCAATAGCCTCTTTTAAGATCTTTTCGGCTTGGCTATTTTGAGCTTGTCCGTTGTACAAAGTGGCTAAATTTAGCCGCAAATAGTTCAATGTTTTATCCTTTTTTAAAGCGCGTTCGTAAAAGCTAATAGCTTTCTGAGAGTCGTTTACCTTCACCAAATAGTCACCCGCTGTGGCAGCCCCCAGAGGGAAATCGGCCTGCGAAAGAACAAAGGTTTTGTAGTCTTGATGAGCTTGCTCGAAGCCGTGAAACTGCTGGCAGTCCGTTACTCCATAGTAGGTAAGCAAGGCATTGGCCGCAGCCATACGCACTGCCTTGACAGGGTCGGTTAGGAGGGGTAGCAAGAGCTCAAGAGGGGGTTCCTGCTGCTGGTCGGCCAAGGCTACCACTGCCCTATAGCGCGTTTGAGGGTCAGCAGCTTTGAGTTCTTTTTTCAGTAGAGGAAGTGCCTCATCGGTATGCAGATTGCCTAAATAGTAGACCGCAGCTGCACGGACAATATCGGGCGTCTGAGCGTCTTGCAACAGTTTTTTGATAGCAGGGAGGCTTTGTGGATTGTTCTGAGCTGCTTGTATGAGAGTTTCAGCAAAATGAGGCTTGCGCTGTTTTCCGTACCAGCGTTCTACTGCTTGGGCAGCCCAAGAGGCAGGCTGCTGGGTATGACAGGCATTGCAGGCATTGGGAGTAGCATAGCGGGCAGAAAGATCGGGACGAGGAACTGCAAAATTGTGGTCGTGGCGCACATCGTTGCCCATATAGGTGCGGGTAGGCATATGGCACACTCGGCAGTCGGTTTCAGCTGCATTCCCCTGATGAAAGGTGTGTGCGGGGGTAGCATATTTAGGACTATGGCACTGCATACACACTTTGCTGCCTTCGGCTTTGAGCTTGCCCGTATGGGGCGAATGGCAGGAGGTGCAACGCACGCCGTGGTGGTACATTTTGCTCTGCAAGAAGGAAGTGTATTTGTAGTTTTCGTCTTTTACTTGTCCGTCGGCAAAATAAAGAGGTGTAGTAGGTAGTTCGGGCAGGTAGTCGTCCATTATCTCCTTGCCTGTTTGGTGGTGCTGTGTTACCTCGCCTCGCCTACTGTGGCAGGGCATACAAGCATTAAGCTCTTGGCTTTGGGAACCCATAGGGGAAGGTGTGGGAGTGCGCCCTTGGCTCTGCACGTGTTCTTTGGCAGCCCCGTGGCAAGCCTCGCAGCCTACTGTAAGTTCGCTATAAGTTGTGTGGTAAGAGTCGGTGTAGGGGTCAAGGTTCTTTTGGAGGTTGGTGCTATGGCAGGAGGCGCACATCAAGTTCCAATTTTGGCCTGATTGTGTCCAATGCAAATAATCGTTGGGAGGAATGATTTCTCCTGCATACTGGTGAAACCAGCGTTTTTCGCGGCTGTCCCAGCACTGACGAAAGACTTGCTTTTTGCCGTTAGGAAAGTCGGTAATATACTGCTGTAAAGGATAATGGCCAAAGGTGTAGCGCACGGGGAAATCCTGTTGTTCGCCTTTTTCGTTCTGGGTACGAATGAAGAATTGTCCGTCTTTTCGGAAAAAAAGAGAGGTGATGCCATCGGCGGTATAGGTGGCATTGTTAAAATCGCCCAACACAGTGCTATCGGTAGCTACTTGCATTGCCTTGAAGTGGTCGGACATTTGCCACTGGGCGTATTCTTTGGGATGGCACTGCGCACAAGCGGCTGAGGTAGCGTAGCCTATGGTATGTTCTTCGGAAAGTGGTGTAAGAGGTGTATAAAGGTCGGCAGTTTTCAAATAAGAGTAGGCCGCCCAGAAGAGAGCTATAAGGACAATGAGGATAAGGGTGTATAGCAATGGTTTTCGTAACATATTTTGATGATTGGGTAATTGGGCAATGAGGCAATTTGATAATTTAATAGCTTCTTAAAAGTGGAAGTTGAGTTGGATGAATCCTATTTTGGCTAATCGGCTTTCAAACCACTGTGTTTGTGCATCAGGGTCGAAACTGCGGTAGTCGCGGCGGATGTTGTATTTGAGGAAGAAGCCTGGTTCGGTAGCTATGGAGAAGTTTTTGCTCAAGTGAAACAAGATGCCGAAAAAGGGGTTTAGGGCAAAGTTTGTGTGATGCCGCCGTCTGTCCTTGTAATAGAGGTAACGCCCCCAGACATCTAAGCCATAGTAAAACACCCATTGTTTGTAATGCCTAAAACACTTGTCTGCCCCGACTTTTAGGGCTATTTCGTAATTGCTATCTTTGGCATTCTCGGCACGATAGTCGCCTCCGAAACGGTAAGACCAAACAGGAGTTTTGCGGTAGCGAAACTCAAGTAGAAAAGCATTGCTATCACTAGGGAATGCTCCATTTACAAATTTGGAGAGTCCGATGCCTATCTGGTACTTGATGCTATTTAAGCTATCGGAAGGTACAAAAATAGCATTGCTCTCTTGACAGAGAGCAATGCTGCTAATAAAAGTGAGTATTGCAAAAAAGGTTTTCTTCATTTGTCTTAGTCGAGGAAGCGTTTAAAAATCTCTTCCATTCTCTTTTCAAAGTTAGCTATGTACTTCTCTGCTTTCTCTTTAGAGCCATCGGAGAAGATGAGGTAGAAAACTTCTTTGCCGTTTTCTTTGTCCATCTTTACATCGGCAATTTTAACTGCATTTTTGTACACTTCTGCCTTGATATAGGTGTTAGTTTCTTCTACAGTGAGGTTAGTAATCTTTTTGCCTGCCTTGTGAATACCTTTCACATCGGCTTGTGCCACAAGTTGCAAATCGTTTTGGACAGCTACTACGTGAAGGTTGTCTACAGCCTCTTCGAAGGTAGCAAAGCTATCGTAATCGGCTGAAGAGAGCTTGGCTTGCGCACGGATGCCTGTAGTGCAACCTTGTGGAGAGCTGAACAAGAAGTTGAATGCAAAATTCTGAGCATCTTGTTTAACAAGCTTTACAGTAGCCGTAAACGGATTGGCAAAAATGGTAAGGTCCATAGCCGTAGGAACGAAGAAATTGGCGTTCTGCTGGTAGGTAATATTGGAAAGGGTTACTTCCAAGAGTTTTTGTCCTCCTACTGTTACCACTCCGTGGCCTTTAACAGGTAGTTTTTGTGTATCTCCTTCTTTTGAAGTAAGTTCAATATCTTCGTAGTTTTCAATCAGAATACGACCATCGTTGGTTGTACTGCTGGCCGTAGCTGGGAAAATCCAAACAATATTGTCGTTAGTACCTGATTTGTCCCAACGCTTGGTAGCACTGTTCCAAGTATAAGTACCTTTTAAGCCATTGTAGTTAAAGCCATTGTCTTTGTTTAGTTCGTAATCTTCGTAGAAAGCATCGCCCAAATGGTAGAACCAAGTTTCGTCTTGGCCTAGTTTTTTGAACATTGCCTCGTAGAAGAAATTGGCAAAACCACCATCGTTTGCTTTTTTTAGACAATCGTAGAAGCTGTCCATTGCATTTTGAACGCTAGCTTTAGCCTCTTCGGGGGTGTAGGTGATAGGAGTATCATCATTCTTATCGCTACAACTTACAAGAGCGAAGAGAGCCAAAAGGCTGAATAGAATCTTTTTCATACTATGATATTATTTAAAAACTGTGGCAAAGGTAAAGTGTTTAGACGAAAGTGTCTGTTAAGGATTCGTTAAATCTTTTTTCTGAACACTTTTTTTGCAATGTTTTTTCGTAGTGGCACGGTTTTTGGATATAGAAATATGTACTTAGGAAATGTGAATTTCATCTATCGCTATTATATTATATGTTAAAAAAGGCTGTTCCACCCTTTGGGAGCAGCCTTTTTTGTTTTGCCTTTTGCGCTGTCAATTACTTAAAAAAACTCTTTCAGCTGACAGTACTTTTCAGTTAGCTAACTGGTAGCTACCGTTAAAGGCTGTTATCTCAACTCCCTACATCGGAAGTGAGGAATCAGGCAGCTGATATTTAAACAAAAAAATAACGCCCAAAAGGCGTTATTTTTTCTTAAGGGTGGAATATGGGGCTCGAACCCACGACCTTCGGAACCACAATCCGACGCTCTAACCAACTGAGCTAAAACCACCATTTCTATTTTTCGGGGGCAAAGGTAGTACTCTTTTTTATAACTACCAAATTTTTAGAGACTTTTTTTGATACATCAAAGAATCTACTAAAAGAAAAAGGTCGTTATATTACTGTTGCTCAACAGAATAATGACCTTTAGTCCTTATACACTTCTCATTAAAAAGGTGAAGTAATTTCTGATAACAGAGGGGCTTTTTGGTCTTTGTCTGATAGGAGTATACTCTCTAACGGAAGTTGCCAGTCAATAGCTATAGAGGGGTCGTTCCAACGAACACTTCCCTCACTCTGTGGCGCATAGTAGTTGTCGCACTTATACTGAAAAATAGCTTCGGGACTGAGGACTACAAACCCGTGAGCAAAGCCTTGAGGAATGAAAAACTGACGCTTGTTTTCCTCGGTGAGAAGTACGGCTTCATACTGCCCAAAAGTAGGAGCGTCTTTGCGCAAATCTACCGCTACATCTAATACGCTGCCTTTTACTACTCGCACCAATTTTGATTGTGCAAATGGAGGCTTCTGGAAATGCAAGCCGCGCAACACTCCGTAGGTAGATTTTGATTCGTTGTCTTGCACGAATACGGTAGGCGCTACTTGTTCGTTGAATCGCTGTTGTGAAAAGGACTCGAAGAAGTAGCCGCGCTGGTCAAAAAATACTTGTGGCTCTATTATTACCACCCCTTCTAATTTAGTTTTGATTACGTTCATTATTTCTCTTTTTCTTTTTTGCTTTTCTTGCTAGGGGCATTCCCCTTTAGTTGTGTGATGCGCTCATTGACGAAGTCGGGAGTGATGAAATCTATTTCCGATTTGGTATAAGCTTTTTGGTACATCTTTAATGCTTTCTTGGGGTCGGAAGTTTTCTCGTAGTATTCAGCCATAAAAAAGCCAGGCATCGCGGTGTCTTTATAGCCAGCGTCGTCTACATATTTAGAGAGTTTTTTAAGCGAATCCCAGTCGGCTGCTGACTTTGCAGCAGTGTAGGTAGCTAGTATATCGTTCACTAAAGGTTTCTTTTTTACCCCGAAATAAGTTTCAATCGTTTTGTATTTGTCTTGCAGATACTCAAACACGCCAGTGGGGAGTGTTTCCATTTTGGTTTTGTACTCTTTGCCCCCTATAGGTTTGTAAATATCAAAGCACATATCTAACGCTTGTGCAATACCTTGCAGTTTGGCCGCATTTACCGTAGTGCCTTTCATATTGGCAAAATGGTATTCTACCGATTCGTGGGCTGGGGTAGCACGCAAAAAGCCTTCAAAGCGCACAGCAGTATCGTAGTTTAGTTTGTTCTCTACATCGGCTGTCGCCATATAATAGAATAGCCTTTGAGGAAATCCTGCTGCCAAAGCCTCGGAAAGCTGCTCGCCTACTCGAGGAATGGCAATGGGATTCAGACTCACTATCATATTGAAAGATGGTTTCTGCGAGAGCATATAGTAGTTTATCAAGAAAGCAGCTTCTTCAGAGGCAATGAGACCTTTTAAAGCTGCAATGGGATACTTCCCTTGAATATAAGGCACCAACTCTGTAGCAAGAAACTCAAAGAAGCGTGCTGACTCATTCATTGGGCGTGCTACCTCGTCGATGATTGCTACATCTTCCAAGCGTTGGTCAAAAACTCCTACAATAATGCAAGGAGGCATCTCCTGAAAACGCTCGTAGTAGCGCACTGCCGAGATAGTAGGTTCCATCAAGCTATTGGCATTGAGCACCACCAAAAGAGGGTAGGCTTGCTTGTCTGAATAATTATCGGGCTTATAAATACCTATTTTTTGCTTACGCTCCAATTTAGCAGAGCTGAATGTTTCGGTAGTGTATTGGGCTACTGCACTTTGTAGGGTACAAAAAGTGAGAAAAAAGAGGATAAAACTGTTTTTCATCATTGCTATTTTACGTTGTTAGAGGGCACAAATAACGTAAAAAATGGACAAATAAGCAAGCAGAGATAGTATTTTAACGAAATTTTAACCTACACCGATACTGCTGCTTTAATAGCGGGATAAGGGTCGTAACCTTCGAGGCTAAAATCTTCGTACTGAAAGGCAAACAAGTCGTTCACAGAGGGGTTAAGGTGCATCGTAGGAAGCTGACGGGGGCTGCGGCTGAGCTGTAGGGCTACTTGCTCGCGATGGTTGTTGTAGATATGTACATCGCCAAAAGTGTGGACAAAATCGCCTAACTGAAGGTTGCAGACTTGGGCTACCATCATAGTAAGTAGGGCATAAGAAGCAATGTTAAAGGGTACCCCCAAAAACACATCGGCACTGCGCTGGTAGAGCTGACAAGAGAGGCGGCCGTCGGCAACGTAAAACTGAAAAAAGGCGTGGCAAGGCGGCAAAGCTGCTTTGCCATTGGCTACATTTTGCGCAAAGGACTGACTGGTATCTGGCAGCACTGAGGGGTTCCAAGCAGAGACGATAATGCGGCGGCTCTCTGGGTTTTTCTGAAGTGTTTCTACCGCTATCTTCATCTGGTCGATAGCTTGACCATTCCAATTCCGCCATTGGGCTCCGTAGACAGGGCCAAGGTCGCCATTAGGGTCTGCCCACTCATTCCAGATGCGCACCCCGTGCTGGGTGAGATATTGTATGTTCGTATCGCCTTTCAGGAACCACAACAATTCATAAATCACTGATTTGAGGTGAATTTTCTTAGTGGTAAGCAGTGGAAAACCTTTGGAGAGGTCAAAGCGCATTTGGTATCCAAAAAGGCTTGTAGTGCCTGTGCCTGTACGGTCGTCTTTGGAATAGCCGTGGTCTATGATATGTTGTAATAAATCAAGATATGATTGCATTTTCTTAGGTATTTTGAGGGGCAAAAGTAGTGAAAAGTTCTAAGATAACAAGTGTAGAGGTTCGTTTTTTAGTTCAAACACACGAAAGAGACAGCAGATTGTTTTTCTGTTTTAAGTTTGTTTAGAAGAAAATTGAGAATTGCTGAGAGTACACTCTTCCTTCACTTCGGCTCCACTATTCCTACACTGTAGCTTCAAGATGCCTTTTAAGTGTTTTTTTCTCTTTTAGGCTTTTACGGCAGAATTAAGACTGTTTTCTTGATTTTCAATTTTTGTGTGTTTGAGTTTTTGCTTTAGAGTAAAAGCACAAAAAAGGCTGCCCGATAGTGTTCGGGCAGCCTTTTTCAACAAAATTAAATATGTTCGTTTTTAAGGTGCTGGATTGAAATCTGTTTCGTTGGCAGGGACATCAAACCATTCAGTGTATTGGTAGTCTATTGTGCAAGGCTCGGTAGTACCGTCGGCTGCAACTACTACGTTGGCATTGGTACGACCTCCGCCTTGTGCTACTGGCTTAAGAATTCCCCAACGACGTGCGTCGTAGAAAGAAGTTCCCTTCAAGAAAAGACCTACACGGCGTTCTTTGCGCAACTCTTCCAAAGCTTCTGTTTGCGAAAGGCCTGTGCCTGCTACTGCTGCGAGTTGGGCATTTTGGTAAGTACGCACTGCATCTATATGAGCTAAGCCTCCTTCTACATCATTATTTCTAATTTTAGCTTCAGCAAGCATTAGTTGGTTTTCTTCGTAAGAACCTGCAAAAGGCAACTCTATAGCTCCTGCGGTGGTACTTGCGTAGTCTCCTCCGTTTTTAAGCGCATAGCGAGTACCAAAGTTTACGCCACGACCGTTAGGGTTAAACACCACTTGGCTTCTTTCTAGTATATTGCGTGTGTAGCGGTTGTCGCCTGCTTTAAAATCTTGTACCAAACGCTCAGAAACAAATTCCCAACCTACAAGAAGACGGAAAGGACTCCAAGCTGTTTCGTACACAAAGCACAAAGTGTTGTCGGCTACAGAACGAATTGTAAAAATCTTGTCGGTTTTCTGGATTCCACTATTAGCATAATTCTGTATTTGAGTAAGTTCGGCGGCAGTCAAATCGGTAGCATATTTGTTCACCAAAATATTGCGCGCCAAATAGGTATTGATGTTTCTGATGAACATTTGAGGGGTAAGAACGCCTCCTTTTCCTACTTTAAATTGAGAAGGAATAAAAACACTCATAAGCTCCTCGTAAACTGAATTGCCTTCGGGAATAGTAGCCAAGATAGTTTTTGCTGCTTCAAAAAGGCTATTAGCTTCGGCAATGACCGCTTCGCGAGACTGGTAGTTAGTGCTCAAGTTGTTGTAATGATTGGTAAGGACAGCCTTGGAGTAAATAGAGCCCAAACGAGAGTAGGCAAAGCCTTTCCACCACAAGAACCACGCTTTATAGGTCTTTGCTTTTATCTCGGCATCATTGGTTATCTTTACTTCGTTATTGTTCAACAATTCAAGTGCTAAGTTGCAATATCTTATAACCCCGTACATAGAAGCCCATTCGTTTCTAAAAACGTTATTATCACCTTGCTCACGAGTATTAAGGGTCTTTAAAAGAGAGACTTGGCTCTCTCCTACTGGCGATAGAATGACAGTTCCATTAGGGCGCGTAATGCTGTAAGCTTGGTTGCTATTGCGGAAACCAAAGTTACCTGCACTAGTTACGGTAGCATCGCCCATCAAGTTGTGATAGGTAAGCGTCATCCAAACATAGTAGTTAGTACGCATAGGGTTGTACACCCCCAATGCAAACTTCTGCAAGCCTTCTTCTGTTTTCAAACTTTCTAGCCCTGGCTCGTTAGGATTTTGTAGCTTCAAAGAGTCTTTGCTACAAGCAGAAAGCACAAGAGCTAAAACGGCAAATATAATATATCTCTTTTTCATCGTATTTCAATGTTTTTAGGTTAGAATTTAAGATTTACAGCAAAGGTAATCGTACGCATATTAGGGAAGGTATACAAGTCGATACCTCTGTAAAGAGGATTGTTCAGCGTAGTACCTACAGCTTCAGGATCTAAGCCAGAATAGTTGGTAAGAGTAAGAAGATTTCTTACAGAAGCAGTAAGGGTCAAACCTTTGATGAAACTATCTTTGAGAATGTCAGTTGCATCATAGCTTAGTGAAACGTTTCTCAATCGCACATACGATCCGTCTTCCACAAAATAAGAGGTTGATTTTGCGGTGTTGTACAAACTGTTGTAGTAGGCAACGTAAGCTCCTGTGGTGCCATTGATGGTTACTTTCTTGTCTAAGTCGCCGTGTGTTTTATGCTGATACATTTGTTGGCGAGTACCATTGTAAATATCACCTCCTTTTGTCCAGTCTACTTGGAAAGAGAATGTAAGCTTTTTAGCAAAAGTCAAATCGTTAAAGAACGACATTGTAAAATCAGGTGTTGCATCACCTATTTTCTCTTGCTCATTTGTGAATTTCACAGTCTTAGTTCTCTTGTCTACGACCATTCCATTAACCAATTCGTAGTTAGCCAAATCGCTGTCGGCAATGTAGCGTTCACCAGCTGAGTTGGTTTGGGTTAGAGAGCTAAGAGGACTGTAGCCATAGAAAGTACCTACACGTTCTCCTTCGTTCACGGTGCTTAAACCTCCTCCTTGTCTTCCTACTACAATGCGCTTGCCGTTAGATATTTTATCAACTACGGTTTCACCTTTACTGAAACGAGCTCCAAAGTTCCAATCTAAATCGTCAGTGTTTAAAACATTCAAATCTACTGAGGCTTGAATACCATTGCTTGACAAATCAATAGCATTGGTTTTTATTTGGCCAGCTCCTAAAGAAAGAGGCGTGTCTACATTGTAGATGATTCCAAACGATTGGCGTTTCCAGTACACCACATTTCCACTTATGCGGTGGAACCAACTTTGGCCTAAACGCAAACCGTAGTCCAAACCAAACTCAGTTTCCTTACTAGTTTGCACTTGCAATTCAGGGTTTCGAGAGATAGAAGGCAAATAGTAGTACCCTCTGTTGCCTAATTTGTCGTTAGAAAGAGTTATAAGTCTGTCGTAAGCATTAGGCTGGATACCTGCCTCTCCATAAGCAGCGCGCACTTTCAGCTCGTTGAGCTTTTCAATATGTAGCAAGTCAGCAAAACGGAAATAGGCATCAGCACGAGGGAAGGTAAAAGGTTTTCCTCCTTCTCCAAAAGCTGAAGAATAGTCTGAACGCACCCCTACTGAAAGTCCAAAAAGATTTGCATAATCAAACTTCTGATTGATTAGATAACCAAAAGTAATAAATTCAGAGATGTCATCAATAGAGTTTGACGAGTTAGCCGATTTGAGTGTAAAAGGAGGTTCTACACCATAGCCTGTACCCACAGATTCTACTTCGTAAACATCGTTCTTACGCCAGTCGTATGCCAACTGTGTAGTAGACTGAATAGGTAGCTTCAGTTTAAAATCTCTTTGGAAATCAAAACGGAAATAAGCACTTAGCAAAGAGTTTTGAAGTGTTTCACGCAATAGGTTTTTGGTCAATTTCCCTGTATAAGGAGCAATCCCTGCACCTGATCTATTAGTAGTTTGGTTTTTAACAAACTCAGTATTGTCATAGCGTGTATGGTCGTAACCATATTTGTAATCGAGTTCTATGTTCTTAGTAACCTTGTAATTGAAGTTAATACCTTGTATTACACGGTTAGTTTCTGAAAGCGTATTCTGGTATTCGTAGGTGTAAAAAGGCATCACAGCATTAGAGTTCTTGTCGTATCCTGCAAAAGGCTTCCCATCTACATCTTTAAAATGCAAATCTACATAGGCTGGAGCTGATAATGCGGTTCCTATTCCCGAAAGAATACTACTACGGCCAGTTATTACCCCAGTGGTGTTTTCACTTTTTATCAATTGAGAGTTAGAACGTACTGTGAAACCTTTAAATAGCTCAACTCCTATGTTAGCAGTTAAGTTTTTCTTCTTGTAACTACCATTCACCACACTTGTTTGATCTAACGACGATGCTCCGATAGCATAATCAACATTTCCTGATGCCCCGGTAACATTCACTGAATGCTGTTGGGTATAAGCTGTTTTGTAGAACTGTTTGAGGTGGTTATAAGTTTTCTCTTTGTAAGGAGTTTCGTTCACTGTTACACTTGTAACTGATTGGTCTGGAGTTGTCCAATACCCAGTAGTAGGATCTACTGAAATAACATTGCCTTTCCCATCTACTATACGACCGTCACCGGCTTTTGTTTTATAATAATGATTCTGAGCAAACGAAAGATTCCCTGTAAGTGCATCGTCTACACTCAACGAAGAGTTTACTGATATTTCTGTGCGTTGTCCTTTTTTACCTTTCTTGGTAAAGATTTGGATAACCCCATTGGCTCCTTGTGCTCCATAAATGGTAGCAGCAGCAGCCCCTTGGATAACCTCTACGCGCTCTACGCTAGACAAATCAATATCTGCAAGTCTTGAGGAAACACCGCTAGAAGCATTTGACCCCATAGTATAGTTGCTGGTATTTATCTCTACCCCATCAATAATTACCATTGGTTGTGAACTTCCCAACGAGTTGATACCACGCAAAATAATGTTAGCTTGTTGCCCTGGTTGTCCTGAGGTGGACTGTATTTGCGCACCTGCTATTTTACCGCTAAGGGCATCGTCTAAACTTTTCACAGGAGTGCGTTTCAAACTTTTCTCAGAAACTGCATCTACCGAGATAGCCACCTTGCGCTTATCGGTAGCTGCCCCTACTCCTGTTACCACTACCTCGCCCAATTCTTGTGCTTCTTCTCTTAGCACAACATCTATATGACGAGATTTACCAACTGTTTTCTCAACAGTCTTCATTCCTATTTGAGAAAAAACCAAAACAGATTTGTCGCTAGGTACTTTTATGCTGTAGTTCCCATCAAAATCGGTTGCCACCCCGTGGGTGCTACCTTTTATAATCACGGTTACTACTCCCAACGGAAGTCCTGATTCGTCTTTCACCGTTCCTCGTACTTCTCGTTCCTGCGCCCACGAGAAGCATTGCACTATTAAGGCTAATAAAAGTGCGTAACTTGCTTTGTTGAATTTCATCTCTAAATATTTTTAATAACTCCGCAAAAGTATTATTTTTTAAAATAACTTCAAAACTTTTTCACAACATTTTTTATCACTTATTTTTCGTAACTCAACGAAAATCCACAACAAAAACAATCGTTTTTTGAACTTTTTACAAAAAAAATCGTTTTCTTTCAAAATACTGAAAGAAAACGACTTTTATTTTGATTATATTTTATAGATACTTTCTCCTTAAAAATTACGTTTCGTTGCGCATTATTAGCCAAAACAATACTTTTTTAGCAATCTCATTTAGACTGAAAAGCAAAGACAAAAACTCTTATCATCTGCCTGAAACCTACAATCTGAACACGTTTTCAGCCTCTTTTAGCACTCCTTTTACATCGTACACAAAGCCTGTTTCGGTCAGATAGTCTGCCCAGCAAAGTGTTTCAAAAGCCTTATGAGGCACACAGAGCACCACCACATCATTGTTGTGGGGCAACTCCTCAAACGAAGGGATTAAAGAAATGCCGTACATCTCTTGCACTTTTGTCGCATTGGCCAAAGGGTCAAATACCGCTAGCGTATTAGTAAAGTGCTCTAAAGTCCGGTAGAGGTCTATCACCTTAGTGTTGCGTGTATCTGGACAGTTCTCCTTGAAAGTAAACCCTAATAGCAGTATCCTGCTGTGTTTCACCGCAACCCCTTGTACACACAGTTGGTCGATGATTTGCCGTGCCACATACCCCCCCATCGAGTCGTTTGTCTTGCGGGCTTCCATCATCAGGCGTGGAGAATGACCGTGCAGTTTTGCTTTCTGTATCAGGTAGTAGGGGTCTACCCCTATGCAGTGTCCTCCTACCAAGCCTGGACGAAAGGGCAAAAAATTCCATTTGGTTGAAGCGGCATCTATCACCGCATTAGTGTCTATGTCCAGCAGATGACAAATCTTAGCAATCTCATTCATAAAGGCTATGTTCACATCGCGCTGGGCATTCTCAATTACTTTGGCTGCTTCTGCTACTTTGATGCTAGGAGCCAAATAGGTACCTCCTTTGAGCACCGAACCGTACAGAGCATCTACCTCTTGCGCTATTTCGGGAGTAGAACCCGAAGTGATTTTGCAGATGTTCTCTACTGTGCGTTCCTTGTCTCCTGGGTTTATGCGTTCTGGCGAATAGCCGATAAAAAAATCAATATTCAGCTGCAAGCCTGATTCTTGCGCCAAAATAGGCGCGCACACTTCCTCCGTAACCCCTGGGTATACAGTCGATTCATAAATCACCAAGTCGCCTTTTTTAAGACAGCCACCTACCATCTGACTGGCCTCTCGCAAAGCAGTCAAGTCGGGCTGCTGATATAAGTCTATGGGGGTAGGCACTGCTACAATGTACACATTGCAGTCCTTAGCCTCTTCTATGCGGTGCGTACAGCGCAAACGGGTAGCCAAGCGCTCTTGTAGTATTTCTGCGCCTACCTCGTTAGTCTCATCGATGCCTCTGTTCAAGGCCGCTATTCTTGACTTTTGGGGGTCAAAGCCTATTGTAGGATAGCTTTTGGCAAACAAACACGCCAAAGGCAACCCTACGTAGCCCAACCCTATTATGCCTATTTGGTAGTCTTTCTTCATACGTCTAAGTTGTATTGTTTAATCTTCCGGTAGAGGGTGCGTTCCGAAATACCCAAAGCTTTAGCAGTCTCCTTGCGCTTGCCCTCATTGCGCTCTAAGGTCTTCATAATCATCTCGCGCTCCTGCTCTTGCAGCGAGAAGAGCTCCTCTTCAGTAGCTTCCTCATAGTCATAGCCTTCGTCAAACGAACTAATCTCTTTTGGTACCGACGAGGCAGGAACAGGCAGAACTTCTATAGGGGGAGGGGTCCCCTCTTTTCCTACGCGCCCCTCGCCGTAAATGCGGTGTATCAACCCTTGATTGTCCTCTTGCACTTGTGCCGAATTGCCGTGTTGTAGCAACTCAAGTGTTAACTTCTTCAGGTCATTAAGGTCATTCTTCATATCGAAAAGCACTTTGTAGAGAATCTCGCGCTCATTGCTAAAATCACTCTCTCCGCGTTGTCCTGTAGAAACTACCGAGGGCAAATGATTCCCAGCGTTAGGCAAGTAGCTGCGCAATATGGCTGCCGAAATGTCCCGCTGTTGTTCCAATACCGAAATTTGCTCAGCTACGTTCCGCAACTGACGTATATTCCCGCTCCAGCGGTACGACAGCAACACTTGCACTGCATCGTCCAACAGCTTGATAGGTGGCATTTTGTATTTGCTTGCAAAGTCCGATGCAAACTTCCTAAACAACAAATGAATGTCCTCTTTGCGTTCGCGCAAAGCAGGCAGATGAATCTCCACAGTGCTAAGGCGGTAGTACAAATCTTCTCTAAAGCGACCTTTCGCAATGGCCTCTTGCATCTGTACATTGGTCGCTGCGACGATGCGCACATTCGTCTTCTGCACCACCGACGAGCCTACCTTTATAAACTCGCCATTTTCCAGCACCCTCAGTAGCCGTACTTGCGTTGTCAGAGGGAGTTCTCCCACCTCGTCGAGGAAGATAGTCCCTCCATCTGCCTCTTCAAAGTAGCCACTACGGGTAGCAGTCGCTCCCGTAAAAGCCCCTTTCTCGTGGCCAAAGAGTTCCGAATCTATTGTCCCCTCAGGAATCGCTCCGCAGTTCACCGCAATATATTTGCCGTGTTTGCGCAACGATAGTTGGTGGATTATCCTCGGGATAGCCTCTTTCCCTACCCCACTCTCGCCTGTTACCAGTACCGAAATATCAGTAGGTGCCACCTGAATAGCCTTTTCCAAGGCGCGATTCAGCCTTGGGTCATTGCCTATAATGCCAAACCGTTGTTTGATAGCCTGAATGTTTTCCAATTTCTACACAATGTTTTTTAACTTGGCAAAGATATAAAACAATTAAGAAATGAGCAAATTTGCCAGCAGCAACGCTCCCCCTCGCATTCCCCCTCGCACACATAAGATAGAAAAAAGCACAATATCTTTGCCTCAGAAAATGACACACAAACATTTTCTATAGGTTTAATAATTTAAAATAATAAATGTTATGAAAAAGGTAATTTTCATCTTCGTAATGGCCTTCTCCTTCTTGGCCGCCAACTTTATCTCCTCTTGTCAGAAAAAAGACGAGGACGATAGCCAACCAGAGCAAAAGCACCCTAATTACGGCACAGGGGCTATCAAAGACTCCCGGTACTACCTCTACCCCATTGCCACCTTCCCTGCTCGTGGAGACATCCCACAACAACACACTCTAACGTTTCCTAATAACCACATTCCCAATCAATTAAGTGAGGGTTCTTGTGTAGGGCATAGCCTCTCGGCGGCAGTTATGCATGATATCGGATATGCTATACGCAAAATTCCGTATTCCCAATGGGGAAAAGTATATGTATCGCCAGAGTTCATATACAATTTGGGAAAGGCTTCTGACGACTGCCTAAAAGGAATGTATATTACCCGTGGGTTAGAGATTGTCCAAGAGCTAGGCGTTCCTACTATCGACGAAATGCCCTACTCCGATAAAGACTGTAGCACAATGCCCAATAACTGGCAGCTACAACGCGCAGCCAAGACCAAAATCAAGGGCTTTAAGAAGGTTAAGCTTACTCCTGCCGACTTCGCTCAAGCTATCTACTCAGGGCATACGCTCATCGTAGCTGGCCCTATCAATCACGCCTTTGATAATGCCTTCTACGAAAGAGAGGTATGGCAAGACTCCCAAACACCTCCATACTCTCGACACTCCTACTGTATAATTGGCTACGACTTTAATAACCAAACTATTACCGGATTCAACAGTTGGGGAGACTTTAACAATAACAAAGGTCGTATAACTATCTCTATGGATATGATTGGAAAAATGATTGACGAAGCCTATATCTTAGAGCCCTTAGACTACTATGCCCCCTTAGACAGCGACAGCAATGACGATGACAAACCGTTACCTCCTACCGACGCTCTCAGCTATTCTCCAAAAACAATCGATTTTGGAAGCGTTTCAAAAGGAGAGCTATCCGAAACGTCCTTAACCCTCACTGCAAATCAAGAGCTGATTGTAAACAACCTCTATTTAGACAACTCCGACTTCAATGTGCAGTCCTTCAGCTTCACCTTAAAGAAAGACCAATCTCGAAACATTGTCTTGAGGTGCAAATCCAATAGATTAGGAGCCTCTTCTGCCAACCTAGAGATTAGCTATCGCCTCAATGGTGAAGCTAAAACACTCAACATCCCTATCAAGGCCAATATTATAGAAAAGAATACCCCACCTCAGCCTAAAAACGAACGTATTCAATTAGATCATACCCAACTTTCATTCTATAACGTAACAGTAGGTGAAGAAGTAACCAACTACCTAAATTTCACTCTACTTGAAGGCAATGCTACCAAAGTAGACATCAAACTCTTAGGCGATGAAAACACTTTTAGAACCCTAAAAACAATATACCTCAACTCCGTAGGCGACAAAAGAACAGTTGGCGTCATCTACAGTCCCAAAAGCGCAGGAAATCATCGTGCTACTGTGCTGCTAGAAAGCCCTAACGGATACCGACAAGAGGTCGCTCTTTACGGACAAGCCAAACAGAAAGAACCCGAACCAGAACCAGAGCCTCAAGAGGATTTAAGCATCCCTTCCTATCTCGATTTCGGAAGCATTGAGGTTGGACAGAAGTCTATTAGAGAACTCCGTGTAACCAACAATGGTAAAAAATCGGCCTTCATCACTATGTACTTCGAAGAAAACGGACAAGCCTACGGCGCTGAAGACCTCTATAGCAACAACTTTACATTAGGTGCCTACGAGACCAAAACCATCAAGCTGTCTTTCAGCCCGCGCCGCGAAGGTACCATCCAAGGCGTATTCAGGCTCACCTCCAACGGCGGAACCGTAGCAAGAGTGCAACTCTCTGGCCGCGCCCAAGAACCATACCGTCCTCAACAACCCGAATATACTGTGCAAAGAGTCTTTTCAAATCGAAATTTCAAAGATTACTGTAGCAAGTACGAAAACGTAGCTGGCGTTATCGCCCTAGATGCAGAGGTAGAAGGGAACAATATCTTACTGAAAGTAACCAAACGAGACGGAACCCATATCGCAAGAAGTGGTATAGCCTACGTCAAAGAGAACGACTTCTGCTCCCCTGTTATAAGCCAACAAGAATACCGAGATGGCCTGCGCGAAATCAACATCAGAGCCAGAAACACCCTACGTGTGGGAGAACAGAGAGCCTATTATGTACTACTGGTTAGCTCAACCACTGATACCAATAGATTCTACGAGCAGATCATTATCAAACGTAACCGATAACCGAAAAAGATAAGCAATAAACAACACCTATACCCAAGAGGTCAATTCCCTTCCCCTTTCAAAGCAAAAACGCAAAACAGACAAACCCTTTGCGCATCCCTCTCTTCACTTCAGACAACAACCTGAACAATTAGAGGAAAACATCTCAGAAACGGGGAGGGGAATTGACCCTCTTATTTAAAACAAACACAGAATATGCTACACCCAAAACACCTTCCCAAAAGGTTCCTTTGTGCCCCCATCGCCGCTGCCGCATTAGTAGCCTGCACCAGCATAACCATTCCCGTACAATAACCCCAACATTCCCCGATGCTATATTCCCCGAAGCCCCACCAGAGCCACATTATATTCCCATCGGAACTACAGTGGCTCTACAGTGGCTCTATAGTGGCTCTACAGTGGCTCTACAGTGGCTCTACAGTGGCTCTACAGTGGCGCTACAGTGGCTCTATAGTG
>ERZ772971.524-NODE-524-length-23728-cov-13.557344_pt1 | contig 23728 bp, 21 predicted proteins | sample MGYA00511943_ERZ772971 | MGnify/ENA primary metagenome ERZ772971 (study PRJEB29015, sample SAMEA2737929) | human oral metagenome | biome: human oral; feature: human-associated habitat; material: dental | place: China | collected 2144 ... | reverse complement strand
AACCGTTGGAATAGGGCGATGAAAAGACTAGGAGACGAAAGAACATGAAGAAGAACCTGAGAAAGAAATTCGCGGCCGTCGCGCTCACAGCAGGAGTGGCTCTGGGCGGCTGCAAAGTCGGCTCCTCGCAGGCCTCCGAGGTCGGCGCGGCCTCGAATTCCATCGCCTCGGGCTCGTCGGCGGGCTCCGCAAAATTCGCCGCGACGGACGGCGATGGTTTGAAGACGCTCGACTCCCTGCGCGGCGCGTCCGAGAAGTCGGTTCCCTCCGGCGACGTGTATTCGACGACGGTGACGGCCGCCAAAGCGACCGTCGAGAGCGTCATGGCGGAGAATCAGAAGCCGCACGCCGATTCGAACGACGCGCAGTACGACGCCGCCTCGGCGACCAAGATCTCGCTGAACGGCGCGTCCGCTTCGGTCGAGGGCTCCGGCGCCGCGGCAAGCGAGGGCAAAGTGACGATCTCCTCGGCTGGAACCTACGTGCTTTCGGGCAAATTCACCGGCCAGATCCTGGTGACGGCCGCGGATTCCGACAAGGTGAAAATCGTGCTCAACGGCGCCGAGATCTCGTCTTCGACCGACGCCGCGATTCGCGTGAAGAGCGCCGACGAAGCGGTGGTCGTCGCCGCCGAGGGCACCGTCAACTCGGTGTCCGACACCTCAAAGTACGCCGATTCCAGCGGCCCCACGGCTGCAATCGCCTCTTCGGCGGACCTGACGCTCGGCGGCGCCGGGACGCTCAACGTGACCGGCAACGGCAACGACGGCGTCTCCAGCTCGGACGGGCTCGTCATTCTGGGCGGCAAGATCAACGTCAAGGCCGCCGACGACGCCGTGCGCGGCCAGGACTACGTCGTCATAGCCGGGGGGACCCTCTCCCTTCAGGCCAAGGGTGACGCGGTCAAGGCCGACAACGAGACTGCCTCGGGCCGCGGATACGTGCTTATGACGGGCGGAAACGTCACGGCGTCGGCGGGCTCCGACGCGATCGACGCGACGTCGGACGTGGTTCTCGCCGGAGGCTCGACGAAGGTGGCGAAATCGCAGGAGGGCGTCGAGGGCGCCACAATCCTCCTGGCCGGAGGCTCGGCGGCCATAACTTCCAGCGACGACGGGTTGAACGCCACCGGCGGCGACTCTCCGTGGCTGTCCGTGACCGGCGGCGACTGGACGGTCAACGCCCAAGGCGACGGATTCGACTCGAACGGCGCAGGCTACATGGGCGGCGGAAAGATGACAGTCTGGGGGCCCACGAACGGCGGAAACGGCGCCATCGACGCCGAAAGCGGCCTGACGATGGCCGGGGGCGCCCTTTTCGCCGCGGGATCCCAGGGCATGGACCAGGCGCCCGCGACGTCCTCCGCGCAGGCCTCGATCAAGGTCACCGGTCAGGCGAGCAAAGGCTCGACCTTCGCTGTGTTCGATTCGAACGGCAAGCAGATCGCCTCTTACACGCTCGTGAAGAACGCGGGTTCCTTCGTGTTCTCCTCGCCCGACATCGTCAAGGGAAAGAAGTACACGATCAAGGTCGACGGCGAGCAAGTCGTGACCGCCACGGCCGCAGACTACGACGAAAACCGCATGAGCATGCCGGGAGGCCGGAGGTGACGAGAGGCGGAAGACAAAGGGGAGGCAGCCGATGACGAGAGGCGGAAGACAAAGGGGAGGCGGCCGATGACGGGAGGCGGCGGGCAAAAGGGGAGACGGCTGATGGCGGGAGGGGCCAGGCGACAAGGCGGGGCTGTCGGCGACGAGAGGCCGCCGGCGATCGCGCTCTAAACGCGACACGCCAGAGCCAGACACGCCGATCCGGGAGAAGATGCCCATCGGGGAGGCGGGGGAGTCTTTTCCACAGCTTGTGGACAGTTCGGTGGAGTTTTCCACATGTGTGGACCTGTTTCATCCACACGTGTGGAAAACCTCTGTTCTTCCGGTGCTGAGAAAGGCAGCCGTCAGGCTTCGCTTCGGCGAACCGTTTCGCCTCGTTGGATCGTTTGCCTCGACGGACCGCCGTTTTTCGGCGAAGGCGAAAAGGCCTTCGTGGGCGCTGCGTGCGCGGCATCGAGTCCGCTACGGCCGCACTCGCGTCGGCTTTCGCGAAGAGGCTTCTAAGGGGCTCTTGCGGAGCCGAATTTGTGTCGGAGGCGCAGGGGAGAATCGTTTCTGCCGTCCGTCGGGCGGCCCGAAGCGCTCGGTTTGGTGTGGAAAGGAGGAGGATAAGTCGGCCGGTCGGCGTGTCTGTGTGCACAGCTTCTCCACCGGAAAGGAGAGGCGGTCCACAGGGCGAATGACAAGGGTGTCACTTGTCACCCGGACACAAGCCCTTGTGGTCTAACCGAAAACCGACCACAAGGTGTAGTGTCTTCGCGTGTGCCGCTCAGGCGGCGCGACATGGATTTGATGCGTACCCCGGGTTGGTCGGAGACGACCCGCCCAAGGGATCGGAAGGAGCGGCTCTTATGAGCGTCACTGTTTACACCAAGCCTTCGTGCGTTCAGTGCAACGCGACGAAGCGAGCGCTGGCGAAGGCCGGGCTCGCCTACCGCGAGGTGGACCTGACTCAGGATGCCGAGGCGCTGGAGACGGTCAAGGCGATGGGTTACCAATCCGCGCCCGTGGTTTTCGCCGAGGGCGACCACTGGTCGGGCTTTCGCCCTGACAAGATCAAGGCGCTGACGGCGGCCGCTCGAGAGTCGGCGGCTGTCACAGCGTGACGGTGAACGGGGCCGAGCGGCGCCTGCGGCATCGCCCGGCCCCGTCCGGAGCCCTTCACAGATCGGCAGGCCACGGATGGCAAAGCTCGTCTACTTCTCATCGGCGACGAACAACACCGAAAGATTCGTCAAGAAGCTGGGCATGCCCGCGTGCCGCATTCCGCTGCGCCCGAAGGAAGGCCCGCTCCGCGTAGACGAGGAGTACGTCCTCGTCGTCCCCACATACGGAGGGGGCAACGCCAAGGGCGCTGTCCCCAAACAGGTCATCAAGTTCCTCAACGACGAACACAACCGCTCCCTCATCCGCGGCGTGATCTCGGGGGGAAACATGAATTTCGGCGCGGCCTACGGCTTGGCCGGCGACATCGTCGCCGCCAAATGCCACGTGCCGCACATGTACAGATTCGAATTGCTCGGGACGCCCTTGGACGTGGCCCGGGTTCGCGAAGGTTTGGAGAAGTTTTGGCAGCAAGCACGTTGACGGACACGGGCGAGGAGAGCTACGAGGACCCGAATCTCGACTACCACGCCCTGAATGCCAAGCTCAACCTCTACGACGCCAATGGCCTCATCCAGTTCGACGCCGACCGGGCCGCGGCGCGCCAGTACTTCCTCCAGCACGTCAACAAGAACACCGTCTACTTCCACGACCTCGAAGAGAAGATGGAGTACCTCGTCAAAGAGGGGTATTACGAGAAAGAGGTGCTCGACCAGTACCCCTTCGACTTCGTCAAGTCGCTCTACAAGGCGGCCTACGCCAAGAAGTTCCGCTTCCCGACTTTCCTGGGCGCCTTCAAGTACTACACGTCCTACACGCTCAAGACCTTCGACGGCACCCGCTACCTCGAGCGCTATGAGGACCGCGTGTGCATGGTAGCCCTCACGCTCGCCCGCGGCGACCAAGATCTCGCCGTCGACCTCATGGAAGAGATCATTTCGGGGCGCTTCCAGCCCGCGACCCCCACATTCCTCAATGCGGGCAAGGCCGCCCGCGGCGAGCTCGTCTCCTGCTTCCTCCTACGCATCGAGGACAACATGGAGTCGATCGCCCGCGGCATCAACTCCGCGCTCCAGCTGTCCAAGCGCGGCGGCGGCGTCGCCCTCAACCTGTCGAACCTGCGCGAGCTCGGCGCCCCGATCAAGAGAATCCAGAACCAGTCCTCGGGCGTCAACCCCGTCATGAAGCTCCTCGAGGACTCCTTCTCCTACGCCAACCAACTGGGCGCGCGCCAGGGCGCCGGAGCCGTCTACCTCCACGCCCACCACCCGGACATCTTGCGCTTCCTCGACACCAAGCGCGAGAACGCGGATGAGAAGATCCGCATCAAGACCCTCTCCCTCGGCGTCGTCATCCCGGACATCACATTCGAGCTGGCGAAGAACAACGAGGACATGTACCTCTTCAGCCCCTACGACGTCGAACGCGTCTACGGCGTGCCCTTCACGGAGATCTCCGTGAGCGAGAAGTACCGCGAGATGGTCGATGACAAGCGCATCCGCAAATCGAAGATCAACGCCCGCGCGTTCTTCCAGACCCTCTCGGAGATCCAATTCGAATCCGGGTACCCGTACATCGTCTTCGAGGACACCGTGAACGCGGCGAACCCGATCAAGGGCAAGGTCACGATGTCGAACCTGTGCTCGGAGATCCTCCAGGTTTCCGAGGCTTCCGAGTACAACCCGGACCTTTCGTACGCGCACGTGGGCAAGGACATCTCGTGCAACCTGGGGTCGATGAACATCGCCAAGGCCATGGACTCGCCCGACCTCGGCAAGACGGTCGAGACCGCCGTGCGCGCCCTCACCGCTGTTTCGGACATGACGGACATCCGCTCGGTTCCCTCCATCGAGCGCGGGAACGCCATGAGCCACTCCATCGGCCTAGGCCAAATGAATCTGCACGGCTACCTCGGCCGCGAGCGAGTCTTCTACGGCTCCGAGGAAGGCCTCGATTTCACGAACATGTACTTCTACACGGTGCTGTTCCACGCGATTCGCGCCTCGATGGAGATCGCGCGCGAGCGCGGAGAGCGCTTCGCGGGATTCGAGGATTCGACGTACGCCACGGGCGAGTTCTTTGACAAGTACGTCGAGGGCGCGTGGGAGCCGACGACGCCGAAGGTGCGCGAGCTGTTCGCAAACGTCCACATCCCGACCAGCGAGGACTGGGCGGCGCTGCGCGAGGACGTCCGGCGGTACGGCATGTACAACCAGAACCTTCAGGCGGTTCCGCCGACGGGGTCGATCTCTTACATCAACCATTCGACGTCGTCGATCCATCCCATCGTCTCCAAGATCGAAATCCGCAAGGAAGGAAAGATCGGGAGGGTCTACTATCCGGCGCCCTACATGACGAACGACAACCTGGAGTACTATCAGGACGCCTACGAGATCGGCCCCGAAAAGATCATCGACACCTATGCCGCAGCGACCCAGCACGTGGATCAGGGGCTCTCGCTCACGCTGTTCTACCCGGACACCGTGACCACGCGCGACGTCAACCGCAACTACATCTACGCCTGGCGCAAGGGCATCAAGACGCTCTACTACATGCGAATCCGCCAGCAGGCGCTCGAGGGCACGGAGGTCGCCGGCTGCGTCTCGTGCATGCTGTGACCGTCGCGGTCTGGATTCAACCGTCTTAAAGCGATCTGGGCTCCTCAACTCTCTGGACCTGCCGAGCCCGCTTCCCCGAGCGCTTATCTATGCGGTTGCAGGCACCCCGCCGTTGAGAGGGCCGGGCAGCGATGGCCGGGATTGATGGACGCGTCAAGTGGCGGCGGGTGTTGGGAAGCTTGCTCAACGGGTCGCTTCAGCGGCTCATAAAACCCGCCCCGGCGGTTCGTGAAAACTCGGCCTTGACTGCTCTTGAAAACTTGGCTCATGAAAACCCAGCTTCTGAAAACCCTCTGATTTCACCGACAGGCCAGGGCAGCCTCTTTTGCGAGCAGCTCCAACGCCGATATGCTGAACACGTGATCGAATTCGAGTCCGTCGGAAAGACGTATCCCGGCGGCGCGGTCGCCGTGGAGAGCTTCACGTACACGGTGCCGAAACATCGAACCGTCGTGCTCGTCGGCTCGTCCGGCTCAGGCAAGACGACGCTGCTGCGCATGGTCAACCGCATGGTCGACCCGACGTCGGGAAGGGTGCTCATCGACGGCGTCGACGTGCGCGAAGCCGATCCCGTCAAACTCCGTCGATCCATCGGATACGTGCTTCAAGACGGCGGGCTCCTTCCGCATCGCACCGTCGCGGACAATGTCGCCACCGTGCCGATCCTCAACGGCACGCCAAGGCGCGAGGCCCGATCCGCGGCGCTGGAGCTTCTCGAACGGGTGGGGCTCGACCCGGAGCTCGGCGCCCGCTACCCGGCTCAGCTTTCCGGGGGCCAACGCCAGCGTGTGGGCGTGGCGCGGGCTCTGGCCGCCGAGCCCGAGATCCTGCTCATGGACGAGCCCTTCGGCGCCGTCGACCCCATCGTTCGCCGCGAGCTTCAAGACGAGCTCGTGCGTCTGCAAGGGGAGATCGGCAAAACGGTCGTCTTCGTGACGCACGACGTCGAAGAGGCGTTCCGCCTGTGCGACGAAGTCGTCGTGCTCGGCGAGGGCGGAAAAATCGCGCAGAGCGGCAGGCCGGAAGAGATTCTGGCCGCTCCGGCAAACGACTTCGTGCGCACCTTCGTCGGCGGGACGAAGTCCAACCAAACGCTGCGCGTGCGCCAGGTCGCCGGGCGCAGCGTCGCCGTCGGCGAGGACGGACGCCAGGTGGGGGTCATTGAAGGGCTTGACGGCCTTGTCGGCGGCAAAGGCGCGAGGGACGACGACGCCCGGGAGCAGGACTCCCGAGGACGGGAGGCGCAGCCCCGCCTGCCGCATGCCTTGGAGGCCGCTCGGAGTTCTCTGCGCAAGGCGAAGGCGCGGTGGAGGCTCGGAGGCAAATCCGGCGACTCAGCTGAAGGCGGCCCGGTGTGAGCTGGCTGGGCGAGAACTGGTGGTGGGTCGGCGAACTTCTGCGGGCGCACCTGTTCATCGCGCTTCCGGCGACGGCCCTGGCCGTCTTGGTGTCTGTTCCGATCGGCCGCTTCGCGCATCGCTTCCCCAAGGTCGGCGGCGTCATCCTCTCCGGCGCCACGCTGACGTACGCGATCCCGTCGCTGCCGCTGCTCGTGGCCGTGCCGCTCGTCATCGGAACGCCCCTGCGTTCGCCGCTGACCATCATCGCGGCTCTCGGCCTGTACGGCATGGCCCTTCTTGTGAGGACGGCCAGCGACGCCTTCTCCTCGGTGGACCAGACCGTGATCGACGGCGCGACGGCGGTGGGGCATTCGCGCAGGACGCTCCTGTGGACGGTCGAGCTTCCGCTCGCGGTGCCCGTGCTCGTCTCGGGAATCAGGGTCGTCGCCGTCTCCACGGTGGGGCTTGTGACGATTGGGGCGCTCGTGGGAATTCCGAGCGTCGGCACGCTCCTGACCGACGGTTTCCAGCGGGGGATAACGGCCGAGGTCGTGACGGGGGTCGTCGCGACGGTCGCTCTGGCGCTCGCGGTCGACGGGCTCGTCGTCCTGCTCGGCAGGCTTCTCACGCCGTGGACGAGGGCCGGCAAGGCCCCCGGCGCGAAGGGGGAGCAGGCGTGAACTATTTCCTCTCGGCCCTCAGATGGCTTGCCGATTCTGCCAACTGGCGGGGCCCGTCCGGCATCGGCGCGAGGCTCCTCGAGCACATGATCCTTACTCTCGGCGTCGTCGGGATCGCCGCCGCGATCGCCCTGCCGATCGGGATCGTCGTCGGCCACACGAGGCGGGGCGCGGGCTTCGTCGGCGCCGTCGTCGGCTCTGCGCGGTCGATCCCGACCCTCGGCCTGTTGACGATTTTCGGTTTGATCTTCGGGATCGGGCTCGACGCGCCGATCATCGCGCTCGTCATCCTGGCGATTCCCTCGCTTCTGGCGGGCGCCTATTCGGGGATCCAAGCCATCGACCCCGCCGTGCCCGCAGCTGCGACGGCGATAGGGATGAGCCCCGCCCAAGTGGTCTTCCGCGTGGAGCTGCCGCTGGCTCTGCCCGTCATCGTGGGCGGACTGCGCGCGACAGTGCTCCAGGTGGTGTCCACGGCGACGCTCGCCGCATACGTCGCGGACTGGGGCCTCGGCCGCTTCCTCTTCGCGGGCTTGCGGTCCCACAATTACCCGTTGATGCTCGGCGGATCGCTCGCAGTCATCGCCCTCGCGATCGTGTGCGAATTGCTCCTGTCCGCTCTGCAGCGGGCAACCGTGCGCCGCGCCGCGCCCGCCCACACCGCTTCTAAGGAGTGACATTGTCTTTCATCGCACGCATTCTCCAAAGGGTCGCCGCGAAGAACGGCCTCAGGGGCCTCCGCCCGGAAGAAAGCCGCTTCGCGGGCGCCGCGCAAGCCGCGTCCGCCGAACGGCCCCAAGCCGCGCACGCACGTCGGACGGGCGCCGGATCGCGCGTCGCGTCGTGCACCGCGCCCGCGAGGGCGCCGCGCTTCGCCAAGGCGGTCGCGATGCTCGGCGCCGTCGCCCTCGCCGTCGGCTGCTCCAACGCCGATCCCCTGCGCAGGTCCGACGGGAAGGACCGGGCAGGCGAAACGATCGTCGTCGGCTCGCAGGATTATTACTCCAACGAGATTATTGCGGAGATATACGCGCAGGCGCTCGAGGCGAAGGGCTACAAAATCGAGCGGCAGATGAAAATCGGCCAGCGCGAGGTCTACATGCCCGAGGTCCGCTCCGGCTCAATCGACGTCTTTCCGGAATACACGGGCAATCTTCTTCAGTACATCGACTCCAAGGCGAGTGTGACGGCCCCCGAGCCCGTATATCGCGCACTGGAGAAGAAGCTTCCGCGCGAGCTCACTGTGCTCAATCAGGCGCCGGCCGCGGACCAGGACTCCTACGTAGTCACCGCGAAGTTCGCCTCGGAGAACGGAATTCGCACCATAGGCGACCTCGCCAAGGTCAAGGGGCGGCTGGTGCTTGGCGGAAACTCGGAGCTCGAATTGCGCCCGTACGGTCCGAAAGGCCTGAAATCGGCATACGGTGTGGACGTCTCTTTCACGCCCATTGAAGACTCGGGTGGCCCGCTGACGATCAAATCGCTGCGCGAAGGGCGCGCACAGGTCGTCGATCTGTACTCCGGGAACCCGGAGCTCTCCACGGGGGAGTTCGTGGTGCTCCAGGATCCGAAGAACCTCTTCCTCTCCTCGCACGTCGTTCCCCTCGTCTCCTCGAAGCTTCCCGTTCGCGCCGCCAGAATCCTCGACCGCGTCTCCGCCAAGCTCACATCCGAAGACCTGCGCGCGATGGGCGCCCGTTCAGTCAAATCCGGCCAGCCCGCTTCGAAGATCGCCAAGGATTGGCTCAAGGGCAAGGGGTTGGGCTGACTGGTTGGGCTGAGAGGGTCTGATGGTTGCCCTATCTTATTTATAAGACGATTAAGGGATACTTTTCCCCACTTTATGTAAATTCCTTGACTTTTATTTAAGTGTTTGAAAGGTTGGATGTATAAATTGAATTGTTTACGTCAAGCCAGATAGATACATTTTAGAGGAAGGTGAGTGTTTGTGGGTACACAATTCGCTTTGACCCTCGGGGATCAGACTGAAGCCGCGCGTTCGGTCAACGAATCCGCCGCCGACTTCGCCGACTTGCTGAAACGATTCGGCGAAGAACTTGAAGGCGGGTTGTCTTCTTTGGCTTTCTCGGCAATTGCGACATTCGGGGAGGGGATCGGCAAGTGGTTTGAAGCGGCCAAGCCTTTCCCGGAAGGGCTTGTCAACTATTCGAAGGCGTTGGCGGCGGTCGATTCGACGACGGCGGAAGCGGACAGAAAGTCGACTCAGGAGTTTTACGCCGTCTACGAGGAAATAGCGGCATTGATGGGAGGCGACGAATGAGCGAGAGAACCTTCAAATACAGCGAGTCCTCTTTGGTCGAGTTGACCACTATGGTTGAAAACATGAGCGCGAATGTGGAAGATCTGATTTCCACTGCGCGAAAGAAGACCGACGGCCAAATCGGAGCGTGGAGCAGGGAGTCTTCCTCTCGGCAGGCTCAGATCGCTTTCGATCAGCGGCTGGGGAATCGCACGGAAAGTTTGACGCAGGCGCTGGATGAAGCGGCCAACGCTCTGGGCGACATCAAAGACCTGGCCCACAACACAGAAGTTCGCAACGTCGCCGTCATGGACTAAGGGGCGAGAATCATGCCCAGTTATGATTTCGAAGTGGACCTCGAGTCCCTCATCAACGCTTCGACGAAGGCTAGCGAGGCAGTCAAGCAGAAGAAAGACCAGGACATAGAGGACATCGTTCCCACGGAGAGCGATGTCGGAAGCGACACCGTCTGGAAGGCCGTTGACGATTTCCAGGATCGTTGGGAACGCGGGATCAACGACATGACCGAAGACATCGAAGAAGTCGCCGGACGTCTGGGACAAGTCGCTGCGAACTACGTGGATTTCGACAACAAGGCGAAAGAGCGCATGCAAAAGTTCGCTGAGGCGACGAGCAATCTTGACACTTCGGCACTGATAGGAGAGCAAGATGGGAATTGAGCATACCGGCGCGCCGACCTTCTCTATCTCCGGAAGTCCCTCGGCGATACGCGACAAGGCGACGACGATGCGTTCGCGTTCCAGTCAGTACCAGGTTTTGTCTGATTCGCTGTCGTCTCTGTCCACGGACGGATGGACGGGACGGGCAGCCGACCGATTTCGTGAAAAGTTTTCTGTGGAGCCCGGAAGGTGGCAGCAGGCCGCCACCGGGTTCGCGAACGCGGCCGACGCCCTCGATTTGTATGCGACGTCGTTGGAAAACGCCCAAGCAACCGCGTCCGACTGCAAGAGCAACTACGAAGAGGGAAATCGGATCACCAAAGAGGCTCGTGAGGAATACGACGCCGACGTCGAACGCGGAAAGCAGGAGAAGCGCGAATGGGAGGCGGAGAACGGCCCCGGGACGTACACCCTGACGATCGAACCCTTCTCCGACCCCGGCGAATCCATGCGAGACCAGGCGGTTTCCGATTTCGATTCGGCGGTCAGCACGTTGGAGAGCGAAGCGCAGACTTGTGCGAATACGATCCGTGCATCGTGCGAAGGCGCTCCTGAAAGCCGGAACTGGTTTGAGACCGGGTTGGCAGCCGTAGGCGACTTCCTTTATGGCGCGCTTGAGGCGTGCGTAGACCTGGGCAAGTTTTTGTTTGACATAAGCGCGTTCGGTCCGATTTTCAATGACCTGATCCCCCTTCTCACGGGAGAGCTCACTCCTGAAGAACTTGCGATGAAATGGCAGCTGAAAGGCGAGTCAGCCCTCGCATTCGGGAAAGCCCTGTGGGAAAACCCCCTCGAGGTGGGAAAAGAAATTGGCAAGGGGGTGCTCGATTGGGACACGTGGGCCGACAATCCCGCCCGCGCCCTCGGCCACCTGGTTCCCGACATCGTGATGGCGGTCGCGACAGCCGGCACCGGCACGGCTGCCACCAAGTCGTCGTCCCTTCTGGCGAGACTGGGCGCCCACGCGGACGACGTCGGCGACGTCGCAGGCGCGGCCCGGCGTGCTGACAGGGCGGCCGACGCCGCCGAGACCGCCGGGAAGCTCGAAAAGCTGGACCTCGCGGAAGCGGGCAAGGCTCCGAAGGATTTTCCGGAATCTGGCCTGACCAGAGAGGCGTGGGAGCAGAGCATTGACGAATGGTCGGGGAAGGTCGCTGACGCCAATCCAGGCTTGGACCAGAGGGCAGTTAGGGGCCTTCATCGCTACACGACCGACGAGGGGTACACTGCGATGAACGGCGCCCTGCGGGGAGGCGGCGGATCGGCGGAGACGCAGAGGCTCATTGAGGACGCGACGAGAGCCCTCGATCGGTTGCCGACCCCCGATCCGGGCGATCTGCACAGGGGCACGGCGTTGCCCAAGGGGGTGGTCGACAAGATGCTTGACGAAGGCGCTTTCTCCGACCCCGCTTTCCTTTCCACCTCGCGGAATTCCTCGGTGGCCGCGGATTTCGCGGAGACAGCCGCCGAAAAGTCTCCGGGGAACATCCCGGTCGAGTTCAGAATCAAGGGCGGCACGGCCCCCGATGTCCAGCAGCTCTCGGCCTACGCGAACGAGGCGGAGCACCTTTACAAGCCTGGGGCCAAGTTCAACATCCTCGAAATGACGGAGAAGCAATTCGGGTCCAGGCAAGGTTGGAAGGTCATCATGGAGGAGGGGTAGCGCCTGATGCGGCATTCCGAATGCACTCAGCTCAGACTTCTCCAATGCGGCGAAAGCCAACGAGCCAACGAAAGAGGCGCGACAATTGCCAAGCGACGATTTGAGTCCAGACTCCCTTCTCAAGGTCATCCTCAGCCTTCCTCCCGCTCCGGGCGTGAGCTTCCGCGGGTGGGTCCATCCGGCCGACCTCGGGACGGTCGACGTCGCGACGAAGCTCCTGACTGCGGCGTCGGTCGACATAGCGGTTGCCACCGCGGGTTTCACGACGTCGGAGTTGGGAATCGTCGTCGGGCGTACAGGCCGCGATCTCGGAGCCTTTTCGGCGATGCCCGAAGCGGAAGAAATCACCTACCCTCCGGGAAGAATATTCCGCGGACATCCTCTGACGACGGTCGACGGGCTCAGCGTGCGAGTCTACGAGGAGTGGACAATAGACGACGGCGGGCAGCCGGTCTCGATGGGAATCGACCCAAGCGAAGTGGTTGCCATGGTCTCCGCGATGATCCCGAAGGCCGGAGGCAAGGAACTCGTCGTTCCGCGAGAATACTGCAAACGCTTCACGTCCCCGCTCGAGTGACGCGTGCGCGGTCTGCCTATGCGGCGCCCGGAGGGGCGAGATCTGTCAGCGGCGGGAGAGGCCAACGCGATCGCTCCCTGAGGGGGCGCGCGAGCGGCTTCTGAAAAGACGGGCGGGGCCGGGGCTGGAAGGGCCGTATGCGAACCCCGCATGAAAGATTCGGAAAAGGAGAAGTGCACAGATGTCTGATTCCAAGGCAAAGCCAGAGGGGGCTGAGGACGCAGTGGCCGTCAACGGCGTCGTCGATGGGCGGCGGATATGGATCGAAGAGGAGCCCTGGTTTCTTTTCGACGGAGCCTTTCCGGTGCGCTTCGAGGACGGGGCTCTCGACTGGAGGCGGCTTAGCGAGTCCGAACGCGAAGAGGTGGTGCGAGTAGACGCCCGCATGCGCGGCTTGTACGGAATCGCGGACCCGGCTCCGCGGGTGCCCGCTCCCGCGCCCGACGTCCCGTGCGACCTGGGCTGGTTCATGCCGATTTCCACGCGCAGAGCCCTGATGGACAGACAGGGGCGCGTGTGTGAAGGCTGGCTTAAGGGATATCACGAAGTCACGGGGGAGGGGCGCTTCGCCCTTGAGTTCGCTCTCGACGGCGAAAGCTGGTTTCTCCTCAGAGCTGACGGGCTGCCGTGGGCCCCTTCGAGGCATGCCCGCTACTCACGCGTGCCGTCGGTTTGGGTCGATGTGGACATGTGGCGATACGAAGGCGGCGATTTCCTGGAGATCGGAATCGACGTGGAGCGCCCCGAGAAAACGGACCGCGGACGGTTGAGGACGGTCTACATCGAGCGGTGGCCCGACGACGAAGCCAGGTACGGCACGTGCCCGGGTGCGGGCGAGCCTCGCGAAGTTCTGACGCCGATACGCTGGGACGGGCGCGTATGGTGGCGAAATCCCCGATGGTGGGAAGGCATGTTTCCGTCAAATGAGAGCGGACGCGGGATCGACTACAGGGGCCTTGCTCCGACGCAAAAGAAGACGGAGGGGGCCGTTTCGGCCTATTGCAGTGCAATAAGGCTGTGGGACGAACCCATCGTCCACTACACCCGAGAGCGCCAGGCCCGATGGACCGAGCCGATCGGCCCGGGCGTGACGCTCGAGGATCTGCGCAGGCACTACGAGTCGATGGGCTTGGAGTCGCCCTACTGAGTGCTGAAGCACTCTGCCAAGAGCATGGGGGCGTCCTGGCGCGGATTCACGCCCGCCGCGCCCGACGATCTGAAAGGCGCCCCGCCGCCGACGGCGGACTCAGGCGCCGGCAGACTCTTCTTTTTCGTCGTCGCCGGGCTTTTGCTCCGCGCCCGACTTCAGACCTTTGCGCGTCGTCCTTCCCTTGCGGTCAGGCTTTCCGGCCGGCTCGACGCCGCGTTCGGCAAGGTCCGCCTCGATCAGGAGCCTGCGGGCACGGGCCAGCCTGCGTTGCGCCGCAAACAGCCTCACGAGCGCCACGGTGAGGAAGACAGACGCGACGGCCGCCGTCGCGAAGAACAGCGGCGAGGCGATGAGCTGCAAGACGCTCACAAAGTTGTTGAAGAACACTGAGGGCTCCAGACGGTCGGTGCGTTGCTGCGGTGTGGCAACAGCCAAGCATATTTTGCACGTTCATTTCGGCCAGGGAAAACCGCCGCTCCGAAGAAGCACCGGCCAAGGGGCGCATGGGCACGCGGCCAAGGAGGGCGCGCAGGCCCAAAAGGAGACACGCAATTCTGAGGCAGAGGCGTCGGCGGGCCGAGAGGAGGCACTAGAATGGATCGCTGGGAAGGCATCGCCGCACGACGCCGCGAGTTCGCTTTGCGAAGCCGACGCGCCGCCGGGGAATTCCTCGGGCATGCGCGACGTTGAAGCCAGCGGCGTCCAAACAGGAGGGCAGATGGCGAGAATCACAGGGTGCAGGCGGATCGTGCTCGCCGTGGTGTGCGCGTGCCTCATGCTGGCGGGCTGTTCCCGGCCCATTCTCAAGCCGCCTGTGCCTCGTCCGCTTTCGGAAGGCGGGCGGGTCGCCCTCGACTCCCGCGCCAAGCGCCACGTGGGCGGCAACGGCTTCTGGACCAGGGACAGGCTCGCCCGGGCAGTCAGGGGCGGCGGCCCGGACCAGCAGAAGCAGCCGTCGGCCCAGGCAACCCAGCTGCCCGCTTCGGCCCTGAACGACCCCAAACTTTCGAACGTCCAACTCGGCGAGGGGACGGTGGGCGTCGGCGAGAACTTCATCGGACTGCCGCAGACGGGAACCTTCTTCTACCGCACGGGGCCGCGCTCGACCGCCGAGTACCACACATGCTCCGGCTCCGTCGTCAATTCGGCTTCGGGGACGATCGTCGTCTCCGCGGCGCACTGCTGGTACAACGTCAACGCCCAGTCGGTCGTGTTCATCCCCCAATTCTCGTGGGTGAACGGCCGGGCTCGAACGCCGTACGGGGTCTGGGAGATGTCCGGTTCCACCATCCACATCGACCCCCGTTACGAGAGCGAGGGCGACGACGGCGTCGCCTACGACGTCGCCGTCCTCAGCGTCGCCCCGAACGTCGCCAACCAAACGATCCAAGAGGTGACGGGCGGGTTCGACATCTCCCTCGACGCGCAGATCGCCCAGCCGAAGGTGGAGATCGTCGGCTACCCGGCCGACGACTCCAGCAATTCGACGTACACCGCCGCCTACCCCCGCCACTGCCTCAACTCGACCTCCGAGTACCAGGAAGCGGGCACGTCTTTCTTCAACATCAAATGCTCCGGAATGGCCAGCGGCGTCTCCGGCGGGCCGTGGCTCGTTCCGAAGACGGTCAACGGCGTGACCAAGTGGTGCATGGTCGCCGTCACGGGCGGCGGCCAGGACGGCGGCGGATACACCGACGACGAATCCGTGGGCGTGCGCATGTCCGGATTCGTCACCGAGCTCATCGCGAAGGCCGAGGCCTTCGACATGTCGAAAGCCGGCGACTGGAGCGGCGCGCGGCTCATGGCGGCCGGCAACTTCGGCGCCGTGGACGGCGCCGACGACCTCGTCGTCTCCTGGCGCAACGGGACGATGGACGTCTTCCTGGGCTCGGGCAGCCTCACGTTCCCGTTCATGGCCTCGCGGAGGGTCTCGCGCGGGTCGTCGTCGTCGAACCTGCCGCCGCGGATGCTCACGACCGCGGACCTCGACGGCTCGGGCCAGGACGACCTCGTCGCCCTTGGGCAGGACGGGAAAGTCATGATGCTCCAGGACCCGGGCTCGGGAGGGCCCCGCCGGCTGCTGCATCTCAACCCCCACGATCCGCTCGAATGGGTTCAGGCACGCCAGATCATCGGCGGCGACTTCAGCCCGGACGGCGACCACAAGAGGGACGACCTCCTCGTTGTGTGGGCCGACGGCACGACGAGCGTCTATCTTCACGTGTCCAAACACGGGCTGGCCAGGGACAAGCCGTGGCCCGTCCGCGGCCTCAAGGGCCTGGTCGGCGACGAAGGCGGCGCGAACGGCCCGCTGGCGAGCGGGATCGACGGCGTCGTCGCAGCGGGGGACTTCGGCGGCGGCCGCCTCACGGACGTCATGGTGGTAGGCAAGGACCGCAGCGGAAGGTTCGCCGCGTGGCTCATCACCGACGACGAGCCGAAGGGCGGCCTCCCGGTTTATCGCATCGCGCCCTATGACATTCGCGCCGCGGGAATCGATCCGAGCCAGGTCAAGGCGCTCGCGGCGGGGGATTTCGACGCCGAGGGAACGGGTTCCGACGTCGTCATCGACATGCGGGGATCGCGGGTGCTCATGCTCGCCAACGTGAAGGCTGGCAAGAATCCGACGCCCTCCGACGTGACGGCGGTCGTCAGCCGGTGACCGCATCGGCGGCCGTGCAGGCATCGGCAGGTCGGCGGACGAACGCCGTCGACGGGCTTGGTTTCCTGCTCGCGTGCCCGGGCTTCGCGTGCCGCCTAGAGAGCCGCGCGTCCCTTTTGGGGACTCGTCGCCAGAGATTCGGTTCGCAATTTGTTGCAGACCGTGAAACAGTAGGGAGGTCGGCTCGCAAGGTCCTCCCGGAAGGAGAATGAGAATGACCCGTAGGCCGTTCGCGCGCACATCGGCCGCGCTCGCGGGTCTTCTCATGGTCCTCGGGGCCTGCGGCCAAACGCCGAAGCCGACGCCGCCGTCCGGCGCGGGCACATCCGCGACGGAGCCCGCTCCCGCGCCCACTCTTGCCGCCCTCAAATACGCACCGAAAATTCCGGGAACGGCCGCTCTCCTCGAACGCAAGGAGAGCGGCCCCGGCGAACTCGCGGGCGTCGTCGTCAGCGGAAAAACGGTCGTCTCTGTGCGCCACGACTTCAAGGCGAAGAGCTCGGAGCTGGCCGGATACGTGCCGGGCGAGGCGAAGGCCTCGTGGAAGAAGACCGCAGACGGATGGGTCGACTGCGTCGGAGACTCGCCCACCGTGTGCCTGGCCTCGAACTACGAGGACGGCGAATGGTCGGTGGGCGATCCGCGCATCCTCAATCCGGCCAGCGGGCGGTTCAAAGACCTCAGCGTCGGCCCCGCCGGCACCTTCCAGTTCGTCGGCGTGCGCGAAGGGGTCGCCTACTTCCTCACCTGGGACGGAACGAAAGACGTCCACGTGACGGGGTTCGACGCCGACGGCGCCCCCGTCGCGGACAAGAACTTGAGAATAGCCGCGCCAAAGGCGGCCGCGCCAGAGACTGAGGGGGCCGAAAGGAAGCCCTCGGCGTCGGCGGGCGAAAAGGCTTCGCCGACCCATGGAAAAGCGTCTTCCTCCGCGGCCGCCAAGCGGCCGAAGACGCCTCGGGCTTCGAGCGCTTCGCCTTCGAACGGCTCCTCGTCGGACGGCGTTCCCTCCGGTACGCCACCGCAAAAGAAATCCGCGCACAGGCCGGCGGCCAGGCCTCCGGCCTCCCAAGCCACGGGAATTCGCGCGCAGATGACCGGTTCTTACCTCGTCGTGCGGACGGACTCTATGTCAGGCGTCTACTTCACCCGCGGAAATCGCTTTGTCAGGAAGGATTTCGACGGCGCCTGCGCGGCGCTCAAGGACGGAGTGGTCTGCGAAACCGAATCGGGCCTGGTCGGAATCGGCGCCGGGGCGGACGACGCGTGGGAACTCGAAGCCGACGTGACCGTGTTGAGCTCGGCCGTCGAGTCCGACTCCAGCCTTGCGGACGCCGAAGCGGACATGCGCTCGCGGCTTGGCCGGGCCAGCGGCGCAGGCGACGCGGCGCCTGGCGAGGACGCCGAGGCTTCGGCGTCGCCGACGCAGTCAGACGACGCCGGCGGCGACGCGGCGGGGAAAGGCACGGCGGGCGAGGGCTCCTCCTCCGATTCGAGCGACGCGGCGCACCCCCTTCCCCCGGGCAAGCGGTACTTGGCCTCGGGGCCGAAGGCGCCGGTGCTCCTTTCCGCCGGCGACGGGAAGCTCTCGATCGACGGCAAGCGCAGCGCAGCCATCGGCGAGGCGAAGGTCAAGGGCGTGGACCTCAGCCACGACATCGCCGTCGTCAACGTCGAAACCCACGGCAAGTCTGCGGGTGAGTCCAAGGCGCCCGCCATCGTTTCGTCGATCCTCGTCGACGGCGACGGCGCGACGGTCGCCGGAATCGACAAGACGCGCGCCGACCAGCTGCTCGCAGAGGCGAACGGAGGCGACGTGCTGCGGCCTTACGGCTTTGCCTGGCAGGGGAGCCGTTTGGTCTACACGGACCTGACCGAGGCGGTCATAGGCGTGTATCGAACCGCGGAGAAGGGCAAATGACGGCGCGGCGAGACGACGGGCGAGGGCCCGGCACGAGCGGCGGCGAACAGACGAAAGTCCGCGTGGACGTTTGGCTGTGGAGCGTGCGCCAATGCAAGACCCGCTCGCTGGCGACCTCGGAGTGCAAAGCCGGACACGTCAGGGTGAACGGCGAGACGGCCAAGCCCTCGACTCCCGTCCGAGTCGGCGACGAAGTGCGTTATCGGTACGAGGGATTCGATCGGATTCTCAAGGTCACGGGCGTCATTTCGAAGCGTACGAGCGCGCCCTTGGCGCAGGCGTGCTACGAGAATCTCACGCCGGAGCGCCCGCGCGTGCGCATTCCCGTGATGAGGCGCGAGCCCGGAACCGGCAGGCCGACGAAGAAGGAACGGCGCGAGCTCGACAGGCTGTTTGGCCGGGACTCCAACTTCGGCCGCCTCGGCTGACGTCGCTGGCCGAGAATGCTGCGCCAATCAAAGGGCGGCGCGGGGAGAAGGATCTGGCGGTCCGGGAGAAAGATTTAGGACTCCGCCCTGGCTGGGGAAACCGTCTCTGGCGAACCCGTGCTCTCAGCCCCGCTCGGCGGCGCGATTCGCTCCGCCGAGAGCAGGCCCGCGACGTAGTAGGAGAAGCGCCACATCGCCCACTCCAAGGGCCCGCGTCTGTAGAAGAGGCGCCACAGGCCGCATACGATCAGGGCGCCGACGGACATCCACAGCACGGCCTCCCAGCTGTTGTTCGCAAGGTCCGGCATCGTTCCGAGGATCACGAGATGGGTTGCGTAGACAGTCAGCGACATGGAGCCGACTGCGGCAAGCGGCCGAAGCACGTTGCGGGAAGCCCGGCCGATGAGCAGGCACAGCCCGGTCAGCGCGATCGCGAAGCCTCCCGATCCGACCACTTCGAACACCGTGTTGGCGTGAGGGTTGGCCGTAACCAGCTGCGAGGCTGGGTCGAAGGCGACCGGCGCCCAGTCGAAGGCATGCTCGCGCTGATCGCTGTCGGGGTCGGCCGGAGGCGGATCCGCCTGGCCGTCCGACGACGAATCGGGGGAGACGTGGCTCCCTCCGCTTTCCTCCGTCACAACGGCCCCGCGCACCTGCAGAGTGTCTCTGGAGTCGAACAAAGTGTGCGTGAGGACGTAGCTTCCCCCGTACCCGAGGACCATCAAAGCCGCTCCCAAGGCGACGAGCTTCGCCTGGTGCCTCGCCTCGGCGATGCATGACTTGCCGATCGCCATTCCCGCGAAGATGAAAGCCATGTAGACCAGCCCCGGGTAGTTCCCTGCGATGAGCATCGTCCATAGGAACGGGTCGTTCTCCTGAGCGACAAGCCCGAGCGAGGCCGTCACCCATACGATTGCCACAGAGAGAATCGGACCGACGACGGCCGTTGCCGCCGCAGCCGTCCACAGCTTGCGCACGCTCCACGATGTGAAGGGCAGGGCCAAGACGAACCAAACGGCGTAATAGCTGAGGACGACGATGACGGGCAGATTGAGCAGAGACGTCAACATCGAGAGGAAGACGAGCATGAAGGCTCGTCCGACGATGCGCTTGCGCGCAGTCGCCATCCGCTCGCCGGTGTAGGGCGCGTCCCTGCCCGTGAGGAGGGACAGCGATATGCCGGCGACCAGGGCAAAGAGGATGACGGAGCGCCCGTTGGGAATGTCCGACAGGATTGAGTGGGCCGAGGACCACCTGTCGTCGCCGTCGCCGATCGGCGCGAAGTTCACGTAGATCATTCCCAAGACAGCCAGGCCTCGCGCGACGTCCAAACCGCCGATTCGCCCGAGCCGTCGGGTGGTTTCCCCGCCCGTGGACGCGGAACGGCCGCCCGGGCCGTCCGCCGCCGAATCTTGCGGGTCGAGAGCGTCCGGCTCCTCCGGCAGGGAGGCCTGCGTCTGAGCGGCGGCGTCGGAGTCTCCGGCGTCGCCGCTTGGGGAAAACGAAGCGGGCTCGGTGATGCTCATGGCACAAGTCTAAGGGAGCCAAAGGGGTGAGGGCTAAGGCTTGCGTGCGGAGGCCTGCCGGGCGGGGTCCGCCGGGCTGGCGCGTCCGTTCCATTGCGCGCCGCGACGTGGAAGAATGTCGGGGTACAAGCGGGCAACCCTGAACGAGGAGAATCATGACGCCGCCGAAGATCAAGCTGGTCGATTCCGTCAAGGCGATCAACTGGAACCGAATCGAGGACGAAAAGGACCTGGAGGTCTGGGATCGCCTCACCGGCAACTTCTGGCTCCCCGAAAAGATTCCGCTCTCGAACGACATTCCTTCGTGGAGCACCCTCAAGCCCCACGAACAGCAGATGACCACCCGCGTGTTCACCGGGCTGACGCTGCTCGACACCGTGCAAGGAACCGTGGGGGCCGTTTCGCTCATTCCCGACGCCGTCACCCCGCACGAGGAAGCGGTTCTCACGAACATCGCCTTTATGGAATCAGTTCACGCCAAATCGTATTCGTCGATATTTTCCACCCTTATATCCACTGAAGAGATCGACGAGACTTTCAGGTGGTCGGAAGAGAACGAGTATCTTCAAAAGAAAGCCAAGATTATCCTCGACTACTACCGAGGTGAGGACGCCGAAAAGCGCAAGGTGGCCTCGACGATGCTCGAATCTTTCCTCTTCTATTCGGGCTTCTACGCTCCGATGTACTGGTCCGCGCACGCCAAGCTGACGAACACGGCCGACCTCATCCGCCTCATCATTCGCGACGAAGCCGTCCACGGCTACTACATCGGCTACAAGTACCAGAAGGCACTGGCCAAGGCCTCGCAGGAGCGGCGCGACGAGCTGCAGGAGTATGCCTACAGCCTGGTGATGGACCTCTACGACAACGAGGAGCTTTACACCGAGTCTCTCTACGACGAGATGGGGCTGACCGAGGACGTCAAGATGTTCCTGCGCCACAACGCGAACAAGGCCCTGAACAACCTCGGGTACGAGGCGCTGTTCGGACCGGACCAGACCGCCGTCAACCCGTCCATTCTCGCGGCCCTCTCGCCCAACGCAGACGAAAACCACGATTTCTTCTCCGGGTCGGGCTCCTCCTACGTGATCGGCACGGCCGAGGCTACGACCGACGACGACTGGGACTTCTAAGGGGCGAGGCTCCCGGCCCCGCGGGTGGCGATTGTCACTGCCGCCGCGGGGCTTGATTTTTTCTTCGAGCGCTCCGACGCCGCCGCCCGAGGTTGACCACTAATTCAAACAAAACCCCTGTTTTTCTTCTGGGCGTTTTCGAGGCGTCCACCCAAAGTGGCTGGCCGGCTCGGCTTGTGGGAGGACGAGCGAAACCTTTGTTTTCCTTACTCTTGACGTAGTCGCTCCGGTTCACGCACTTGGAGCGGCCTTCCGCGGCCCGTGTGGGGATGCGGGCCGCGGGGCGGTGCAATTCGACGTCGTCCCGCGCGGCCTAGGAGGGTTTCTCCGTAGATCGTTCGGAATTCTTGCAGGCGCCTTGTGACTGACTTTACATACGGGCAGAGTTCCCCATAGCCTCGGCGGGGCTGAAAAAGACCGTTTAATCTACGATTGTCCTATGCCATGGGAACCATTCCCCACACGTGTCGACATTTGAATAACGCCCATGGCTTAACACGCAAGGACAACTTCATGACAACTTCCTCACCAATTGGGGTCCGCCGGAAAACGCCGGGGATCTTCACGCTCATTTGCACGCTCGCGCTGAGCTTCGGTGCGCTTCTTTCCATGCCCACCGCGGCGAGTGCGAATGAAGTCAAGGTTGTAACCGGCATCACGGTCGAGAACACGTCGCGCGACAGCCAGTCGACGCCTTACCACGTGTGGGACATCACCAAGGTGAAGTTCACCGTGGACACGACCGGATCCGGTGCAAAAGCCGGCGACACCTTCACCATCGGCCTGCCCGACTCGATGCGCACCCAGATCACGTCGTTCCCGATGTACGCGAACGACGGCAAGACCGAGGTCGCCAAGTGCACGGTTCCCGGCGGCGCCGGCCAAACGCTGACCTGCACGTTCACGGACTACGTCAATTCCCACCCCGACATGCAGGGCGGAGGCTGGGTTCGGACCCAGATCTCCAAGTCCGAAGGGGTCGGCAACTTCACGTTCAAGGTTCCCGGAAACCCGATCGTCGTCGGGATTCCAGGCGGAATGATCAAGCCCGGCGACCTGCGCGGACTGCCCGAGAGGGCCTATAAGCAGGGGTGGGTCGAGGGCGAAGTCAGCCCCAACCTCTTCTACTGGAGAATCTGGGTCAACGCCGGAGCCTACGCCAACAGCGGGCAAATCACGGTCAACGACACCTTCAGCGCCGACCACGGCGGGTACAAGCTTTCGGACGAGTCCGGACGGCAGCCCGTTCTGCGCGTGTGGAAGGATTCGAAGAAGTTCGAATCCGGGGCCGACGCCGACGAGACGATCAAGGTCGGCCAGAGCGTCGGCGGCGGAACCTTCCAGTTCCAGCCCAACGAGAAGGGCTTCGCGGCGAGCTGGCCCCGCCAGGACGGCTACGTCTACGAGCTCGGCTACTACACGGTCCTCAAGGACCCCTCGCAGGTCAAAGTCGGTGACGCCATACAGAACCACGCGAACGTCAACGGTTCGGACGTCAAGAGCGACGCTGCGATCGCGACCCTCGGCGCCGGGAGGCTCGACGGGGCCGGCTTCGGCTCCATCAGCGTGACCAAGGCGCCGCTCACGGGCGACGCGGCCTCGCAGGTCGACGCCGCGAAGGAGTACACCGTCAAGGCCAGCTACACGGTCGGCGGCAAGGAGAAGTCTGACACTCTCAGCCTCAAGGCCGGCGGCCCCGCCAAGACGATCGGCTCCCTCCCCAAGGGCACGAAGGTCACCCTCTCCGAGATCAAGCCGACCGACGACGGAGTGACCTGGGGAGACCCCGTCTTCTCCTCGAAGGATTCGAACGTCAAGGTGGCCGACGACGGCAAGAGCGCCGTCGTCACCGTCGGCGACAGGACGCTCACGTCCGTCGTCGTGACGAACAAGGCGAACCGGGTCGCCACGCCTCCGGCGCAGACTACGCCTCCGACGCCGATCGCGCCGCCGACGACGCCGGGCGCCTCCGTGCCCCCGGTTCCCTCAACCCCCTCGGTGACGCCTTCGACTCCGACCGCGACGCCTTCGATTCCCGCAGCGACGCCTTCGACTCCGACGGCGACGCCTTCCAAGCCCTCGCTTCCCGATACGGGTGCGGCGGTGCTCTGGCTGGGAGTCATCGGCTTGCTCGCGGTGGTCGTGGGCGGAGCCCTCATGTTCCTCCGCAAAAGGGACAAGGGCTGAGGCAGAAGTGCCAAGGTTGAGGCCGAACTAAGGGCCGATGCCGAAACTGCAAAGGCTCGGGCGGGCATCGCACGCACTTCGGAACCGCTCTGAATCGGAAGGCGCCGAGACGCTCCGAGCCAGGCGACGAAAGGCCGATGCAATTCGGGCCGACCGGCGGGCTTTCGGCGAGCGCATGGTGCGCTCGCC
>ERZ772971.510-NODE-510-length-24089-cov-4.047890_pt1 | contig 24089 bp, 15 predicted proteins | sample MGYA00511943_ERZ772971 | MGnify/ENA primary metagenome ERZ772971 (study PRJEB29015, sample SAMEA2737929) | human oral metagenome | biome: human oral; feature: human-associated habitat; material: dental | place: China | collected 2144 ... | reverse complement strand
TGGGGGTAATCTTTTTGTAGAAGGACTTTTCAAAATAGAAGTGCTTAATCATATAGCCTATGCTGTAAGTAGCGATACCCCTGCCTATTTAGATATGCACAGCCCTGATATTACCTTTAAGAATTTGCCAGAGCCTGTCATAACCGTTAAGAAAAATGCTATCCCCCCAGCTCCGAATGTTACAGCTGATAGCTATTGTAAAAGAGGAAGTATCAATATAGTTCTATCGGAAGAACCTCACGATACTTATCTGTTGCGTCAATGGATAGCTACTAATGGTTGCGGCGATAAGGTAACAGCTCAGCAATTTATCTATTACGAAAAAGAAGCACCAGCCAATAGTTTACACTTTGTAGGCGACTTACCTAAAGATATCCACGTACAATGTAAAGGAGAAATACCCGAAAAAGCAACTGTAAAGGCTGCAGGAGCTGACAATATTCGCATAGACTATGAAGAAGAAATGACTGAAGGGGATAAAAAAGCTTATAAACTCACTCGTTCTTGGATAGCATATGCTGATAATGCATTGCCTATTCGGCACACTCAGCAAATTTTTCTCAGAGACACTCAGAGACCTGAGTTGTCCTCTTATCCTAAGAGTATGACAGTAAAGAGCGAGAAAGAAGTGCCTTTCAAAGAAAATCTTACTGCTACCGATAATTGCGATGGCCTTTTGCGAGTAGATTCTAGTGAAAGTAGTAAATACGATAGCAACGGAAAGAAAATAGAAGTAACCTATGTGTGGTTTGTAGAGGATAATGCTCATAACGAAAATCGTTATGTACAGGTGATTACTATCGACCCTAATACACAAGAGCCTAAGCCTCAGCCACAACCTGAGCCCAAGCCGCAACCACAGCCTGACCCAACCCCTCAGCCACAACCTGAGCCCAAGCCACAACCACAGCCTGACCCAACCCCTCAGCCGCAACCACAACCTGAGCCCAAGCCACAACCACAGCCTGACCCAATCCCTCAGCCTCAGCCACAACCTGAGCCCAAGCCTCAGCCACAACCTGACCTAAAACCTGTCCCAGAAGCCTCACCAGAAGTAGTTGTTTACAATGGTATTTCTACAAGGGCACCTGAAAATTATTTCAGAATAGAAAATATAGATGCCGACAAACCTATAAGCGTTGTTATCTTTGACGAAATGGGGCTTAAAGTGTATGAGAATAATCTTTATGGACAGAATAACGACTATTTCCGAGGAGTTCCTAATGTGAGTGGAGTAGTAGGAAACTTGCGTTCCTTGTCAGGTACTTATTTTTATGTAGCTACTTTCTACCGCAATGGTCAGAAGGAGTTCAAAACAGGTTATCTGTACGTTAGGTAATACTTTGGTACATTCTTTGATTTACTACTGATGTCTTATCAATATATGCAGCAATGAAATTTAAGAAACTTTTATTCTCAACGACCTTGCTTCTTCCTTTCTTTGCTACGGCTCAAAAAAGTGTTGTGCCCGAAGTAAAAGTAGTGAACGAACGCAATGCGCAACCTATGCAACTGCAAGACCTCTCAGTAGATATTTTTGTAGTGGGACAAACAGCAGTTACCACTATGGAAATGACTTTCTATAACCCAAACTCTCGCGTGATGGAGGGTGAATTTCAGTTCCCATTAGCCGATGGGCAGCAAGTCTCCCGATTTGCTCTTGATATCAACGGCAAAATGCGCGAAGGGGTAGTCGTCGACAAAACTTTGGGGCGTAAAGCCTTCGAAGATATTGTACGCCGTGGTGTTGACCCTGGGCTATTAGAAAAAACAGAAGGCAACAATTTTAAAGCGCGCGTTTACCCAATGCCTGCCAAAGGCTCTCGGCGTATTCTTATCGCTTTTGAACAAGAGTTGTTAGAGCGCAATGGGCAAGATTTTTACTTTTTGCCTATTAATGCAAACTTAACTCTCAAAAACTTTAATATTCGTACCGAAGTTGTCTCTCGGATGGTGAAAGCTGATATTCAAAACAGCCTTCAATTGGATTTTCAGCAAACGCGCAATAGCTATATTAGCCAGTTGAGCAAGCAAAACTATACTCTAGAACAGAGTATTGCACTTACCTTTCCTAAGGTAGACAAACCCCAAATCATCACAGCTACCCAAGGAGCCCATACCTATGCCTATGCCAATATGGGAATAGGTAAACAGCCTTACAAAAGCAAACCTACTCCTAAAACACTTGCTATTTTGTGGGATGTTTCTCACTCGGCTGCTAAGCGCGATCAAAGAAAAGAAATAGAATTCTTGGACACTTATTTTTCCCAGGTGAAGAATGTAAAAGTAATCCTAAATACTTTTCACATTCGTACTGCACCATCGCTTACTTTTGAAGTGAAAAACGGTGATTGGGAAGCCTTAAAACATCATTTGCAGAGCCTTCAATACGAAGGAGCTACCGATGCCAATGCAATACCTTTCACCACTCAGTGCGACGAGTATTTCCTCTTCACCGATGGAATTTTTAATTTTGGTGCTAAAGAATTTGAGTTAGACAAAGTGGCAGCCCAGATAAAAACACCAGTCTCTGTCATTAATACGTCTCTTGTGGCAAACACAACCAAAATGCAGTTCTTAGCAGCCACTACAGGAGGCTCTTGGGTCGATTTGACTACGCGAACACTTCCTGATGCACTCGTAGATATCCGTACAGTGCCTTTCCGCCTTTTGGATATTACAGTTAAAACGGGAAAAGTAGCTAATATTTTCCCTGAAAAAGGAATAGCCCTTTCCCAACCTAATTTGTCTTTTTCAGCCGAATTGCTCTCTGAAGAAGCTACGCTATTGGTGTCAGTAGGCTACTCTAATCAGCCCATAGTACAAAAAGAGTTACTTATCAGTGCCAATCCAAATGCTTCAAAAACTCAATTTGAGCTCTTGCGCCGTATCTGGGCAGAAAAACAAATAGCCCAGTTGCAGCGCTTCGGAGCTGACCAAAAACAGATAGACGCACTAGGACGTCAATATGGCATAGTAACAGAAGGTAACTCACTTATCGTCTTGGAAACAGTAGACGACTATTTGCGCTATCGTATTACCCCACCCGAGGAATTACTACAAGAATACTCTAAACGATTAGCTATTGAGAAAACACAAAAAGAGGACGAAGTAAAAAATCGTATTGAGCATTTGCTGAAACAGTCAGAAGCTCAAACCCAATGGTGGAAAACTGACTATCCTATCAAAGGAACGAACCCAAAGATACGAGAAGAAGATAGTTATGCAATAATGGAATTAAGTTCCTCAAATCAAGAATTAGCAGAAGAAGTAGTAGTAGCAGGTTATTCTAATAGCCGCCGTCGCCAAAGAACTGCCTCACCTCCACCTCCACCACCTGCTAACAGACCTCTTGCAACAGAAGCATCGCAGAGCAGAATGCTTGTATACGAAGATAGTATGAGTGCTGATATGGCTAAAAAAGACGAAACTTTTAGTGAAGAGGCACTGCCATCGGCTGTCTCTTCTCCCGAAATAACACTCAATGCCTACAACCCCGATACTCCTTATTTAAAAGTGATGGAGTATGCAGATGAGAACCAAGCGTTAGCTACCTACTATCGCCTGAAAAAGGAATACGGCAACACACCTGCTTTCTATGTAGATATAGCCGACTATTTCTTCAAAAAAGGTAATGCCGAGCAGGCCATCTTGGTAGTTTCTACTCTAGCAGAACTTGCTTTAGATGATCCTCAACTCCTCCGTATGTTAGGCTACAAACTCAGCAGCTACGGGGCTAAAAAAGAAGCTATACAGATATTTCGTAAGGTAGCCGAGTTGCGCGAAGAAGAACCTCAGTCTTTCCGCGATTTAGCTCTTGCCTTGGCCGATGATGCCCAGTTTGATGAAGCCGCTAAAAATCTCTACAAAGTAGTTGTTGGTAATTGGAACAACCGTTTTGGAGATATCTGCCTCGTTACTCTGAATGACTTGAATAGCCTCATAGCACAGCACAAAACAATCAATGTCTCTTATATGGACAAACGACTGATTAAAAAAGAACCTGTCGATGTTCGTGTAGTACTTAGTTGGGACACCGATAACTGCGATATGGATTTATGGGTTACCGACCCCAAAGGCGAAAAATGTTGGTATAACAATCCAAAAACCTATATTGGGGGCAAAATCTCTCGCGACGTAACCCAAGGCTACGGTCCTGAAGAGTTTATGCTTAAAAAAGCCCCAAAAGGCGACTACAAGGTAGAAGTAAACTATTTCGGTACCACCTCCCAAAAACAACTCCTACCTGTCAGTTTGCGCATTACTTTCTATACGAACTTCGGTTCTACAGCTCAAAAACAACAAGAAATTACCGTACGCCTAAATAATGCTAAAGACCTTATTGAGGTAGGTAAATTCGAGTTTTAAACAATTTCTATGAAAGACTAAAAAAGGCTGGATAGCACTTGCTATCCAGCCTTTTTGTATGTGTTTAGGAATCCTAAAAATGTGAGAGATTCGCCTTATTTGGTGGGATACGACATATGTCCAAAACGCAAGCCCACAAAGAAGTTCGCCTCTTTACCCGATTTGGTTAAAAGGTTGCTCAACACAGTGCTCGAACCTACTACAAGAGGGCCTAAGCGCAAGCCTAATCCCAAATTGGTGCCTGATACTTGGTTAAACGAAATAGGCAAATACGCTCCAAAACCATTCACGTCAAAACGAGGAGTGAATGAAAACTCATTAGCATACCCTACTGTGTAAACATCAGTCTTCTTGGTTAGGCTAATTTGCCCTGCTGCATTTAGGTAGAATCCTCCTGCTACGCGATAGTCAGCGCTGAGGTTTAAAGTTGTAGGTAATGAAGTCTTAATTTTTTTGTTAGCTAAAGTGTGCTTAGTAAATACTTTAGAAAGTGTTTCTTCCGAAAGGTCTTGTATTGGAATATCTATAGAACCGGGATTAGTTTTGGTATATTTAAACGACTCTTTGTTTGCTGTGTACTGAATGCGTCCAATATCCATAATAGCAAGTCCCAATTTTAGGTCGTGAGGTTTGTTGCGGCAGTTGCGGCAGCCATCAAGGCGATACTCATAGGTAACTCCTAAGTCAAGACCTACTGTTGTAGCATCCGATTTTAGTAGCTTTCCTGCATTAAAATCATCAAAGTTTACAAAATTGTTACCACCGTTCACTACTTCTACTTTAGCATTGTCTGAAGCAATTTGCAACTTTACTTTTTTGTCTGCAATATTAGAGGTAAGAGTAGCTGTTCCTACGTCGCGGAATCCAGCATACAAGTTGCCCGCTCCCATAATGTATTTTATGCTAGCTCCTGCCTTAATAGCATTGTGTCCATCAAAGTACAATTCCCCAGCCCAGCTGAAACCAATTTCTCCAAAAGCATTTAGTGCTACCTCTTGGTTGTTCAAAGTAAACGTATAATTGTTGCCAATCAAGTCCAATTTGTCAGGGTTAGCATCTTCAATGTACGATTGTAGCAGTTTAGCGTCTAAACCCCTGATGTCGCCCAATACACGAATACGAGAGAAGAAACCTACTGCGTGGCGGTCGTTAATTTTCATAAAGAAAGCAGGGCCTAATACATCTACATTGATTTTTCCGTCAATAGCATTCTTCGTTAGCAGAGGGTTTTTAGGGTCTACACGAGTGAAATCATTAAAATTATCACTTAGGTTAAGGTTCAATTTAATAGCATTATTGCCAAAGCCTACGTTGGTAACAAACAAACTGGCGTCCCAAGGGCGTTTACTGCTGATGAGGTAAGCAGGGTTAGCCGTTGCTTGGAATACACCTGCATAAGGGCTTTCACGCAACCCGGCAAAAGGTTGTTGAGCTTCTGCTGCCAATGCAGTTAATAGCAATAAAGTAAACAAAAAAACTTTTTTCATTGTAAAAAACACTTTAAAAATTAGGCCGCAAAGATACTGAATAATTAATGAAATAGCAAATGTACTGACCTTTCTTACACCTCAAATTACACATAGCTTTACTTCAAGCCCTCTCTTATCCGTTCCACTCTAAAAAGCATAGGAACTTTTTTGTCATATCGTGCCAAGAGTATCAGAGAAGTAGAATATCACAACTCGATATTTCAAACGAGAAGAAGCGAAGGGTAAACATAATGAGCAAGTAACAAAGATACTTGACTTTCTAATACGAATAAACTCTTTTTCATTTTTTCTTGATTGCTTACAGAAGCTGTTTACGAGCATTTTAAACTTTTAAGAAAAGATTAACAGATGAAAGTTCGTATACGAGCGAACTTTGTTGTACTTTTGCCCCGATAATTAACAATGAGTGTCCTATTTACATATGAAGAAAACTTTATTTTTAGCAGCTGCTATTACTTTAGTGGCTTGCAACAATGCCCCTCAACAGAATAAGCAGGCAACAGAAACAGTCTCCTCTTTCCCTGTTATCACTGTAGGAACCCAGAATACTGTTTCCAATTTGTCCTATCCCGTGAATATCGAAGGGGTAGTTAATAGCTCAGTACAAGCCAAAGTCTCTGGTTACATTACCAAAGTATTAGTCGATGAAGGTCAGCTGGTAACCCAAGGGCAACCCCTCTTCCAGTTGGAAACCCAAACCCTCAACCAGTCAGCAGCTTCAGCCAAAGCAGCTGTAGAGCTTGCTCAAGTAGAGGTGAACAAACTTATCCCTTTGGTAGAGAAAAATATTGTGAGTCCTATTCAGTTAGCTACAGCTAAAGCCAACTTGCAGCGCGCTCAAGCTACCTATAACGAGGTGGCTAGCAATATTGCCTTTGCAGTGGTCAAAGCTCCTGTTAGTGGGGTAGTAGGAGCTATTTCCTACCGCGAAGGAGCCTTAGTATCAGCCAATAGTACAGTGCTAACTACTGTTTCTGATGTAAAAGAGGTGTATGCCTACTTCTCAATGAACGAAAAAGAATACCTTAATTTCTTGGCCGATACCGAAGGAAAAACAATGGCCGAAAAGCTTAAAAATCTTCCTGAAGCTTCTTTACAACTGGCTAATGGGAAAGAGTATCCCGAGAAAGGGAAAATACAGGCTGTTACAGGGCAGATAGATACTACTACCGGAAGCATACAGTTCCGCGCTACTTTTCCTAACCCCAACAAAATTCTTACTAATGGAAATAGTGGTGTCATAAAACTACCTCAACGCTTTGTCAATTCACTTGTTATCCCCGAAGTAGCTACCTTTGAACAACAAGGCAAGGTCTTCGCTTACAAAGTAGTAAACGATACTGTGAAACAAACTGTTATTACCCTTAAAAATCGCGCTGATAACTATGCCGTAGTAGAAAGCGGACTTAAAGCAGGCGATGTTATACTCGTTCAAGGACTCAATGCCGTACGCACAGGAATGCTAATTAAGCCACAGCATGTTGCTATGGACAGCATCGTAAAGAGAATACAACCTATTTTTTAGATATTAGTAAGAGTGAATGGCTATTTGTCTAGTTGGTTCTTAGAAACCTAATAGCTAAACTTATCCCTTAAAACCTGACTCTAATGTACAGAAACATTTATAAAGGAATTGCAGTAGCAAGTATGGTGCTCCTTACTGCCTGCGTAATGCCCAAAAAGCAAGATTATATACCCGAAGGTGTTAGTGAGAAGCTTTTTCGTACAGAGCTTCCAGCCGATAGTCTTAGTAGTGCTGCCGTGTCGTGGCATGATATTTTTACTGACCCTCTTTTGCATCAGTACATAGGAAAAGCCCTTACAAACAACCTTGATGTCAAGGTAGCTTTCCAAAGTCTACAGTCAGCACAAGCCTATCTGAAGCAGAGCAAAGCAGCCAATATACCTACGCTATCCATAGGAGCTAACTACACCCGTAGCACTAGCTCTATCAATGCAATGGGTGGGGTAGGGGAGCGCTCTTATGCTAATCTGTGGGACATTACTGGCAGTGCCAGTTGGGAAGTTGATATTTGGAACAAGCTTTCTGCCCAAAATCGCGCTCAAACAGCCTCCTATCTCGCTACACTTCAAGCTCAAAAAGCTGTACAATCAGAGGTAGTAGCAACTTTGGCAACAGCCTATTATCAGCTACTGATGCTTGATGAACAGAAAAGAGTGCTGGAGCAGACCATTGATTTCCGTCAGAAGAGCTTACAGACCACTCAGCACCTAAAAGAAGCAGGAGCAGCTACCGAAGTGGCAGTTAAACAAATAGAAGCTCTTGTCTACAACGCACAAGCTCAGCTTATCACTATCAACAACAGTGTATGGGCGTTAGAGAATACCATTTGTGTGCTTTTAGCCGAAGAACCTCATAACATAGAGCGCAGCAACCTATCTGCGCAACAGTTTCCTACCGATTTCAAGCAAGGTTACCCAGTGAAATTGTTAGAAAACCGCCCCGATGTAGCTCGTGCAGTATTCAATTTCTGCAATGCTTTCGAGCTTACCAATGCAGCACGAGCCAATTTTTATCCCTCCCTTACGCTATCGGCGCGTGGCGGTTTGAGCTCTACCGATTTGGATACTTGGTTTTCTGCCCAATCTATTTTTGCCAACTTGGTAGCGGGACTAGCGCAGCCTATCTTAAATAAACGACAAATACGCACTCAATACGAAGTGCAACGAGCAAACCAAGAAATAGCCTTGATAAACCTCAAAAAAGCCCTTCTTTCTGCAGGCAAAGAGGTTTCAGATGCAATGCATAACTTTTTGGCACAAGAGGAATATGTTCAGCTCAAAACCAAAGAAATGAAAGCCTATCAGCAGGCTACCGACTTTTCTAAACAGCTTTTTGATAGCGGTATGGTGAACTATTTAGAAATCATCACAGCCGAAGTAAACCGACTCAATGCCGAGCTAAGTGTAGCCGAAGCTCAGTTCGCTCGTATGCAGTATGGCATCTCATTGTACAAAGCACTTGGAGGAGGCTGGAGATAATGAGCCAATTGGCAAATCGACAAATCATCTAATTGACAAATTAACTTAGTATGATAAAAAACTTCATAAATAGACCTGTACTATCAACAGTTATTTCTATCTTGATAGTCATTTTGGGAGTATTAGGCATTACTGCCCTACCTATCTCGCAATATCCGGATATTGCTCCAGTTACAGTTTCTGTAAGTGCTAACTATGGGGGTGCCAATGCCGAAACAGTGCTCAAATCTGTAGTCATTCCACTCGAAGAGCAGATTAACGGAGTAGAGAATATGGACTACATTACCTCATCTGCTTCCAATAGTGGGGCAGCCAACATTACCGTGTACTTCAAAAACGGTACTAATGCCGATAATGCTGCGGTAATGGTGCAAAATCGCGTCTCGTATGCTAATGCTATCCTCCCTTCCGAAGTGAAACAATCAGGGGTTACAGTAGAAAAACGCCAAGCTGGCAACTTGATGTTTCTCACTTTCTATTCTGATAATCCAGAACTCGACGATGTATTTCTGCAAAACTACCTAAACATCAATGTAATTCCTGCTCTAAAACGTATCACAGGGGTAGGAGATGCTAATATATTCGGAGGCAAAAACTATTCTATGCGTATATGGCTCGACCCTCAGAAACTACAGGCCTATAAGCTCAATCCCATCGAAATAACAGCAGCTATCTCAGCGCAGAGCTTAGAGGCAGCAGCGGGAACTTTGGGACAAAATAGCGGTAGTTCTTACGAGTACACTATCAAATACAAAGGAAAGTACAGCAAAGTGCCAGAGTACGAGAATATCGTGCTTAAAGCACTTGATGGGGGACGTATTCTCCGCTTGAAAGATGTTGCTAAGGTAGAACTTGATGCTCTTAGCTACACCAGTTTTTCCGAGAGCAAAGGGCGTCCAGCAGTAGCTATGGGGATTTCGCAAACCCCAGGTTCCAATGCACACGCAGTAGTACAAAACATTGATAAGTATCTTAAATCAATAGAGAAAACACTCCCCGAAGGGATTACTTATTCTATAAACTTTAATGTAAATACTTTTTTAGATGCGGCTATCTCAAAGGTAGTTTCTACCCTTTTAGAGGCTTTCTTATTAGTCTTCTTGGTAGTGTATATCTTCTTGCAAGACTTTCGTTCTACCCTTATTCCTGCTATTGCAGTACCGGTGTCTATTGTGGGAACATTCTTCTTTTTGAACCTTTTTGGCTATTCTATCAATATGCTTACCCTTTTCGCTTTGGTGTTGGCAATTGGTATTGTGGTTGATGATGCTATAGTCGTCGTTGAGGCAGTACACGCCAAAATGGAGCAGACACACGAAAAAGCCAAGCCTACTACTATTTCAGCGATGAATGAAATCACAGGGGCAATTATCTCTATCACCCTCGTGATGGCTGCAGTATTTGTGCCAGTAACCTTTATCGAAGGAACTACAGGCGTGTTCTACAAACAGTTTGGAGTTACCCTTATCATTGCTATTGCTATTTCAGCAATCAATGCGCTAACTCTCAGCCCTGTCCTCTGTTCGCTTTTTCTAAAACCTCACGCCGATAAGGAGTACGAAAAGAAAACTATTGTAGGAAAATTCTTTCACAAGTTCAATATTGCTTTTAATGCCGCGACACTCAAATACGGACAAACATTTACTTTCTTCTTGCGTCACAAATGGGTTACCTTAGTGCTCTTTGCTGTAGCAGGAGGGGGGATTTATTTTGCTAACAAAAATATACAGACGGGCTTTGTGCCAAGCGAAGACCAAGGATTCGTTCTGATGGATCTCTCTATGATACCTGGTGCTTCTATGGAGCGTGCTGCCAACGAGTTGCGCGAAGTGAGCAAAGACCTTAACAATATCCCTGGGGTTGAAAACTTTACTTTCGTAACAGGACAAGGAATGCTTTCAGGTTCTGGAAGCAATAATGGGATGGGATTCTTTAAACTCAAACCTTTCGAAGAGCGTTCCAAAGACCCTCTCCAGAGCATAGAAGCTATCATAGGGCAGGCTTTTTCGATAGCTTCTAAGATAAAAGATGCTCGTATTCTCTTCTTCCAACCACCTGCTGTATCGGGCTTTGGTATGGGGGCAGGCGTATCACTTGTCTTGTTAGACAAGTCAGGAGGAGAGATTAGCGACCTTAATAAAACAGCCCAAGAATTTATCGCAGCTCTCAGTGCACGCCCAGAGGTGAAATACGCTCAATCATCTTTTAATACCAATTACCCTCAATACCAAATGGATATCAATGTAGAGCGCGCTATGCAGTCAGGTATTTCAGTTAGTACATTGCTATCTACCCTACAAAACTACATTGGCGGCTATTATGCTACCGACTTTACGCTCTATGGAAAACAGTACCGTGTGATGGTGCAAACCCTACCCGAAGCGCGCAAAGATGTGAACAGCCTCAGTGGTATGTTTGTTCGTACAAGCAGTGGCGAGATGGCTCCTATTTCCGAATATGTTACTTTGCAAAGAACTTTTGGTCCACAAGCAGTAAGTCGTTACAATCTTTATACTTCAGTGGCTATTTCGGCAGCCAATAACGAGGGATACAGTACAGGCGATGTGGTAAAAGCTATAGAAGAAGTAGCCGCTCAAACTCTCAATGCCAACTATGGTATCGACTACACAGGGCTCACTCGTGAGGAGCAAAATGCAGGTTCGCAAACTGTTATTATTTTCATCCTAAGTCTTGTGTTCACCTATTTTATCCTTTCAGCACAATACGAGAGTTATCTATTGCCTCTTTCGGTATTGATGTCTTTGCCTTTTGGAATCTTTGGGGCTTATATAGGCCAATGGCTATTTGGACTCGAAAACAATATCTACTTCCAAATCTCTCTGATTATGCTCATAGGCCTTTTAGCAAAGAATGCTATCCTGATAGTAGAGTTCGCCGTACAGCGTCGCCGTATGGGAGAGAGCCTTTCTAAGGCAGCTATCAATGCTGCTATGGCGCGTTTGCGTCCTATCTTGATGACCTCTTTTGCTTTCATCGTCGGACTTCTGCCGTTAGTATTTGCTACGGGGGTAGGAGCTGCAGGAAACCGTTCAGTAGCTACTGGAGCCGCTGTAGGGCAGCTCATAGGTACTTTCTTTGGCTTAATTGTTATCCCTGTGCTCTTTGTGATTTTTCAACACTTGCAAGAACAAGTCAGTGGAACCAAAGAAAAAGAATCCTTATTCATTACTCCAACCGACAATTATTAATTGAATAAAACCAGAAAAGTGCTCAGAGTTGTTGAGCAATCAATCATACCTAATTTATTAAAAAGCGGCCTACCTCAAGTGCCGCTTTTTTTGATGTCTTTTGAGCCGATATATTCCTTTTTTGTTGAGTACTCCTAAAGTTAAGTTGTTCTATTGCGTGGCATTTGAGAAGTACTTCTATATAAAAAAGTAGGGAGAAAGATTCACATCTCTCTCCCTGAATATAAAAAATATTCAAAACAAATTCTTACATCATCCCTGGCATACCGCCGCCTATTGGAGGCATAGTAGCTGCTTTTTCGTCTTTTATTTCTACCAAAGCACATTCAGTAGTAAGTATCATTCCAGCTACTGAAGCAGCGTTTTCAAGGGCAACACGAGTTACCTTTTTAGGGTCGATGATACCTGCTCTAAACATATCGGTGTACTGTCCACTCTTAGCATTGTAACCAAAAGCATCGCGTGAAGACTCAAGAACTTTTGCCACTATTACAGATCCTTCTACCCCTGCATTTTCTACGATAGTACGTAGTGGTGCTTCAAGGGCTTTGAGTATGATTTTTATACCAGTTTCCTCATCAGTGTTAGCAGGTTTAATTTTAGCTAAGGCATTCTTAGCGCGTAGTAGGGCAATACCACCACCAGCTACGATACCTTCTTCCACAGCAGCACGAGTAGCGTGTAGAGCATCGTCTACGCGGTCTTTTTTCTCTTTCATTTCTACTTCCGAAGCAGCTCCTATGTAGAGAACTGCTACCCCGCCAGAAAGTTTAGCCAAACGTTCTTGCAGTTTTTCGCGGTCGTAGTCAGAAGTAGTGTTTTCTATCTGAGCTTTGATTTGCGCAGCACGAGCTTTGATGTCTTCAGATTTTCCCGCACCATTTACGATAGTGGTGTTATCTTTGTCGATAGAAACTCTTTCCGCAGTACCAAGCATATCCATAGTAGCATTTTCAAGAGTAAATCCTCTTTCTTCTGCTATCACAGTACCTCCAGTTAAGATAGCGATATCTTCAAGCATTGCTTTGCGGCGATCACCAAAACCAGGGGCTTTCACAGCTGCAATGCGCAATGTACCGCGTAGTTTGTTTACTACCAAGGTAGCCAATGCCTCTCCATCAATGTCTTCAGCAATGATTAAAAGAGGTTTGCCAGATTGTGCTACAGGCTCCAAAACAGGTAGCAAATCTTTCATTGTAGAGATTTTCTTGTCATAAAGCAAAATGTAAGGACGATCAAGCTCTGCTACCATTTTCTCAGAGTCAGTTACGAAGTAAGGAGATAGGTAACCGCGGTCAAACTGCATACCTTCTACTACATCTACGTAAGTGTCAGTACCTTTAGCTTCTTCAACAGTGATAACACCTTCTTTACCTACTTTTTCAAAGGCTTGAGCGATAAGCTCACCTATAGTTTCATCGTTGTTAGCTGAGATGGAAGCTACTTGTTTTATTTTTTCTGATGAAGAACCTACTTCTTTAGCTTGTTTAGCAAGGTGTTCTACGATTTTTACTACGGCTTTATCTATACCGCGTTTCAAGTCCATAGGGTTAGCACCAGATGCTACGTTTTTAAGACCTTCTTTTACGATAGCTTGTGCCAATACAGTAGCGGTAGTAGTACCGTCACCAGCAAGGTCGTTAGTTTTAGAAGCTACTTCTTTCACCATTTGAGCACCCATATTCTCAAGAGCGTCTTCTAGTTCTATTTCTTTAGCTACGCTCACCCCGTCTTTAGTTACTTGAGGTGAACCGAATGATTTGCTAATGATAACGTTGCGTCCTTTAGGGCCAAGTGTTACTTTCACTGCATTCGCCAAAGCATCTACACCGCGTTTAAGTCCTTCGCGTGCGTCTATGTCAAATTTAATGTCTTTTGCCATTTCTTTAGTTTTAATTTTTAGATCAAGATGGTTTTGAGGGATTCATACCTCTTCCATCACCATTTTTGTTTCTTGTACTTAAAGGTATATCCCTGCCTTTGCTCTGAAATATTGTCTTACTTAGATAACTGCTAAAACGTCGTTCTCACGCATAATAAGGTAATCTTTACCTTCCAATTTTAGCTCAGTACCTGCGTATTTGCCATAAAGCACAATGTCTCCCACTTTTAGGGTTACAGGGTTATCTTTAGTGCCTGCGCCTACAGCTACTACAGTGCCTTTTTGAGGTTTTTCTTTTGCCGTGTCAGGGATAATAATACCCGAAGCAGTTGTTGTTTCAGCTACAGCTGGTTCAATCACCACTCTATCTGCAAGTGGTTTAATATTCACATTTGCCATTATCTTGTTTAGTTTTTAGTTATTTCAAATCTTCATCGTCCTGATGTTAGAAAAACTTTGCCAAAAATCTCAGCCCAATAAGGAATTAGAATTTGGCAAAGTCTTTATAGTCTAACTTCCTTCAGTACTTTAATTCCTTTTAAAAATCGGAAAGTATATTTCAGAAATCGTGCCAAGTTGTAAAAACTGACTTTTTGTCAGTTTAGCGAGCAGTTTCTGAAGAAGTTGCAGGTGTATTATTGGTAGGTGTGGCATTTTGGTTTAGTACATTTTCCACAGGAGCTGCAGGGGAATCTCCGTTTAGCAGTTTAGAGTCGCCATTTATGCCAATACTGCCTATTAAGGTGTTAGCAATGAGGATAAGAGCCCCCAATGCACCTGCAAACGTCCAAGTACTGCGTTCCAAGAAGTCTCCTGTCTTTTTTACTCCTACTACTACTTGCGTGTTCCCACCAAAGGTAGACGATAGTCCTCCTCCTTTTGGATTCTGAACCATAATTACTAATGCGAGTAGCAAGCACACTACTACGATGAGCACTAAAAAGATGTTGAATGCTGTCATTTGTTAAATCAATTATTTTGTTGTAGTTTCTTAATTTGTTCTATTTGCGCTGCAAAGTAAGCACTTTTTTTTGGATATTTCAAAATTAATATTTCATACGCTTGGATAGCCTGTTTGTATTTACGCTGATTTACATACACTTGAGCAAGAGTTTCTGTCATTAATCGTCGCTCATCTACCTTTACCTCATCTGCCAAATTCACTTCAGAAACGTAATCTTTCGAGGCCGCAATCTTTGGATTGTTTTCTAAAAACTTATCAATCAGCTTGAATTTTTCTGCTACATTGTCATCTTTGTAAGGAACTGACGCGTCCGGCTCTACGGGAAATTGTTGCACCCATTGTGGTGTTTCCTCTACTCGGGGCACAATCGAATCTTTAGGAACAAATAGGTCTACTAGTTCTTGATGATTGATGAGCTCATCAGGGAAAATAGGGTCTGGATCTATATAGCTTACCTTAGGTGGTGTATTTTCATTGTGGTCGTGTTCGTGAGCTTTCTTAATTCGTTCAAAATCATTTCGCAAAGCCGAAAAGTTAGGAATAATAGATTTTGAATTGATAAAATCAAACAATACCGAACGGTCTGTTACGTGCACAGCAGCCAGTTTTAAGGCTTTCGTGTATCTATAGTCCCCTTGCGAATGCAAAATCTTTAGTTGTAATACTCTTGCCGCTTGAAAATAAGGAAATTCCTGCACTATTTCGTTCAGCGCATTTGCCTGCTGATTACTTATAGTGTAGGGCGTTTTCGCAATCTCTATGAATTCTTTAACAGTCAAATTACCAATTTCTCAATTTGTGAATGGCTAATTTTACCAATCTGCCAACGAAGCATTAAAAATATCTTGAGTGATGCGCTCAAAAATCTGAGTGAAAGCTTCTCCTTTTACCGAGCTCAGCTGTGCAGCTGCAGGATAGTCGTAGTAAAACGAAAAGCGTTTCTCAAAGTCTTTTTTCTCTTCTGTATGGTTGGTAAAGCGTACATTCACACCTATTGTCAGGCGGTTTTGGGCAGCAGTTTGACCAGCGGTAGCTGTCATCGGAGTGATGTTAAACTCCACAATTTCCCCCTCATAGACAAGGTCTCCATTACGGTCGGTGAGGCTTAGGTTTGTTTGGTTGTTAATCAAATCTTGCAGTGCGATGGTAAAATCGCGATCTAAGCCTGGTTCCACCAAGGGTGCATCATTTCGGAAGAAGTTCACTTGAAATGTCTTTGCATCACCAGTACTCCCTCCTGTAAAATTATAGATGCCGCAACTGCCTAACAGCAACCCTAAAAGGCTATATAAGAAAATTTTCATTTGTCTCCTACACTGTGTTAGTGTGATTAGCGTGCAAAGATACGAGTTTTTTTTCAAAAAACAAGCTTCTAAATGGAAAAAACAACTTACGCCAATTCCACACACAAAAAATATACTGTGGTAGCTCCTAAGTAGCCTCGAAGGAGTGCCGAAGACACAATAGACAAAAAAAGCTGCTCGAAAAGGTTAAAACCTTTTCGGGCAGCTTTATTACAGAGGGCGAAGCCTTGATTTTGCCTCTAATTTGTTAGAAATCTGTGCCTCAGAAGCACTTCGTCGTCTAAGTATCTTAAGGTCGAGTGTCAAAGCCTTGCTACATAGCAAATAGATTAAAACCTTTGTTAAGCTCTTTTGTTCAAAGGAACAAAACTTCTCTCTTTGGCACCTGTATAAATTTGACGAGGGCGCCCAATAGGTTCTCCGCCTTGGCGCATCTCTTTCCATTGTGCTATCCAGCCGGGTAGGCGTCCAATAGCAAAAAGTACCGTAAACATTTCCACGTGCATTCCTAAAGCACGGTAGATGATACCCGAATAGAAATCCACATTGGGGTAGAGGTTACGGCTCTTGAAGTACTCATCTTCCAAAGCTACTTTTTCCAAGTGCTTAGCAATGTCAAAAACAGGGTCATCAATGCCTAAAGCGTGTAGTACATCATCGGCAGCCTTCTTAATGATTTTTGCACGAGGGTCAAAGTTTTTGTAAACTCTGTGTCCAAAGCCCATTAGGCGGAAAGGATCATTTTTGTCTTTTGCCTTTCTAATGTACTTTTCTACATCACCCCCATCAGCATGGATGTCTTCAAGCATTTCAATCACCGCTTGGTTGGCACCGCCGTGCAGACGTCCCCATAGGGCAGATACCCCCGATGAGATACTTGCAAATAGTCCTGCTTCCGAAGAACCTACCAAGCGAACTGTAGAAGTTGAACAGTTCTGTTCGTGGTCACCGTGAAGAATGAGTAGTTTGTTTAAGGCACTCACTACAGTAGGGTTTATTTCGTATTTTTCAGTAGGAAGTGCAAAAAGCATCTGCAAAAGATTTTCAATGTATCCTAATGAATTGTCATAGTAGTTCAATGGTAGACCTTCGCGCTTACGGAATACCCACGTAGCCACAATGGTAACTTTGGCAATTACCTTGCAAACCGCCTGATACACATCTTTAGAGCAGTTTACATTTACAGGGGTAGGGTTGAAAGCAGTGAGGGCACTCGTAATGGAGGCCAATACCCCCATAGGGTGTGCCGATTTTGGGAAACCGTCCAAAATTCTCCGCGTTTCCTCGTGCACAAGGGTGTACTTGTGAATAGTTTTCTTAAAATCTGCGTACTCCTCGGCCGTAGGTAGCTCTCCGAAGACAAGCAAGTAGGCAACTTCCAGAAATTCAGCATGAGCTGCCAAATCTTCAATATTGTAGCCGCGGTAGCGTAAGATGCCGCGTTCGCCATCTAAGAAAGTAATGGCACTCTTACAAGCTCCTGTATTTTTGTATCCCGAATCAAGGGTTACCAAGCCTGTGAGAGCGCGTAGCTTCTCTATGTTAATGGCTTTTTCATTCTCAGAGCCCACTTCTATAGGGAAGAGGTACTCTTTTCCTTCAAAAATTAGTTTTGCTTGTTCCATAGTCGTTATTTTAATAGCAATTAGGTTACTTAGTGATGTGTTTTTTATAGAGTAGAGAAACTGTTTGTAAGCTTCTTGGAACTTGCTTTTGGTAGGCAAATGCTTCTTAAGTCATAGATTTCAATGCTTGTTTGATGAGTTCCTCTACCGATAAGTCGTTCTCAGCTGTTTTGAGTATCTTATCAATAGTTTTTTCAGCCTGCTTGCGTACGAAGCCCAAGACTTCCAAGGCTGCAAGAGCTTCTTCTTTGTAGGTGTTAGTAGGGCTGATAGCTTCATCTTGAAAGTCTTGTAGTTTAAGTATCTTGTCTTTCAAATCTAAAACGATACGCTGAGCTGTTTTGGCACCAATGCCTTTTACAGCTTGAATAGTAGCTACCTCACCTGCTACTATGGCATTGCGCACTTGTGCAACCGTAAGGGAGGAAAGCATTGTGCGGGCAGTTCCCGCACCCACGCCCGAGACTGAGAGTAGCAATACAAATACTTCGCGTTCAGCTTTGCTGAAAAAGCCGTATAGGGTATGGGCGTCTTCCCTTACTTGCAAATAGGTGTATAGTTTGATGGCCTCCCCTTCTGAAAGTGCCGAATAGGTGTTCAGACTGATATTTACAAAATATCCCACCCCTTGGCAGTCTATCACTACATAAGTTGGGTTCTTTTCTACTAATTTTCCTTGTAGTTGAGTAATCATAAAAGTGTGTGATTAACAAAATCACATTGTGAAACCGATATTTGATGCGCCAAAGTTAGATATAAAATGGATAATATCCAAATTATTTATGTTAAAGTTTATTAATGTGATTGATGTTTTTTGATTTAAAAAAGAGAGAAGGCTGTTTAAAAGTGCTAAACTCAGTATTTCCAGATGTCAAAAAAGGACAACAATCCTCAAAATACTGACTTTTCAACTTGTCAAACAGCCTTCTTCTAATGAAAAGATGAATATCAGTTCAATGTGTATGAGTTTGATAATCAATTAATTTTTAAGATAATCTTCTTGCTATTTGCCAAAATCCATTAGGAGATATCAAGAATTTCCCTAATTATCTAAAAAAGGTGAGTGTGCCATTTTCTCTGAACACGTCAAAAGGAAGTTCAAAACCTTCTAAACGTTTGCCGTTCAGTTGTACTGTAGTAACTAAACTAGAATTGCTATTTCTATCTACACTCTTGATGAGGAACTTATTGCCCTCGGGGAGTTGCAAACTTACTGTCTTAAATAGTGGGTTGCCAAGAATGTACACATCGCTGGCAGGGGTAACTGGATAGAATCCTAAAGCTGAGAATACATACCAAGCCGATGTTTGTCCGTTGTCCTCATCGCCACAATAGCCGTCGGGAGTGGCAGTATACAGTTTGTCCATAACCTCGCGCAATTTAGCTTGTGCTTTTTTAGGTTTACCTGCATAGTTGTATAGGTAGATCAGGTGTTGTATAGGCTGATTGCCGTGTGCGTAGTTGCCCATATCCATAAGCTGCATTTCGCGAATTTCGTGTATTGTAAAACCATAGTACGAGTCATCGAAGAGTGGGGGCATCTCAAACACTTCATCTATCTTCTTTTCAAAAGCTTCTTTGCCTCCCATTAGTTGGATGAGTCCTTCAAAATCCTGAAATACCGACCATGTGTAATGCAAACTGTTGCCCTCAGTAAAAGCATCGCCCCACTTCAGCGGATTGAAAGGCGATTGAAATTTGCCGTCTTTGTTCTTACCACGCATCCATCGGGTGTCTGGGTCAAAAACATTTTTGTAGCGTTTAGATTGTTCGTAATACTGTTTTGCAATAGCTGTTTTACCCATCTTTTCAGCCATTCGTCCAATACAGTAGTCAGCATAAGCATATTCTAGCGTGCGGGCTACGTTTTCGTTAATCTTTACATCATAAGGTACATAACCTAAGCTGTTGTAGTACGATACCCCTTCTCTTCCCACCGATTTTACCGGTCTACCTGTTTCTTGGGTAGCATTCTTTAACATTGCCTCCAATAGGATTTCTGCATCCTCTTGACCAATATTCCCTTTCAGATACGAATCCGCAATGATGGAAGCCGAATTGGAACCTATCATACAGTCGCGATGTCCTGGGCTTGCCCATTCAGGCAACCAACCTGACTCTTTATAGGCATTTACGAGTCCTTTCATCATTTGTTGGTTCATTTCAGGATAGAGCAGATTGAAGAGGGGAAATACTGCGCGGAAAGTATCCCAAAAGCCGTTATCGGTATACATATAGCCATTCTCTATCTTCCCGTTGTATGGACTGTAATGCACCATTTCTCCCTTGTCGTTGTACTCGTAGAAACTACGCGGGAAGAGCAATGTTCGGTATAGGCAAGAGTAGAAAGTGCGTAGGCGGTCAGTGTTTTCGTCTTCTACTTGTATTCTGCCTAATTGACTCTCCCAGAGAGCAAGTGCTTTTTGTTGTGTTTGTTCAAAGGTGTCATTGCCTAATTCAGTTTGTAAGTTTAGCAAGGCTTGTTCTGGAGAAATGAAAGAAGAAGCAACTTTTACGGTTACTTGTTCGCCGCGTTTGGTGTGGAACCCTACTACAGCTCCTGTGTGTTCACCTTGGTTGTCAGGAGTGTTTTTTAGTTTAAAACCATCGCCCCAAGTCTGTACGCTTTCAAAGTCTTTGTCAAAGGTTAGAACAAAATAATTGTGAAAATTGTCAGGTACGCCTCCGCTATTGTTGCGGGCATACCCTATAATTTTACGTTCTTTGGGCAATATCTGTACCATTGAGCCTTTGAAGTAAGCATCTAACAATAGGTAAGCTTTGTCAGTTTCAGGAAAAGTAAAGCGGAATTGTGCAGCACGACTAGTAGGGGTAATCTCTACTGAAGTGTCATAATCGGCCAAATACACTTTGTAGTAATGAGGAGCTGCTGTTTCTGCCTTGTGCGAAAACCACGAGGCGCGTTCTTCCTCTTTGATTTTAAGGTCGCCTACTATAGGCATTAAAGCAAAAGCTCCATAGTCGTTTATCCACGGACTCGGTTGGTGGGTTTGTTTGAAGCCTACCAGCTTTTCAGCGTGATATTGGTATGTCCAGCCATCTCCCATCTTGTTAGTTTGGGGTGTCCAGAAGTGCATCCCCCAAGGAACAGCTATAGCAGGGTAGGTGTTGCCGTTCGATAGGCTAAACTTAGAGTCGGTACCCATCAGAGGGTTTACGTATTGGGTATACGAGGTTTGCACTGTTAGAGGGGGATTCTCTTGTGCAAGTTGTTTTTCTTGTGGAGCAGGGTTGCTACAAGAAAAAAGGCTACACAAAGTAGCGATTGATAATAGCTGTTTCATAACAGTGAAGAATTTAAAAAGTGGCGGTTCCTTAATGCATCCTCTTGAATCTATTATGTGTCCACAAGTAGTATTCAGGGCGGTCATAAATTTGTCGGTTGATGCGCTCAAAGAAACTGTCAGTGATTTGGAAATCTACAAATTCGGTAGGATTTTCTGCCAATACCTCAAAAGTTGTCTCGTAGTAGCCGCGTTTTAGTTTTTCAATCTTAGCAAAAACAATCACAGTATTGAGAGCTTTACCCAAACGCTCAGCACCAGTGAATACTGGCACATTTAGTCCTAAGAACGGCCTGCGATAATTCTTGTCGTTGTTAGGAATTTGGTCAGAGGCAAAACCATAGCAGTATACCTCTTGCCCGTCCTTGTGCTTTTTCATTTCTCTATGTGCCGTATAGCGAGGCAGAAGATAGCTGTGGTGTTTCATTCGTATTTTTTGCAACAATTTGTCAAAATAAGGGTTGCTCAATGGGGTGTAAAGAGCATACGACTTGTGCTTCAGAAAATAAGCTAATGAGAGCAGCCACTCGTAACTTGCGTAGTGGCTGCACATTATTAGTATATTGCGCTCTTGTGTCTCATACCTTTTTAGCACCTCCAAGTTAGGAAATGTCATACGTTTTTTCATTTCAGCATCGCTCATCCCATACGATTTGATCATCTCAAGCATTGTGTCGCAAAAGTGATGATAGAACTTGCGTTCAATAGATAGCAACTCGTTTTCTGTCTTAAAAGGAAAAGCAATATGCAGATTTTTGCGCACTACTTTTGTTCTGAACTTTAGCAGTTTATAGAGTATGGCGTACAAAAAGTCTGAAAAGGCATACAGCATCCAAAAAGGCATACGAGAGATGCTCCAAATCAGAGGAAAGATAATCAAATAGATGAGTAGATTCATTCCGTAGGTGTTTCAGGTAGATGACAAAAAGAGAACTATCTGTTAGCAAGGTACCAAGCTACTGTCTTTTGGATACCTTCTTCAAATTGCAAAGAAGGTTCCCATCCTAGCTCATTCTTTAATTTGGTAGCATCAATAGCGTAACGCAGGTCGTGACCTGCACGGTCAGTAACAAAGGTGATGAGCTTCTCAGAAGTACCCTCAGGTCTGGCTAATTGTTTGTCTACTTCTTTGATGATAACTTTTACTAAGTCGATATTACGCCATTCATTAAAGCCTCCTATGTTGTAGGTATCACCGTCTTTTCCTTGGTGGAAAATAGTGTCAATAGCGCGTGCATGGTCTTCTACAAATAGCCAGTCGCGAATATTTTCGCCTTTGCCATAGATAGGTAGTGGTTTGTTGTCTACAATGTTGTAGATACACATAGGAATTAGCTTTTCAGGATATTGGTGAGAACCGTAGTTGTTAGAGCAGTTGGAGATTACCACAGGCAGTTTGTAGGTATTGTGGTAAGCTCGCACAAAGTGGTCGGACGAAGCCTTAGAAGCCGAATACGGCGATTGAGGGTCGTAAGGTGTTTGTTCCGTGAAAAGGGTATTATCCATTTCCAAGGCACCATACACTTCATCAGTAGAAACGTGGTAAAAGCGTTTGCCTTCCATTTGGTCTTTCCAAACCTCGCGAGTAGCTTGTAGCAAACTTAAGGTTCCCATCACATTAGTTTTAGCAAAGATAAAAGGGTCTTCTATGCTTCTGTCTACGTGGCTTTCGGCAGCAAGGTGAATTACCCCATCGATGTGATGTTCAGCCACAAGAGCCTTCATACGCTCATAGTCGCAAATATCTGCTTGAATAAAACTGTAATTAGGAGCATTGGCTACATCGGCAACATTGTCTAAATTGCCTGCGTAGGTAAGTTTGTCTAAGTTGAAAATGTGATAGTTGGAGTATTTGTTTACAAATAGCCTCACCACGTGAGAGCCTATAAAACCAGCTCCTCCTGTGATTAAGATGTTTCTTTTCATTTACTAAGTTTATTTATTTGTCATTTCAAAAACCAATTCACCGCCACTCAAAAGCTCTTGGTGAGAGAGAGACCATTTCGTGTACTCTTTGCCATTGAGTTTTACTGATTGGATATACTTATTGTCTTTAGAGACATTTTTAGCAATAATTGTAAAAGTCTTTCCGTTAGGCAAGTGCATTGTTACTTTTTCGAAGAGCGGACGACCAAATTGATATTCGGTAGAAGCTGGATTCATTGGGTACAAGCCCATTGCGCTCCAGATGTACCAAGCCGACATCTGTCCGCAGTCTTCGTTACCGCTCAGTCCGTTAGGAGTAGTGTTGTATTGGGTTTGCAAAATGCGGTCTACCCAATACTGTGTTTTCTTAGGTTGGCCTGCTACATTGAACATATAAGCAATGTGGTGACTTGGTTCATTGCCATGAGCGTATTGCCCTATGAGTCCTGAAATGTCAGGAGAGGTGTTGTCTCCTGTAATTTCTGAACTTTCAGTAAAGAGCTTTTCTAAGTGTGCTACAAAAGGCTCATTACCACCAAATAAGTCAATAAGTCCTTGTACATTATGAGGTACAAACCAACTGTGCTGCCAAGCATTGCCTTCAGTATAGTCAGTGTTTTCGCGGTGGTCAGAGCGTTTGGGGTCAAAAGGAGTGCGCCATTTGCCATCAGTACTTTTGCCACGCATAAAACCTGTTTCTTTGTCGAATAGATGTGCGTAGGCTTCAGAGCGTTTCAAGAAGAAGTCAGCGTCTTCTGTCTTGCCTAGAGCTTTTGCCATTTGAGCCACACACCAATCGTCGTAAGCATATTCGAGAGTTATCGTAACCGATTCGTCTACCCCTGCATTAAAGGGGATGTAGCCATACTTCTTGTAGGCTTTGAGTCCGCGGTCATCTTGCATCATAGTGGTCTTCATCGCCTCGTAAGCCTTTTCAGCATCAAAGCCGCGTACCCCTTTTAGGTAAGCCTCAGCAATCACCGCTACAGAATGATAACCCGTCATTGTGTTGG
>ERZ772971.509-NODE-509-length-24120-cov-4.284646_pt1 | contig 24120 bp, 17 predicted proteins | sample MGYA00511943_ERZ772971 | MGnify/ENA primary metagenome ERZ772971 (study PRJEB29015, sample SAMEA2737929) | human oral metagenome | biome: human oral; feature: human-associated habitat; material: dental | place: China | collected 2144 ... | reverse complement strand
TCGTCGACCTTGGGGTTGGAGTACTTGCCGTAGTTCTGGGGCCTGCCGGTCGCCTTCGCTGTAGAGGTCGAGGTCGAGCCAGTAGAGGTGTGCGCCGTCCACGAGGTTTTGGTCAGGGTAGCAGTCGCGGTGGATGCCGCAAACCGGGCGCTGGTGCAGGGTTTCGGCCAGGGCAGTGGTCGGGGCGATGAGGGCATGGATGCGCGTGGCAAGTTCAGGGTGGATGGCGGCGGCTTTGTGCAGGCGGTCGTGCAGCAGGGTGAGTTCGTCTTCGATGTTCCAGCGGCGTGTGGTCGGGATGTGGCTATGGTGCAGGGCGGCGATGGCGCGACCGATGTCCGCCCACAGGGCGGGCGGACTGTGCGGGTTGAGCAGTTCGGTGGCAGGGCGGCCTGGTACTTGGCGTTGTAGCCACAGGCGTTCGGCGGGCAGGATGGCCAGCGGTTCGGGGACGCTGAGGTTGGGCAGGGTGAAGCCTTGTTGCCACAGGGCGCGCTGGATGGTGTAGCCGTGTTTGTCCACGCTTTTGACGCGCAGTTTGCCGAGGATGGTTTGTGGCGGTGCTTGCGGGGTTTCCAGGGTGTAGGCGATGAGGGCGCGGCGGCCGGGTTTGTGGCGCAGGGTGCGCAGGGCGCTGATGTGGCCTGCGGGGGTGTTGAGGGCGGCGAGGATGCGGGGCGCGATGGTCGCGAGGTGGTTGGCGGGGTGGAGTTCGTCGTGGGTCATGGTTGTGCGGCGATTTGGGCGGTTTGTTCGAGGCGCGCGCGCATGGTGTCCGGCCAGGCGGGGTCGCGGCGGCGGTAGGGTTCGGGGATGAGGCGGATGAGGGCGGCGATGGTGCGCCAGTGCAGGCTGTGGCGGTTGACGGGGCGGGCGTAGCCGTCGAGGAGGGCGTCGCGCAGGGTGTGGGCGTCGGTCGCCGGGGTGTGGGCGAGGGTTTTGCCGATGAGGGTGGCGAGGTCGGCGTCCGGCGTGGCGCGGCAGGCGTTGTCCCAGTCGATGAGGTGGTAGGTGCCGTCCGGGCTGTGGATGATTTGGTCCAGCGATAGGTCGCCGTGGCTGAGGCAGGGCTCGGGGTTGTCGTGGGCAAGGGCACGTCCGGTTTGCTGGATGAGTGCGGCCACCGCCGGGGTCAGCTCGGGGTAGATATAGTCGATGGTGGCGAGGGTTTGCGCGAGGCTGTGCTGTTCGTCGGCGGGGGTGGTGTGCGGCAGGTGGTCGGCCGGGCTTTGCTGGATACGGGCGATGCAGGCGCCGATGTGGGCGGCAGTCGCGGCATCGGCATGGTGCAGGGTCTCGCCTTCCAGCCAGGCGGTGGTGATGCTGGCGTGGCTGGCGTCGGTGCTGTGGATAGGCGCGCCGCCGAGGGCGGCACCGGTGGTGGCGGCGCGCAGGATGGCGGGGTAGTCGGCGGCGGTGTGGTAGCGCAGGAGGTGCGTGCCCAGGCGGGCAACGAGGCGGCGTTCGGGTTTGTAGCGCAGGATGGTGGCTTCCGGCGGCAGGTCGGGGGTGAGGCGGCGGTCGTGTTCGGGGCTGGCGATGAGGAGGTGGTGCGCGGCAAGGGCGAGGCGGATGCCGCCGTGGCGTTTGTGCAGGCGGCGCTGCTGCCAGTCCCAGTCGTGGCTGGCGCGCGGCAGGGCTTTGGCGTAGGCGTGGCTTTGTTTGCCGTCGTGGTGTTCGAGGTGCAGGGCGGCTAGGCAGTGGGTATGCGGTTTGTAGCGCAGGTAGTGGACGCGGGCGCGGTGTATGGTGGGGTCGTGGGCGCGCAGTGCGGCGCTCAGGGCGTCGTCGTCATGCAGGAGGGCCAGGCCGGGCAGCTCGGGGTCTTGGGCGATGAGGCGGTGTTCGAGGGGGTGCATGGTGTGTCCGGTCGCTGCAACGGGGGCTGCTTTATGGTTCTTCGTCCGCCGGCGGGGTGTCGTCGCCGGTGCGTTCGACGGCGGCACGGTGCATCCGCCACAGGGAGGCGTAGAGGCCGTTTTTGGCAAGGAGTTCTGCGTGGCTGCCGCTTTCGCCGATTTTGCCTTGTTCGATATAGATGATGCGGTCGGCGCTGGCGGCGAGGTCGAGGTCGTGGGTAATCATCAGCGCGGTGCGGCCTTTGATGAGGCGCTCGATGGCGTGGCGGACGATGGTTTCGCTGTGGCGGTCGAGGCCGGTGGTGGGTTCGTCCAGGACGATGATGGGGCTTTGCCGCAGTGCGGCGCGGGCGACGGCGATGCGTTGTCGCTGGCCGCCGGAGAGGGTTGAGCCGCGTTCGCCGATTTGGGTGTCGTAGCCTTCCGGCTGTTTTTGGATGAAGTCGTGCGCGTTCGCGAGTTTGGCGGCAGCGGTGATTTCGGCGTCCGTCACGTCGCGTCCTGCCGCGCAGGCGATGTTGTCGCGGATGCTGGTGGCGAAGAGCAGGGCGTCTTGCGGTAGCAGGGCGATGTGGCTGCGCAGGTCGGCAAGGCGGTAGTTGCGGATGTCGCGGCCGTCGATTTCGATGCGGCCAAGATGGGGGTCGTAGAGGCGCAGGAGTAGTGCGGCGAGGGTGCTTTTGCCGATGCCGGAGGGGCCGACGATGGCGGTGTGTTCGCCGGGGGCGAGTTCGAGGTCGAGGCCGTCGAGGATTTTCGGGCCGTCCAGGGTGTAGGCGAAGTGGATGTTGCGGTAGTGGATGCGGCCCTGGGGTTTGGGCAGGGGTTCGCTGTAGGGGGTGTCGGCGATGGCGGGGGTTTCGTCGAGGATGTCGGCGATGCGTTCGGCCGAGGCGAGGGCTTTGGAGAGGCGGCCCGCGTATTTGGCGTATTCGCGCACGGGGCGCATGCTGTTTTTGAGGTAGCTGATGAAGACGAGGAGGTCGCCGGTGCTGATGGCGCCAGCGATGACTTGGCGCGCACCTTGCCAGAGGACGAGGGCGGTGGCGCAGGCGACGAGGAGGTCGGTGGTGCGTTCGAGGCCGGCGGAGAGGCGTTTGGTGCTGAGGTCGGCGTGCATGGCGCTGCCGTCGCTGCCGCTGAATTGGCGGCGGAAGTTCTCTTCGAGGGTGAGGGACTGGACGGTGCGGATGGCGTTCATGCTTTCGGCGGCGGTCGCGGCCAGGCTGCCTTCGCGTTTGCGGGTGCGGCGGCTGGCTTCATGGATGAGGCGGCTGCTGCGCCGTGCGCTGTACCACATGACGGGCAGCGGCAGGAGGGCGATGAGGGCGAGTTGCCAGTTGATGACGATCATGACGCCGAGCATGCCCAGCAGGATGAAGATGTTGGCCAGCATGGGCAGGAGGGCGCTGACGGTGATTTCTTTGAGTTGGTTGATGTCGTTGACGAGGCGCAGGGTGAGGTCGCCGGGGCGCATTTTTTGGTGGTAGGCGAGCGGGAGTTGCAGGAGTTGGTCGTAGAGGTCGCGGCGGACGCGGCTGAGGACTTGGGTGCCGATGCGGGCGAAGCCGATGGTGGAGAGGTAGCCCGCCAGTGCGCGCAGGGCGGCGATGAGGATGACGGCTGCGGCGGCGAGGAGGATGGCGGTGTGCGGGGTGAGGCTGCCGTGCTGGTGTTGTTTGAGGATGTGGTCAACGAGGTAGGCGAGCGGCCAGGGTTCGAGCAGGCGCATCAGGGTGGTGATGAGCAGGGCGGCGAGGGCGCCGATGAGGAGCGGGGCCTGGCCGTGCAGGTAGGGGGCAAAGCGGTGGGTGATACGGGTGATGGGGCGGTCTTCTTCGGTCATGGTGTGGGTTCGGGTTTTGTTTTGGTTTGTAGGGTGGCGGTTTTTTGTGCTGCAAGCGGGAGGGGCCGTGGTTGTCCCGCTTGGCGTTTGTTTTTCTCTCCTTCCGCCGCTTTGCGAGCGCTTGCGGGAAAGGGGGTTCCGCTCAGGCGTCGGCGAGGGCGAGGATTTGTTGGGCGACGGCGTCCCAGCTGTGTTCGCGGGCGACGCGTGCCTGGCCGTTTTGTCCCATGCGGCTGCGGCGGGCGGGGTCGCGGGCGAGTTCGAGGAGGGCTTGCGCGAAGGCGGCGGGGTCGTCCGGCGGTACGAGCAGGCCGTCTTCGCCGTGGTGGACGACTTCGTGCAGGTGGCCGACGCGGGTGGTGACCACGGGCAGGCCGGCGGCGAGGTATTCGTAGATTTTCAGCGGCGAGAAGTAGAAGTTTTCTTGTTGGGGGTAGGGGGCGGTCGCGATGTCGAGCGCGGCGAGGTGTGCCGGGACGTCGCTGGCGGCGATCGCGCCGTGCAGGGTGGCGCAGGCGCTGAGGCCGCGCGCGGCGAGGTCTTGTTCGAGGTCGGCCCGGCCTGGTCCGTCGCCGATGATGTGCAGGCGGGCGCGCGGTTCTGCCGCGTGGACGCGGGCGAAGCTGTCCACGAGCAGCGGCAGGCCGTGCCAGGGTTTGAGGGTGCCGAGGAAGCCGATGTGGATGTGGTCGTCGTGGCGCGTGGCGTTTTCACGCGCGGCAGCGAAGGGGGCGGGGTCCACGCCGTTGGCAATGGTGGCGATGTGTTGGTGCGGCCACTGCGCGAGGTAGGCGGCGACGCCCGGCGAGACGGCGATGATGCTTTTGGCGAGGGCAAAGTTGTTGGCGGCGATGGCGGCGGCTTGTTCGGGCAGGACGAGTTCGCGGTGGGTGCGTTGTTCTTCGATGAGCGGGGCGTTGGCTTCGAGGATGCCGGGGGTGTGGGTGGCGGCGGCGTAGGTCATGCCCGCGTCGCTCCACAGGGAGTAGCGTTCGTAGATGAGGTCGTAGGGGCCGTGGGCGGCGAGCAGGCGCTGTGTTTCGGCACGGGTGGCAAGGGCGGCTTCGGCGCGTTCGAGGGTGCTGCCTTTGGGCGGGGCGGGCAGGGGGACGGTGCGGATGTGTTCGAGGCCGGGCGGGGTCGGGCCGTCGTAGCGGCTGGCAAAGAGGGTGACGCGGTGCCCGGCGCGCAGGTAGGCGCGGGTGATGGCCTGAACGTGGATGGAGGCGCCTTTGTTGCCATAGACGGGGATGCCGCTGTCGGCGCAGATGTAGGCGATGTGTTTGTTTGTCATGGTTTGTTATGGGTTCGGGTTTGTCGGGTTTGTTTGGTGTGAGCCCAGTGTTTGCCCCGCCTGGCGGGTTTTGTCAGCCGCCGCGCGTGATGTGTTCGCGCAGTTCGGCGGTGTTTTGGTGGATGTCGTAGTGTTGTTCGATGTGGGCGCGCGCGTTGGCGGCAAGGTGTTCGCCGTAAGCGGGTTTTTCGAGCAGGCGGGTGATGGCGGTGGCGAGGGCGTCCGGGTCGTGCGGCGGCACGAGCAGGCCGGTTTCGCCGTCGTGGATGAGTTCGGGGATGCCGACGATGTCGGTCGAGATGCACGGGGTGCCAAGCGCCATGGCTTCGACGAGGATGGTCGGCAGGCCGTCGCGGTCGCCGTCGGCGCTGATGATGCAGGGGGCGACGAGCATGGCGGCGTGGTACAGGTAGGCTTTGACTTCAGCTTGGGTGCGGTTGCCGATGAGGTGGACTTGGTCGTCAAGGCCGAGGGCGGTGATTTGGGCGGCGAGTTCGCTGCGTTTGCCGCCCTCGCCGATGATGGTGCATTCGCAGGCGATGCCGTCACGGCGCAGGCGGGCGATGGCGTCGATGAGGTGGTTGAAGCCTTTTTTTTCGACGAGGCGGCCAACGGCGAGGATGTGCGGCGGGCGGTCGCGCGGGATCTGGTAGGGGAATTGGTCGAGGTCGAGGCCGTTGTAGATGCGGTAGATGGGGGCGCTGCTGTGGTATTCGGCGCGCAGGTGGGCGAGGTTGTAGTCGCTCACGGTGATGGTGAAGGCGGCATCCTGGATTTTGGTGGCGAGGTTTACGGGTTCGGCGTAGTGGTGGTAGATGTCTTTGGCGTGAGCGGTGAAGCTGTACGGGATGGCGGCGAAGTGGCCGGCAAGGCGGGCGATGGTCGCCGCTTGGGTGCCGAAGTGGGCGTGCAGGTGGGTGATGCCGTGTTCGCGCGCGGTGAGGGCGAGGGTGATGGCCTGGCCGATGGTGGCGGCGTCGTGTTCTTCGCTGAGGGCGAGTTCGGTGTCGAAGTTGGGCAGTTGGGCGTGGGCCTTGCGCAGGTGTTGCCAGTAGAGCAGGGTGTCGTGGTATTGGTGGCGGATGCGGTGCACGGGCGCACGCACGCGGGCGATGGCTTCCTGGAAGTGGGTTTCCTGGACGGGGCCCAAGGCGTAGATGCGGATTTTCGCGCCGGCTTTTTCGTGGGCGAGGATTTCGTTAACGATAAAGGTTTCGGAGAAGCGCGGGTAGCGTTTGAGGACGTAGCCGATGGTCATGGGGTTTCCTTATGGATGAGGGTGATGGCGGCTTGCACGAGGTTGGCGAGGCCGTGGTAGTCGAGGTGGTCGCGCGCGTCGGGTAGCGGCGGATGGTCGGCGGCAAGCCAGGCGGCAAGGGTGTCGGGGTTGAGTTCGTCCGGATGCAGGCAGGCGGCGAGTCCCATCTCGGCGAGGCGGCTGGCGCGCAGCCATTGTTCCTGGCGCGGGCGGATGCGCGGCACGAGCAGGGTGCGTTTGTGCAGGGCGAGGGTTTCAAGGGTGGTGTTGTAGCCTGCCATGCTGATGATGGCGGCCGCCCCCTGCATAAGTGCCAGGGGTTCGGGGGTGAAGTCGCGGGTTTCGCAGGCAGGGTTTTGTGCAAGCAGTTCGGCGAGGTGGGCGCGTTCTGCCGCCGGCATCATGGCGCCGGTAAGGATGATGCCGCGCCAACCGTCCGGCAGGCGGGTACGGGCGAAGGTTTCGGCGAGGGTGTAGCCGTCCTGACCGCCGCCGAGCAGGCAGAGGGCGTAGGGGGCCTGGTTTTGTTCGCCGGATGGGCTGGTTTCCTGGCGCGTGAGCGGGTCGGGGTAGCCGAGGTAGGTGATGGTGGTGTTATCGAGGGTGTCGAGGTGGTAGGCGGCAGCGGTGTTGTAGTAGCGCGGGTCGCCGTAGATCCAGACGGCGTCGTAGTAGCGGCGGATGGTGTCGAGGGTCGCGAGTTTGTCCCACTGGCGGGCGACGGTTGCGGGCTCGTCAATGATGTCGCGCAGGCCGAGGGCGATGCGGCAGCCGCGCGCGCGTTGGGCGGCAAGCGCCGCATCGAGTTCGTTCTGCGCGCCGCGTGCGACGTTATCGACGATCAGCAGGTCGGGCGCGAAGGCGTCCAGCGCGGCGGCAATGGTGTGGCTGCGCAGGGCGGTAAGGTCGGCGATGGGGATGTTGAGGTGGCGGGCGCGGTAGTGGCCGTCTGTCTGTTTGTGGTAGGCGGGCAGGGTCAGGCTGTCGATGCCGGGCGGCAGCGGGTAGGCACCGCTTTCGCGGATGCCGGAGATAAGCAGGACGGTCGCCGCAAGCGGCGGCTGGCTGAGGGCGCGGGCAAGCAGGCTGGTGCGGCGGATGTGGCCGAGGCCCATGGTGTCGTGTGAGTAGAGGGCGATGCGGGGGGCTTGGTTCATTGTGTTTTGGCAGGCGTGTTTTTTCGCAGCGCGGATTATGGCAGATGTTCGGTGAATGGTTTTTGACGGTGCGGTTCATCTTCGGTTTAATCGGGCTTCGCTACGATTAGGAGGTATGAATATGAAGTTTTTGTTGTTTCCCGCCGCCGGTTTCGGCCTCGCCATTTGCGCTGCTTTTGCCGCCGATCATGATACGGCGCGCCAGGCGGTGATGGCAGGGCGTTTCAAGCCGCTGGCCGAGATTCTTGCCGCCGTGCAAACGCGTTATGCCGGGCGGGTGCTCGATGTTGAGCTCGACCGCGATCAGGCCGGGCGCAATGTGTATGAGGTGAAGCTACTCGCCGCCGACGGTTCGCGTCGCGAGATTCATATTGACGCGGTCACGGGCAAGGAAGTCTCGCTCACGGCGCCGCCGCAGTTTTTGTCGATGCCGGTACTGCTGCGCCAGGTGTTGCTTGACCATCCGGGGCGGATAATCGACGTGGATTTGCGCCATCATCAGAACCGCTTTTTTTATCAGGTGCGGGTGATGGACAAGGACGGCCAGAGCGGCGATGTCTTCGTCGATGCGGTAACGGGGGCGCCTGTCGCCGACACCGGTTTCCTGCGCGACGACATGATACCGCTGGCCGATTTGCTGGAAACGCTGCTCAAGCGTTATCACGGCAACGTGCAGGAAGTGGAATTGAAGTACGACCGTGACGCCCGCCCGTTCTACGAAGTGGATTTGCAACTCGACAGCGGTATGCTGGTCGAAGTGTCGCTTGACCCGTTCAACGGCCACATCCTCAGCGAAGACGAAATCGAGGTGCGCTGATGCGGGTGCTGATAGTCGAAGACGATCGCGAACTGGCGCAGAGCCTTGCTTCGCACCTGCGCGAGTCCGGCATGATTGTCGAACTCGCCCACGAGGGCAACGATGCCGCCTTCCTCGGCTGCACCGAAGACTACGATGCCGCCGTGCTTGACCTCGGCCTGCCCGGCATGGACGGCATCAGCCTGCTCACCCACTGGCGCGAAGAAGGGCGCCGCTTCCCCGTGCTTATCCTCACCGGACGCAGCCGCTGGAGCGACAAACTCGCCGGATTCAGCGCCGGCGCAGACGACTTCCTTACCAAACCCTTCCTCTTTGAAGAAGTCGTACTGCGCCTGCGCGCCCTGCTGCGCCGCGCCCACGGCCACGCCGACCCCGTGCTGCAAGTCGGTGCGCTGGCCTACGACACCTTGCAGGGGCGCTTCCTCTACGAAGGCCGCCGTCTCGCGCTCACCGCCCAGGAAGAACGCATCCTCGCCTACCTCATGCACCGGCCCGGCGTCGTCATCAGCCGCAGCGAAATCCTCGAACACGTCTATGCCCGCGACAGCGACCCCGATTCCAACGCGCTGGACGTCCTCATTGGCCGCATCCGCCGCAAACTGGGCGCGCCGCTCCTGCAAACCGTGCGCGGGCGCGGCTTCCTGCTTGCCGATCCGGCCGATAACCCCGGCGAAGGCGAAGAACCATGAACCCCCGCTTCGGCCTCGCCCAGCGCCTGCTCTGGCTGGGCGTTATCACCACCGTGCTTGTCCTTGGCGTGAGCGGCTGCGTCCTGCGCGACCGCCTGCATGACACCATCCTGCGCAGCCTCGCCGCCTCGCTCAACGAACGTGCCGACCGCATCAGCGCCAGCATGCGCCTCGGCGACAGCGGCCACATCTTCCAGGACGCTGGCCTCGTGCCGGACGAATTCCGCACCATCTTCTCCGGCTGGTACTGGCAACTCGAAGCCGGCAACAACAACAAACACTCGCGCTCCCTGTGGGACAGCAGCCTGCCGCTTGCCCAGGCGGAGACTTACAGTGACGACCCCGAACTCTACCGCCTCACCGGCCCCACCGGCGAAGCCCTGCTCGGCATCCGCCGCACCCTGGACATAGGCGGACAAACCCCAACGCTCTACCTCTTCGGCCCGGCAGACGCCACCCTGGACGAACTCAAGCGCATCGACCGCGTCCTCCTCATCAGCCTCGGCATCCTCGCGCTGACCCTGCTCGTCTCCCTGTGGCTGCAAGTGCGCCTCGGCCTGAGCCCGCTGCGCCGCTTGTATCGCGCCCTGCGCGACGTCCAAAACGGCGACGCCAGCCGCGTCGGCAGCGGCTACAGCCCCGACCTTGACCCGCTTGCCGCCGAAATGGACGAAGTATTAGAACGCAATGCCCGCATCGTCGAACGCGCGCGCGGACACGCCGCCGACCTCAGCCACGCCCTGAAAAAGCCCCTGGCGCTGCTCACCGCCGAAAGCGGCAGCGGCCAAGCTGATAGCGAGAAAATCCGCAACCAGACCGACACCATGCTGCGCCTTATCGAACGCCACCTGGCGCGCGCAGGCAGCGGGGCGGGCGACGTGCGCCGCATCGACACCGCCGCCTGCGTCAAAAACCTCCTCACCCTCATGCGCCAACTGCACGGCGCGCGCAACCTCACCTGGCACATGGACGTGCGCGGCGACACCCACATTCGCGCCGAACAAACCGACATCGAAGAAGTCCTCGGCAACATCCTCGACAACGCCGGCAAATGGGCAAAAAACCGCATCAACATCCACATCCAACACCACGGCGCAGAAAAAGGACGCGGCAGCGTCGAAATCCGCGTCGAAGACGACGGCTGCGGCCTCAGTGACGAAGACATGGCCCGCGCCACACGGCGTGGCTCCCGCTTCGACGAAGGCACGGCAGGCAGCGGCCTCGGCCTTGCCATCGCCGCTGACATCACCGACACCTACGGCGGCAGCCTGGAACTCGCGCGCAGCCCGCTTGGCGGCCTGCAAATCACCCTGCACCTGCCCTGCTGACGGACGCGCGCCCCACCAGAATCCCTCACACAACAAAGGAACCCACAATGAACATAGTCATCATCGGAACCGGATACGTTGGCCTCGTCGCTGGCGGCTGCTTCGCCGAAATCGGCCACCACGTCACCTGCGTGGACATCTGCCCGAAGAAAATCAACGGCCTCAAACAAGGCCAACTGCCCATCTACGAACCCGGCCTGGATGACATCGTCGCTAGAAACACCGCCGCCGGACGCCTGCACTTCACCACCAGCCTCGCTGACGCCGCCCCGGACGCCGACGCCTACTGCATCGCCGTCGGCACCCCGCCGGACGAAGACGGCTCGGCCGACCTGCAATACGTCCTCGCTGCCGCCAGAGAAATCGGCCGGCACCTCGCCCGTCCCGCCGTCATCATCAACAAATCCACCGTCCCCGTCGGCACCGCCGACAAAGTGCGCGCTGCCGTCAGCGAAAGCCTCACAGCGCGCGGCGCGGACATCCCCTACCACGTCGCCTCCAACCCCGAATTCCTCAAAGAAGGCGTAGCCATCGGCGACTTCATGCAGCCCGACCGCATCATCATCGGCGCAGACAGCGAAGAAGCCCTCAACCAGCTACAAACCCTCTACGCCCCGCTGACCGAACGCGGCGCCCGCCTCATCCACATGGCCGTGCGCGACGCCGAAATGACCAAATACGCGGCCAACGCCATGCTCGCCACCCGCATCTCCTTCATGAACGAAATCGCCGGACTCTGCGAAAAACTCGGCGTGGACGTCGAAAACGTCCGTCTCGGCATCGGCAGCGACAGCCGCATCGGCCACCGTTTCATCGCGCCGGGCGCGGGCTACGGCGGCTCCTGCTTCCCCAAAGACGTGCGCGCACTGGTCAACATGGCCGAAAACGCAGGCTACGACCCGCACGTCCTGCATGCCGTCGAAACCCGCAACCACCAACAAAAAAACCGCCTCTACCAAAAACTCTGCGCCGAACTGGGCGAGAACCTCAACGGCAAAACCATCGCCGTGTGGGGGCTGGCCTTCAAACCCGGCACCGACGACATGCGCGAAGCACCCAGCCTCGCCCTTATCCACGCCCTGCTTGACGCCGGGGCCAAAGTGCGTGCCTACGACCCCGTCGCCCTGCACACCGCCAGCCGCGCCCTGCCACATGCCGCCCAGGAAAACGGCGACCTGTTGCTACTTGACGACCAATACAGCGCCGTGGATGGCGCCGACGCACTCATCCTCGTCACCGAATGGGAACACTTCCGCGAACCGGACTTCAACACCCTGCGCGCCCGGATGCACCGCGCGCTCTTCATTGACGGCCGCAACCAGTTCCATCCGGACGACATGCACCGCCACGGCTTCCGCTACATCGGCGTAGGACGCGGCCACGCCATCGCCTGAACCTTGTAACCCTTTCCTGTCACCTCTGCCCTGCAGGCAGTTGCCCCTTCCTCGCGAAGGGGATTTTTTTGTCTGAAACCCACCTAGCGGGATAAATACTGGCCTCGCCAAGCGGCGTAAATACTGGGTTTTCAGGAAAGGGCAGGGCGGCTTGAAAGCTGCCCTGTATCGTTATTTTTCTTCAGCGATCTGGCGATAAGCGGCGGCAAAGGCAGCAAGCGCCTGTGCGCGGTGACTGAGGCGGTTTTTTTCGTCCGTCGTCAGTTCGGCGGCGGTTTGCGTGTCGCCGTCCGGGATGAAGAGCGGATCGTAGCCGAAGCCGCCGTCGCCGCGCGGGGTGTCGGTGATGTGTCCGTGCCACAACCCTTCTGCGATGAGCGGCAGTGGGTCGTCGGCGTGGCGCAGGTAAACGATGAGGCAGGCGTAGTAAGCGCGGCGGTCGCCGTAATCGGCGAGGGCAGCGAGCAGTTTGCGGTTGTTGCCGGCGTCGCCTTCGCCGCTGTAACGCGCCGAGTAGATGCCGGGTGCGCCATCGAGCGCCGGCACGCACAGGCCGGAGTCGTCGGCAATGGCGGGCAGGCCGCTGATGGCGGCAGCATGGCGTGCCTTGATGAGCGCGTTTTCGATGAAGGTCGTGCCGGTTTCCGCAACTTCTCCGATGCCGAAATCGCTTTGCGGCTGGATATGGATGCCGCTGGCAGCGAGGATGACGCTGAGTTCGCGGATTTTTTTGCCGTTGTTACTGGCCAGTACGATGCGGTTCTTCATAGTCCCAGCGCCTGTTTCTGTATGTCCATAATCTCGCGGATGCCTTGCTGGGCGAGCTGCATCATCGCCTGCATTTCTTCGGGGCGGAAGGCGTGACCTTCGGCGGTGCCCTGCACTTCGATGAAGCCGCCGCCGTCGTTCATGACGATGTTCATGTCCGTCTCGGCCTCGCTGTCCTCACTGTATTCGAGGTCGAGCAGCGGTGTGCCGCGATAGATGCCGACCGAGACGGCGGCAATCTGGCCGTGCAACGGGTTTTGTTTGAGTTTGCCGCGCTGGATGAGGGTGCGGATGGCATCAGCAAGTGCCACGAAGCCGCCGCTGATGGCGGCGGTACGGGTGCCGCCGTCGGCTTGCAGCACGTCGCAGTCGATAGTGATGGCGCGTTCGCCGAGGGCAGTGAGATCCACGGCGGCACGCAGTGAGCGGCCGATAAGGCGCTGGATTTCTACGGTACGCCCTTGCTGTTTGCCGCGTGCGGCTTCGCGTACGGTGCGCTCATGGGTGGCGCGCGGCAGCATGCCGTATTCGGCGGTGACCCAGCCCTGGTTTTTGCCGCGCAGGAAGGGCGGGAGTTTTTCATCCACGCTGGCGGTGCAGAGGACGTGGGTGTCGCCGCAGCGGATGAGCGCCGAGCCTTCGGCGTGTTTGTTGACGCCGCGCTCGATGGTGATGGGGCGGAGTTGGTCGGGGCGACGGTTGCTTGCGCGCATGATGATTCCTTGGTTTTGTTAGAGGGCAGGCATTATGCGGTGCGGCTGCTGATGTGAGAAGCCCCCGGCGGAGCGGGGGCCTGGTTTTCAGGAGTGTTTTTTCGGGTTGGCCTTGTGTATCGCGCGGCCTTCCACGGCAAGGGCAGCTTCGTGGATGGCTTCGGCCAGTGTCGGGTGGGCATGCATGGTGCGGGCGATGTCTTCGCTTGCCGCGTAGTATTCCATTGCCACGGCGAGTTCATGGATGAGTTCGGAGGCGTTCGGGCCGATGATATGCGCGCCGAGGATTTCATCCGTGTTGCTGTCGCAGAGGATTTTTACGAAGCCTTCCGCTGCGCTGAGGGCTTTGGCGCGGCCGTTCGCAGCGAAGGGGAAGTCGCCTTTTTGGTAGTCGATACCTGCCGCTTTGAGTTGTTCTTCGTTTTGTCCCAGCCACGCCATTTCCGGGTGGGTGTAGATGATGGCGGGGATGAGGTCGTATCTGACATGTCCCGCCTGGCCGTCGATGATTTCGGCGACCATCACGCCTTCTTCGCTGGCTTTGTGAGCGAGCATGGCACCGCGCACGCAGTCGCCGATGGCGTACACGCCGGATTCGGCAGTGGCGCAGTGTTCGTCCACTTCGATGTAGCCGCGCGCATCCAGGGTGACTTTGCAGCCTGCGCCGATGACGCCGACGGTATTGGGTTTGCGGCCGACGGCAACGAGCAGTTTGTTCACGCTGAGTTGTTGTTCGCCGTTTTTGTCCTGGTAGGTGACGGTCACTTGGCCGCCTTGCACTTCGGCTTTGCTGACTTTGGCGCCGAGGCGGATGTCGAGGCCCTGTTTTTTGAGGTGTTTTTGCGCTTCGCGCGCGAGTTGGCGGTCGGCCATTGGCAGGAGGTCGTCCACGGCTTCGAGGATGGTGACTTCTGCACCGGCGGCACGCCAGACGCTGCCGAGTTCGAGACCGATGACGCCTGCGCCGATGATGCCGAGGTGTTCGGGCACGGCGGTGAGCGACAGGGCTTCGTTGGAACTGATGATGTGGGTGCCGTCCATTTTGGCGACGGGGATGTCCACCGGCACGGAGCCGACGGCTAGGATGACGGCTTTTGTCGCCTGGGTTTGGCTGACGCTGCCGTCTGCGGCGGTGATGGCGACGGTTTTGCCGGCGAGGAGTTGTCCGCGTCCTTGCAGCCAGTCGATGCCGTTCGCTTTGAAGAGTTGGGCGATGCCGCCGGTGAGTTGTTTGACGATGTCGTCTTTGCGGGCAATCATCGTGGGCACATCGAGGGTGGCGGTGCCGGTGCCGATGCCGTGTGCGGCGCTGTCGTACTGGATTTTTTCGTAGAAGGCGGTGCTTTCCAGCAGGGCTTTGGACGGGATGCAGCCGACGTTCAGGCAGGTGCCGCCGAGGGTCGCAGCGGCTTCGACGCAGGCGGTTTTGTAGCCAAGCTGGGCGGCGCGGATGGCGGCAACGTAGCCACCGGGGCCGCCGCCGATGACGATGATGTCGTAGGTTGGGTTCATGGGTGTTGTCCTTAGGTTTTGAGTGATGGGGTGATTGCCGCAAGTCCAGGTTTTATCCCGCTTGGCGGGTGGTTGGTATCAGTAGCATTGCAAGACCAGCCAGCTTTTGTCGAAGGTGCGGGCGGCGAGGTCGTCTTTGCGTATCCACAGGTAGAGGCGGCCGCTGTCGCCCCACATCATGTTGCAGTTGTCTTCGTCGGAATCGATTTGCAGCAGCAATATCCAGTCGGCAGCGCCGGGCGCCAGCGCTTTGCCGCGTTCGCTTTCGTAGGCGTCGCTGTCGCCGCAGTATTCGCCGTGGCTGACCAATTGGCATTCGAGTTCCATATCGCCCTGGATGTTGTCGGAATGGCCGAGCAGTTTGTGGCGGATGTCTTCGTTCCAGGTTTCCCAGTATTCCCACCAGGCGTCGCTTTCTTCGTCTGTCCAGTTGTAATCGCGCACCAGCCAGCTTGACCAGTTGGGTATTTCCGTCCGGCTGGCGAAGTTGAGGCTGGCGGCGGGGAAGGTGTAATCGCTGTTGGGAGCAGGGCGCGGTTGCAGGGCGGCGGGGTCGCCGTCGTAATAGAGGACTTTGAAGCCGCTTTTGTCTTTGGGATCGAAGCCCCAGTTTTCGGCCTCGCAGTCGTAGAAGAGGTAGAGGATGCCGCTGGCAGGCAGGCGGTCGTCATGGTCATGGGGTTTGCTGTCGGCAAAGTTGATTTGCGCGATGAAACTGAGCGGGGTTTTGCCGTTGTAGGGCCAGTCGATGTGCGGCGGCAGGTCGGGGTCGCCGCCGAGGCGGGAGGCGCCAAGCGGGATGTGTTCGGCCTTGTGGGTGGTGAAGGTGATGGCGTTGCGCACCAGCGGTTTGACGGTTTGCCAGTAGTGGTGCAGGCCGTGGGCGCTGAGGGTTTGTTCGAGGGTTGTGGTCATGGTGGTTCCTCTTTTTGGACGCGCTTCGCTTAATAAATGGTGGGCTAAAGCCCGCTCTACGGAAATCCGGTATTTATCCCGCTTGGCGGGGTAGGTATTTATGCCGCTTGGCAGGCAGGCGGTGGGCTAAAGCCTACTCTACGGGAAGTCAGTATTTATACCGCTTGGCGGGGTTTTGTCGCTGCGCGGATTTTCTTAACCTTCTCCCCAGCCCCTCCGCCGGGTGCCCGCAAAAACGCTCGCGTTTTTGTGGAATCAGCCACGGGGGAAGGGCTTTTTGTTTGAGGGGTAAGCGGCGGGCTGAAGCCCGCCCTACGGTTTATAGTCCCAGCACGAGGCGGGTCGGGTCTTCGATGTGCTGTTTGATTTCGACAAGGAAGCCGACGGCTTCGCGGCCATCGATGATGCGGTGGTCGTAGGACAGCGCGATGTACATCATCGGCGCGATGACGACCTGGCCGTTTTCAGCGATGGGGCGTTCGACGATGTTGTGCATGCCGAGGATGCCGCTTTGTGGCGGGTTGATGATGGGGGTGGACATCATCGAGCCGAAGGTGCCGCCGTTGGTGATGGTGAAGGTGCCGCCGGTCATTTCTTCGATGGTGAGGCTGCCGTCTTTGGCTTTGCCCGCGTAGTCGATGATTTGTTGTTCGATGTCGGCAAAGCCCATGTGTTCGGCGTTTCTCAGGATGGGAACGACGAGGCCGCGTGGCGAGGAGACGGCGATGCCGATGTCGCAGTAGTTGTGGTAGATGATGTCGTCGCCGTCGATGGAGGCGTTTACTGCCGGGTATTTTTTCAGCGCGGCAACGGCGGCTTTGACGAAGAAGGACATGAAGCCGAGTTTGGTGCCGTTTTTGGCGACGAAGGCGTCCTGGTGTTTTTTGCGCAGTTTCATGACGGCGGCCATGTTCACTTCGTTGAAGGTGGTGAGCATGGCGGCGTTGTGCTGGGCGTCGAGCAGGCGTTCGGCGATGCGCTTGCGCAGGCGGGTCATCGGCACGCGTTCTTCGTGGCAGCGGTTGCCGCCGGCGAGGTGTTGGCGGATGTCAGCTTTGGTGATACGGCCACCTTTGCCGCTGCCTGCCACGTCGCCTGCGGCTACGCCGTTTTCAGCGGCGATTTTGCGCGCGGCGGGGCTCAGGGTTTTGTCGTCGGCGGGGGCGGCAGCTTTGGCAGCAGCAGGGGCGCTGGCAGCGGCTGCTGGAGCGGCTGCGGCGGGGGCATCCGCTGCTACTTCGCCTTCTTCGATGTAGGCGATGGTATCGCCGCTGGTGACGGTGGTGCCGTCCTGGGCGAGGATTTGTTTGAGGATGCCGCTTACCGGTGCGGGCAGTTCGAGGACAACTTTGTCGGTTTCGAGGTCAACGAGGTTTTCACCGGCGCGCACGGGGTCGCCGGGTTTTTTGGTCCAGTTGATGAGGGTGGCGTCGGCGACGGATTCGGGCAGGGCGGGTACGGTTATGGCTGTGGTCATGGGGTTCCTCACGGGGTTTCGGGGATATCGAGGGCTTCGCGCACGAGCGCGGCTTGTTCGGCGTTGTGCATTTTCAGGTAGCCGGCAGCGGTCGAGGCAGACGCGGCCCGCCCGACGTATTGCGGTTTTTTGCCGGCTGGCAGGGCAGGGGCAAGCCATTCGTAGATTTGCCGCCACGCGCCCTGGTTACGCGGTTCTTCCTGGCACCAGATGATTTCGGCGTTGGTGTAGGGGGCCAGCTGTGCGGCGAGTTCTGCCTCCGGGAAGGGGTAGAGTTGTTCGAGGCGCAGGATGGCGATGTCATCGATGCCTGCATCGCGGCGTTTTTGCAGGAGGTCGTAATAGACTTTGCCGCTGCACAGGATGACGCGGCGGATTTTGTCTGCCGGTTTGAGGGTGTCCTGTTCGCCGATGACGGGCTGGAAGTGGCCTTCGGCCAGTTCGCTCAGGTCGCTCACCGCGAGTTTGTGCCGCAAGAGCGATTTGGGCGAGATGGCGATGAGCGGCTTGCGGAAGCGGCGCAGGACTTGGCGGCGCAGCAGGTGGAAGATTTGCGCAGGCGTGGTTGGGATGCAGACTTGCACGTTATCTTCAGCGCAGAGTTGCAGGTAGCGCTCGATACGGGCGGAGGAGTGTTCCGGGCCTTGTCCTTCGTAGCCGTGCGGCAGCAGCATGGTGAGGCCGCTGTAGCGTCCCCATTTGGTTTCGCCGGAGGTGATGAACTGGTCAATGATGACTTGTGCACCGTTGGCGAAGTCGCCGAATTGGGCTTCCCAGATGGTGAGGCCTTGTGGCTCGGCGGTGCTGTAGCCGTATTCGAAGCCGAGCACGGCGCATTCGGAGAGGATGGAGTCGATGATGCGCACATTCGGCTGGCCGTCGTAGAGGTGGGCGAGCGGGGTGTAGCTGTCACCGGTGGTTTGGTCGTGGATGACGGCATGGCGGTGCGAGAAGGTACCGCGTCCGCAGTCTTCGCCGGAAACGCGCACGCTGTAACGCTGTTCGAGCAGGCTGGCGTAAGCGAGATTTTCGGCAGCGCCCCAGTCAAGCGGCTGTTTACCATGCGCCATTTCAAGGCGGGCTGCCATGAGTTTTTCGACGATGGGGTGCGGTACGAAGTCGCTGGGCAGGGTGTAGATTTTTTCGCCGAGTCGGGTCAGCGCTTCTCGCGGATAAGCGGTGTTGACGGGCGCGTTCCAGTCCTGATTAGAAAGGGCTTTCCAGGCGAGGCGCAGCGGATCGTCGGCGCGGCGCGGCAGGCTGCGGGTGACGGCTTCGCCCGCTTCAAGGCGCGCGCGGTAATCGTCTTGCAGTTTTTCGTAGTCGCCCGCCGCAATCACGCCTGCGGCGACGAGGCGGTCGGCATAGACTTTGGCCGGCACGTCGTGGGCGCGGATTTTCTTGTACATCATCGGCTGGGTGGCTGATGGTTCGTCCGCTTCGTTGTGACCGAGGCGGCGGTAGCAGACGATGTCGATGAAGATGTCTTTGTGGAAGGTGCGCAGGTAGTCCACAGCGATTTCGCCGGCAAACGCCAGCGCTTCGGGATCGTCACCGTTGACGTGCAGCACGGGTGCCTGGATGAGTTTGGCGGCATCCGAGCAGTACATGGCTGAGCGGGTGTCAAGCGGGTTCGAGGTGGTGAAGCCGATCTGGTTGTTGACGATGACGTGCAGGGTGCCACCGACGCGGTAGCCGCGCACTTGCGAGAGTTGCAGGGTTTCGAGGTTCACGCCCTGCCCGGCAAAGGCGGCGTCGCCGTGAATCTGGATGGGCACGGCGTAGTTGTCGGCGAAGAGGTGGTCGGCGTGGCGTTCTTCCTGGGCGCGCTCAATGCGGGCGCGCATGGAGCCCTGCATGACGGGGTTCACAAATTCGAGGTGCGAGGGGTTGTAGGCGAGGGTCAGATCAACGAGGCCGCCAGCGGTTTCGACGCTGGACGAGAAGCCCATGTGGTATTTGACGTCACCGCTGCGTCCGCCCTGCGGCGTGTATTTGCCTTCGAATTCGTCGAAAAGGTCGGCGGGGCGTTTGCCGAGGATGTTGATCAGCATGTTGAGGCGGCCACGGTGCGCCATCGCAATGCCGATTTCTTTGCTGCCGCTGGCGCCAAGACGGTTTATCAGGGTTTCGGTGAGCGGGATGAGGCCGTCGCCCCCTTCCAGCGAGAAGCGTTTTTGCCCGACGAAACGTTTGTGCAGGTATTTTTCCAGACCGTCGGCGGCGACAAGTTGTTGCAGGAAGGCGCGTTTTTCTTCGTCGCTATAGCCGTAGCCGTTTGCCGCTTTTTCCAGACGCTCTTGCAACCAGCGGCGCTCTTCGGTGGTGTGGATGTGCAATATCTCCGCACCGATGTGGTGTTTATACGTCTTGTCAAGGTAGGCGATGATGTCGCGCAGGGTCATGTCGCCGCTGAACAGCGTGCCGGTATTAAAGGTGCGGTCAAGGTCGGCGTCGGTCAGGCCGTGCCAGCGGTAATCAATATCCGGCACTTCGCGGCGCGGGCGCAGATGAATCGGGCAGAGGTCGGCGGCCTGGTGGCCACGAGTGCGGTAGCCGGAAATCAGCCCCAGCACAGCAACCTGTTTCGCAATCGCTTCAGGGTCGGCTTCACCGCCCGGCAGAACGGGCAAATCGGCCATTGCCTCAAAGCGCTCCTGCACCGGCAGACGCGGTTTCTCGTTACTGGCGCCGGCGCGGATGCCGTCAAAATACGCACGCCACTCGGCAGCAACGCTGTCCGGCGCGTCCAGATATTGCTCGTACAGCGCCTCAATATAAGCGGCATTACCGCCACTAAGCTGACTTGTGGCACGTTGTGTCTGGTAATTTCCCATGTGGTGTCCCCCGTGTAATCTGAATATCAGGCAGGCGTTATAATACGCACTGTTATGGTTAATAACAACGTCAACTCACAGCAAAACCACACAAAGCCACAGAAATATCCCGGCGGCGGGTGGTGCTTTTTTCACAGGATTCAGCTTTATGTCTCGCGAAAAATACACCGGCGGCGTACACGCCGTGCGGCAACTACTCGATGATGGCGCGGTGCGCCGTCTTTTCGTCGCCGATAACAAGAAATCAAAAAACGTCGCCGCGCTGGTCGCCGACGCCCGGGCGCGCCACGTGCCGGTGGAAACCGTCGCCCTCTACGAAATTGACATGATGCTGCCCGGCGTGCGCCATCAGGGTATCGCCGCCCTCAGCGAAAGCCAGGCGCAGGCAGCAAGCTGGCAGGATGCGGTAGCGGGCATCGACAAGCCGCTTATCCTCGTGCTGGACAGCATCCAGGACCCGCACAACCTCGGCGCCTGCCTGCGTAGCGCGCTCGCCGCCGGTGTGCACGCGGTGCTGATTCCGAATAACCGCGCCGCTGACATTACCCCGGCAGTGGCGAAAGTCTCCTGCGGCGCGGCGGATGTGCTGCCCATATATAAAGTCAGCAACCTGCGCCGCGAAGTCGAAGCGATGCAGCGGCAAGGCATTTGGGTGGTCGGCGGTGCGGGCGAAGCGGCGCAAACGATTTATGCCATCGACCTCAATCTGCCGCTCGCCATCATTGTCGGCAATGAAGCAGAAGGCATCCGCCACGGTCTGCGCGAACAGTGCGATTTCCTCGCGCGTATCCCGATTGATGCGGCAATGGAAAGCCTGAATGTTTCCGTTGCTTGTGGCGTAATGCTGTTCGAAGCGCGCCGCCAGCGGTTGTTTGCCTGAAATGGCACGCCACCCCTGTGGCATTCTGTTAAACTGCCGCAACTTTTCCTCAACCTTAATCGGAGTATTCAGTCATGAGCGATTCGCTAAAAGAAGAAGCCCTGCGTTATCACAGTTTCCCCACCGCCGGTAAGGTGTCGGTAACCCCGACCAAGGCTCTTGATAACCAGCGTGACTTGTCGCTCGCTTACTCCCCCGGCGTCGCCTACGCCTGTCAGGCCATCGAAGCCGACCCGCTGCAAGCGGATTTCCTCACTTCGCGCGCCAATCTGGTTGCCGTTATTTCCAACGGCTCCGCCGTACTCGGTCTTGGCAATATCGGTGCCCTCGCCGGCAAGCCGGTCATGGAAGGCAAGGGCGTGCTCTTCAAGAAGTTTGCTGGCATTGATGTGTTTGACATTGAAGTCAATCAGGCCGATCCGGAAAAATTCATCGAAGCCGTCGCTGCGCTGGAACCGACTTTCGGCGGCATCAACCTGGAAGACATCAAGGCGCCGGAATGTTTTGAAATCGAGAACCGCCTGAAAGAGCGGATGAATATCCCCGTTTTCCACGATGACCAGCATGGCACCGCCATCATCGCTTCTGCCGCGTTGTTAAACGCCCTGAACCTGCAAGGCAAGGACATCAGCAAGGTACGTGTGGTTGCCTCTGGAGCGGGGGCAGCGGGCATGGCCTGTCTGGATCTTTTCGTCAACCTCGGCGTGAAGAAGGAAAACATCATCGTCTGCGATTCCAAGGGGCCGATTTATGAAGGCCGTCCCGGCAAGCTGGATGGGCGCAAGGCGGAATTTGTCGCCAAGACGGAAGCGCGTTCGCTCGCAGAAGCACTGGTCGGTGCGGATGTGTTCCTCGGTGTCTCGCAAGCGGGGCTGCTCAGCGGCGAGATGGTGAAGACGATGGCAGACAAACCGCTGGTGCTGGCGCTGGCCAATCCCGTGCCGGAAATCATGCCGGAAGAAGTACATGCGGCACGCAATGACGCCATTGTTGCCACCGGTCGTTCCGATTTCCCGAACCAGGTGAATAACGTCCTCTGTTTCCCCTATCTTTTCCGGGGGGCGCTGGATGTGGGCGCGACCAGCATCAATGAAGCAATGAAAATGGCCGCCGTGCGCGCCATCGCGGATCTGGCCAAATCCCCGGCAGGTGAGGAGGTTATGGCCGCTTACGGCGGACAGTCGCTGGTGTACGGCAAGGATTACGTCATCCCCAAACCGTTCGATCCACGCCTGATTTCCACCATTCCGGTCGCCGTCGCCCAAGCGGCCATGGAAAGCGGTGTCGCCCGCCGTCCGATTGCAGACCTGAAAGCCTATCGCGACAAGCTGGCTAGCCTCTTCAACAAGAGCGGCTTCGTGATGAAACCCATCATCGAACGCGCCCGTGCGAACCCGCTTAAAGTCATCTTCGCCGAAGGGGAAGACATCCGCGTCATCCGCGCCGCTACCGCTTGTGTGCAGGAAGGTATCGCTAAACCAATCCTGATCGGCCGCCGCAAACGCATCGAAGAACGTCTGGCGGAAAACCAGCAGCAACTTGAGCCGGGCATTGAAATCATCGAACCGATGAACAACTCGCATTACGAAGAATGCTGGCGTGCTTATCATGAATTGCGCGCACGCGAAGGTATTGATCCTGCCGAAGCTCGCCTGCAAATGAACACCAGCACCACTGCCCTGGCTTCCATGCTGGTCAAACTGGGTCATGCCGACACCATGCTCTGCGGCGTCCTCGGTCAGTATCACCGCCATCTGCGCCGTGTACGCGGCGTCTTTGACATGCAGCCGGGCATGAAACAGCCGGCAGCGCTCAGCTTGATGCTGACCCCGAAAGGTCCGATTTTTATCACTGACACCCAGGTGCATGAACACCCGACGGCTGACGAACTCGTCGCCATTACCCTGCGCGCCGCGCGCGCCGTCGAACTCTTTGGCATCACCCCGAAAATTGCGCTGCTGTCGGCCTCCAACTTCGGTACCCGTATGGATTTGCCCAGCTCCACCAATATGCGTGAAGCGCTGGCGAAAATCCGCGCCTCGCACCCCGAACTCGAAATCGAGGGCGAAATGAAGGCGGACTACGCGCTGATTCCACAGTTGCGCGACGAAGTCTTCCCCGGCAACCGTCTGAGCGGTATGGCCAACCTGCTCATCATGCCCGACGTGGAAGCCGGTAACATCAGCCTCAATGTGCTGAAAGCCGCGACTGACGCCACCATGATCGGACCGATGCTGCTTGGTGTGGATGCGCCGGTGCATGTACTGACCAACAACTCGACCACCCGCCGTATTCTCAATATGGCGGCGATTGCTGTGGTCGAAGCACAAATGGTAAAAAGCGGAATCAAATCCCTGTAACCCCTCTAAACACGGACGGCACGAGATGACGGCTGCACTCAACACTACCCGACTGGCGGACTACCGTCCGCCGGCTTTTACAGTCAAACACCACGAACTCAAATTTGACCTGCAAAACAACGGCGAAGTGCTGGTCAGCCACGTCCAAAAGATCGTGCGCTGCCAGCCCAGTCACGACGAAAACGGCTGGGAACTGCCGCAAGACAAGCACGTTGTCCTGCATGCTGAACATCTCGCGCTGGAAAATATCGAAATCGACGGCAAACCGCTTGCTGCCGAGCAATACGAGTACGACGGCCTGCTGCTGCACCTGAAAAACGTCAGCAGCAACTTCAACCTGCGTACCGTCGTGCGCCTGAAACCGGACGAAAACAAAGAACTCTCCGGCCTGTACCGCTCGAACGGCATCTATTGCACCCAATGCGAGGCCGAAGGCTTCCGCCGTATCACTCCGACGCTTGACCGTCCCGACGTGCTCGCCACCTACCGGGTACGCATCGAAGCGGATCAAAAAAACTATCCCGTCCTGCTTTCGAACGGCAACCGCGAGGCGCAGGGCGAACTGTCCGGCGGACGGCACTATGCGCAGTGGTATGACCCGCATCCCAAGCCAAGCTACCTTTTCGCCCTCGTCGCCGGCAACCTCGCCAACGTCAACCGCCGCATCACCACCCCGAAAGGGCGGAAAATCAGCCTTGGCATCTACACCGAGCCGGCCTTCATCAACCAGACGGCGTTTGCCTTGCAATCGCTGATTGACGCCATTCACTGGGACGAAGAACGCTTCGGCCTCAGTTACGATCTCAAACAATTCAATATCGTCGCCATCAGCGACTTCAACATGGGGGCGATGGAAAACAAATCGCTCAACATCTTCAATACCCGCTTCGTCCTGGCTGATACCGACACTGCCACCGACGAAGACTATCACGGCATCCGCGCCGTCATCGGCCACGAATACTTCCACAACTGGACGGGCAACCGCGTCACCTGCCGCGACTGGTTCCAGCTCTCGC
>ERZ772971.508-NODE-508-length-24160-cov-9.615391_pt1 | contig 24160 bp, 17 predicted proteins | sample MGYA00511943_ERZ772971 | MGnify/ENA primary metagenome ERZ772971 (study PRJEB29015, sample SAMEA2737929) | human oral metagenome | biome: human oral; feature: human-associated habitat; material: dental | place: China | collected 2144 ... | reverse complement strand
CCGGGAAGTCCCGGGCGGCGTCGCGCAGCATGCAGGACAGGGGCTCGCTCACCGCAGGGATCGTGGAGGGCACCCCCGCCTGACGGTAGACGGCCTCAAGGGCCTCATGACCGGAGACGTCCGAGCCGGCCGCCGACGCGGCGCCACGCGTGAGCGCGGCTACCGACGCGTGTGAAGCACTCATGGGTCTTCCCCCTTGTCTGCCGTGAGCCTTCCCCCGACGGGGAGGGTTTCGCCCGCCGCGGGTGCCGCCCGCGAGCGACGATGAGAACTCAGGAGCAACCGTAACCTACGGTGGCGTAACCTGCGTGGTCGGTGGCGTTGACAACCCTGTGCGATCCGGCTCACCGGCCGGAGGAACGCGGCTCCAGGCCCCGGAGGAGCGGTAGGCGGCTGACCACCCGCAGGCGGCGCGTGGGACGAGTCATCGCCACATACAGGTCGCCCGCGCTGCGCTCACCGATCTCAGCGGGATCCACGAGCACCACGACGTCGAACTCCAGCCCCTTGGACAGCACCGGGTCGACCACCAGCAGCCGCGAGCGCAGCACGTCGCCTCCCGGAGCCTCCATCGCCGTGACCAGGTCCGGGTCCTGGCGCAGCAGCGCCTCGGTGCGGCCGGGGGAGGGGCAGATGACCGCGATGCGCCCGACGCCGGCACCCACCTGCTCGTCCAGGCTGGCCGACTCCTGGGCCACGACCTCGCGCAGGAGGCTCGCCCAGGCCTCGGGCTGCCCACCCTGAGGGGAATGCGACAGGTCGGTGACCTCCAGGCAGTCGGGCAGGTCGCGCACCGAGCGCACCGGGTAGACCGGCGGGTGGCCCAGATGCGTCACCGTCTCCTCGGCCGCCTCCATGATCGTGGCCGGCGTGCGGTAGCAGACGCTGAGGGCCTCCTCACGCAGCGGGGTCGACCCTCCGCGCGAGCGCCCCGACTGTCGGCCCTGCCGCGAGCGCGAACGGGCCCGGTGACGCGACTGCGACCGGGACCGGCCCTGGGCCTCCGCAGCATCATCAGCCGACGCCGTCCCCAGGGCGGTGAGCACCTCGCCCCAGCTGCCCGGGGCGTGGGGGCCCGAGTACTGGGCCAGGTCCCCCACCACCGTGAAGGAGCGCACCGGGCAGCGACGCGCCAGCGCCCGCCACGCCATGGTGCCCAGCTCCTGGGCCTCATCGACGACGACATGCCCGTAGGTCCACGTCCGATCCGCCCGGGCCCGCTCGGCCAGAGTCAGAGTCGGGCCGCCCTGGGAGACCCGGTCGGCCAGCATCTCGGCACTGACCATCCCACCGCCCAGCTCCTGGGACTCGATCGCCTGGGCCGCGTAGGCCACCAGGTCCTCGCGGCGGCGGGCCTCCAGCCGGGCGCGCCGGGCCTGGGCGTCCTCACTGGGGCCCAGCAGCTCGGCCAGCTCGTCAATGAGCGGGATGTCCGCCGCACTCAGAGCGCTCCCCGGCTCACGGTGCAGCAGCGCACGCTCCTGCTCGCTCAAGGACGGAGCCACCTGCTCCAGGAGGGCGGGACGGCTCCACAGCCGCTCCAGCAGCCCCTGGGGCGTCGTCGGCATCCAGCACAGGTTGATCTCCCGGCGGGCGTCGCGGGCGGTACGGATGTCCTCGCGGATCCAGGCCCGCGTGTCGGCGTCCGAGGCGTCCTGGTTCGTGGCCGCCGCGTACTGGTCGGTCAGGCGCTCCAGCAGCCAGATCACGAAGGCCTCACGGGCCAGGTTGTGGGGCTTGCCACCCCGACGGGCCCGGGAGGCCGCCTCACGCACGTCGTCGGGCTCCAGGGACAGGCGCACCCCCTGGACCTCGATCTCACGGGGAGCATCCGGGACACGCTGCAGGCCCCGCACCGCCCGCTCCAGGGCCTTGACCCACACCGAGCGACCTTTGAGCTCGGCGACGCGGGCGTCCTCCTGGGCTGTGGCCCGTACCCCGGGCACCAGGTCGCCAATCGTCGTGGAGACCACCCCCGTCTCACCCAGGGAGGGCAGCACCTGCTCCACGTAGCGCAGGAAGGTGCGTGATGGCCCCACCAGGAGCACGCCGGAACGCTCCAGGCGCTCGCGCTCGGAGTAGAACAGGTAGGCCACCCGGTGCAGCGCCACCGCCGTCTTACCCGTCCCCGGGCCTCCCTGGACCACGAGCACACCCCGGCCCGAGGAGGTGACGACCCGGTCCTGCTCGGCCTGAATCGTGGCCACGATGTCACCCATGCGGCCGTCACGGGCGCTGGACATCGCGGCGATGAGCGCCCCCTCGCCCTGCAGGTCCCCAGTGGCCACGGAGGTCCCCGACGAGCCGGACGGGACCTGGCCGGCCTCGAGGGCGGCCAGGTCCAGGACCTCGTCCTCCACCCCGAGCACCTGACGGGCCCGGGTGTCGATGTGCCGCCGGCGCACCAGCCCCATGGGCTCGGAGGCCGTGGCCTGATAGAAGGCCCGGGCCAGAGGGGCGCGCCAGTCCAGGATCACCTCACGGTGCTGGGCGTCCTGCAGGCCGATACGACCCACATAGTGGCGCCGGCCCCCGTCCGTGACGGGGGAGGAGCCGCCCATGCCCCTGCCAGAGCTGGAGACTGCGGCCGGGGCCCGCCCGGAGGCCCCCGAGTCCGACGCGTCATCGGGCGAGGTGCTCATATCCATCCGTCCGAAGACCAGACGGTCCTCGACCCCCTCCAGGGAAGAGACCAGCGACGAGTAGTGCACGGCGTAGGCGTCCCGCTCCCCGCGGGACTGGTGGGTGCCGCTGACGCCCTGGGCCTCGGTACGGGCCAGGGAGTGGCGGGCCTGAGCCAGCTGGCGATCCAGCTCGCTGTAGGCGAGGTCGACGACGACCTGCTCACCGCGCATCTCGCGCTCGCGGACACTGCCCGCATCTTCCTCCGCCCGCGACGGCGCCTCCTGCTGGGAGTGCGGTGGGCGAGAGGGGATCGTCTGACTCACAAGGCCTCGCATCGGTTCTGGTTCTGGCAGGCATGCGCGTGGGGTGCGCTGGCCGGCTCTGGTTGACGCTGACGGGTACTGGGGTCGGTGATGGCTTCAGTACGGTCGACCCATTATTCTCCTGCTGACGCCCCGACGGGGACGCCGAGGGCGAACAAGGCGCCCGAACCCGGCGCGGGCGGGAACATCGACAATCCAGAAGGTGTTGGCAGGAGTGCCCAGGACGCTAACCGCCGTTCCCGGGCACTCACCCGGACGAATCCTGATAAAACGCCGAATCGTCTCACTGAGCCGAGGACGCTCGACGTCGCTCGACCATGGAGCGACTCAAACGGGATCGCTCCGGGTGCCGAACCCAGGCCATGCCCAGACCATGACCATCGCACGACACGGACACGCCCTCCCCGGCGCCGTCGGTCTCGCCGCCCGTCACCTCGGGCGGCAAGCGCACCAACGGACCCATGCCACGGGAGGATGAACCAGACCAGACAGGAGGAGACGGGCTCGTGAGACCACTGTTCACCATCCAGCACCCCGCGGATCAGCCGATCTCCCCGAGGGTCCTCATCCACTACTTCGAGGGCGCCATGGACGCCGGCAACGCCGGCGCACTGGCCGTCGACCAGCTGCTCATGACGCTCCCCAGCGAGCGTGTCGCCACCTTCGACATCGACGCCCTCGTGGACTACCGCGCCCGGCGTCCCACGATGACCTTCGTTCATAACAACTATTCCTCAGTCACCATGCCCGAGCTGGTCCTGGATCTCCTCCATGACGACGACGGCGAGGACGTCCTCCTGCTCCACGGCAGCGAGCCGGACTACCGCTGGGACGAGTTCGTCGGAGCCGTGGCCCACCTGGCCGTCTCCATGGGCGTGAGCCAGGCCGTCGGCATGAGCGGCATCCCCATGGCCGTGCCCCACACGCGCCCGACCTACGTCCACCACCACGGCAGTCAGCCCGACCTGCTGCCCAACCAGCCCGAGCTCTTCGGGCACGTCGAGCTGCCCGGGTCGATGTCGGCCTACCTCGAGCTGCGTCTGGGCGAGCTGGGCCTGGACTCCCGGGGAGTCTCGGCCGCGATCCCGCACTACGTGGCCCGCGACGAGTTCCCGCAGGGGGCCTCGGCACTGCTGACCGCCGTCGTGCAGGCCACCGGCCTGGCGCTGCCGGTCGGGGACCTCGAGGCCGCCGCCAGCATCAACCGTGCCGAGATCAACGCCGAGGCCGCTCAGCAACCGGAGGTCAGTGCCGTCGTCTCCGCCCTGGAGGCCCAGTACGACGCCATGGCCCCCAGGATCACCATCGACGAGGTCGACACCTCCGCGCCGATCCTCAACCTGCCCAGCGCCGAGGAGATCGGCGCGCGCCTGGAGGCCTTCCTGGAGGCCAACGACTCCGGGGACCTGGGGTCCCAGGGCTGGAACCCCGGCCGCGGGACCTGACCGGTACCGAGCGCTGCTGGCGCCCCCGGACCGGCGGCCGGTTAATTGCCTCGTGCGGGTCTAGTGGACCCGGACACCCTCAGGGCGCGGTAGCGCGGCGTCATCGAGCGACCAGGTGCGCACCGGCAGCGGCAGGCGGCGCACTGCGCGCTCTGCCTCCTCGAGCTCGCCTTCCGTGAAGGGGTCTTGGCGGGCCACCAGCACCAGGTTGCCCCGGCGCCGGCCACGCGCCGCGGCGGGATCGGCGACGATGAACGCGCGGGAGGTGTCCCCGTCCAGGGCGCCGGCGAGCGTGGCGATCTCAGCGCCGGCCAGGGCACGCGGCATGGAGGCGGTGTTGACCAGCAGCAGTCCTCCTGGAGCCAGCGCCTTCAGGCAGGAGTCGAAGAACTCCCGGTTACTGCAGGAGGCCGGCACGCTCCCACCGTTGAACACGTCGCGCACCACGACGTCCCACTGGCCCGGCCGCAGCCCCGCCACCACCTCGGCGGCGTCGCCGACCCGGATCCGCAGCCTGGGGGAACGGGGCAGGTCGAACCAGGTGCGCACCTGGCTCGCGAGGATCTCATCGATCTCGACGGCGACCTGCTGGGAGCCGGGGCGGGTCACGTCCCACGCCCTGGCCAGGGCGCAGCCCGCCCCACCCAGGTGGAGCGCCCTGAGGGGGTCGCCCTTGCCACGCAGGGCCGAGAGCACCGCGTCCATCTGCTGGTGGTACTCGAAGTCAAGGTGGGAGGGGTCGCGCAGGTCCAGGAAGGAGGACTCCGCGCCGTCGAGCATGAGAAGGATCCCGGTGTCTCGCGCCACGAGCTCGGCCTTGGCCAGGGAAGTGCGCACCGGGCCTGGGGGCAGATCGGTCAGCGCCGGGGCCCCGGAGCTCCTGCGTCTACGTGTCACAGCCCCACGGTAGCCTGAGAGGAGCGCGGGCGGACTCCTCGGGGACCGTCAGCCGGTGAGTCCGTCGCACTCGTTGAGGAGGTGGAGATGAGCAGAGCACCCCGTTCCCAGGCCGCGCGCCGGTCCTGGGGGGACGACGACTCCGCCACCCCCATCATCCACGTCGACATGGACGCCTTCTTCGCCTCGGTCGAGCTCCTCGAGCACCCCGAGCTGGCCGGCCGTCCCGTCATCGTCGGCGGTCGCGACGGCCGGGGCGTCGTCTCGGCCGCCTCCTACGAGGCCCGCGCCTTCGGCGTCTCCTCGGCGATGTCCATGGCTGAGGCCTCCCGCCGCTGCCCCCAGGCCGTGGTCCTCCCCGTGCGCCACGGCCTTTACTCCCGGGTCTCCGCCCAGGTCATGGCCGTCCTGGCCGAGGTCACCCCCGCCCTGGAGAAGGTGAGCATCGACGAGGCCTTCCTGGATGTGAGCGGGGCCAGGCGCCGCATGGGCTCCCCGGTGACCATCGGCCGCTGGATCCGCGCCGAGATACGCCGGCGAGTGGGCGTTCCGGCCTCGGTGGGCATCGCCTCCACCAAGTTCATCGCCAAGCTCGCCTCCTCCCACGCCAAGCCCGACGGACTACTCCTGGTGCCGGCCGTCGCCACGCAGGACTTCCTCAACGTGCTGCCGGTCGGGGCCCTGTGGGGCGTCGGCACCCGGACCCAGGAGGTCCTGGCCAGATGGGGGATCCAGGACGTGCGCACCCTGGCGGGCACTGACGTGCGTCACCTGGAGAGGATCCTCGGCCGGGCCGCCGGGCGCCACCTGCACGAGCTGTCCCACGGCGTCGACCCCCGCCGGGTCGAGCCGGTGCGTGAGGAGAAGTCGGTGGGCACCGAGACCACCTTCTTCGAGACTCTCACCGACCGGGAGCACGCCCGGCGGGTCCTGCTGGACCAGACCCACCAGTGCGCCGCCCGTCTGCGCGCGGCGGACCGGCGCTGCCGGGTCGCCGTCCTCAAGGCCCGAGGGGCCGACTTCACCACCGTCACCCGCTCACGCACCCTGGCCACCCCCACCGACCTCGCCCAGGACATCTGGGAGACCGTCTCCTCGCTCTACTCCGCCCTGCCCACCCCGCCCGGTGGCTTCCGCCTCCTGGGGGTGCGGGTCGAGGGACTGCTGCGCCCCGACGACGGTGTGCAGCTCCTCCTGGACGAGGACCCGCGGCGCGGCGCCTCCGAGCGGGCCGCCGACGCCGTGCGCCGCAGGTGGGGAACTCATGCAGTGGCCCCGGCCAGCCTCCTGTCAGGAGACGGCCCCACCAAGGCGCCGCCCGGGCAGGAAGGGCGAGGAGGGCGAGGTCGTCGTCCGTGACCCGGGTGGGGGAGCCGCCTGCGTCCCGGCCAACCTCGTCGGTGAGTTTCTCCTGAGCCCCCACAGCGCCTATCCTGGCAACTACGGCGCAGATCCCCGGCCCCGCCCGGAAGCAAGGAGCATGATGGCACTGTCAGAGCGAGAGCAGCAGGTCCTGCGAGACCTGGAATCGCAGCTCCATGAGGATGACCCCGAGCTGGCTCAGACGTTCCAGCGTGAGGAGCGTCGGCTCTCACGGCCTTCGCCCCGCCATATCGGTGGTGGTGTGGCCCTGGTCCTGGTCGGTCTGGCGCTCCTCATCGCAGGGGTCTCGGTGCCCCACAGCCTCCTGTCCATCCTGCTGGGGGTCGCCGGTTTCCTCGTGGCCGTCGGAGGTGTCGCAATGGCGCTGACCCGGGTCGAGAGCACGTCGAGCCCGCGTCGCTCCGCGGGAGGTCGAGGTGGGCCCGCCAAGAGCGGGAACGGCGGGAAGAAGCGCTCCTCCTTCATGGATCGCCAGTCAGAGCGCTGGGATCGCCGTCGCGACTCAGAGGACTGACCGGCCCGCATCCACCTCCCCGACCCCCCAATCCTCTCCAGCCGCTCCACCGCGCCCGCGCCCGCGCCCCTGCAGCGGTGCTGGCGTACGCCGATCCCCACATCCCTCCACTGCCCCCACTTCCCTCCACCTCCATATCCCTCCCGCCGGCACGGCTCCACAGGTCCTGTCTCCAACGCTCACCCGTTGCAGACAGGACCTGAGTATCTGCAGATCCCGATCAGCCCTCTGCGGACCTCGTCAGGTCGAGACAGAATCCTGAGAATCTCAAGGAATTCCTCGGACTCGGAAGAGCTGCCTCGAGAGCGGTGCGGCTCCGCTCCTACCTCTGCTCGGAGCTCCGAACTCCACCAGAACCCTGCGTGCAGGCCGAGTGGAATCTGCTTTTTTCCTGGATGCCCACCACGCCGAGGAGGGTGGTGGTGAATGCCTCCCTCCACCTGTCCTCCACCTTCCTCCACTCCGCGTGAACGGGTGTTGAACTGCTGTGATTTCAATGAAAAGGCGGGGGTCGGGGGTGGTGGTGCCGTCGTCGGTGATACGCAGCTGTGACGCTCTCGAGGAGAAGGGGTGGGAGAAAAGGGAGGGAAGTGGAGTAGGGTGGGGTACACGGGGTCGTCGAGGGGAAGGAGGTGGCTCATGTTTTTGGGAACGCATGCACCCAAGCTGGACGAGAAGGGCCGTCTCATCCTCCCGGCGAAGTTCCGTGAGGAGCTTGCGGGCGGCGTGGTTCTGACTCGAGGTCAGGAGCACTGCCTGTACGCCTTCACCGCCGCCGAGTTCGAGCGCATGTACGCCCAGCTGCGTGAGGCCCCCCTCGCCCAGAAGCAGGCGCGTGACTACGTGCGCGTCATGCTCTCGGGGGCGGACTCGCAGATCCCGGACAAGCAGGGGCGGATCACTCTGCCGGCCCCACTGAGGGCCTACGCGGGCCTGAAGAAGGACCTGGCGGTGATCGGAGCCGGTGCCCGGGTGGAGATCTGGGACTCCGAGTCCTGGAGCACCTACCTGGCCGCCCAGGAACAGGTCTTCGCCGACACGGCCGAGGAGATCATCCCCGGTTTCTTCTGACGCCTCGACCTCTTCGACAACTGAACGAACCCGACGGACCGCACGCAGATGCCATCTGGGCTCTGGCGAACCATCTCGTGAGGTCTCCGCCCGATGTCGAGTCCGACGCCTCTTCCCCGGCGCCGGAACCACGGGAGGAGTCCTGGCGAGATGGCCGCCCCGCACGGTGCGCCGGGGAGGGACGGATGTCGAGGGGTCTTCAGCAACTGACAACCAGCCGGGTACCCGGACCGGGGCCGGGCCAGCACCAGAAAGGAGCACGCCTCATGACCAGCTCTCAGGCGCAGGCATCCGCTGCCGACGCCGTCGGCCGGCACGAGCCGGTGCTCCTGGAGCGCTGCCTGGACCTGCTCGCGCCCGCCATCGAGGGCGCTGCCGGCAGCGCGACGGCGCCCGGCCCGGCCCAGCCGGTCATGATCGACTGCACCCTGGGCATGGGGGGCCACACTGAGGCGGCGCTCGAGCGCTTCGCGACCCTCAAGGTCGTGGGCATCGACCGCGACCCCGAGGCGATCGCACTGGCCTCGGCGCGCCTGTCCCGCTTCGGGCACCGCTTCGTCGCGGTTCAGGCGACCTACGACGCCGTCAGCCGGGTGGCTCGTGAGCACTCCGTTCGTGCGGAGGGGACCGTGGACGCCGTCCTCATGGACCTGGGGGTCTCCTCCCTTCAGCTCGACGAGGCCTCGCGGGGCTTCTCCTACGCCCGCCCGGCGCCTCTCGACATGCGCATGGACCAGGGTTCAGGAATGACCGCCCAGGACCTGCTGGCGCATGCCGACGCCGCCGAGCTCACCCGCATTCTGCGCACCTACGGCGAGGAGCGCTTCGCCTCCCGCATCGCCGCCGCCATCGTGCGCCGCCGCGAGTCCGGGGATCCGGTGGCCAGTACCCAGGACCTGGCCGAGCTCGTCCGTCAGTCCGTGCCCGCGCCGGCGCGCCGCAGCGGCGGGCACCCGGCCAAACGGACCTTCCAGGCGCTGCGCATCGCCGTCAACGCCGAGCTCGACGTCCTGGAGCGGGCCGTGCCCCGGGCTCTCAACAGCCTGCGCGTGGGAGGGCGCCTGGTGGTGGAGTCCTACCAGTCCCTGGAGGACCGCATCGTCAAGCGGGCGCTGGCCCACGGAGCCACCTCCCGGGCGCCCCAGGACCTGCCGGTCGTCCCCGAGGCGGACCGCCCCTACCTGGAGCTGCTCACCAACGGCGCGGAGAAGGCCGACGCCCGCGAGCTCGACCACAACCCCCGCTCAGCACCGGTGCGACTACGGGCAGCCGTCCGCCTGCGTCCGGCCGACCAGGCCCCTTCGCCAGAGGCCTCTGCGCCCGCCGGCGGCCGAGGACGGGACCCCGGGCACCGCAGCGGTCAACGCACCGCCCGCCGTCGCCACCGCAGCTAGGCGGCCCAGCCGCTCCAGACGCCGGCGGACCGCCCCAGGCGGCCAACGATTCCACTGCACCATCGTCCATCCACACCAGTCCAACTACGCCACAGGGAAGGCACATTGATGAGCGCCACTGCTACTGCTCGAGTCACCCGCCCGATCGCGACGCGGCGCACCGCCCAGGCAAGTGGTTCCACCAGCACCCAGGGACGCGCCGAGGCGGGTGCCGTCAACCGGCCCCAGCTGCGGGTCGTCAGCGGCGCCTCCCGGGCGGCCTCGTCCTCCCTTCCCTTCCTGACCGTCATCATCCTCGTGCTGGCCGGCGCTCTCATCACCTCGATGCTCCTCAACGCCAAGATGGCCGACACCGCCTACCGGATGAAGGAGAAGCAGGTCGAGCTCAACGTCGCCGAGGACCACGTCGAGACGCTGCGCACCCAGGTTCAGGAGGCCTCGGCGCCCGACGCGCTGGCCGGCCGCGCCAAGGAGCTCGGGATGGTACCCGCCGCCGCCCCCGGCGTCGTCGACGTCAACAAGGGGCAGCTCACGGAGGGAACCCCCGCCCACGCCGCCAAGAACGGGAAGTAGGCGCCTGTGAATCCCTCGCGTCGTCAGGCGCTCCAGCTCGGAGGGCTGCTCGTGTTCACCGCACTGACCGGGCGCACCGTCTACGTTCAGGCGATTGAGGGGCCGGAGCTGGCCCAGAAGGCGAAGGCCGAGCGCACGGTCACCTGGGTCAACCGAGCCCCCCGAGGCGACATCACCGGGCGCGACGGCACCGTCCTGGCCTCCTCGGCGGTCAGCTACGACGTCGGCGTCAACCAGCCCGCCATCGCCCAGTACGAGCGCACCGAGATGCGACTCAACGAGTCCACCGGTGTCAACGAGAAGGTCGTCGTCGACTACGGGGCGACGGCAGTCGCGGCCCAGCTCGCCCCGATCCTCGACGTCGATCCCCTGGAGCTGGGAGCCAAGCTCGTGGGGAACCGGAGCTACGAGGTCATCGCCCAGGAGGTCTCTCCTGACACCTGGCGCAAAATCAAGGCCCTGGACATCCCCGGGGTCGAGCCCGACCAGCGCACCCGACGCACCTACCCGGCCGGGACCGTGGCCGGCAACGTCCTGGGCTTCACCCACGAGGGCGAGCACAACCGCGAGCTCATCGGGGCGGCCGGGCTGGAGCTCACCCAGAACAAGCTCCTGACGGGAACCGACGGCAAGGGCAGTGAGGAGGTCGGGCGCAGCGGCGTCATCATCCCCACCGGTGAGCAGGAGGACGAACCGGCCAGGCCCGGTGCCACGGTGCGCACCACCCTCAATCCCGACCTGCAGTCCATCGCCCAGGAGACCATCGACAAGACGGTGGCCGCCCAGCACGCGGACTGGGGCATCGTCATGGCCATGGAGCCGGCCACAGGCAAGGTCGTGGTCCTGGCCGACTCCAACTCGGTCGACCCCTCCGACCCCTCGGCCACCTCCGAGGAGAACCGCACCGCCCGCAGCGTGCAGGCCGTCTTCGAGCCCGGAAGCGTCGGCAAGGTCGTCACCTTCGCCACCGCTCTGGAGGAGGGCGCCGTCAAGCCCGAGGACACCTGGACCGTCCCCTACACCTGGACCTCGGCCAACGGGCAGACCTTCAAGGACTCCCACGAGCACGAGACCCAGACCCTGACCACCGCCGGAGTCCTGGCGGAGTCCTCCAACGTCGGCACCGTGCAGATCGGCGAGAAGCTCGCCGACGACGTCCGCTACGACTACATGAAGCGCTTCGGCTGGGGGCAGGCCACGGGCATCGAGATGCCGGCGGAGTCCGACGGCATCCTCTACCCGCCCAGCTCCTGGGACGACCGTACCCGTTACACCACGATGTTCGGGCAGGGCGTGGCCGGTACCACGCTCCAGTCCCTCCAGGTGCTGGCCACCGTGGCCAACAAGGGCGTGCGCGTGGCCCCACGCGTCATCGACGCCTGGATCGACGCCGACGGCAAGGAGACCCCCCAGGACCGCCCCGAGGGGGTGCGGGTCATCTCCGAGGCGACGGCCAAGACCCTCACCGAGATGCTCATCGGCGTCACTCAGGAGGGCGGTACCGCGGAGTCGGCCTCCATCAACGGTTACCTGGTGGCCGGTAAGACCGGAACCACCGAGATCCTCACCGACGACTCCACCGTGGCCTCCTTCGTCGGTTTCCTTCCCGCGCGCAATCCGGCGCTGGCCATCGCCGTCATCGTCAACCGGCCCGAGGGCATCTTCGGAGGCACCGTCGCCGCCCCCGTCTTCCGGGAGGTGGCGCTGGCAGCCATGCAGGCGCTCAACATCGCCCCGGACCCCAGCGTCGTGGCGGCCCGGGCGGCTCGCAACGGGGCCGGAGGAGAGAGGGACGCGAATCAGTGAGGACGCCTATAGGTAGATGAGCGTGACCACCAGCACCTCGGCGAAGTGGGCCGGAGGGGCTCTTGTGGAACATCGACAGTGGAAGGTCGCGATAGATTGAGGAACTATGAGCAACCACGCCTACGAGTCGGCCGCCGCCCTACGGCCGAGCTCCAATGGTCCCATCCCCATCAGCACCTTGTGCGAGCGCTTCTCCTTGGCTCCCGCCTCAGCTGAGGACGCCGCGGCCCTCAACGACCTGAGCATCCTGGGGGTCAGCGTCGACTCCGCTGACACCGCCCCGGGCGAGCTCTTCGTGGGACTGCCCGGTTTCACCGTCCACGGCGCCCGCTTCGCCGCCGATGCCGTCGCGTCCGGTGCCGTTGCCGTCCTGACCGATGCCGACGGCGCCCAGATCGTCCACCAGACCGCTCCCGGTACCCCCGTCCTCGTGCACAGCGACCCCCGCTCCGTCGTCGGCCCCCTGAGCGCCGAGGTCTACCACCACCCGGCACGCGGCCTGGTCACCACCGCCGTCACGGGAACCAACGGCAAGACGACCACCGCATACTTCCTCGACGCCATCCTGTCCGCTCACGTCGGAGGCTGCATGGTGGCCGGAACCGTCGAGCTGCGCGTGGGGGAGCGCTCCGTGGAGTCCCCGCGCACCACCGTCGAGGCCCCCGTCCTGCAGCGGATGATGGCCCTGGCCGTGGAGGACAAGGTCGGCGCCGCCTCCCTGGAGGCCTCCAGCCACGCCATCGTCCTGCACCGGCTCGATGGGATTGTCGTCGACGTCGCCGGCTTCACCAACCTCCAGCGCGACCACCTCGACTTCCACAAGACCATGGAGGGCTACCTGGAGGCCAAGGCGCAGCTGTTCACCCCCGAGCACGCCCGCCGCGGCGTGGTCTGCGTCGACGACCAGTGGGGGGCGGCCCTGGCCGCCGAGGCCCCCATCGAGATCGACCGCGTGCGCGCCTACCCCGGTGAGACTCCCGCCGACTGGTGGGTCAGCGACGCCGCCGTCTCCCTGACCGACTCCGCCACCACCTTCACCCTCCACGGGCCCGACGGCGAGAAGATCGAGGCCTCCTGCCCCCTTCCCGGACTCGTCAACGTGCAGAACGCCGCCCTGGCCCTGGTCATGGCCATCCGCGCCGGGGTGCCCGCCGCTACGGCCGCCGCGGCCCTGGCCGGTGCCCACAACATCCCCGGCCGCATGCAGCGCATCAGCCAGCGTGACGGCCGACGCGGCCTGTGCATCGTCGATTTCGCCCACACCCCCGAGGCCATGGAGCTGGCCCTCAAGGCCGTGCGCCCCATCACCCCGGGGCGCCTCATCGTGGTCTTCGGCTCCGACGGCGACCGCGACCAGGGCAAGCGGCCCATGCTGGGCGAGGTGTGCGCCCGCCTGGCCGATGTTCTGGTCGTCACCGACGAGAACCCCCGCAGCGAGGATCCCCAGCTCATCCGCAACGCCATCCTCGAGGGGGTGCGCGGCGTGCGCCCCGACCTGAAGGACGTCGAGGAGATCACCACCTGGCGCGGCGATGCCGTGCGCCGGGGTGTTGAGCTGTGCGGACCCGACGACACCGTGATCGTCACCGGGAAGGGCCACGAGCCCTTCCTGGAGATGGCCGGGGAGTTCATCCGCTACAACGACGCGCCCGTGATGGCTGAGGCCGTCGAGGAGAAATGGGGACGGGCATGAGGCTCAGCCTGAGTCAGATCGCAGCCGCCGTCGGCGGAAGGCTCATCGGCCCTGACTCGCCGGTGACCGGACCGGTTGTCACCGACTCCCGCCAGGCCGCCGAGGGCTCACTGTTCGTCGCCGTGCACGGCGAGCGCACCGACGGCCACGCCCACCTGGGATCGGCCCACGACCTGGGCGCCGTTGGCGCCATCGTCTCCGACCTGGAGGCCGCCCGCAGCGGACTGTCCCAGGGGCAGGCCGAGGAGGTGTCCATGGGGCTCGTCCTCGTGGAGGACACCGTGGCGGCCCTCGGCGCGCTGGCCCGCACCCACCTGGAGGCACTGCGCCAGGCGGCAGCCGAGCAAGGCGATCGTCTCACCGTGGTGGCGATGACCGGCTCGGTGGGCAAGACCACCACCAAGGACCTCACTCGTCAGCTCCTGGCCGCCTCCGGCCCCACAGTGGCCCCCAGGGCCAGCTTCAACAACGAGATCGGCCTGCCGCTGACCGTGCTGGAGGCCGACGAGTCCACCCGCTACCTCGTCCTGGAGATGGGGGCCTCCGGACCTGGCCACATCGCCTACCTCACCGACATCGCCCCTCTGGACGCGGCCGGGGTCCTCATGATTGGCCACGCCCACATGGGTGGGTTCGGCTCCATCGAGGGAGTCGCCGCGGCCAAGGCGGAGATCATCGCCGGCCTGCGGCCCGAGGGAATAGCCATCCTCAACGCCGACGATGCCCGCGCCGCCGCCATGGCCGAGCTCGCACCGGCACGCGTCCTGACCTTCTCCGCCCGGGGGCGACAGGCCGACCTGAGGGCCGAGAACGTGGACCTGGACGCGGCTGCCCGAGCGGCCTTCGACCTCCACCTGCCCGGTCTTGCCGAGCCCCGCCGCGTCCAGCTGGCCGTGGCCGGCGTGCACAACGTGTCCAACGCCCTGGCCGCCGCGGGGCTGGCGCTGGCCGCGGGCATCTCCCCCGAGCTCGTCGCCGACAGACTCGGCTCGGTGAGCATCGAGAGCCCCCACCGGATGGATATTTCGGAACTCAGTGGTGATCTTCTCCTTATCGACGACTCCTACAACGCCAACATCGACTCCATGACGGCGGCGCTGGCGGTGCTGCCGGCTCTGGCCGGGGACCGACGTCGCGTCGTCGTGATTTCCGAGATGCTTGAGCTGGGGGAGTCCTCTGCGGCCGATCACGCGCGCACCGGAGAGCTCGCGGCCCGAGCCGGAGCCGCTATGCTCATCGGCATCGGCTCCACCCAGGAGGCACTCGAGGCGGCCAGGGCGCGAGGGGTCGAGGTCGTCGGTTTCGATGATGCCGCGACCGCCATCTCCCAGATCGACGCCCTGCTCTGCGACGGCGACGCCGTCCTGGTCAAGGGTTCCAACGGCTCGGGCGCCTGGCGCCTGGCCGACCACCTCAAGGAGGTTCGTCCCCGATGACCGCCATCCTCATCTCCGGTGTGGTCGGACTGGTGGGCACCCTGCTGGGGACCCCCCTGCTCATCCGCTACCTCCACGCCAAGGAGTACGGACAGTTCATCCGCCAGGACGGGCCCCAGGGACACTTCACCAAGCGCGGCACGCCGACCATGGGTGGCCTCGTCATCATCATCTCCACTGTCCTGGGCTACACCCTGGCCAATCTCAGCCAGCTGCGCACACCGCGCGCCTCCGGGGTCCTGCTGCTCTTCCTCGTCGTCGGGCTCGGGCTCATCGGATTCCTGGACGACTTCGAGAAGATCTCCAAGCAGCGCTCCCTGGGACTGAGGGCATGGCAGAAGATCGTGGGGCAGGCGCTCATCGGCGTCGGATTCTCGGTGGCGGCCCTGCACTTCGCGGACCGCAACGGACTGACCCCCGCCTCCGCCCGGATCTCCTTCGCCCGGGACTCGGCGATCAACCTGGCCTTCGCCGGTAGCGTCGTCGGGCTCATCCTGTTCATCCTGTGGGCCAACTTCCTCATCACCGCCTGGTCCAACGCCGTCAACCTCACCGACGGGCTCGACGGACTGGCCGCCGGCGCCTCGGCCATGGTCTTCGGTGCCTACACGCTCATCGGCGTGTGGCAGACCAACCAGTCCTGCAACTACGGCCACGAGACCATGGTCCCCACCACCTGCTACCAGGTCAGGGACCCACGAGACCTGGCCATGATCGCCGCCGCCCTCATGGGGGCCTGCTTCGGCTTCCTGTGGTGGAACGCCTCACCGGCCAAGATCTTCATGGGCGACACCGGGTCCCTGGCCCTGGGAGGGGCGGTAGCCGGCCTGTCGATCCTGACTCGAACCGAGTTCCTGGCTGTCATCCTGGGTGGACTGTTCCTGGCTGAGGTCATGAGCGACATCATCCAGATCGTCTCATTCAAGTCGACAGGCCGACGCGTCTTCCGCATGGCTCCACTGCATCACCACTTCGAACTGGGAGGATGGACCGAGGTCAACGTGGTGATCCGCTTCTGGATCATCGCCGGCCTGTGCGTCATCGCGGGACTCGGAATCTTCTACGCCGAGTACCTGCGCCAGCTCATCTTCGGATGAGTCGGGAAGCCCGGGCCACTGCGACCCGAACCATTGAAGCAGTCTTCTCCTACCGGAAGCTCCGTCAGGAGAAGTGAGGAACCAGGAGCGTGAGCCCGCACCGTGACCAGCCTGACTGAAGTCCCCGGTGAACCGTCCAGCGCCGTCACCGGCTCCGGTGGGTCCCTGAGCGACCAGCTCGACGGCGCCCACGTGGCCGTCGTCGGCCTGGGGCGCACCGGGCGCGCCGTCGTCGACGCCCTGGCCACGCTGGGTGCCCGCATCCACGTCTTCGACAGCCGCGAGTCCTCCGTCGAGATGCTGCAGACCCCCGTGGCCTCCACCACGGTCGCCGACGCCGAGGCGACCGCGGCCGCCCTGGCGCAGTCCCCGGCCAGGCTTCTCGTCGTCTCACCCGGGGTCCCGGCCACCGGGCCGGTCCTGCGAGCCGCTGCGGCGGCGGGTATCGAGACCTGGAGCGAGGTCGAGCTGGCCTGGAGGATTCAGCAGGACTCAGCGCGTCCGCACGTGCCTTGGCTGACTCTGACCGGAACGGACGGCAAGACCACCACGGTCAGCATGCTCTCGGCGATCCTTGAGGCCCAGGGGCTCACGGCTCCGGCCGTGGGCAACATCGGCACCCCCGTCATTGAGGCGGTGCTGGCCGGCAGTGCCGACGCCCTGGCCGTAGAGCTGTCCAGCTTCCAGCTGCACACCACCAGAACCCTGGCGCCCCTGGCCTCGGCCTGCCTCAACCTGGCCGCCGACCACCTCGACTGGCACGGGGGCCTGGAGGCCTACGCTCAGGACAAGGCCCGCGTCTACTCCCGCACCCGGCTCGCCGCCGTCTACAACCTCGCCGACGCGGCCACCGAGGACATGGTCCGCCAGGCCGATGTCGTCGAGGGCTGCCGAGCCGTCGGCTTCACCCTGGCCGCGCCGGGGTTGGGACAGGTCGGCATGGTTGAGGACCTGCTGGTCGACCGCGCCTTTCACGCCGAGCGGCGCTCAAGCGGCATCGAGCTGGCCACCACCGCCGACCTGGCGCACCTGGCCCCCGGGCGGCGTGCCCAGAACCTGCCCGCGCACCTGCTGGCCGACGCCCTGGCGGCCGCCGCGCTGGCCCGTGCGGCCGGAGCCGACCCGGAGTCGGTCGCCGCCGGACTGCGCGCCTACAGCCCCGGAGCCCACCGGATCGTCACCGTCGCCGAGGCGGAGGGCGTCACCTGGGTTGACGACTCGAAGGCCACCAACCCGCACTCCGCCGAGGCCGCACTGACCTCCCTGCCGCAGGGGACCGGAGTGTGGATCTGCGGCGGCGACACCAAGGGCGCCCAGTTCTTCAACCTGGTCCGCACGGTGCGCCCCCACCTGCGCGGCGCCGTTGTCATCGGCAAGGACCAGAACGACATCCTGGCGGCCCTGGAGCGGGAGGCCCCCGGCCTGCCCGTCACCCGCGTCAGCGACGGCAGTGCCGAGCAGGTGAGCGCCGCCGCGGTGGAAGCCGCCGGCGCCATGGCTCGCAGCGGCGACACCGTCATGCTGGCCCCGGCCTGCGCCTCCTGGGACCAGTTCACGTCCTACGTCCAGCGCGGCGACCTCTTCGCCTCCTGCGCCCAGGCCTACACCCGAGGCGATGGCACCCGGGACGCGGATGTCTCCGGCGACCAGGAGCAGCTGTGAAGACCGGGTCCACCTCGGCCACCAACGCCCGCTCGTCGACCTCCTCCTCGTCAGGCTCCTCGCGAGCCCCCGGAGGTTCGTCGCGAGGGGCCGGTGCCGGCCGCAAGCCGGAGCGGGCCGCCCCCGGGAAGGGTGCTGCCACGGCGTCCAAACAGACCAGGAAGCCCTCCGGCTCCCGGCCCACGGCAGCGGGCAGTCGCCTGGGTGACGCCTGGCGCAAGCGCTTGACGCGCTGGGGCGAGCGGCTCTCACGACCTTGGGACGGCGGGGGCCCTCAGCCCGAGGGCACCCCTAAGGAGCGTCGTCGGCGTCCCTCCGGCGGGTCGGACTCCACCCAGAGCGCCGAGCAGGTGACTCTGACCTACTACTGCCTGCTCGTGTCCACCCTGGTGCTGGAGACCTTCGGGCTCATCATGGTCTTCTCCGTGCAGTCGGTGACCGTGGCCGCCAACGGTGGCAACGCCTTCACCGACTTCGCCAAGTACCTCATCTTCGCCGCGGTGGGGACGCTGGGCATGGTGGGGGTCTCCCGCATACCGCTGTCCTGGTTCCCCAGGATGGCCTGGGGGCTTCTGGTGCTGACGATCGCCCTGCAGTGCCTGGTATTCACACCCGTGGGCGTCAACGTCTACGGTAACCGCAACTGGATCCAGGTCCCGGGGGTCGGTACCGCCCAGCCCTCGGAGTTCATCAAGGTGGCCCTCGCCCTGGTTCTGGGCACCCTGGTGACCTGGTACGCGAACAAGCGCCCCCGGGACCGGGCGTGGGTGGCGGGCTGGGGCGGTGTCGGAGTCGCGATCGCGAGCGTCCTGGGCGGACAGGATCTGGGAACCGTCATCATCCTGGTCATCATCGTCGCCGGGGCCCTGTGGGTGGGCGGAATGCGCAAGCGCTGGTTCGCCTTCCTGGGGGCCGGCGGCATCGTCATGTTCGCGGCCGCCTCCATGCTCAGTGCCAACCGCCGCGCCCGGATCACCGCCTGGATCCATCCCGAGGGCGCAGACCCCATGGGGGTGGGCTACCAGCCCAAGCACGGGATGTGGGCGCTGGGGACCGGGGGCTGGCTCGGCGTGGGGCCGGGATCGTCGCGCCAGAAGTGGGGCTACCTCACCCAGGCGGACTCCGACTACATCTTCGCTGTGCTCGGCGAGGAGTTCGGGCTGGTGGGCACCCTCGTCGTCATCGCCCTGTTCGCCGTCATCGGCGCCTGCTGCCTGCGGCTCATGAGACGCCACACCTCCCTGTACGTCGTGGCCACGACCTCGGCCATCGGTGCGTGGATCGTGGGGCAGGCGATCATCAACATGGGGGTCGTCACCGGTGCGCTGCCGGTGCTGGGCGTCCCGCTTCCCCTCGTCAGCCGTGGAGGCACCGCACTGGTGTCGGTCCTCCTGGCCATCGGGGTGCTTCTGGCCTTCGCGCGCCACGAACCCGGTGCGCAGGAGGCCCTGTCCACGAGTCCCGGGGCGCTGCGTCGTTCCCTGGCAGTCATTGTCCCAAGGAGGAACCGTGCCCGAGACAAGTGAGAGCGCAGGCTCGCCCCAGCAGGAGCGTCCCAGCGGCTCGGAGCGGCCCCGGCCGTTGCGGGTGCTGCTGGCCGGCGGGGGCACCGCCGGCCACGTCAACCCGTTGCTGGCCACGGCTGCGGCCCTGCGGGACCCGGCCCTGGGCGGTGACCCCGGCACGCAGATCCTCGTCCTGGGGACCGCCGAGGGACTGGAGAAGCGGCTCGTGCCCGAGGCCGGCCTGGAGCTGGCCCTGGTCCCCAGAGTCCCTCTGCCGCGGCGCCCCAGCGGTGACCTGCTGCGTCTGCCGCACCGGCTGGGCAAGGCGATCAGCGCGGCTACTGAGGCCATTGAGAAGGTCAAGGCCGACGTCGTCGTCGGCTTCGGCGGCTACGTGTCGACCCCCGCCTACCTGGCCGCCAGGAAGGCCGGGGCTCCGGTCGTCATCCATGAGCAGAACGCCCGCCCGGGCCTGGCCAACCGGCTGGGCGCCTCCTGGGCCCAGGCCGTCGCCCTGACCTTCGCCTCGACCCGTCTCAAGGCCTCCAAGGGCTGCACCGAGGTCACAGGACTGCCGCTGCGCCCGGCCATCGCCACCCTGGTCGCGCAGCGTGCCACGGACGAGGGGACCCGCCGGGCCCGCGTCGAGGGCGCTCAGGCGCTGGGACTCGACCCCGACCTGCCCACGCTGCTGGTGACGGGCGGATCCCTGGGGGCCCAGCACCTCAACGAGGTCCTGAGCGAGTCTCTGCACTCCCTGCCAACCGGCCTGCAGGTGCTGCACCTGACCGGTAAGGACAAGGACGCCCCGGTGCGCGCCGCCCTCGAGGCGGCAGTGGCCTCGGGTGCTGCGCAGGACCTCGCTGAGCGGTACCACGTGCTCGACTACCTGACCACGATGGAACAGGCCTATGCCTGCGCCGACGGGGTCTTGTGCCGCTCCGGTGCCGGTACCGTCGCAGAGATCACGGCCCTGGGGCTTCCAGCGCTCTACGTCCCCTTGCCGATCGGCAACGGCGAGCAGCGTCTCAACGCCGCTGACGTCCTGGCCTCCGGAGGCGGGCGCATGGTGCTCGACGCCGAGCTCAAGCCCTCGGACATCCTTGACTTCGCCATGCTCATCTCCGACCCTGAGCGACAGGCCGCCATGGCCCGGGCTGCGGCCTCCACCGGCGTCCAGGATGCGGCGGCCCGCCTGGCCGCCCTCATCCGGCAGTGCGCCTCCATCCACGACACTCCCACTGACGAGGAGAATGCGGCATGACCGCCACAACATCCCAGGACGCCTCCCGCACTTCGCACCGATCGACCGACGGTGACCACTGCACTCTGGCAGACCGGGCCTTCCACCTCATCGGCATCGGGGGAGCGGGGATGAGCGTGGTCGCTCAGCTGCTCGCGGCCCGCGGCGCCCAGGTCTCCGGCTCCGACGCCCACGGGGGTCCCGCCTTCGACCACCTGGCCGATCTGGGCATCACGACCCACCTGGGGCACGACGCCGCGAATGTGCCCGAGCGGAGCACTGTTGTGGTCTCCACCGCGATCAAGGAGACCAACCCCGAGCTCGCCGAGGCCCGCCGGCGGGGCCAGGACGTCATCCACCGGTCCCAGGCGCTGGCGCTGGCCGCTCGGGGCCTGGACTTCGTCGCCGTGGCGGGTGCGCACGGCAAGACCACGACCTCGGGCATGCTCGCCGAGGCCCTCACGGAGGCCGGAGCCGACCCCTCCTTCGCCATCGGCGGGGTCGTGCGGGCCCTGGGCACCGGGGCACACCTGGGCAGCGGCCCCGCCCTGGTCGCCGAGGCCGATGAGTCCGACCGCTCCTTCCTCAACTACACCCCGCGCGTGGAGATCGTCACCAACGTCGAGCCCGACCACCTCGACAGCTACGGCACCGCGGAGGCCTTCGAGACGGCATTCGTCGACTTCGCTCACCGGCTGGTGCCCGGGGGCCTGCTGGTCGCCTGCGCCGCCGACGCCGGCGCGCTGCGCCTGGCGCAGTCCGCTGCCACCGAGGGCCTGCGCGTCGTCACCTACTCCTTCGCAGGCCCCGACACCCTCCCCGGCGGAGTGCTCGTGGGGGAGGGGCACGTCCACCTGGACATCCAGGAACGTGGGGCCTCATCCACTCGGGGACTGCTGACCCTCACCACGGCCGACGGCCGCGAGCCCGCCGGAGGCACGGGCGAGGAGCCTCATCACGGCCCGGTCGAGCTGGTGCTGGCCGTACCCGGGGACCATGTGGCCCTCGACGCCGCCGGAGCCTGGGCCGCGGGCATCGAGCTCGGCGTCGAACCGGCCCTGATGGCCCGGGCACTGGGGGCCTTCGGGGGGACGGGCCGGCGCTTCGAGGACCGGGGCGAGGCCGACGGCGTGCGCGTCATCGACGACTACGCCCACCACCCCACGGAGATCGAGGCCCTGCTGCGCACGGCGCGGGGCGTGGCCCAGGAGCGCGGCGGTCGGGTCCTGGTCCTGTTCCAGCCGCACCTGTTCTCCCGCACCCGGGCCTTCGCCGAACGCTTCGGACAGGCGCTGGCCCTGGCCGACGCCGTTGTCGTCACCGACGTCTACCCCGCCAGGGAGACTCAGGCGGACTTCCCCGACATCACCGGGGACACGGTCGCCCAGCGCGTCCCCGGTGGCACCGCCAGGTTCGTCGCCGAGCGCCTCGATGCCGCCCACGCGGCGGCCGACCTGGCGCGCCCCGGCGACCTGCTGCTGACAGTCGGTGCCGGAGACGTCACCGAGCTCGCCGGCACGGTACTGGGCGACCTGGCGGCACGCGAGGGCGGTGCAGCCCCCTCGCCCGCGGACCGGGACGAGCGGGCATGAGGAAGCCCTCGGCCCCCCGCCCCGAGCGCTCCAACCGCGCTCAGGACGCCCCGGCCAGCATCCCGCCGCGCCGCTCCGGCCCCAGGCGTCCGCGTCCCTCCCGCTCGGCGCAGGGACCATCCGCGCCGAGCGCCCCGTCGGCGCATCACGGTACCGAGCAGGCCGGGCCGGCGGCCCCCGCCAAGCGGCCCCGGAGCGCTTCCGCCAGGGCCCCTAAGGCTCCGAGCGGAGCCGCCGGGTCGGCCTCGAGGCCCAGGCGTCCGTCGACGTCGAGGGGCGCGTCCAGCTCCTCGCCGGCTCCGCGGCGCGGTGGCGAGGGCGCCGGCCGCACCAGCCCCCGCCAGGAGTCCTCCAGCCCCGACGCGGCGGCGAGTACCGAGCTGACCGTCTTCGGCCGCAGGCAGGTGGCTCTTTCCCGTGGAGATGACCGGGTCGTCTCCACGGGACTGGCCGATCGGCTCAAGGAGCGTCAGGCCGCCGTGCGCCGGTTGCGGCTGCGACGGGCGGTGAGGGCCGCCGTCGTGGTGGTCGCCATCGTCGTGGCGGTCTGGGCCCTGGCCTTCTCACCCCTCCTGGGTCTGCAGGCCCGGAGGATCTCCGTGGCGGGTTCGGACGGCAGCGTCTCGGACCAGCAGGTCCGCGAGGTTCTGGCCGCCTACGAGGGCGACTCGTTGCTGCGGCTCGACACCGGCCGGCTCTCCACCCAGGTCAGTGACAAGCTGGTCCGGGTGCGCCGGGCGCAGGTGACCAGGGCCTGGCCCCACGGGCTGCGGGTGCACCTGACCATGCGCGTGCCGGTGGCCACCGTGCAGGACTCGGACGGCTACCAGGTCCTCGACAACGAGGCCGTGGTCCTCGAGCGGGTCTCCGAGCCGCCGTCGGGCTTGGTGAACATCGTGCCCGATCCGGTCGCGCAGGCATCGGGGCCACAGAGGATCTCCGCCAAGCAGGTTGCCGCCGTCACCCAGGTGGTGGGTTCCCTCACGCCGGAGACCCTGGCCCAGGTGAGCAGCGGCAGCGCCACTGAGGCGGGGCAGGTCACACTGACCCTGTCCAGCGGGGCCAGCGTGGTCTGGGGCAACAACCAGGACAACGCGCTCAAGGCACGCGTCCTGGCGACTCTCATGACCACCACCGCCTCCATCTACGACGTCTCCTCGCCGCATCGCCCCACCACACGATCTGCTGACAGCGCCGGTGTGACCCCCGTGGCACCATCGCCGACGTCCTGAACAGCTGCTGCGCTCCGACGCTGCGCGGCATCTCCAGGAGCAGCGGGGCACGCAGCAGCATGCCCCGTAAACCTTCAGGTTCATCGCAGATAAATTGCAGCGTTATAGCAGGGAATCCGCAGGCAACTGCACACGAACACGCCGGGCTTCAATGCGATGCGACGTCCTGGATGTCTCATAGCGTTAAGCCCGTCGTTCAGAGAATGACATAAGTATTGACCTTAACTTGAGGTTGAGGTTTGAGGGGAGTCCTCGTCGGAGGGCTCATGACGAAACTCGCGGAGGGGACGCCAGTGGTCGAGAGCATGGCTGTGGACGACTCACAGCACTACCAGGCAGAGATCAAGGTCGTCGGTGTTGGCGGCGGCGGTGTCAACGCCGTCAACCGCATGATCGAGGCCGATCTGCGTGGCGTGGAGTTCATCGCCGTGAACACCGACGCCCAGGCGCTGCTTATGTCCGACGCTGACGTCAAGCTCGACGTCGGGCGGGACCTGACTCGAGGGCTGGGAGCGGGAGCCGACCCGGCGATCGGCCGCAAGGCCGCCGAGGACCACGAGTCCGAGATCCGCGAGGCTCTCGACGGCTCGGACATGGTCTTCGTCACCGCGGGCGAGGGAGGCGGTACCGGCACCGGCGCAGCCCCCGTCGTCGCCCGTCTGGCCAAGA
>ERZ772971.507-NODE-507-length-24168-cov-3.770165_pt1 | contig 24168 bp, 20 predicted proteins | sample MGYA00511943_ERZ772971 | MGnify/ENA primary metagenome ERZ772971 (study PRJEB29015, sample SAMEA2737929) | human oral metagenome | biome: human oral; feature: human-associated habitat; material: dental | place: China | collected 2144 ... | reverse complement strand
AATGTGGGATAAACCGGATAGGGGTATCATTTTTTTTACCAAAATGTATGCCATATTTTGATGACTAATAACTAATTTTATTTTCGTATCTTTGCGGCGTTTATTAAACTTTATTATAATGCGTTTTAAAGAGTATAAAATTCTTTTCTACAGGTTGTTACTTGTATATGTTGCTTATTTTTTGGCTCGATTGGCTTTTTTTGGCTTCAACCATTCGCACCTCATCGTAGATGGTATTAGCGATTTGGCTAGATTGTGCTTTTACGGATTGTTGTTCGACACTACGGCTATTATCTATGTAAATTTGCTTTTTATCTTCCTCAGTATCCTCCCTTTGAAGGTAAATACGCAAGGGTGGTATCAAAAAATATTGTTCTGGTGTTACTTTTTGATGAATATTCCTGCTTTTCTACTTAATTTCATCAATATTGCTTACTTTTCGTACAACAAAACAGGTCTTACTACCAACGATTGGGCATTGGTACAACACGAAGAAAACGCTTTGGGCTTGCTTATGGGCTTTTTAGTACGCTATTGGCTCATCTTTTTGTGCTTTTTAGTGGTGTGTGTGCTTTGGGTGATGGCTTATAAACGTATAGGCATTGCTCATAGGGTTGTAGTACGCCCTTTGCGCTATTTTACGACTTCGGTAGTGTTTATTTTAGTACTCGCGCCTGTGCTGGTATTTGGTATCAGGGGGATGAATTTTAGCCCAGGAGTTGTTCCGCTAAGTGTGATTGATGCGGGAAAATATGCACGCGACATTTCGCAGGTGCACTTATTGCTGAATGCGCCTTTTTCGATAATACGAACGATGAATAAGAATAAAACTTTTAGAGAATATAACTTTACCGATGAAAAGTATATTGAAGCCAATATCAAACCGATAAAGCAATACAAGCGGGTAGTAACCGAAAAACCTAATGTGGTGCTTATCATCTTAGAAGGTATGGGGGCTGAATATTTTGGGTTGCTGAATGAGGGTTTGCCTATTGAGGGATACAAAGGGTATACGCCTTTCTTGGACTCGTTGGCGCGCAAGGGGTTCTATTTCAGTAATATCTACTCAAATAGCGTGCATTCTATTGAAGGGATTTCGGCAGTTACGGCTGGGATGCCTACTTTTCAGAAACCTTTTGTAAATTCGGCTTATGCTCCGCAACGGGGCTTGGCTTCTATAGCGTGGGTAGCGCGCGACTTGGGTTACGAAACGCTGTTTGCTCACGGGGCTACCAATGGCTCGATGAGTATTGATGCTTTTGCTCGCCAAGTGGGGTATGAGCGCTATGTTGGCAGAACTGAGTTCAATGACGACCGCTACTACAACGGAAAGTGGGGAATTGACGATGAGCCTTTTTTGCAGTATTTTGCAAAGGAAATCAACAATATGAAAGCTCCTTTTTTGGCAACGGTATTTACGCTTTCATCGCACGAACCTTATATAGTACCCGAGCCGCACAAAGGGCGATTCAACAAAGGGGCTATGGAAATGCACAATGTGGTAGCCTACACCGATTTTGCTATTAGTCGCTTTTTTGAAACTGTAAAAAAGGAGGCTTGGTATGAGAATACTATTTTTGCTATTATCCCCGACCATGCCACTGTGGATTATTACCCTTATTACCAACAAAAAATAACACACCATCGCATTCCTATCATTCTTTACAGCGCCAATAAAACCCTGATTCCGCAAGGGCATTCGGCAGTATTAGGACAGCAGATAGACCTTTTTCCTACCCTTGCCGACCTAATGGGATATCAGAAGCCTTTCCGCTCGTGGGGGCGTAGCCTTATGAGTGCTATTGCCGATGAAACCCCTCGTGCTTACGTTACCAATGCTCAATTCTACCAGCTGATGCAAGGCAATTACACTTATGTGTTAGACCCCAATGGCGAGGTGGTGGGCGTATATGCTATTGACGACTACAACTTGAGCAAAAACCTAAAAGATACACAAAGCAATAATGAGGAAATAAAAAAAGGCATCGCCGATATGCGTGCCTTTATACAAGATTATAACGATAGGATTATCAATGATAAGCTAAAGTAAGATTGCGGAAAAGAATGGGCAAAAACAACTGAGGCAGCGCGCCCATAAGGTAGCTGAGTAGCACCATGCGTATACGCTGATGGGTAAGGTATATTTGCACTGTTATATCTGCTCCGCTAAGAAATAACAAAAAGGCAATAATATAAGTCATATCTTTCTGAAAGAGAATACTCATCAGCAAAGTGAAGGTAGTGAGTGCCCCCATACCCATTGCCGACATATTACTGCGAATTTTGAAGAACAAAAAGAAGAGTATTGTAATACACCCTACCGTAAGCCCTATGATATAAAAGTGTATAAACGGAAACTTCTCAAAAGGGGTTATCCAAAAGGCTACTGACAGCAATATTACTATATAGCCGTACAGTAGCCATTTTTGTTTTTCATCGGGTATTAAAAAAGGATTTTCCAACCAATTAAATACAAAAAGGATAAGATATACCATTGTAGGTAATGCTACTGTTATAAGAAGTAGCAACAACCACGTAAACCTTATTTCGCTTATGGTAAGAAAAATAGGGATGTGAAATAACACAATCATAGCCCCATAGATAGGGAACCATATAGGGTGCGCCAAAAACGATATGAGATAGTTATAGTAACGCATTACTCTAAGGTATCTTGTGTGGGAGCAGGGGGTTCAGGCAGCGTGTCGGTAGCTGAAGCAGGGTTCCCTAAAAAGTACTCTTCCAGCTCTTTATCGCGCATATAGAGGCGCACAGAACCTTTGAATATATCCCATTGCTTTTGGAAGAAAGCTGGGTCGTAATCTTTGGTTACAAGCAACAGCTCGCCATAGCGGTCTACACAATATTGTATTTTATGAGCATTATCGTTTAGCTGAGCCGCAGGCAGATGGTTGTAGTAGTTCATTTCCTCTTGATACTTTTGGGCTATCTGTGCTGCAATAGCTTGCGCTTTTTGGGGCTCGCCCACTTGGTAATAACCTTTGATGAATGGCTCTAACGAAAAGTAATAACCATATGAGGCTATAGGCATATTTTTCATAGCAATATCCATCACTTCTTTAGCTTTATCGTTTTTGCCTTCTTTGATAAGCTGTTCGGTAAGGCGTGCCAAATTACCTCTAAAGATAATACTATTCTTACGAGTTTCGGGGTCTAAGTAAATATCCTCTCTACCCATATTGCCCCATGTCCATTGTTTTACGATATTGTACATCAGTTCGCTATCAATGCGCCCCATATCGTAAGGATTACTTTTATCAATAGGTGTTTTGATAGGTACCAGCTTATACACTAAGCCGTCCAACTGCAAGTAATCTTTCATCCAAATATACTCGGCAGCATCCATACTACCGCCTGTAAAGTAGATAGGGCGTTTCCAATCGTTATTAGCAATGATATCAAGCATCAACACACGAGCCTTATCGATAGCGTTAGGCAAGGTAATATCTATATAATCTACTATTTTATCAGCATCTTCAGGTTTTACGATACCACTTTTTAGCACGTTTTCTTTATTTACAGGGATACGTATTTTGTTGGTAGGGTAATAAAAGAAAGTTTGCTGATATTCGCCTCGCCCTCTCACCGATTGGGTAGCAGGATCGCCAGAGGTAATCCAATTCACAAAATCTTTGATATTCCAACGATTATCGGTGCGTTTTTGGTAATATACCGCCTCGCGCACGCCGTGAGCGTATTGGCTATGTACAATTTGCGAAGGTATGGGGTTACTTTCGTAAGCCTTGCGCTTCATTTGGTCTATATACCAATCGGTTTGCAAAAGACTTGTATTGATTACGCGTACATCGGTGCGGTAACCTTCAATCTCTTGGGCATACCACAACAAGAAAGTATCGTTATCGCCTATGGTAAATATCATAGCATCTTTATCTTTGGCGATAGATTCTAAGTAAGCATCGGCAATAAACTCTGCCGAATATTTTTGAGAGCGGTCGTGGTCGTCCCAGTTTTCAGCAGCCATTAGTAGCGGTACCGATAGCGAAAAAGCTACTGCGCCAATAGCTGTAACGTTAGGAGTTAGGTATTTTTTTATCAAGTCGTAGAGTGCATACACTCCGTAGCCTATCCAAATAGCAAAGGCGTAGAACGACCCCACAAGAGCGTAATCGCGCTCGCGTGGCTCGAACGGACGCTCATTGACGTATATTTTTAGCGCCAAGCCTGTAAAGAGGAGTAAAACGAGTATCACCCACGTTTGGCGTTCACTCTTCACCGACATATAGAACAAGCCCAACAAGCCCAACAACAAAGGCAAAAAGTAATAAGTATTGCGAGCCTTGTTGTTTAGCACATCCGAAGGCAAGTTCTTTTGCGACCCCAAGTGCATCTCATCTACAAAAGGAATCCCCGACAGCCAGTTGCCGTGGTCGGCTTCCATTTTGCCTTGTATATCATCTTGCCTACCAATAAAGTTCCACGCAAAGTAACGGAAATACATATAGCCAAATTGGTAGTTAAAAAGATACTGCATATTCTTCCAGAAGCTAGGTTTTTCTACTTCTATATAATCGCGGTACTCTGTCAAGAACTGATCGTAGCGCTCAGGAGGCATTGGGCGCAGGGTATTTTGCCTGTGCAACTCTTGCAGTAGCTGATATAGTTTAGGTTCTTCATAGGCTTCTTGGCTAATTTTGAAATCTAAATTACCCGTCAGCTTCATATAATTAGCAGCGTGCTGTGGGCTCCACATACGCGGCAAGAACCCTTTCTGATTTCTATTGGAAGCCACCTGAGCATTTTTATATTGGTTTACAATAATATACCTGCCCGTAGTGTAATCGCGCTCGTATTTAGGTTTAGCATCTTCATAAGGGTGTTCCTCATCTATGCCTGCGTATTTATCAGAATACATAGGTCCGTAAAACAAATGCGTTTCAGGATATTGCTCTAAGTTGTAATACGCCAAAAGCAAACGCGCATCGGTAGGGCTATTTTCGTTGATAACCGTATCGGCATTAGAGCGTATGGGTATCATCAGCCACGATGAAAATCCTACAAATACAAACAACAAACACAAGGTAGCGGTTTGCAATCGCACATTGTTCTTTTTGTTGGCATATTGCAAGGTGAAGAAGAAAAACGCCACCACACTAAGCCCTGCAATAATTGTCCCCGAATTGAACGGCAGCCCAAAGGTATTTACAAAAAACACCTCTAAGTAACCAAAGTAAGCCAATGTGTAGGGTAATATCAGTTTGAATATCAGCAACAAAATTGCGATAGAAACTACATTGGCAATCACAAAATTGACAAATGTTTTAGGGTATTTACTGTTGAAGAAATACAGCATCCCTATAGCGGGTATGGTAAGCAATGCCATAAAATGCACCCCAAACGAAAGACCTACTACCAGCGAAATGAGTAGCAACCAGCGGTCGCCACGCTCTTCTTGCAAGCTATCAGTCCATTTAATGCCGAGCCAAAACATCACCGACATAAAGAGCATCGCCATTCCGTACACCTCAGCTTCTACAGCATTGAACCAAAAACTATCCGAAAAAGTGTAAGCCAAGCCACCCACTACCCCACTGCCCATCACAGCGATAACGTGCGAAGTTGTAAGGGTAGTTGTAGTGCGAAGGGCTATTTTTTTAGTAAGATTTACAATGATAAAATACAAGAAAAATACAGTGAAGGCACTCGATAGCACCGACATCATATTTACAAAAAATGCAATCTTATCGGCATTAGGAGCAAAAGCCGCTATAAAAGCCCCTACCATCTGAAAAAAAGGTGCTCCTGGAGGGTGCCCCACCTGCAATTTTGCCGAAGTGGCTATATACTCACCACAATCCCAAAAACTCACCGTAGGCTCTACCGTAAGTGTATAAGTGATTAGGGCAATGGCAAAAACCACCCAACCCATAATAAGATTGTATTTTTTAAAATCTTTCTCGCTCATTGTCGTTCTGTAAGATAATTATTTGTAAAGAGTTTTTCCGTAAAGTTCAGCTACTTTATCCCAGTCAATCACATTGAAAAAATTAGCAATGTAATCGCCTCGTTTGTTTTGATATTTCAAGTAATAAGCGTGTTCCCACACATCCATAGCCAAGATAGGCACACCGCTTACACCTATATTGGGCATCAAAGGGTTATCTTGGTTGGCAGTGCTCACCACGCTTAGTTTTTCGTCATTTACTACCAAGAAAGCCCAGCCCGAACCAAAACGCTTGCTACCCGCTTCAGCAAATGCTTTTTTGAAGTTCTCAAAGCTACCAAAGTCGCGCTTAATAGCCTCCATCAGTGTGCCTTTAGGCTCACCACCTCCTTTAGGTGATATTACCCCAAAATACATATTGTGGTTGTAGTAGCCCCCCGCATTATTGCGCAAAGCAGCATTATTAGGGTCTAAGTTTTTAAGTACCTCTTCTATGCTTTGTGAAGCGTAAGGAGTACCTGCTACAGCTTTGTTCAGGTTGTGCAAGTAGCCCACATAGTGTTTAGAAAAGTGAATGTACATTGTTTCGGCATCAATATAGTCAGCCACAGCATCGTAATCGTAGGGCAGTGGTATTACTGCAAAAGCCCCTTTGTCGGCTTTTGTTACTACATCTATGGGTTTGCCGTAATCTTGCTTGTGGCAAGATTTTTCTGTTTTTTTGCACTTTTTAGATTTCTTTTCTTGGGCATAAGTAGTTCCCACACCCATTGCCATTGCCAACGCTATGGCCGCAACAGTAAATGTTCTTTTTAGTAACATAATTCGTTTTTTATTAGTGATTTGTTTTTATTATTTATCATTGCGATGCTCTTTATACACCCCCAGCACTTTCAGCTCTTCAGTCATTACCTGCAGCAAATAAAGTGCCCGCTCATAGTTGCGAAGGTCATCAAAAGAAGCATCTACAAAGAAAGCGTATTTCCAAGGGGTATCAATCACAGGCATTGATTGTATTTTGCTCATATTCAGCTCGCAATCGCGCAATACGTTTAGCACTGTAGCTAGGCTACCACTTTTGTCGTACAACTGAAACTTCAGCGAAACCTTGTTGCAATCGTCAGTAGGCAATACAGCAGCAGCAGTGCTTAGCACTACAAAACGCGTTGCATTGCGCTGTATGGTTTGTATGCTATGTGCCAAAATACCCAAGTTGTAAAGGCTTGCGGCAGCACTCGATGCGATAGCAGCCACTCCCTTTTCGCCTTGCTCAGCTATTTGCTTGGCAGCCGTAGCAGTATCGGGAGCTTCCACCAGCCTAATGTGCGGCTTATCAGCAAAATAGTCTTTACATTGCAGCAAAGCCATATAGTGCGACCGTACTTCAGTAATATCCTCCAAAGTTTGCCCAGCAAGCGCCAACAAATGATGTTGAATATTCATATAGTACTCGCCCCGTATGTGCAAGTTGTGCTTATCTATAAGCGTATAGTTAGGCAGTATCGCACCTGCAATACTATTTTCAATAGCCATTACTCCCCACGCAGCAGCCCCGCTCAAAAGCGTTTGTACTAAGGTGTCAAAGTTTCGGCACTCTACCACCTCTATCGCTTTGCCAAAATAAGCCTCAGCAGCCTGATAGTGAAACGCCCCTTTAGTTCCCTGAATGGCAACTACTGTAGGCTTTGCCATTATATTTGTAGTTTTTGTCCTACACTCATCAATATCAAGTCCTTGCCTTTAGCTTTAAAACTGCGTACAGCAGCCTCTTTATCATCTACTTTTATAAAGCGGTTCGTATCGTAGTGATAACCCAACACACGGTTGCACTTCACAAAGTCCGAAGCCATAATAGCATCATCCACGTCCATAGTAAAGTTGCCCCCTATAGGTAGTACTGCAAGGTCAAGTTTATAGCGCACCGGAATAAGCTGCATATCAAAGTGCAAAGCTGTAGCCCCCGCTATATAGATGCTTCTGTCGTTTGTTTTAATCACAAAGCCACAAGCACAACCACCACCAGCACCACCGTTATCAAAAGTAGAAGAGTGCAAAGCAGGAACCATTTTTACACTTCCAAAGTTGAAGTCAAACGAACCACCCAAATCCATAGGGTGCGCATTTTCTATTCCAAGACCAAAAAAGTGATTTGTAATCTCGTAGTTAGAAATAATTTGCGCTTTGGTACGTTTGGCAATAGCCTCCACATCGTAAGTGTGATCTTGTTGCGCAGTAGTGATGAGAATAAAGTCAGCAGGTACCGAATTGATGTCGATACTGCTTGCCAAAGGGTTATCCGAGATAAAAGGGTCTACCAACAAATGTGTGTTCCCAATTTTGATACCCACGCAGGCATGTCCGTAGTAAGTTAATTCCATAGTTATTATGATAATTAAAAAGATATATTAAATTCTAACGACTCCCAAGCAATAGCAATACCGAAAGCAAAAACGTACTAAGCGCCACCACTTTCAGTTCCTTATCCAATAGCTTAAGGTCTTTATTTTGTCGTACCCTCAGCAAATGTGCTACCAAAGGCACAAATGCCAATATATAAAGCAGTTCCCATCGCATCTGCAAACGCCATACCGAGTAGCCCAGCATCGAAACCATAGCCAAAACCACCAAGTAATAATGGTAATATTTTGCCAGTTCAATACCCATTTTTACTACCAAAGTATGTTTCCCCGACTGCTTATCATTCTCATAATCGCGCATATTGTTCAGGTTCAGTACAGCCACACTCAGCAAGCCTATAGCAGTAGCAGGCAAAAAAATATAAGCAGGCAAGGCTTGCCTATACAAAAAATAACTGCCTACAACACTTACCAAACCAAAAAACACAAACACAAATACATCGCCCAGCCCGCGATAGCCATACGCCGATTTGCCTACCGTATATTTAATAGCGGCTACTATGCACAAAGCCCCAAGAATGAGGAAAAAGAGTACATAGCCCAAATTCTCCAACCCAAAAGCTGCATATATGAGTGCTATAGCCGAAAGAAACGACAAGGCAGCCGTAATTATCACCACGCGCTTTAGTTCGCTACGCGTGATAGCACCACTCTGTAGAGCCCGTTTAGGACCCAAGCGCTGGTCGTTGTCGGTACCCTTTACTCCATCGCCATAGTCGTTGGCAAAGTTGGAGAGTATTTGGAATAGTATGGTGGTGAGCAATGCTAGCACAAAAATATCAGTTCTGAACCCCTCTACATCTTCACGGCGAGCAATAGCACTCCCCGTAATAATCCCCGCCACCGATAGCGGCAAAGTGCGCAAGCGTGCTGCACTGATAAGCGTCTTTATTGTCATAGCTCAGTATTAATCATCGCCCACAACCTATCTTTAAGCACCTGCAACCCCTTCCCCGATACAGACGAGATAAACAAGAAAGGCACATCGGCTAAACTTGCCTGTAACTCGTGGCGAAGGGCTTCAGTAAGCTCCTCGTCTAATATATCAGCTTTAGAAATTGCTATCAATCGCTGTTTGTCTAATAGTTCAGGGTTATAAGCCTCTAGTTCGTTTAGCAAAATGCGGTATTCGGCAGCAATATCATCGCTATCGGCTGCTATTACAAACAGCAAAGCAGCGTTGCGCTCTATATGACGCAAAAAGTAATGCCCTAAGCCTTTGCCTTCGGCTGCCCCTTCTATAATACCGGGGATATCAGCCATTACAAACGATTGATAGTCGCGATGCTCAACAATGCCCAAGTTGGGTTTCAGAGTCGTAAAAGGATAATCGGCAATTTTAGGCTTTGCCGAAGTAAGTACCGACAGCAAGGTCGATTTGCCAGCATTGGGGAAACCTACCAAGCCTACATCAGCCAATACCTTCAGCTCCAATAATAACTCGCGTTCTTCACCAGGTAACCCAGGTTGTGCATAGCGCGGCGTTTGATTGGTAGCGGTGCGGAAGTGCCAATTGCCTAAGCCCCCTTTGCCCCCACGCAAGCAGATGATTTCTTGCGCATCTTCGGTAATTTCAAAGAGGACTTCCTCAGTAAAGGCATCTTTTACAATAGTTCCTAAAGGCACTTCTATATACACATCTTTACCATCAGCACCAAAACTACGGTTAGCACCACCCGCCTCGCCGTGACTCGCTGCAAAATGCTTCTGAAATTTAAAGTGTATAAGTGTCCAGAGGTGCTTATTACCTCTAAAGATAATATGCCCTCCGCGACCACCATCGCCGCCATCAGGACCTCCTTTAGGAACAAACTTCTCACGATGCAAATGCACAGAGCCTGCTCCCCCATTGCCCGATGAGGCGTATATCTTTACGTAATCGGTAAAGTTCCCTTCTGTCATTATTTACTTTTTATGAGGTCTATTGCTTGTGATAGACGCTGTGTAATTTCCTCGATACTGCCAATACCATCAATAGGATAATATTTGCCTTGTTGTTGGTAGTAAGCAATCAAAGGAGCTGTTTTTTCGTTGTATTCGGCAAAGCGGTTGCGTATTTTAGTTTCATCTTGGTCATCAGCACGACCACTTACTTTGCCGCGCCCTATGATGCGCTCTACAAGCACTTCGTCATCAGCCTCAAGAGCTAAAGTGCCGTGTATTTTCATATCTTTTGAAGCTAAAAAAGCATCTAAGGCTTCTGCTTGTGCAATAGTACGTGGGAAGCCATCGAATATAAACCCTTTAGCATCAGGATTTTTGGCTACTTCTTCTTGTAGCATTTTTATAGTAACATCATCGGGCACAAGGTCGCCGCGGTCTGTATATGAGCGCACCAAACGTCCTAATTCGGTTTCGTTTTTGATGTGATAACGGAAAATATCACCTGTTGAGATGTGTACTAATCCGTATTTTTCTTTTAAGAATGCGGCTTGTGTGCCTTTGCCAGCGCCTGGCTTGCCAAAAAGTACTATGTTTGTCATTGTTAATGAGGTATTTAGTTGATATACTTCGGGAAGGTTACGCCCCAGTTCGTCATAATCTAAGCCGTAGCCTACAATAAAACGATTAGGGATAGGTTTCCCTACGTAATCTATTTTCAAATCTTTGGTATAGGCATCGGGCTTAAAGAAAAGCGTAGCGATGCGGAAAGAATGTACCTTTTTATCAGCAAAGATACGATAAATTTCTTCAAGTGTATTGCCTGTATCTACAATATCTTCTATCACAACTACATCTTTTCCTTCTAAATCATCGGAAAGACCAATGAGGTGATGTATTTTTCCTGAGCTTTGAGTTCCCTCATAAGAAGCCATTTTTACAAACGACAACTCGCAGAGCCCTTTGTAACGCCTCACAAGGTCGGCAGCAAACATAAATGAGCCGTTTAGTATACATACGAATACGGGGCGGCTATCGCCTAAATCTTGATAGATTTCATCTGCCACTCGCGCTACTATTTCCTGCAATTGTACTGCAGTTACGTAGGGTTCAAAAGTTTTGTCGTGTAATTTAATAAGTGACATTTTATATAATTTTTTGTTGTTAATTTTGTATTAAGGCTGCTCCAGCCCCGCCAGCTTTCCTTCGGTGCGTTTTATCCTTCGTCACATACTCGGCTGTGCCAGCTCGCCGACTTTCCTTCGTCACATACTCGGCTGTGCCAGCTCGCCGACTTTCCTTCGCTTATCCTTCGCTCAGGCTAACGACTAGCGACTAAGGATTAACGCCTAATCTCTACGGTAATATTTCGCCTACTGATATGTCGCAGCGGTGTCCTGGTTGCCCGTGCGGAGGGTTAGGTTTGCCCGACCAGTCTGGCTCGGTAGTGCCTGTGTGTTGTTGTGCTTGTTGGGGGTCTATAACTACCTGTTGTTGTATGGTTTGCGCTGCGGGCTGTGCTGGGGCTGCTTGTTGTTGTGCAGGAGCACTATTTAGCGGTGCTCCTACAGGGATATCGCAACGATGCCCTGGTTGCCCGTGAGGAGGGTTCAGTTTCTCGCCATTAGCTCCCACATAACTTTGAGGCTGCTGCACTTGTACTAACTGCTGTGTTTCGTTAGATACAGCTGGTAGTGCCGAAGGGTCTGTAGCGGTAGCGTTTGTTTGTACCTGATTGATTATCTGGCTATCGTTTGGAAGCGGAGCCCCTACAGCTATATCGCAACGGTGTCCTGGCTCGCCGTGTGGAGGGTTCAGCATCACCCCCTGCGCGCCTCCTGCCGAAGCTGTAGGCATTGCTAAGTTCGTATTATTAGCGTTTTCAAAAGGATTGCCCTCTCTTGTCTTACTGCGCTGCGCTTCAGCCATTTGGGTATTGGCAAGTGCTTCTTCATCTACGGCTATTTCGCTTGGAGTATTATTACAAGCAACCAAGCCAAGAAGCGCAAAAGCAAAATATGAGAAACGTATTTTCATTGTTAGATTTTTATATTTGAAACATTCAATGCGCAAAGGTACAAAATTATTTTGAATTTTGAATTTTCCATTTTCATTTTTTTGCCGAAGTGTTTAGTCATTCGTAAATTGTGGCAAATCAGTAAATCGACTAAACGAACTTATCAACTCAAGTTTTTTAGTATAATAGCTAATAGCAACTAAAAAAAGTAAAAGTTATATTGTAAGTTTTATATTTGAACTATTAAACATTATGTCTGTACACTTCTTCAAACGGCAATCTAAACCTTTCTCCCCAGATACCGCGCTCTTCACGAATTCCGCAGGTAACTACCATACTCACTTCAGCCCCATAAGGTAGGTGTAGCAGTTTTTTAATCCGACGGCTATCATACCCCCCTAACGGACAAGTATCGTAGCCTTCCTCTGCCATTGCTAACATAAAAGTTTGCGCTACAAGTCCGCAGCTTTTATGTACTTCTACGCGTATATCACCTTCAGAGAGTTCTCGCACCATAGGGCGAAACCAACCGATTACCCCAGAGAGTTTGCGGAAAGCACCTAATAAGCCAAAAAACCGACTATACACAAAGGGGATTAGTTTGTTGTAATGGGTTTCTTTATCTTTAATGCGTTTGGCTTGCCTTTCGGGCGGACTGTTGCGCTCTATATTACCGCGTTCAAATTCCAAAATCATCTTGGCGTGCTTTCGGTGCTTGTCTTGACGAGTAACGAACACCACCATCTGTTGTGCCGTGCTGGCTGTAAGCTGGCTGAGGCAGGCGTGTGCTAACTTTTCTAACAAAGCCTTATCAGTAATATGATACAGCTCATATAGTTGCATATTGAAACCTGTAGGTGCTAATGTAGCGAGCCTAAGGCATTCACGCACCTTTTCCTCACTGATGGGCGTAGGCGCATAATAGCGTACTGCCCTGCGGAAGTTTAAAATATCTTTTAACATATTAATAAATTCTAACAAATTAAGCTACAAGACTTAAGCAAATCGCTATGATAGCAGGGATAGCTTGAGCAAAGAATGCCTTACTACGAGTTTCCCAAGCGAACATTTCCATATAGAGAATATACAAATGCTCAAGCATTACAAAAACAGTAAAAATAGTAGCTAAAATCTCTATCATTATTTTTGAATAATAATTGATTACAAGTGCAAATATACAAAATAAAATCTAAAAACCTGCTGTTAAGAGAATGTTTTACAAAGTTATAATGTATATTATGCCACAAGATGCTCACAATAGAAAATTTTTCTATCATTGACTCCTGATGAAATTGGACGTTGTCTTCGCTTCGTCTCCACTATTCCTTCACTATGCCTACACTATGTCTACGAGTAACTTCGACTGTTGCCCAAGACGCCCCAAACAGAAAATTTTTCTATTCTTGATACGAGACTGAAAACTTTGCTCTTTGCTCTTCAAACCTATCTTTCGGCATAAAGAATATTCGTGTGTCGTGAGGCAACCGAGAGTGCTAAAAACACTTCCTAATTATATCTTGTTCAAAGTTAAGAAAAATAGCCTCTTCTATAAATATCCTCAGCATCGCTGGCACGAGCGTTTTGCAGCTCGGTGAGCAACTGTGGTGTGGGGGTAATGAGTTCTGCAAAGATTTCAACGGCTAACACTTCGTACTGATAAGGGTCATTATCGGGGTTATGATCGCTTACTTGTGCTGTAAGGGCTACTTGAGCGTCTAGCATATTGGCAATAACGATATTCTCAAAAGCAGGAAGATAGCCCAACTTGTAGTCTCCCACATAAACGGCTACCGCAAAGGCATCGTAGGCATTGTCTGGCTCTCTGCGGAGCTGCAAAGAGTCTCCTTGGCTAAGCTGATTCTTAAGCGTTTTGTAGTGGTAGTAGGGCAAGCCGCGAAGATAGTTGTCATAAATCTTCACGAGATTTCGCCCCAAGAGATTTTTGGGCAAGATAAGGCCTGAGGAGGCAAGCCCTAAGGTTTTAAGAAAGTCAGCGCGATTCATACATCTGTTCTTTTTAGACGACAAAGATAGTAAAAAGAGTATATATAAAAAAGAAATAACTGAATTCTAATTTTGCACATTTCGCCACAACTGCCAAGCAGCGGTCTATTGGAAGGTGAAATGGAGAACAAACCCCAAAATACAATGTTCACTCTTTATCTAAAAGTATTATCATTGCCAAACAAACTTCTTTCGAATAGCGAGGGACTCATCAAAAAACAAACTCGGCACTACCTAACCTAAGTCAAAAATTAAAACTTGATTTCTTGGAGCTTGTAAACTTTTTTGTATCTTTGCCGAAAAAAGTTTTCTAATGAAAGTAGCTGTAGTAATGGGTAGCCAGAGTGACTTGCCTGTGATGCAAGGCGCCATAGAGGTACTCAAATCTTTTGGCATTGAAACAGTGGTAGACATCGTTTCGGCGCACCGCACTCCTGAAAAACTGATTGAGTTCGGGAAAAGAGCTCATTCAGAAGGGTTTAAGGTAATTATAGCAGGCGCTGGAGGTGCTGCTCATTTGCCTGGTATGCTAGCAGCGGTATCGCCGCTCCCGGTGATTGGCGTTCCCGTAAAAAGTAGTAACTCCATAGATGGTTGGGACTCTGTTTTATCTATTTTGCAGATGCCTGGGGGCGTACCCGTAGCAACAGTAGCCTTAAACGGGGCTAAAAATGCAGGTCTGTTAGCGGTACAAATTCTATCGTGCCAAGACACAGCCCTTTTACAAAAAATGATTGATTACAAAGAAGATTTAAAACAAGCTGTACTAAAAGCAGCTGAAACCTTAGGGAATGAATAAGAATAGCTTTGAAGGCTCACGCCTATTATTATTAGACTTTGGGTCGCAGTATACCCAACTGATTGCTCGCCGCGTACGCGAACTGAATGTGTATTGTGAGATGCACCCATACAACCACTTGCCTGAGAATTTAGACGATTTTTCAGCAGTTATCCTCTCTGGTTCGCCCTATTCGGTGCGCAGTGCGGAGGCTTTGCACCCTGACTTATCTGCCTTGAAAGGCAAGAAACCTATGCTAGCCGTATGCTATGGGGCACAATATCTGGCACACTTTGGCGGAGGGAAGGTTGCTACCTCGAACATTCGCGAGTACGGCCGTGCCTACTTGAGCTATATAGAGCCTACTAACCTTCTTTTTGACGGCATCGATTTGGACAGCCAAGTGTGGATGAGCCATAGCGACACTATTAAACAACTTCCAACCGGAGGGGAATGCTTGGCTAGTACTCAGGACGTGGAAAATGCTGCCTATAAGATTAAAGGAGAAGATACTTATGCAATTCAGTTTCACCCTGAAGTGTCGCACTCTACCGATGGGATGAAATTGCTCTCTAACTTTCTATTTAAAATAGCCAAACTGACCCCTAATTGGACTTCAGACAACTTTGTAGAAATGACTGTAGCCCAACTGAAAGAACAGATAGGCAACGAAAAAGTTGTGTTAGGCCTTTCGGGAGGAGTAGATTCTACTGTAGCGGCAGTATTGTTGCACAAGGCTATTGGCAGCCAGTTGCACTGTATTTTTGTAAACAACGGTTTGTTGCGCAAAAACGAGTTTTCTAATGTGCTCAAGCAGTACGAGGGAATGGGACTGAATGTAAAAGGAGTTGATGCTTCGGAGCGTTTTCTGTCGGCTTTGGCAGGCAAGTCAGACCCTGAAGAAAAGCGCAAAACTATTGGGAGGGTATTTATTGAAGTATTTGACGACGAAGCTCATAAAATAACTGATGCTCGCTGGTTAGGCCAAGGAACTATCTACCCTGATGTGATAGAATCGCTATCGGTAAAAGGGCCATCGGCTACTATCAAGTCGCACCACAACGTAGGGGGACTTCCAGACTTTATGAAGCTGAAAGTGGTAGAACCTCTGCGTATGCTTTTCAAAGACGAGGTACGCCGCGTAGGCAAAACCTTAGGCATTGCCGACGAGCTATTGGGCAGACACCCTTTCCCTGGCCCTGGTTTGGCCATTCGTATTTTAGGCGATGTAACGGCCGAAAAGGTAGCTATCTTGCAAGAGGTAGATGCTATTTTTATAGATGCTTTAAAAGCTAACGACCTATACAACAAAGTGTGGCAAGCAGGAGCTATTCTACTGCCCATCAACAGCGTAGGCGTAATGGGCGACGAGCGCACTTACGAGAAAGTAGTAGCCCTACGCGCAGTAGAGAGTGTAGACGGTATGACTGCCGACTGGGTGAACCTGCCTTACGCTTTCTTGCAAAAAGTATCAAACGAGATTATCAACAAAGTAAAAGGGGTTAACCGCGTGGTGTACGACATCAGCAGCAAACCGCCCGCCACTATCGAGTGGGAATAGCCCCCATTACTGTTTTTGAATCGCTTTTGCGTTACAAGCTTAGCCAAGGTTTGAGACTTTGGCTAAGTTCTACGGCAATATGCCGAGTAAAAAGAACAAAGAAAAGTCATTATTTCAATAGTATGAAACACTTATTAACACTAACCATTTTCCTATCACTTCATTGGCTTTCTGCACAATCACAGAAACATACGGCCAGCAATTACGAAAGCATTGAGAACATTGCTAAAACTTATCGCTTTTCGCCAGCAGACATTCTCAAGCTGAACCCTGGCCTTAAGGATGGCATACAAAAAGGAGTAACCATTAATATTCCTACAAGCAAGGTAAAACACTATAGTACACAGCGCCCAGTGGGCTTCACTTCGCACGTAGTACAAGGCAAAGAGACTTTCTTTGGCTTGGCACAAAAGTACAACATCTCAATCGACGATTTGAAACGCTACAACTTAGATTTGTACAGCCGGGAACTACAAGAGAATGAGCGCATCACTATTCCTCTGTTCAGCAAAACTCCCGATATGGTACAAAAAGGGGTTCAAGGACAAAAGCGCTATGTAGTTAAACCTCAAGAAACACTGTGGAAGATAGCTAAAAACCACAACATCAGCGTGGAAGAGATTGAGCGAATGAACAAAAACGAGAAAGGGTTCAACGCTAACAACCTAAAAGAAGGACAAGAGATTTGGATTCCTGCTAATGCTGTAGACAGCAGTGAGCCACAACAGCCTAGCTCCAACAAGGAGCTAGTATTGTACTATATAGAGAAAGGAGAAGGTTTTTTCAGTTTGGAGCGCAAATTTGGACTCACCGAAGCTGAGCTCTTAAAACTCAACCCAGAGCTAAAAGAAGGATTGAAAAACGATGCACAGATTTGGGTACCTAAGGAAAACTACGAACGCTTCAAAAGCTCTTATTTCAGCAATGCAAACTACAACTTCGAGAACTCTAATAATTCTTTGCGCTCGATGTCTTCGGCAGGGAACGTGAAGGAAATCACCTACTTGTTGCCTTTTAAAGTAGCTGATGTATCGGGAAGTGACAAAATAACTACCCTCAAAGCACGCCTGACAGAAAATAAAGTAACCCCCGTAGCTACTGACTTTTACTCAGGAGCCTTGATAGCTTTGGATTCACTCGAAAAGATGGGCTACAAGTTCAAAGTGAATGTGTTCGACAGCGAAACTGACTGGAAAAAAACAATAGCCAACCCAGGGGTACAAAACGCTCAGTTAGTAATAGGCCCTTTTAGCACCAAATCTTTCAACAGCTTGACTGCTGCTGTAACAAACCCCAACACAGCCTTATTGGCACCAATGGCCAACAAGAACATTGCGTTAAGCCCTAATGTGTACCAAACTTTGCCTTCTGAAGAGGTACTACAAGCACAAATGGTAGAGTTTATCAGCAAGAACTATTCGGAAGACAATATACTTCTGTTGGCAGACAGCAAGAATGTAGCTTTACGCGAAAAGTTAGAGCGTGTATTCCCTAATGCGAAAGTAGTAACCGAAATGTCGGCCAATGGTTTTGCAAATGCTTTAAGCTATGGCAAGGAGAATTTAGTTCTTATACAATCTAATGACATAGGTTATGTATCAATGGCGGTAAGACTATTGCACAACGCACTGAAATCAAAGAAGAACAACGTAAGCCCTAAAATTGTATTGGCTACCGTAGAGCGCGGAACAGTGTTTGATTCAAGTAGCTTGTCTAACAATCAGCTCTCCGATCTGCGTTTCACCTACCCTACAGTGAACAAGTTTTCTAACGGAAGCGATACTTTCTCAACCAGATACCTAAAGACCTATGGCATTTTGCCCAACAAGTATGCAGTTCGTGGTTTCGACTTGACTATGGACGCCGTTTTGCGCTTAGGAGTAACAGGCAACTTTGCCAATAGCAATGCACGCGTTGGCGAGACTTCGTTTATAGAAAACAAGTTTGCCTACCTTAAGAGTCCTTACAAAGGTGGAGGATACGAAAACCAAGGAGTGTACATTGTACAGTACGACAATATGGAGATTAAAGAATTAAAATAATGGAAGTATCAATAGCCCCCAGCTGGAAACAGGTTTTACAAACTGAATTCGACTCCCCCTACTTTGGACAACTCATTCAGTTTGTAAAATCTGAGTACGCCCAGCACATTTGCTATCCGAAGGGGCGAGAAATCTTCTCGGCATTCAGCCATTGCCCATTGGACAAAGTAAAAGTAGTGATTATAGGCCAAGACCCTTATCACGGAGCAGGACAAGCTAATGGTTTGTGCTTTTCGGTACACGATGGGATTGCTCACCCTCCTTCGTTAGTGAACATCTTTCGCGAAATAGAACAGGACTTAGGGGTGCCCTACCCTATCAGCGGTAATTTAGAACGTTGGGCTTCGCAGGGGGTGTTGCTGCTAAACGCCACTCTGACCGTGCGCGCAGGAGAAGCTGGAAGCCACCAAAACAAAGGATGGGAGACTTTTACTGATGCTGTAATACGCACTGTTTCTGCTGAAGCAGAGCACGTAGTATTTATGCTATGGGGGAGCTATGCCAAGAAGAAAATCCCACTAATCGATACACAGAAGCACTGTATCCTAACAAGTGGACACCCTTCGCCCTTGAGTGCTAACCGAGGCTATTGGTTTGGCAACAAGCATTTCAGCCGAGCAAATGCCTATTTAGTTTCGGTAGGACAAAAGCCTATCTTATGGTAGCCTAAACCTTTTCAGTATGTATTTTGGTTTCTTACTTTTTATCATCATTTTCTTGATAGGCTTCTGGCTACTGCTCTTTTTATGTGCCATCATACCTTATTGGTGGTTAGGAAATCTTTGGGAACGCTTAAAAAAACAAACTGATGACACTGAAAGAACAAATCACTAATCTACCGCTCATCAAGCATTTGGTGCAGCTTTTAAAAGGGATTCCACTATCAAAGAATGCTTTTTCTCTATACGACCTCTTGAAACTTTACCTTGCAGGACTTGTAAAAGGCACTGTTACCTACCGTGCGAGTGCTATCTCGTACAGCTTTTTCTTAGCCATATTTCCTTTCTTGCTCTTCATTCTTAACCTGATACCCTACATCCCTATTGAGGACTTTCAAGTAGATTTCTGGGTTTTCATAGACGATTTGCTACCCCCAGGTACCCACGATTTCTTTTCAGATATCTTTTTCGACATTGCCGAGAAAAAGCGCGGGGGACTTCTTTCCTCTGTCTTCATTCTCTCAATCTTCTTGATGACCAATGGCATCGTGGCTATTTTTGGCGGCTTTGAGTTCTCCTATCACATCCACTTGACGCGTACTTACATTAAGCAATACCTTTACGCCCTAATGGTAGCTATCATCTTGGCGTTGCTCATCTTGCTGGTTGTGGTTATCTTCATCTACTACGAGGTGTATTTAGTGCCTTACTTAGATAAGATCAACTTCATTACCGACAATGCTACCCTGCTAAAAATCTCTAAGATAGGTTTTGTTGCTTTGATTACATACTTGGGTACGTCTATACTATTTTACTTTGGCACTATCGAAGGTCGTGAAAGTAACTTTTTTTCAGCAGGCTCACTCTTCACAGTACTCCTTTTCGGATTGACCACCTATTTTTTTGGTATTTACATCGAGAACTTCTCTCAATATAACCAGCTGTACGGTTCTATTGGAGCACTACTTATCTTTTTGCTGTACATTTGGCTGAATGCCAACATTCTCCTATTAGGTTTTGAACTAAATGCAACCCTCTTAAAACTCAAAAAACAAGATTGATGTACTTTGTTGATGTTATCCTACCATTGGCACTTCCTAAGCCATTCACCTATCGCATCAATGAGGAAGAAGCTCACTTTCTACAATCTGGTATGCGCGTAGCTGTTCCTTTTGGAAAAGCTAAAGTATATGCAGCCTTGGTACAGAGTATTCACCAAAACGAACCATCGTACGAGACCAAAGACATTGAATACATCTTGGACGAAGCCCCTATTGTTACCCTCGAACAACTGCGTTTCTGGGAGTGGATAGCACAATTTTATATGTGCTCTTTGGGCGAGGTTCTCAAGTCGGCACTCCCTTCAGTATTTTTGTTGGAAAGCGAAACCCTTATAGAGATTGCGCAAAAGAATATGGAAACAGCTCTATTCTCTGACGATGAGTGGCAAGTCTACGAGGCCTTACACTACAAGACAATACTGAAAGGTAGTGAAGTAAGCAAAATCATTCCTAAGAAGAAAACTCTAAAAGTCATCAAAAGTTTAGTAGAAAAGGGAGCTGCCCGTGTTTCGGAAAAGATATTTGAGAAATACGTACCTAAGCTTATCAAATACCTGCGCTTGTCCCCTGAGTACGAAACCGAAACAGGGCTGCAAGAAGCATTAAGCCTACTGGGAAAATCAACCAAGAAAAAGCAACTACTGATGGCCTATTTTGACTACAAAAACCGTCAGAAAATACCTTTGAAAGCCGACACTCTGTTAGAGCTTTCAAAAGTATCCACCGCTACCCTAAAAGCAGTAATTGAGAAAGGGATCTTTCAAGAGTACTACCTTCAGAAAGACCGCATAAGTTTTTCTAATAGCAATACCCATAGCAAAAACACCTTAAGCCCCGCCCAACAAGAAGCTCTACACCACATTCAAGCTCAATTCGAGACAAAAAAAACGGTACTCTTCCAAGGAGTTACCGCTTCAGGAAAAACTGAAATTTACATTGAACTAATAGACCAATACCTCCAGCAAGGCAAACAAGTGCTCTACCTATTGCCAGAGATTGGGCTGAGCATACACCTAATCAACAGGTTAAAACAGTACTTTGGCAATAACCTATCAGTCTACCACTCCAAATACAGCACTAACGAGCGCGTAGAGGTCTGGAACAACGTGCTACACAACAGCTCTAAAGCCCAATTAATAGTAGGTGTACGCTCTGCCATACACCTCCCTTTCAGAGAATTAGGCTTAGTGATAGTAGACGAAGAGCACGACAGCTCCTACCGACAGTTTGACCCTGCTCCACGACTACAAGCACGAGATAGCGCTGTAATGCTGGCCTCCTTATTCAAAGCTAAAACACTCTTAGGCTCGGCCACTCCCTCCTTAGAGAGTATGCACAATGTAAAAACAGAGAAATACGGCTTCGTTTTTCTCAACAAGCGTTATGCCAACTTCCAACCTCCCCTGATTGAAATTATTGACATTAAGGACAAGCACCATCGCAAACGAATGAATGGCCACTTCTCAGACATCCTCATTCAAGAAATCGGTCAAACCTTAGAAGAAGGCCGTCAGGTGCTTCTCTTTCAAAACAAGAGAGGCTATGCCCCCATTGTACAATGTTTGCACTGCGGCACAGTACCCCAATGCCCTCACTGCGATGTCAGCCTTACCTTTCACCAAGCCAGCCAGCAGTTGCGATGCCACTACTGTGGCTATACTATCCCAATGCCTAAAAACTGTGTTGCTTGTGGGAGTGTAGACCTCAAAACCAAAGGTTTTGGCACCGAACAAATCAGTAACGAATTAGCCACTCTCTTTCCCAATGCCCATACCGACCGGATGGATCAAGACACCACCAATGGCAAATACGGCTACGAGAGAATACTATCAAAATTTGAGCAACAAGAAACACAAATATTAGTAGGCACCCAAATGATTTCTAAAGGCTTAGATTTTGAGAATGTAGGTTTGGTAGGAGTAATGAATGCCGACGCTTCTATTCATCAGCCTGACTATCGCGCCTACGAGCGAAGTTTCCAACTACTATTGCAAATCTCAGGCCGAGCAGGACGAAGTGCCAAACAAGGCAAAGTACTCATTCAGACCTACAATCCCCAACACTTGGTACTCCAGCAAGTGATTCACTCCGATTTCAAAGGAATGTATCAATACCAAATGGAAGAGCGACAATCATTCCTCTACCCTCCTTTTGTTCAAATGATTAAAATCAACTTCAAACATCCCAATTTTAATCGTGTAAACGAAGGAGCTGAATGGTTTGCCAATGCCCTTAGAGAACAACTCCAAAACCAAGAAGGCGTCGTAGTCTTAGGCCCAGAGTTTCCTCTTATCTCGCGCATCCGCAACGAATATATGAAGGAGATACTCGTAAAAATCTCTCCTAAACAAACTCCCTCAGCGAAAGTCAAACAGCTCATCAAGCGTACCGAAGTCAGCTTTCTTTCCATAGGCAACTTTCGTCCTATCAAAGTCTCCTACTTAGTACAATAGAGTTAAATAAAAAAGAGGCTGTCCCCTTATAGGGAGGGACAGCCTCTTTCGGTCTAAAAAATAAATACAACCTATGAAAACATTTCTTTAACCTTCTCAAAAAAAGACTTCTCATCCCTACTCGGTTCAGGCGCAAAACCTTTCTCTTCCTGCATTTCTTTAAAGAAAGCTTTTTGCTTGTCAGTCAAATTCTTCGGTGTCCATACATTCACGTGAATAATGAGGTCTCCCACCGAATGATTGCTCAAGCTAGGCACCCCTTTGCCGCGCAAACGCAATATTTTGCCCGACTGGATTCCTTCTTCTAATTTGATACGCACCTTGCCCGTTACTGTTTCTATCTCCTTGCTAGTGCCGAGCACTGCCTCAGGGAAACTAATGTACAAATCGTAATGCAAGTTGTCGCCCTCGCGTTTGAGCGTTTCGTGTTCTTGTTCCTCAATCACTACCAATAAGTCGCCTGCCACACTATTTTTAGTAGGAGCTTCGTTTCCTTTGCCACTCACTTTTAGCTGAACGCCATCCATTACTCCTGCAGGAATGTTCACCGGAATAGTTTCTTCTACCGTTTTAAGCCCTTGAGCATCAGCATCAGAAGCACGTTTATCAATCACTTCTCCTGAGCCTCCACAAGCTGTACAAGTAGTAGCTGTTTGCATCATCCCTAACATAGTATTCACTTTGCGCACCACTTGCCCACGTCCATTACAAGTAGGGCAAGTCTTGTAGGTCGTCCCTTCAGCTTTCACTTTCCGACGGACTTTTATTTTCTTCTCAGTTCCTTTTACAATATCTTCTAAAGTAACTTTCACCCGTATGCGCAAGTTATCCCCTTTCACATACACCTGTTGGTTACCTCCACCGAAACCGCCAAAACCACCGAAACCAGAAAAATGACCTCCAAAGACATCGCCAAACTGGCTAAAAATGTCGTCCATAGAGAAGCCTCCTCCGCCTCCTGCCCCGCCTTCAAATGCAGCGTGACCAAAGCGGTCGTACTGGGCGCGTTTGTTCTCATCGCTCAGCACCTCATAAGCCTCAGCAGCTTGTTTGAACTTTTCTTCAGCATCTTTGTCCCCTGGGTTTTTATCAGGGTGGTATTTTAAGGCTTGCTTGCGATAAGCCTTTTTAATTTCAGCTGCAGTAGCTGTTTTTGATACTTCTAATATTTCGTAGTAATCTTTTTTCATTCTCTGTTAGTTATTGGGCTACTACCACTTTTGGAAAGCGTATTACCTTGTCGCCCAGCTTATAGCCTTTTTGAATAACATCTACAATCTTGCCCATCAAGTAACTAACTCTAAAGTTTCTAAAGAGCAAAATGGCCCAAAAGGCTGCCATAATATAGCGACCAGTCATCCAGGCTTCATTGAAA
>ERZ772971.505-NODE-505-length-24249-cov-3.433248_pt1 | contig 24249 bp, 31 predicted proteins | sample MGYA00511943_ERZ772971 | MGnify/ENA primary metagenome ERZ772971 (study PRJEB29015, sample SAMEA2737929) | human oral metagenome | biome: human oral; feature: human-associated habitat; material: dental | place: China | collected 2144 ... | reverse complement strand
TTATCGGCTCCGGAGAATATCCGGCAAGCTGCAGATGAATGGCTGTTAGAAGTCAACAAAAATACAAAACACGCATAAAGGAGAAAAACAAATGCAAAACAAAATCGACATACCAGGAACAACCATTACACTTGAAATCGTGGACAAGACCATCACGATTACAAACGAAATTGAATATGATATGCAGATGCATTTTAGAAATGCGGACGCAGATGCTTCTCTTGATACAAGTGGCGACGTGTTCGAGCCTCTCTATTGGCTAGACATCAGGGTAACACCGAAAACGCCAACAGAGTATCATACGAGCCTCGGAGTCAAGAGGGAGAAACGCCACTTGGCCGAGCTTCAGAAGTTCTTTGAGTTCATCGAAAACAACAAGCGGAATCTCTTTGATCTTTGTGGTATCAAGGGAGAGTTGCAATGAAATCTCTGACATTATCGTTAGACATTTCAACTACTGCGACAGGTTGGGCCGTATTTCACGGCTCTGACCTTGTCCAGAGCGGTGTCTTAAAGCACAAAAGCAAGTCATTCTTCGAGCGTGGCCGTTTCATGGCCAGCGAACTGCGAGCGGTCCAATCACGAGCTTTACAAAAATACGATTGTCCTTTTGAAACAATCGTGGTCGAGAAGAACTCGGTCATGGGGCCAAATCAGCAGTCTATGATCAGCATCGGAATTGTGACAGGAATTATTCTTGGCCGGCTGATTGCTGATAATGTATTCTTTGTCAATGTCTCCACCTGGCGCAAGTATTGGAAGTTCAGCTACAAAGACCGTAGCAAGAAGTCGATGAAGCTGCAGGCAGTAGATAAGGTTTCTGGTGAATTCGACCTGAACGTCAAAGACGATGAAGCTGACGCAATCCTGATCGGCTCTTATTTTGTCAATTATGGTCAGGAATTCGGAGACTTGGAAAGCCATAAGATAAGTTGAGGAGGTGGAAGAATGAGTAAATTTGAAATCTCCCTGTCTAAAGATGACCTTGAATATATCGCTAACGGTTATGATATCAAAATCAAAATCGACGGTAAAAGATTTTTGGGAACAAATGAAATCATTTTGAAGCCTGCATTGACAAATGATGTTATGGCTCCGATATTGAATTATAGAAATAAAATAATCGATACTGAACAGCAAAATATTGTTAATAATTTCATAGGAGGTGCAAGATGATACCGTATATAGTAATCAATGGAATTGAGCCGGCCGTTTTACATGACTCTTTTGGAGTTTTGAAGAGGCATGAGTATCATTTTCCGAATGGGTACGGCGCTAGTGTTATTTGTAACAGTTTTTCTTACGGATTAGAATTAGCTGTATTAAAAAACCTGGATGAAAAGTGGCAGCTGTGCTATACAAGTCCAATAACAAATGATGTTGTTGGTTATATTGATGGAAAAGAGGAATTAACAGAGCTGCTCACAAAAATTTATGATTTGAAGGAGGAGTAAAATGACAAATCTTTGGGAGGAGACCTTAGAGGTTTTAATTCCTACTGATTTAGTCATTGTTGGCAAAGGCTGGTGGTTAGAGCGAGGAGAATATGATGGTTCTGAGTGGTGGGATTATAAAGAAATACCTAAACAAATCAATGAAGTCAGAAACATTTTTAATCTTGTAGGCGGAATGCGGCCAAGGCTTAAAGAATTGAACACCATCAGTCCAATACAAGAAAGGCTTGAAGAAATGAGAAAGGAGATGGAACCTAATGAAACCTAGAAAATATCCGTACTCAGGAAGACCTAAATTGATTAGACGGGCATTGCCAAGATTCATCCTGTTAGGCGATATCGCATTCAATAGCGATTTGGTGAAATGCATTGATATAATGAGGCAAAGGACACCAAATCAAACAATCATTTATTTTAAAATCCCTAAATTCCTTTCGCACGAGGAGAAGCATGTGCAGGTACCTCTCAAAATTGATGAGGTGGTCAAGATTTTAAATCGATGATAAAACAAAAAAAGCCAAGGCACTCTCTGCCTCAGCTAAAATCACAATAAGATTATTATATCATAAAAGGAGACAGAGAGTGAGCAAGGCTAAAGAGCTTTTAAACGAATTGCAAAATCTTGATATGGACATTCAGAGCAGGATTGACGAAATCAATGAGCTTGAGGCTGGTTTGCTCTCAAGCCCCAAATGGTCAGATGTTAAAGTCCAAGGCGGCCAGACAAGAAAAGTTGATGATGTGTACGCTCAGTTGATCACGATGAAAGAGGCAATTGAGCAGGATACTAAAGAAGTTATCAACAGAAAACTTGAGCTTGGCCGACTTATCAATCAGCTAAAAAATCCGAAACATAGAACGGTGCTGAGAATGACTTACATCAATAAGATGTATGTGGATGATGTTTGCGAGAGCATGAAAATCAGTAGAACAACGTTTTATACATGGAGAAACATTTCAATCTGTGAGCTTGATGAAGTTCTTGATATGATGGAGAAAGATTGAACTTTACAAAATCGGACTGAACTGTTTGAGACTTGTTAGCACAGTTCTGAAATTCTGTTAGAATGGTAGTATCAAATGCTGAAGCAAATGATACTTCTTTAGGGCTTAGCCTAGATAATCTGTGGTAACTCAGGAAAAGGATGTTTTAAAATCTATCAAACATCCTGCCAGCAATGGTCAATCTAAGCAATTTAATCTTAACTATTTCAGTTTTGGAATAGGTGGGCGAAGTTAAAGCAGAAAGATTCCAACGGCAAGGTGCTGAGGAAATGCAAACGTGGCAGTTTGACTGTGAGACGAGTCTATAAGAGGAAAGAGGTATTTTGTTCGAGGTGCAACAAGAGCTTAATACCATATCTTGCAAAAATTGGGCGCCTCCCAAAAGTATGTAAGATGAGTCGATTGTCCGCAAAACAATCGATAATAAACAGGCGCTGTGCATTTTGTTCTTCAAAAGAGAATGAAACACATGGCGATGCGTGTCTGTGATAGATGAAAGATGATTTTTATATTTTTATATTTTAATGCTATTCAAAATAGAAAAAACTCAAAAAAGCAAAAGTCATCGCCCGTCGTAAACGAAAGTGTACTTCGGCAATTAGATTGCCTGCTCAAGTCTCGCAAAGATGAGAGTAAAGTCAAAGAGTAAAGCAGCTTAGACTTTTAGCGGGGTCTTCGTTAATTGAAAAATGGCTTAGTAGTTCGCGATGTAAGAAGTGATTGGTCTAACCAATCGTGCATGAGTGATACAAGTAGGGATATTTGTGGACAAGATAATAAACTATAAGTTATCAAAAGTCACTCGCTTAAAGCAGTAGTCTCATGCTGGTTAATGGATATATGGTAGACGGATTAAGTCCTGTTTAGGGAATTGAGACGTCACAGGTTCGAATCCTGTTGTTCCAATTACGATTTTTATTCGCAGAGAGAGGTCTTGCATTAAGTCACACATTGTGTGGCTTTTCGTTTTGTGAAAGGAGGCAGCAATGAATGACCGTGAGAAATTAGCGATTGAAGAATTGAAATCAGTTGCTAATGATTTGATGTCCGACTGGCCAGCCTCTCGAAACAGACAGAAGTCTTTTGTGCTCAATTACATGGCCAATGGTTTTCAAAACGCTACGCAAGCAGCAAAAGAAGCTGGTTTTAGTGAGAAAAGTGCAGGAAAGACAGCTCATAATATGTTGGCAGGTATGGAAAAGTATGTACATATCCCACCAGTCGTTGAAAAACTCAAAAATTCCTTTGACGAGCGCAGGACGGAGCTTTCTTTGCTCAATTCGGTAGACATTCAGCAGTTTTGGGCAAAAATTATCAGACGTGAGATTAAAGATGTCAAACTTGTTGGTGATGGCGAGGGCTATCAGTCTGTCAAAGAAGTACCGCCTGACTTGTCTGTAATGTTGTCAGCATCGGACAAGTACGCTAAGACGCTAGGCATGTATCAAAACAACATCGATATCATTCAACGTACTATCGAAATCAAGGTAGGTGATTGGGATGCTGATGAAGACTAGACCTAAAATCAATATTGTCATTCAATATCCTAGCCGAGTCTTCAACAAGCATATCTACGACAAGCTCAATGACTACTCAACCTTTACCGAGGTCCATTATGGCGGCGCCTCTTCTGGCAAGAGCCATGGTGTTATCCAAAAGGTGGTCTTTAAGGCTTGTCAGGATTGGAAACATCCACGCAAGATCCTCTTTTTGCGAAAAGTAGGCTCAACAGTCTACGACTCAATCTTCGAGGATGTGAAGCAATGTCTGGATAATTGGCAGTTGCTTGACAAGTGCAAGGTTAATAATTCGGCTTATCGGATTGAGCTACCAAACGGCGCCCAATTTATATTCAAAGGCCTTGATAACCCTGAGAAGATCAAATCGATCAAGGGCGTGTCTGATGTAGTGATGGAAGAAGCCTCTGAGTTTACGTTGGACGACTACACTCAGCTTACATTACGTCTCAGGGACAAGAAACACAAGCAAAAGCAAATCTTCTTGATGTTTAACCCGGTATCTAAGGTAAACTGGACCTATAACGCTTTTTTTGTTAAGAAACCTAAAAATACGGTTGTTTATCATACGTCCTACAAAGATAATCGTTTCTTGGATCAAGTCACAGTAGAGAATCTCGAAGAGTTGGCCAATCGTAACGAAGCGTACTACAAGATCTACGCTTTGGGCGAGTTTGCAACGCTCGACAAGTTGGTATTTCCAAAGTACGAGAAACGGCTATTAAACAAAGACGAGCTGGCGCATCTGCCGGCTTATTTTGGTCTTGACTACGGTTTTATCAATGACCCGTCGGCTTTGATGCACATCAGGATTGATGATGCAAATAGAAAGCTTTATGTGGTCGAAGAATTTGTTAGAAAGAATTTGACTAATGACAAAATCGCAGAAAGTATTAAGTCCCTTGGGTATGCCAAAGAGCAAATCAGAGCGGATAGCGCTGAAAAGAAATCGAACCAGGAATTGCGAAATCTTGGAATCTCTCGAGTTATCGATGTGCAGAAAGGTTCTGGATCTGTCATGCAAGGAATCCAGTATCTCTTGCAATACGATTGGGTAGTAGATGAGCGATGCGTGAAGCTGATTGAAGAGCTGGAAAATTACACTTGGAAGAAGGATAAGAAAACAAATGAGTATATCAACGAGCCAGTGGATAGCTACAATCACTGCATCGATGCGATCAGGTACGCTTTGCAAGATAGGATCTTCCAAACCAAAAAAGAAGTCAATGTAGACAAAGCAATCAGCAAAATCAATAAGATGTTCAGGAGGTAGAAAGTGGATAAAGTAAACGAATTTGAGCATGGAATAGATACCGATACTAAAGCAAGATCGGACAGCTTGCGTTTTGGTAGCTTGTCAAACGAGCAGTTTAGGCATGGCTCAAGCGACGAGCTCTTGAATACAGAAGATGGCAAGAAGGCGTTTCGGGACATGATCGAAACGTTTTTTAATCTTCAGAGAAAAAGGTTACAAGTGCTGGCTTCATACGCACAGGGCGATAATTACAGTATTTTAGCAGGCAGCAGACGGTTGGACAAAGAAAAAGCAGATTACCGGGTGCGCCACAAATGGGGTGGCTATATCTCGAGCTTCGCTACAAGCTACGTCATCGGGAATCCTGTCACAGTCGGGATTTTAGAAGGTGCAGAAGAAGAACAATTGAAAGTCATCGAAGAAATTGAGTGGCAAAATGATATCAATTCGTTGAACAGTGATCTTGCTTTTGATGCTTCGGTTTATGGTCGAGCCTTGGAGTATCATTTCAGGGATAAAGATAATGTGGACAGGGTTGTTTTGATCAGCCCACTTGAAATGTTTGTTATTCGTGATCTGACGGTCGAGCAGAACATTATCGCCGCGGTGCATCTGCCTATTTTCGCAGATAAGGTCTCTGCTACTGTCTACACAAAAGATAGAATTATCTCTTATAAGCCGTTTTCGGTCAATTCGATCAATTTGATTGTCGAATCCGATAAGAAGCATGAATACAAGGATGTGCCGGTCGTCGAATGGTGGAACAACCGCTTTAGAATGGGTGACTATGAGAGTGAAATCTCTTTAATTGACGCATACGACGCAGGTCAATCTGATACTGCGAATTATATGAGCGACCTGAATGATGCTTTACTGTTGATTAAAGGTGACTTAGAAGCCATTGGAATGAGTGCCGAGAATGCAGCGAAGATGAAAGAAGCTAACACGCTGCTGCTTCAAACAGGAGTAAGCACAAACGGGCAGCAAACAAGCGCAGATGCTGGATATATCTACAAGCAATACGACGTGCAAGGCACAGAAGCCTACAAAAATCGCTTGGCCAACGATATCCACAGGTTTAGTCGCATTCCGAATCTCGAAGATGATCGTTTTAATTCAACGCAATCAGGGATTGCTCTGCTTTACAAGATGATCGGTCTTGAGCAAGTCCGGAAAGACAAGGAAGCTTATTTTACTAAAGCTTTGCGTCGCAGGTACGAGCTCATCAGCAACATTCACAAGGCAATCAACAAGCCTGCTATCGAAGCGAACAAGCTGACTTTTACATTCCACCCGAATATCCCACAAGATGTTTGGACAGAAATCAAGGCATATATTGAAGCGGGCGGCAATCTATCTCAAGAGACCTTGATGAACAGCGCTAGCTTTACTGATTACAAGACTGAGCAAGCACGAATTTTGAAAGAAAACGGAGCTAGTGACAGTGAAATTGGCCAGATTATAGGTAAGTCAGATGACAAGCAAGCAGACGATTAGTAACCAACGCTACAATGCCGAACGTAAGGCGCAGGCTGAGTTGATAAAGCGGGATATAGATAGAGATAAGATACTTGCTCAACTTTATCAAGAGTCTTTTGACCGCATGCAATCAGAAATAGACAGATTTTATCTAGCTTATGCTAAAAAAGAAGGTCTAACCAAGCAAGAGGCTATGAAAAAAGCTTCTGAATTTGACGTTACGAAGTTTGCCAAGAAGGCTGAAAAAGCTGTAAAAGAGAAAGATTTTAGCCCTAAGACAAATTCGTGGCTCAGGACATACAACCTGAAAATGAAAGTCAGTAGACTGGAGCTCCTGAAGGCTGAATTAGCACTTGAAATCCAAAATTTAACCACTGAGGTGAACGAGGTCTTTGATAAGGCTCGTAGGGACGAATATTTAGCCGAATTTAAGCGCCAAGCGGGTATCTTGGGTATTTCATCCAACGGAGCGAAAAAACGAATGCAGAGCGTTTTAGACGCCGATTTTTACGGGCAGAATTTCTCTAGTCGCGTCTGGGGCAGGACGGGATTACAAGCTAATCTACAAAGAGACGTCTTCTCTTCGCTTGACCGAATCTATACAGATATGATGGGTTATAAGCAAGAAATGGCCCGTTTGGCCAAAAAGTACGAGACGAGCAAAGCGAACGCCCAGCGCTTGCTAAAAACCGAAATTTCTCGGATAAATGCAGATACTCAGCTTGCTATGCTAAAGGATAACGGCTTTACTCACATGATCTACGTAGCAGAGCTGGGTGCTTGTGATATATGCGGGCCACTTGATCAAAAGGCAATACCTATTGATGAAGCCGAAAAAGGCGTAAATATGTTTCCAATGCACCCTAATTGTCGGTGTTCTGCCTATGGTCATATCAAGATGAATTACAAGGCAGGTGGAAGTACGCTTGATGAGTTTGAGACTTGAGGAATATAAAACGAAGTGAAAATAGTGAGGTAAATCATGAATAAACGGATTAAAAAGAAAGTATCTAAAAAACGCGCAATTAAAAGACAGAACGCTGCATTAGCTGCTGAAGTAGCTTCGCTTAAAGCTACAGTCAATAAGCAAGGAAAGATGATTGAAGAGATGCAGAACATCAATTCTCACAATGTTCAAGCGACAAATGAGCGTTTTGACAAGTTGGAAGCTGCCGACGAGAAAATGAAGCTTGATTTGGATAAAGCTGTCGTTTCGTTTAGCAAACAGAAAAAGTCAAGTTGGTTTGGTAGAAAGTAGGTATAAACTGCTATAAATCACTATAAACCATGTCGAATTCGATGCGGTTTATTGATATTCAGAGAAGGTGTAGAAAATGAAAGTTAAAGAACTTTGTGAAGCAATTGATGAAGAGGCTTACGTTTCTGTGTGTCACAACAATGAATATTTAGACGGAGGTTATCCGTGCGATTTCCTTGATTGCGAATTGGAAGTAAAAAGAATTTCTGTGGTAGCTTGTGAAGTTATCCTTATAGAAACCTAACTGTATGGGATCCCGTACGGTTTTTATATTGTCCAAACCGTGCTGAAGACATAAAAAGGTGCATGAGTTCGGGGAGGTTGCCCGTAAAAGCGTAAAGAAAGGAGCCAATATGGCAGAATACAAATCTATGCTGCGCATGAACTTGCGCAATCTTCAACTATTTGCTGAAAGCGGAGAACCTCAAGGAGACCCTGAAGCTTCAGGCAACGGAGAAGGCGCTGCAGAGCCTAAGCCAGAAGCTGAAAAAATGGTCTCACTTGCTGAAATGCAACGCCGCTTGAAGCAAGCAGAGGAAAAGCATGAACAAGCAACGCAAGACGCGATTTCGAAAGCTTTGGAGAAATATAAAGCGGAATCCGAACTCACTGGAAAAGAGCTGGAAGAGTACCGCAAAAAAGAAGCCGAAGCCGAAAAACAGGCTTTGCTAGACAAAATAGCTGGTTTGGAGAAAGAGCAAACCAAGCGAGAATTGACGGACGAAGCTATCAAGACGCTTTCCAGCCGAAAATTGCCGGTAAACGAAAAGGTGCTCTCTTTTGTGGTTAAAGATACCGCAGATGGGACCTTGCAGGCGATTTCTGACTTTGAAAGTATCATCAGCGAAATTAAAGCTGAATACACTCAATCCGAGCCACCGGGCGTCTCATCATCTTTTGGTAGCTCGGACTCGAAAAGTCCCGGAGAAATCTTCCGCGACTCACGCATTATCTGAAAAAGGAGAAATAAATGACAGTACAAACTTTTAACCCTGAAAAAGTTCTGGTTTCTGAGAAAAAAGACGGAACTTTTCATAAGAAATTCACAGACATCATCATGAAAGAGGTCTCTAAGAACTCGCTTGTGATGCAACTTGGCAAGTACCACGAAATGGACGGAGAGCAAGAAAAGACCGTCTACGTTCAAACTGATGGGGTTTCCGCTTATTGGGTAAATGAAACTGAAAAAATCAAGACAGATAAGCCAGAAGTCATTCCTGTTAAGCTGAAAGCCCACAAACTCGGTATCATCCTTCTTGCTTCTCGTGAAGCACTGAATTACACTTGGGAGAAATTCTTCAACGACATGAAACCTCAGATCGTCGAAGCATTTTATACCAAAATTGATGAAGCTGGTCTCCTTGGCCATGAAACGCCATTTGCTAATTCGGTCGCGAAAGCTGCCAAAGATGCAAGCAAGGTGATTGGTGGTCCGATCAACTTTGAAAATATCTTGAAGCTTGAAGATAAGTTGCTGGATTCTGATGTTGAAATCAATGCTTTCGTCTCTCGTGTATCGAACCGTTCAGCTCTTCGTGAAGCTCGTGACGGCGACAAGAAGACGATTTACGACAAAGAAAACAACAAGCTTGATGGTATCGTGACCGTGGACATGAAGTCTAAGAACTTCAAGAAAGGCGACTTGCTCGCTGGTAACTTTGACAATCTTATCTACGGTGTACCTTACAACATCAACTATAAGATCTCAGAAGAAGGCCAAATCTCAACAATCCAGAATGCAGATGGAACCCCTGTTAACCTGTTTGAACAAGAAATGATTGCTATTCGTGCAACAATGGACATCGCAGTCATGATCACGAAGACAGATGCATTCGCTAAATTGACAGACGCTGCTAACGTTTAAGAAAGGAGCTCGTAAATGACTTACATTGTAACCACAAACATTATTGATACAAAGGATAATGACCGCTTGTATGAAGCAGGTGAAGTTTATCCGCGCGCTGATTTGACAGTCTCTGACAATCGAATCAAGGAACTGCTCGAAAAGGGAGTCATTGCTCTAGAAGGCGCTGAGGGAGAAGCAATCCCTGCAGAAGAAACAGCTCCTGAAGCCGAACCTGATCCAAGCGTGAAAGAGCTCAAGGCTAAACTTGATGAGCTGGGAATCAAGTATGCTTCTCGTGCTACCAAGGACGAATTGAAAGCCCTACTCGAAGGCGCTGAGGGAGAATAGACATGGAAAATACTCAGCTAGCCAAGATTAAGCGTCGGCTGGGTATTGCTCCCGACGACACAAAAGAAAATGACTTGCTACAGGACCTGGTCGAAGATGCCGAAAGCTATTTTAAAAGCTTGACAGGAACAACAGAGATTGATCAGAAGTACAATTTTATGATCGAAAATGTTGTTTACAAACTCTACGGCCGTAAAGGGTCTGAGGGAGTAACATCTGAGACCGTGGACGGGTATTCTGTGACCTATCAGGATTGGGATAATCTCTTTAAACCTTACATGGCCATTTTAAACAAAGATTTTGGCCTGGATGGTTCTCTGAGAGAGAAAGGGAAGGTGGTATTTTTATGAAGACACCGCACCGGATCACCCTTATTAGAGGGACTGAAGCGCCAAAATACAATCCAGAAACGGATAGCTATGAGGTTGCTGAAGGTCAAGAAGAAGTCGTGCCTTGCCTGGTCAATTTCATCCAACAAGCAAAGGTTTTGAAAGATTACGGAAATCAGACTGATACGGTCATGATTTGCCGTTTTCAACAAGAACAGAAGCCTTTTGCTACCGCTATTTATGACGGTAGCAAATATGCCCCTATGGATCAGATAGATGCCCCGATTAAAGGGGCTGTCAGACTCAAAAAGGTAGGTGGTTAGTATGGGAATTAAATGGCAAGGTATAGAGAAATTGACTGCAACCATCAGCAACGCCCATCCGAAAGCAGTCGAGCAGTCTCTGCAGGTTTTGAAAAATAATGGTGAAAAAGGGAAGAGAATCGCTAGAGACCTAGCGCCCAGGGATACTGGATTTTTGAAAGACCATATCACCACTTCCTATCCAGGAATGGAAGCTCATATTCACGGCGAAGCTGGCTATGACGGCTATCAGGAATACGGCACCCGATTTCAGCCCGGTAAGCCCCATTTTCGTCCTATGTTGGAGCAAATTCAACCTGAATTCCAAAAGGACATGACAAAAGTGATGAAAGGAGCTTTTAGGTGACCCCAAATCATGATTTATTCAGGAATTTATTCTCGCTCTGCAACGTAAGGGTCGATACATACGACTATTTACCAGATGCTGAGACTAAATATCCCTTTGTTTATTTGGGAGAGAACAACGGCTCTGACATCCCTAATAACGATGTTTTAGGGATGGTAAGGCAGACAATCCATCTCTACGGTTTAAGAGAGCACAGGGCTCGTTTAGACAAGATTTCAGCTTACTTGGAAGGAGCGGTGAAGCTGCTAAAAGATGGATATGAGCATAAGTTAGCTCATCTTTCGACCTCAAAACAAGTCATACCAGATAACACAGACGTCCAGCCTTTGCTTCACATTGTGCTGGACGTTACTTTTAATTACACAAAGAAGGAGACATAAATGGCAGAATTAGTGCTAGGAAAAGACTATGTAGTGTTTTTCCGACGATTAAAAGACCAAGCAAAGCAGGATGCAGGAAAGGTCCGCTTTCAGGTCGAGCTAACAATCAATCCAGAAAAAGAGATTGAAAGCACCAAAACCAAGGACGGTGTGGTAAATTCGATTTCTGATGGCGAAACAAGCGGTGAGTTCAAATCACTTGCTTATCGCGAAGACGGCGATACGGTCAACATGTGGAAGGAGATGCGGAAATGGTTTGCGAACAACGAAAAAATCGAATGTTGGATCGTTGACCTTGGCAGCGTGCGTCAATCCGGAGGGAAAGAAATCTACGACGTGGAATACTATCAAGGTTACTTCAAGAGCTTTGAACTTTCCGCTCCAGCTGACGACAAGATTGAATTATCTTACGAAATGGCCATTGACGGAAATGGCATCATTCACACCGACTCGCTGACAGCCTCTCAAAAGAAAGCTGTCGAAACAGCGCAGTACGACTACCATACGCTTGCCAAAGAAACGACTGCTGCAGGTCGTTCTGTCTAATAATTCTTAAAGGGGTTAAACACCCCTTTTATTTTTTTGAAAAGGAGAAAATATGATTTTACACATCGACGGACGTGATTATACTTTGCGATTTGGTCTTGGATTTTTGCGCGAAATGAACCGACTTCATTCTGCGGAATTGGAAGGTATGAAGACCGGCTACGGAGCAATGACTCTCTTTAATGCTGGACAAGCACTTAACGATCCAATGGCTTTTGTGGACATTATCAAAGCTGGGACAGTTACAGAAGGCAAGAAGCCGAGCAATGAAGGCATTGAAGCGTTTCTGGAAGAGTTGATCATCAATGATAAATACGACGAAACAATCAAAGCGATTGTTGCGGAGTTAAAAGCGTCACCCCTGCTCAAAAAAGCGATGAACCTAGCAGAGTAGAAGGGGCTTCGGGTTCAAATTTTGGATATGACGAGGCTATCGCTTTGCTGATTGCAAGGCATGGAATGAGCTTTTTAGAAGCGGCAAGAACAACGCTTGTCGAGTTCGAGATTTACAATCTAGCTTATGCGATACAACAGGAAGATAAGCGATATAATGCAGCAATCCAAGCTTGGATGAACCAACGAGTTCAAGCTACAAAAGGTAGCGGCAAAAGTGTCAGATCTGCATTTAAAACCTTTGACGATTTTTACAATCGGAAAGAAGAATTTGAAAGAATTTTTCAGGCTGAGAGCAAAGAAAACAAAAAAGGTCTTACGATGGCAGATCGTAATAGAAGACTCAATCATGATGGGAAAGGAGGTCTTTGATGGGAGCAACATTTGATGTCACGGCGATTTTAAAAGCGAATGTATCTGACTTCGCGAATGGTCTTAAAGAGGCTAAGATGTCTCTTCAAAGCCTCCAAAATCAATCTGGCTCGAGCTTTGACAAAATAAGCGGTAGTTTGAGTGCCATTGGTGGTTCTATGATGAAGGTCGGTGCTGGGATGACTGCTGGTTTTACTGCTCCAGTCGTTGGAGCGGTTGGGGGTGTCGTGAAATCTTTTGCAGACCTCGAGCAAAGCTTAGGAGGTGTCCAGACACTCTTTAAGCAAAACGGAACAAGCGTAAACAATCTTGCTAAAGAGTACGGAATGACCCGAGAGGAAGCCCGAAAATTGTATCAAACAATGGCAAATGACGGCACCAACGTCATTGAAAATGCCAATAAGGCTTTTAAAACGGCTGGAGTGTCCGCTAACTCTTACATGGAGCAGGTCACATCCTTCTCGGCAACCTTGCTACAAGGTCTAGGAGGAGATACTGCTAAAGCCGCACAATATGCAGACAAAGCCATCATACAGATGGCAGACAACGCAAACAAAATGGGTACCAGCATGACCGACATCCAAAACGCTTATCAAGGATTTGCTAAGGATAATTACACAATGCTGGACAATTTGAAGCTAGGTTACGGGGGAACCGCTAGCGAAATGGCCCGTTTGGTCAACGAATCAGGTGTTTTAAACGGCGAATTTGAAGCAACGGCTGAAAATGTCAAAGACATTCCTTTCCACACATTGATTGAGGCTATCGGAATTACACAGGATAGACTGGGAATCACAGGTACAACCGCTAAAGAAGCCAGCGAGACTGTTTCAGGTTCGTTTGCAGCCATGAAAGCAGCAGCTCAGAACCTCGTGGCTGGTCTTGGGAACAACGAAGCGGACATCAAAGCGTTGATGGAAAGCTTGAAAGATACCGTCCTCACGTTTAAAGACAATGTAGTACGGGTTCTTGGGACAATTTGGGATAATTTACCGCTAGCGCCTTGGCAAAAGTGGCTTGGAGCTATCGTGGTAGCAGCAGGACCTGTTTTGACAGTCCTTGGGGGGCTTGTTGCTGGCGTCGGGAAATTTATTTCGGTCATCACAGCAATCGGAGGTGTGTTTGCTAAAGTAAGCAGCTGGTTCGCTTTGCTAAACAGCGGAGGAAGCGCCTTGAGTCTTGCTTTTGCGAAATTAGTAGGCGCAGTGTCATCCTTAGGCGCCCCTTTTCTAGCTGTTGTGGCTATTATAGCTGGTTTGATTGCTGTCCTCGTTGGTGTCTACAACACCAGTGAAGAGTTTCGAAATAAGGTGAATGCAGCTTGGGAAGCTATCAAGACAGCGATTAGCTCAGCGATTGAAGCTGTAGTGTCTTTTGTCATGGATTTATTCGGTCAGCTGGTTTCGTGGTGGAACGAAAACCAAGATTTAATTTTATCCACAACGAGAGCCGTCTGGAACGCCATAAAAGAAGCGGTCGAGACGGTCATGAATGTTTTGGCACCAATCATTGAAACAGCGTGGAATCTCATTGTTACTGTCGTAAAAACCGCTTGGGATGTGATTAAAACCGTTATTCAGACGGCTTTAAATGTTGTATTAGGCATCATTAAGGCCGTAATGCAGATTATGAACGGCGACTGGTCCGGAGCGTGGGAGACTCTTAAAGGAGTGGCTGGAACGATTTGGGAAGGTATCAAATCTCTGGTAAAAGTGGCCTTGGACGGCCTAGTTCAAATCCTACAAGCTGGCATGGCTTTTTTACAATCAATTTGGGATGCCATTTGGAATGCGATCATGTCGGTTGTGACCCCAATTTGGGAATGGATCAAAACAACCATCAGTAATGCTATCACAGCTGTCGGAGAGGTTATCCAAAACATCATGACTGGTATTCAGACTGCTTGGGATGCGGTGTGGAATGCGATTTCTGCGGTTATCGCGCCGATTTGGGAAGCTATTTCTACAACGATTGTTTCTGTTTTGACCACTATTTGGAACACTATCCAGACAATCTTGAATACGATTTCGACCATTTGGTCTGCCACTTGGGAAATTATCAAAGCAGTCTTTGCAGCAATCCTTTTGACTATCGTTGGTTTGGTGACCGGGAATTTCGACCTCATCAAACAAGCCATTTCAAACGCTTGGGAGATCATCCAGACCAAAACAGGCGAAATCTGGAATGCTATTGTGGCCTTTTTGTCAGGAATTTGGGACGGAATCAAATCAGCAGCTAGTGCAGCTTGGGAATTTATCAAAACCACTATCAACGCTGCACTGGACGGTATCAAGGCGATTGTTGAATCGATTTGGAATGGGATTGTTTCGTTCCTCACAGGCGTTTTAGATAATATCAAAAATACTATCCTGAGCGCTTGGAATAATGCGAAATCGACCGTTTCAAATGCTACTGAAAACATTAAATCCACTGTAACAAACGGCTGGAACAATCTAGTAAGCACGGTTACGAATGCCGGGCCAAGGATTGTATCGGCTGTCAGAAGCGGCTTTGACAACGCAGTGAATGCTGCGAGAAACTTTATCAGTAGCGCGATAAGTGTTGGTAGAGACCTCATTATGGGGTTTGTAAATGGGGTTAAAAACGCTGCAGGAGCGTTGATAGATGCAGTCGGTGGCGCAGTGAGAGGCGCTATAGATTGGGCGAAAGGTCTGCTTGGCATTCACTCGCCTTCAAGAGTGTTTAAGCAATTTGGTATCTACACAGACGAAGGTTTTATCATCGGTATTAATAACAAAGCTGGCCAAGTTGCAAAAACCGTCGGAAACATGGCTCAAGGAGCTATTGACGCTTTTACTGGCAAAGACATTGCTGGCAATTTACAGAGCGAGCTTGGCGCAGTCGATGGCGAATTAGGGCGCTTGACAGCCTACGACCCATCTGTATCCTTTGATGGCGGCACACTAACCGTTGGACAACAAGCGGCAGAAATCGTGCTGAAAATGGGGAATACAGCCTATCGCACATTTACTGAAGATATCACGAATGCACAAGAAATGGAATTGATTTTGGACAGTTACTAGGAAGGAGAAAGCTATGTATGGTTATTCAAAATTAGAAAAAAATAATAATATCACGGTTTTCGAGCCTAGTGACAATATGTCCATCAACGGAACACCTCTCAATCAATTGGTTGAGGGCTACACGCATTTGACAGTGACAGGAAGAGGTTTACTTGGTCAAACAATCAAAAAGAGCTCAGTTCCAGGGCGGCGTGGTGTTTGGGTAGAGGATGTTTCAGACGATGAGCGTCAGCTTGAGATTAAATACAAGCTTGAAGCTGATACCAGCTCCAAAATGCGTGATAAATTCGCGAAATTGAATAAAATTTTGCGGACCCATGCAAGTAGCGGTTTTCTCGAAATCACTTTTAAAGACGAACCTGAGTATGTCTACTACGGCTATTTCAGTAGAGCTGACGACATCGAAGAAAAAAGCTTGTCTATCATCAGTAAGTTTACCATCCTTGTACCAAACGGCTATAAGAAAAAACAGGCTCAAAATTCAACCGGGCCTGTTACTTTATCGGATGCCTTGGAAGTGCTGCCCGAATCCATCACAGTCACACCGACCGGAACAGTGAACCAAGTACAAATCATCAACGGCACGAAAGTATTATCTTTTTCTGGCTCGTATGTAGCTGGAAAGGACATAATTGTGACTTTTGGTCAAGAAGAAGTAACTGCTACTTATAACGGCAGGAGCATCCTTAGCGAGCTTGAGCGGTTTAGTCCGCTTGAGCTTTTTACTGTTAAAAACGGCGACACTATCACAGCTAAGAACGCTAGCGTAAAAAAAGTAGTTTGGAGGGATGAGAGAGCATGATTTATTTGTTTGATAAAGATGAGAAATTGATCAAAATTATCAGAAAACCAGCTATTAAAACTGCCCTCCAAAAATACTCTCTGACTAAAGAACGCTATGTGTCTGACCGATTGACTGTTGAGATGAAGGCTCTGAATGATGATGAGCTTGAAAAAGTTGAATACATGGCCATTCAGACCATGGAGGACGCTCACGCATTCCACTATTTCTACGTTGCTCAAAAGTCTTCTGATCAGCTGACTACATTGATCGGTGTCCAGTCAGGGATTGAAGAACTGAGAAAATCTCCGGTTTTCGACAAGCGCCCTCAAAACGCTTTTGCTAGAGAGGTCATCAACGATCTTCTATCTGGCACCAACTGGCAGGCTCGTTTTGTCGGAGAAACAACTCCGCACAGCACCAACTTTTATTACATTTCTGTCTTTGATGCACTCAAGAAAGTATGTGAAGTCTGGGACTTAGAGATGCAATTTTTCGTTGAAATGAACGGGAACAAAATTGGCGCTCGTTATATTGATTTTAAACGAAAAATCGGTCAAGCGATTGGTAAGCGTGTGGTTTACGGGCATAATGCCCTGCAAATCCTCCAAGAAGTCGAACGAACCAACATTTTCACGGCTTTGATAGGTCGAGGCAAAGGTGAACAAGTCAGCTCTGCTGAAGAATCTGGAAAACAAGCGAATGGCTTCGGAAGAAAAATCACTTTTGAGGATGTAGTCTGGTCAACAGCTAGTGGAAAACCAGTCAACAAGCCGAAAGGTCAAAAGTACGTTGAACTGCCAGCTATGACCAAGCTGTATGGCATCAAGAACGCTGACGGTTCTATGCGTCCTAAAATCGGTTTTGTGGATTTTTCGGAGGAAGAAAATCCAGAACTTTTGATCGAGCGAACTTACAAAGCTTTAGTAGATGCTGCTAGACCACAACTGGCCCTAAAGACCTCGAGCGTTTATTTGAGAGGTGCAAAAGTCGGCGACACTATCCGAGTAGTCAGACATGACAAGAAGCTAGATTATGATACCCGTATCTTTGAAATCACTTTTAACCGTTTGAATGACCAGTCAAGTGACATTAAGTTAGGCGACAGAGTTGGCGAAAGTAATGAAGCCAAAGCTCAGACGATTGCTGACAAGGCTATTGATGAGTTTGTGGCTAATGAGTTTTCCAATTTTGTCCAAAATCTCCCTGATTATCTGCCAACTGCAGACGGTTTTAATAATAACTGGTATGGCGCTGAAGACCCGACTAGGGAACACCCCGGAAAAGTCCTAATCAACGATATTTGGTACAAGCCAGACCCTGAACATGAGGGACATAAAATCATGTTACGTTGGACGGGCGAGGTTTGGGAAGAACTCCTGCGCACTTTTAGCAGTGAGGCCTTGCGTGCTAAGATTTCGGGCGAAATCGAAAAACTAGACAAGGCTATGAAAGCTAGTGACCTAGCTTTGAAAGAGCAAACCACCCAAGCCCTCCGTACGGCCGGCGCCAATGCCTCGGCTATCGAGGCGGCCAAGGGTGCTATCACCAAGCTCAATCAGGACTTAGCTGGTGCTAAGCAGACCAATCAGGCTGCGATAGACCGACTGAAATCTGACTTCGCTAGTGCTCAGCAGGCAGCGAACGATCAAACAGCGCTCCTGAGAAGTGACTTGGCCAACATCCGCACCAAACAGTCTCAAGCTGAAGCTGATCTTGCCAAGCAAGTCTCAGCGCTCAACCAGACCAAAACAGAGCTTGCGGGTGTCAAATCTGCTCAAGCTAATTACGAGCAGACGACTACACGCAGACTGGCTGAGCTGACGAATCTGGCTGATGGTAAAGCCAGCAAATCTGAGCTTGTGCAGACGGCGGCGGAGCTGAAAAGTCGGATTGCGAGTGTGCAGACTGGAAGCTCCCGAAACTACTTCCGAAACTCACGAACGCAGTCATTTACGACAAACGAGCAAGCAACCTACGACTATAGGTTCTTTATCGTTCCTGATTTCTGGAAAAATAAGGACAGGCTCAAGCGTGATTATGTGCGTTTGTCTTTTGATGTGACCTTTCCAGTCGCTCTAGCTAGAGATACGCAAGCTAACGTGCATTTTAGCGCTCATCCGTGGTATGCCTACAGAAACCTAGTTTTTAAAGGTTGGACAACCGAACGCCAACATTTTGAGTTTACGATTGACTTGTCCGGTGCAGCTGAAACCTATCAGACTAACAATGTCTTTATCCGATTTGGGACAAATTACGGCTTCCCAGCTGGGTTGCAGGTCGTGATTGAGAATGCTATGCTCTCAGTCGGCAATTACTATCCAGCTTATCAGCCAGCCTACGAAGACCAAGACGAGCGCGTCACAGCCGTAGAGTCTAGCTTTAAGCAACGAGCTGACTCGCTGGAAGCTGGGGTGTCCAGCTTGCGGGAAGGTCTCAAAACCAAAGCAGACTCAAGCGCCTTAAACTTGTTCTCTGATAGGATATTAGCCTCAGTCAAGTCACTCGAGACCAACATGGATAACAAGCTGGACTCAAAATTGAGCACAGCTGTGTTTGAGGTGAGAGCAAGCGGAATCCGTCAGGAAATCCTCAACGCCACGAAAGACAAGGCTGATAAGGCCTTGGTAACGGCAGAGGCTGGGAAGCTGAGGGAGGAGCTAGCGAGCCTGCAGGTCGGTGGAGTCAACCTGCTCAAAAGGACCAAGGCTTTTGATAGAGTCAACGGTCAGTCTCGACTATTATCTGAGACCTACAATAATTGCGCAGTCAGGTACTTTAAAAATGCAGACGCTAACTCTGCATATCAGGATATTGTAGAGTATAAAAATGCTCTTTATCCAGATCTAGGCGGAACTTATACCCTGTCCTTTTGGGCAAAAGGCACGGGCGAGATGACTACATTTTTCTACGGCCAGAGAGGCTTTTTGCCTGTCGCATCTGGCACGACTAGTCAAGGTCTTGTATCAAAGGCGGGAGACGGTAATTGTCGCTTTACGCTCTCTGCTGACTGGCAGAGGTACTATGTTGTTTACAAGCTCGCAGATGCGCCAGCAGAAGCAACTAGTATCTATAAGCATGTGCTATTTAGACACAATAGCCGAAGCACGACAGACGAGATTTGGTTGGCTGGGGTTAAGTTAGAGAGAGGCAATCTGGCGACCGACTACAGCGAGAATCCCGAAGACACCGAAGGCCTCATCACCGAAGCCAAAGCGACCTTTGAGCGCACAGCTCAAGGCTTGCGGGTAGACTTGGCAGCTGTGCAGGCCTACGTTAACGCAGACGGGACGAGAGCAGAAGCCTTGCTAAGCCACTCTCGTGAGGAGACGGCCCGTCAGCTGACTGCTGAGCGCAAGCTTATTGATGCTAGCTATGTGGGCAAAGCTCAGCACACAGAGGACGTGCGGAGCATAAACAGGCGCTTTGAGGAGCTGGCGGTAGGTGGACGAAATTTGATAGGTGTATTTAATACAAAGCCCGTCAAATCAAGCTTTGACAGAGAAACATACAAGTTTACAGCAAAGACTAGCCAAAATACAACTAGACCAACATTGATGCTGCAATTTCGCTGGGCAGATGGTTCTTATAGCGCTGTAGTATTGATTAGTGAGACTGGCCAATTTGCTCGCAAGTTTAAAATAACAAAACCATATTCAGAATTACGAATAAAATTTAATTGTAACAAGGAAGATGCCGTTTTGTTGTTTACAGGCAGACCATTTATCGAGCAGAATACAGACTATTATTTCACTGGTGACTTGATCAACCTGTCCCCAAACGACAGTCAAGCAGATTTTTTAAAAATCGAAAAAGCGACTATCACATCCGACTGGTCACCAGCTCCAGAAGATGCAAAAAACTACGCAGACACAAAGCTTGCCGAATACAAGCAGGGCATTGACGGCCAACTGGCCAGCGTGCAGGCTGCCCTTAATACGGCCAATGGCTCGCTGACGAACTTCAACAGCTGGAAGCAATCAGCGCAAGAAACGCTGAATAAAGTCGGCAGAGTCGAGTCTGGTCTTAACAAGGCCAAGACTAGCTTAGCTGAGTTTAAACGCACGGCAGAGGGGCAGTTGACCACGATTACTCAACAAGTCGCTGGCAAGGCTAGCCAGACCGATTTTCAGCGGGTACAAGAGACGAGCAAGCTTTACGAGCGGTTGATTGGCTCGACCGAAAAGGAAATCACGGACAAGGTCTCTCGTATGGTCATGACCAATCAGCTTTTTCAGACGGAAGTGTCCAAAAATCAAGGTTTGAGGACAGTGCAGAGTCAACTAGCTGAAAGCTGGTCAATCAAAAACCTCAACTCAGCTAGTGATATCCTTGGCCAGCTCAATCTAAATCCAGATGGATCGATTTCAATCAACGAGGGTTTAATTTCTATCGGCGATAAGACCCATATTAAAAATGGTGTGATCAAAAATGCAATGATCGAAAGCATGCTAGCTGATAAAATTACAGCTGGCACACTCAACGCAGCGAACGTTAATATCATCAACTTAAATGCTAATAAGATTGTCGGCTTAGATGCGAATTTCATCAAGTCTAAAATCGAGTTAGCGTTTATCGAGTGGATGAAAGGTAAGACTATCAGCGCTCAAAACGATGCGATGCAGATCAATCTAAACGATGGTCATGTCCTCTTTTACAACGACGACGCATCCATCAAGCGAGTTGCGGCAGGTTACCCAACGCAGTTTATCCGCTACGAAAACAAGCAGGAAAACGGTCAGAATCACGGTCGTACCATCATCGGAAGCAATCGAAATGGAACCAACGCTTGGAAATCGGTTTCTTTCGCTGGTCTAGTGATTGATAACAACTCAAACAATAGCGTAGATAAAATCTACCAGTTTGGAGACTACAATCACATGAGACACGCGCAGGGTGACGATGGTTGGAATTTTAGCGTCGTGACGCAGGCGATGACACCCGGTGTCTGGAATAAAAATTCGGAAATTTGGGCGCGACATTTCGTCGTGCCTCGTAATACAAAAGGAGACACAGATAGCCCAACGCAGTTTATCCGCTTAGAAGAAAGCGTAGCTGCGATTTGGAATATCTTAAACCACGCAGCAAGCGGGCAAGTCACGATGACAGAAGCTATGAAAAACTTGATCAACTCAAGAAAAGCAGCTTGGGACATCGTCCGGAACGTAGGATAAAAGGAGAAAAAAATGAACGAAAGCATACAAAATAATTTAGCGATCGAAATCGCTAATAAATCATTAAGAATCGCAACGCTTGTAGCTGAAAAAGAAGAGCTGCAAGCTCAACTGCAGCAAGCTTTAGAGCGTAATGCAGAGCTTGAAAACTCGCTTGAAACAAGCGCAGCACCAGAGACAGAAAAAGGAGAATAACTATGACGTTGGAAATCACAAAAACTACTAAACTTGTCGGAAGTGTGAAGGTTGGCGAAACAGTCGTCAAAACAATGACAGCGGACATCGACGACAAAGGTGTATCAACAGTCACCGAATGGATCAACGACAGCGAAGCGTATGCTACGAATCGTCGAGAAGTACGGAAGCAAGAACAGGCATTCCAAGATGCGGTCTATGCCGCTGAAGATGCGATCATTGCAGAGCTAGAAGCTGGAGCTAAGGAGAAAAAGGGGTGATGAATGCAGGAACCAGATGGAATTTGGGCGATCATAGAGGTCGTTAAAGACTTTTATGAGACAGGGATCGATGACCATTTCTTTGTGTTTGTCTTATTTGTTTTGGTAATAGCCGATGTGATTACTGGCTTTTGTAAGGCTTGGGCGTTGAAAAACTTTTCGAGTCGCAAGGCTCGGACAGGCATTGTGACCCATTCGGCTATCTTCATCATCACAGCGATTGGCTACCCGTTTTTCTTGTTTGCTAATGCTGGGGCGTTAGCGGATATGATTATTACGGCATTGTGCGCTAGCTATGGCGCTAGCTTGGTAACTAATTTAGACATTTTGGGTCTGAAAATCCCTTATATCACAACGTTTATCAATGAGCGTGTGGATAATCACAAGACGAAGGAGTGATGAAAATATGAATCAAATTACAGAGCTTGTTTTAAGCTCAGCAATTGGTATCTTGACCATTTTGGCAGGAGCCATGGTCAAAGCAGTCAAGGAGTTTCTGATTGCAAAGGGCGGGGAGAAATCAATCAAGATTGTCGAAATCTTGGCTAAAAACGCAGTAAATGCCGTAGAGCAGGTATCAGCTGAAACTGGCTTCAAGGGCGAGCAGAAGCTCGCTCAGGCAAAAGGTGCGATACTCACCGAGCTTGAAAAATATAATATCTACATGGCAGATAAAGACCTCGATGTCTTTATCGAGGCCGCTGTGAAGCAAATGAATGAAAATTTGAAAGGAAAATAGAAAAATGACGACAGCAAATGAACTTGTACAATTTACGATCGACCTAGCAAACTCAGGTATGGGTGTTGATAAAGACGGATTCGCAGGCACTCAATGCGCAGATTTGCTAACCTACCCATCAAAACACTTTTTCGGAGTGGATTTGTGGGGCAATGCCGCTGATTTGCTAGATTCCGCAGAAGCCGCTGGCTGGGAAGTACACCGCATGCCAACTGACGAAAACCCACGAGCTGGAGCATTTTTCAATATGAATGCTTGGTTTGGTGGTGTTAATTATGGACATTGTGGTATCATCATTGAGGATTCTGATGGTATTACTATGCGAACCGTTGAGCAGAATGTTGATGGCAATGCTGATGCTCTAATTGTAGGAGGCCCAGCTCGATACAATAATCGAGGTTTTGAGGATGTGATTGGTTGGTTTTATCCACCTTATAGCGATGGCGCAGCGCCAGTCACTCCTGCAGATGTAACCCCAACATCAGACGAAATTGAACTTACGCCTGAGACTGGAACATTTAAGGTAGGAGAAGCAGCTATCAATGTGCGCCGCGAACCAAATCTTAACAGTGAAATCGTGCATGTTTACGAAGCCGGGGATTCTGTTAATTATGACAGTAAAGGCTCAGCTAATGGTTATCGCTGGATCTCTTACATTGGCCAATCTGGCAATCGTAATTATATGGCTATTGGCCAAACAGACGATGCAGGAAATCGGATTACCCTTTGGGGAGATTTGAGCTAAAACAAAACCGCAGCGGAAACTGCGATAAAATAATATTTTCTTAAATTTTAATCTACCCCGGCCTTTCGGCTGGGGATTTTTTCTGTTATAATGGAAATAATTTAAAATATTCCGTGATGATAGACTTGGCAGACTGGCAGCGATGTTGGTCTGTTTGCGCGTGATTTTTCACGCGAAAGTCGAGTGATTTGATAATCTCCTAAAATGTGGTATACTATTAAAGTTGAAGGAGCTTCGCGGAATTTTGAAGAGAGTCAGAAAAAGAGTTACAAATCGGAAAATAAGCTGATTTAACTGAGAATCCGACACTCCCACCGGCTCCATAGGGATATATAAATGAGGTTTTTGATGATATGAGTTTTTTTGGAAAAATCTTAGGGAAGAGTCAAGATAGTCATCTACCCATTGAGGAAGTTTCTGTTGATTTAGAGAATCTTCCGAATGAATGGGGCTCTTTTTC
>ERZ772971.500-NODE-500-length-24478-cov-4.880809_pt1 | contig 24478 bp, 25 predicted proteins | sample MGYA00511943_ERZ772971 | MGnify/ENA primary metagenome ERZ772971 (study PRJEB29015, sample SAMEA2737929) | human oral metagenome | biome: human oral; feature: human-associated habitat; material: dental | place: China | collected 2144 ... | reverse complement strand
AACACTGGGCTCGCGGCAAACGACCCAATCCCCTTCCCCGTTGGCGTAGGAAAGTATCGTGCTGCGGCGGAAGGGGAATAAAAGCCACCAAGCGGCGTAAATACTGCCCCCGCGCCAAGCCTGGTGTCATCCCGCCCCGCACCAAAATCCACACACACTTCACCGCCGCTTCACACAGCGCCGACCGCGCCGCGCCATACTGGTTTCCCCTCTCTCTGGAAGCCCATCATGACTCATCAACCCTCCTATCCCGGCGGCGTCATTACCCGCTTTACCGGCGTCACCTGCCTCGGCATCCTGCTCGCTGCGCTCGTCCTGCTGCCGCTCGTCGGTGCCGATACCCGGCAAACCCTCATCTGCGCCTGCATCGCGACGCTGCTCTACCCCGCCCCGGCCGTCCTCAGCGGCCTCTTCCTTGCCCGCCGTCGCGCCTGCCGCGACACGCGCGGCATCCTGCTTGCCGCCGCAAGCGGAGCCTGTGCCTGGCTTTGCGTCCCCATCGCGTTCGTCCTCCTGACCAGCGGACGCATCAGCACCGCTGCCATCACCTACCCCGCCGTCCTCCTCGCCGGCATCCACGCCGTCGCCGCCCTGCTCACCCTGCCGCACGAAAATTCACCGACACTTCACGATGCCTTCAAGCAAGGCGGGACTGACGGCGAGACACTACACACTCACCCACACCGGAATCCCCCCATGGAAAACACCACACAAAAACTCATCATCATCGCCGTTATCAGCGCCATCCTGCTGGTTGCCGTGCAGCTACTCAGCGGCATCATCAACGACCGCCAGCACTACGCGGCCAATGCGCGCGAGAACATCACCCAGGTGGACACCCCGTCCAAGCCCGGCGCGATCCAAACCCTGGATAACCGCCTCGACCTCTACCGCCTCACCGAACGCAGCAGCAAATACGCCGTTCTCTTCCTGATCATCACCTTCGGCGGCTGCTTCCTCTTCGAGACCCTGCGCGGCCTGCGCATCCACCCCGTGCAATACACCCTCATCGGCGCGGCGGTCATCATCTTCTACCTGCTCTTGCTCTCGCTCGGCGAGCAAATCGGCTTTACCGCCGCCTACGTCCTTGCGGCGCTTGCCTGCAACGGCCTCATCGCGGGCTACCTCAGCGCCGTGCTGGGCAGTGCGAGCCGCGCCCTGACCCTCGGCGGCATCCTCGCGCTCGCCTACGCCGTGCTCTACCTCTTGCTGCAAAGCCAGGAATACACCCTGCTCGCCGGCAGCCTGCTGCTCTTTGCCGCCCTTGCCGCAACGATGTACGGCACCAGGAACTTCGACTGGTACAACCTGAAAGCCAAAAAGGAGGACTAAACCATGCGCCGCCTGCCCACCATCCGGGACGCCCGCCGCTTCGCGACCGCCATTCTTGCCCGCTACCAACTGCCGACCGCACCGCTCACCATCGCTGAAGAAAACGGCTGCTACGGCATCCAAAGCCCCGCCTGCCGCATGATTATCAGCGGCGGCGACGGCAAAATCCTCTATCTGCGCGGACGGCGTTGAACAACAATCCTGGGTTTTTTCCCGCTTGGCAAGGTTTGTCCGCAGGACAAAAAAACCGCCAGGCGGGATAAGTGCAAGTTTCCCCCTGGTGCCGCACCCACAGAGATGCAGGTGTCTCGCTATAATCCATCTGCCCATTCTGTTGCGAGAGCACCATGCCCACCCGTTTCCTCGACAAACACCGCCGCGCCAAGCGCGCCAGCCGTCGTCTGCACCTCGCCTTCTGGTTGGGGGCGCTCGTCAGCTACCTTTGCTACCTCATCATCATCGTGCCGCTCTTCATCTTCATGGCGGCCCTATTCATTACGCCAAACGCCAGCGGCCCCGACGCTGGTCTCAACAACCTCATGATGCTCGTGCTGTTTGGCGTTGCTGTCATTGCCGTGTTCCTGCCCGTCTTCAAACTGTTAAAGGCCTATAACGGCAGAAAACGCGAGCTGGGGCAGCAAAGCGCGGGCGAACAGGCCGAAGCCCTCGGTGGCAGTCCCGCCCGCCCCGATGATGATCCGCTGGAGAACCGCTACGTTAACCTCGTTGCCGAACTCAGCCTCGCTGCGAGTATCCCTGCCCCCGCAGCCTACGTCCTGCGCGATGATGACAGCATCAACGCCTTCGCCCTCAGCGGTACGGGCGACAGCCTGGCCCTCGCCGTCAGCCGGGGTGCGCTCGACAACCTCACGCGCGACGAACTGCAAGCCGTCCTCGGCCACGAATTCGGCCACATCGAAAACGGCGACCCCGCGCTCTACAACCGCCTCAGCGCCATGCTTGCCGGTTACTTCGCCACCGGCAGCCGTAAAGAACAAGAACGGCTCTACACCGATCCCGATACCCAGGTTCTCAGCCTGAGCGGCCTCAGCGACAGCGCCGAAAAATACCAATTCGGTATCAACATCAGCATCCTCTACCTCTATGGCCGCCTCCTGCAAGCCGCCTTTGTCCGCCGGCGCGAAGCCATGGCGGACGCCCGCGCCGTGCAATACACCCGTGACCCCGCCGCCCTCATCGGCGCGCTGCAAAAAGCCTGGGCATTGCAACAACAGGGCATCCACCCGCGCCGTCCACCGCCTGACCGCGCCCACATCTACTTCATCAACTACCGTCGCCCGGGCTGGCGTCGGTTACGCACCCACCCCACCCTGCGCGAACGCATCCGGACCTGGGGCGGCAACATCAGTAATGCCGACCTGCCCGCCATTCTCGCCCGCATCAACGCCTGCCGCAGCAGCCGCGCCGCGACCCCGCTGCACCCCGTCGCACCGCCACCCGAGCCGAACCCCACCTACCCGCTTGCCGCCTACGACCGCCTCCTCGCTGCCGAACTGCGTCCTGCGCCTACCGACCCCGCCGCCGCGCTACTCGCCATCTTCGCCTACCACAGCGGCACAGCACTGGCTGATCTTGAACGCGCGGGCCTCCTCCCCAGCGAACGCCTTTTTACCTGCCGCCGCGCCTATGACACCATCGCGCAAAGTGAGCCGCTGCTGCGCCTTGCCCTCACCGCTCACCTCAGCCGCGCTGCGTTCACCTTCGACATCGCCGAAAAGCACCGTCTCGACCCCATCATTCGCCACCTCATTGAGCACGATGGCCAACTCAGCCGCTATGAGCTCGCCGCCTTCATTGCTTGGCGCGCCACCTGCATCACCGGTCGCGGCGCCGATTACCGCGCTCACGAAGCCGACATCGCCTGGCTCTACAACTTCCTCGCCTGCGACGACCCCGACGACCCGAATCCGCAAGCGACCTACGAGGACCTGCTGGAAGTCAGCGCCCTGCCGCTTGGGCAAACGCCCGCCTGGCAGCCGCTCGACACCGGCAGCAGCAAAACCGGCCTGCAACTCTGCCACCACTGCGAGGCGCTGCGCCGTCTCGCCCCCATCTTCCGGCGCTATCTGCTCATCACCCTGAACCTCCATTACCGCAGCAAAGCGGAAATTACCCTGCAACAGGCCTACCTGCGCTTTGCCCTGCAACAGATCCTGACGGGGCCGCCGCCACCACAAAAGCGCCAACGCGGGATAAATATCGGGTTCTTGCGCAGAATAGGCTTCAGCCCACTATCAAGAACGTGAAAAGAGTCTTGCGGCGGGTTGATGCCGCCAAGAGGCATAAATACTGAACCCGCCAAGCGGGATAGTTCCTACTTCCGCGTAGCAAAAACCCGCCTCGCGGCGGGTTTTTCGTGTATCCGGCGAATGCTTAGAACAGGCCGGTGATGTTGCCGTCTTTATCCACATCGATGTTGTTCGAAGCGGGGGCTTTCGGCAGACCCGGCATTTTCATGATGCTGCCGGTGATGGCGATGACGAAGCCCGCACCCGCGGCGATTTGCACTTCGCGGATGTGCAGGGTGAAGCCTTGCGGACAGCCCAGCGCTTTCGGATCGTCGGAGAGCGAGTACTGGGTTTTTGCCATGCACACGGGCAGGTTGCCGTAGCCGAGTTTTTCCAGATCGGCGAGGGTTTTGCGCGCGTCGTCGCTCAGGGCGATGTCCGCCGCGCCGTAGATTTTCTGCGCGATGGTGCGAATTTTGTCGACGAGCGGCATGTCGTCCGGATAAAGCGGGGCGCAGTGGCTTTCGCCTTTTTCGCAGGCGTCAATGACGGCGCGGGCAAGGTCTTCGCCGCCTTTACCGCCGTGTGCCCACACTTCGCACAGGGCAACTTTCGCGCCGTGTTCGCCGCAGGTTTTTTCGATGAGGGCGAGTTCGGCATCGCTGTCGCTGACGAAACGGTTGATGGCGACAACGACCGGCAGGCCGAAGGCGTTTTTGAGGTTGTCGATGTGTTTCAGCAGGTTCGGCAGGCCTTTGCCGAGCGCGTCCACGTTTTCGGCGGTGAGCGCGTCTTTGGCGACGCCGCCGTTGTATTTGAGGGCGCGCACGGTGGCGACGATGACGGCGCAATCGGGTTTGAGGCCGCCTTTGCGGCTTTTGATGTCGATGAATTTTTCCGCGCCGAGGTCGGCACCGAAGCCTGCTTCGGTCACGGTGTAGTCGCCGAGGGCGAGGGCGGTGCGGGTGGCGATAAGGCTGTTGCAACCGTGGGCAATGTTGGCGAACGGCCCGCCGTGCACGAGCGCCGCCGTACCTTCGATGGTTTGCACGAGGTTGGGTTTGACGGCGTCTTTGAGTAGCGCCGCCATCGCGCCTTGCGCGTGCAGGTCGCGGGCGTACACGGGTTCGCCGCGTTTGTTCCAGGCGACGATCATGTCGCCAAGGCGGTTTTTCAGGTCTTCAAGGTCGCGCGCGAGACAGAAGCAGGCCATGACTTCGCTCGCCACGGTGATGTCGAAGCCATCCGGGCGCAGGGTGCCGTCCACGCTTTTGCCGAGGCCGCTGATGATGTTGCGCAGCTGACGGTCGTTCATGTCCACCGCGCGGCGCCAGGTGACGCGCTTCGGATCAATTTCCAGGGCGTTGCCGTGGTGGATGTGGTTATCGATGAGGGCGGCGAGGAGGTTGTTGGCGGCGCCGATGGCGTGGAAGTCGCCGGTGAAATGCAGGTTGATGTCTTCCATCGGCAGCACTTGTGCGTAGCCGCCGCCGGCCGCGCCGCCCTTGATGCCGAAGACGGGGCCGAGCGAGGGTTCACGCACGGCGATGACGGTTTTTTTGCCGAGACGGTTCAAGGCGTCGGCAAGGCCGATGGTGACCGTGGTTTTGCCTTCGCCTGCCGGTGTCGGGTTGATAGCGGTGACGAGGACAAGTTTGCCCGGCTTGTCGCTCGCGCGCGGGCGGATTTTGGCTTTGTATTTGCCGTAGTGTTCGAGTTCGTCGGCGCTGATGCCGATTTTGGCGGCGATGGCGTCAATGGGTTGCATGGTGGCCTGGCGGGCGATGTCGGCGTCGGTCATGGTTAGCTCCATGGTTAGTTGAGAAATTTTGCGGTAGTTGTGTGGCTTTATGTGTTTGCCGGTGATTATAGGTGAAGCCGTTGCGTATTTCAGTCCGCGCAGGCGGTAGGCGGCGTGCGATAGGGTGTTTTCGTGAAAATCCGCTCATTAGCCTGACACATCATGACCTGATATAAAGCCCCGCTTAATACCAGTTAACCCGAGATAACCGGAGCCCCCATGAAAAAGACTCTTCTCGCTGCAACCGCCCTGTTTGCGGCGACGGCATTCGCCGAGAAATACGACCTGCCGCCGTCAGACATCAACGTCATCGGCCAGGTACAGCAAATCAGCGCCAAGCAGGGCGAAACTTTCTACGACATCGGCCGTGAATACGGTATCGGCTACGACGCGATGGAACACGCCAACCAGGGCGTGGACGGTCTCTACCTGCGTGAAGGCGAACAGGTCCTGCTGCCGACCCGCTTCATCCTGCCGGATGCGCCGCGCGAAGGCATCGTCATTAACCTGCCCGAAATGCGCCTCTACTACTACCCGCCGAACAGCAACGTCGTCCACGTGTTCGCCATCGGTATCGGTCGTGAAGGCTGGGGCACTCCGAAAGGCATCCTCAGCATCAAGGAAAAACGCGCCAACCCGACCTGGACCCCGCCCGCTTCTATCCGCGCCGAACACGCGGCGAACGGTGATCCGCTGCCCGCCGTCGTCCCCGCCGGTCCGGACAACCCGCTCGGCCTTTTTGCCATGCGCCTCTCCAACCCGTCCTACCTGCTGCACGGTACCAACAAGCCCGAAGGCGTGGGGATGCGCGTTTCACATGGCTGTATCCGCCTCTACCCCGAAGGTATCGAAGAACTCTTTGGCATGGTGGGCGTTGGCACCCAGGTCAACATCGTCAACCAGCCGATGAAAGTGGGCTGGTTCGGCGACAGCATGTACCTCGAATTCCATGCGCCGCTGGGCGAGGATGCGCGCACCCTTGAGCAGAACATCGCCGAAGCACGCGAAACCGTGCATAAAAGCGTCGCCTCACGCGGCCTGCGTGTCGAAAACGACCTCATCGACGCGGTGGTGCGCGAAGAAAGCGGTATGCCGGTCGAAGTCGCCTATTACCAATAACCTCACAGCCCTCGATAAAAAAGCGCCGTCAGGCGCTTTTTTATTGTCGGCGGCGGCAGTGAACATCGCTTTTCCGCGCGCTATACTGCGCAGCGGTTCGACGGTCTCCCGCCCACCCGTACCGACAGCCCTCCGGCAATCTCTGGACTTCGTGCGCAGGCGACCGCGTGCCACACCACCCTTAGTACGGAGATTCATCATGCAAGACTTGCAACAACTGCTTGGCCAAGAAGCCGACACCCTGCTCAACCACCGCTGCACCGCGATTCCCAAAGAAAACCTCTACCTGCCCGGCCCCGATTACATCGACCGCGTCTTCGCGCAGAATGACCGCTCGCCTGCCGTGCTGCGCGCCTATCAGCAAATTATTGACCACGGTCGCCTCGCTGGTACCGGCTACATTTCCATCCTGCCGGTCGATCAGGGGGTCGAACACTCGGCAGGCGCTTCCTTTGCCGTCAACCCGCAATACTTTGATCCGGAGAACATCGTCAAACTCGCTATTGAAGGGGGATGCAATGCGGTCGCCTCTACCTACGGCGTACTCGCCAGCGTCGCGCGCAAATACGCGCACAAAATCCCATTCCTGGTCAAACTCAACCACAACGAAACCCTGACCCTGCCGCCGCTGCACGACCAGACCATGTTCGCTACCGTTGAGCAGGCCTTCGACCTCGGCGCGGTCGCCGTCGGTGCCACTATCTACTTTGGCGCGCCGGAAAGCCGTCGTCAGATAGAAGAAGTTGCCGCAGCCTTTACCCGTGCGCATGAGCTGGGAATGCTCACCGTGCTCTGGGCCTATCTGCGCAATCCCGCCTACAAGCACGACGGCGTGGATTACCACAGCGCCGCCGACCTCACCGGTCAGGCGAACCACCTCGCCGTGACCATCGGCGCGGACATCGTCAAGCAGAAACAGGCAGTGAACAACGACGGCTATCGCAAAATCGGCTTCGGCAACACCGACGACCTGGTGTACAGCAAACTCACCACCGACCACCCTATTGACCTCACCCGCTACCAGCTCGCCAACTGCTATATGGGCAGAATCGGCCTCATCAACTCCGGCGGCGCAGCAGGCGGCGCGAACGACAAGGCGGAATCGGTACGCACCGCCGTCATCAACAAACGCGCGGGCGGCATGGGCCTCATCCTCGGCCGCAAATGCTTCAAAAAACCTTTCGACGAAGGCGTCGCGCTGCTGCATGCGGTGCAGGATGTCTATCTTGATAAAAGCATCACCATCGCTTGAGGGTGCCAGCAATATCAAAAACGGGGCCGTGCGCCCCGTTTTTTATGGAAGGAAGGTCGCTGTCCAGTAGCGATTCGTACCACTCAACGGCTTTGCAGGATGTCGATGCGTTGGATGATGCCGCTCTGCGGCCAGTAGGCGACGCGGATCTCCGTGGCGCGGTTGAGCGGGTGGTAGTGGCGGTTATCAATAGGGAAATCCTGCCGGATGGCGGGCAGAACGAGGCGGAAACCGCCGCTGCTGTCGCGGTCAGGCATTGACTTACGGACGTGGAAATCGTGTGTGCTCAGGTTTTGCTGCCGCCGACGAGGTCAAGACAAACGGGAGCGCCGAGGATAACGGCAGCAATGCCTGCCGCTAGCACGCAGAGGCGTGGGTATTGGTAGCGCCAGCTCAGGCGGTCATGTCGGCGAGTGCGCCACAGGTAGTGCGCGCAGGGAATAAGCAGAAGGGCCAGGAAGAGCGGACGTAGCAGGGCGGGCCAACCTTCGTTTGGCAGGAAGATGTCGCAGGCAAAATAGATGGCGCCACAAGCGGCGAAAACAGGCGCTTCGCGATAAAGGTCGGCAAAATTGTGCGGCAGGGGCATCAGCGCAGGATCTCGATTTTGTAGATGATGCCACTCTTCGGCCAGTATTCGACGCGGATTTCATGGGCGCTTTGCAACGGGCGGACGCGTTTCTTTTCCAGCACCAGTTCGGCGTGTTTTTCCGGCAGGACTAAGCGGTAGCGGCTGTCATAGCAATAGTGGTGACCTGAGGAACGACAAGAGCGGGTTTTGACGTGGAAATTCTCAGTGGTAACGGTTACGCGCGGGCGGTGCAGGTCAATCAGCGCTGGCACGGCGAGGTAGGCCCCGCCGACGAGGAAGATGAGGGTGGTGAAGAGCGGGAAGCCTTCGTCGAGGTGATCGAGTCTGCTTCTCCGCCAGATGTGAATGCCAAGCGGGATGGCAAAGACGCCGATGCTGAGGTTTTTCAGCAGGGCGATGCGGCCTTCATCGGGCAGGAAGAAGATGGCGGCGGCGCAAAAGACGACGCAGGCGGTGAGGGCGGGGGCTTCGCGGAAGTTTTCGAGGAGATTTTCAAAGAAGTTCATGGCAGTGTCCGGTGGTGGGATGACGGAGAGCGACAAGGCGGATGATCATTTTAGGCTCATGATGTTGTTTTGAAAAACACGTGGAATTTCATCGGTTAACGATGGATTTTGGCACAATGCTTGCATCTTCATTCATGTTCTTATCCCCCTTAATCAATGGAGTACAACATGGCGCAAACCTTATTTAAAGCAGCCGGTCTGACCCCGGAAAATGCAGATGCCCTCAAAGATGCCGGCATGGCTATTGCAGGTGTCCGCTGGGTCAATATCAATAATGACAATGTGGTCGTGACCCACGATGATTCTTTCGATGCGGACGCTTTTGTCAGCGCATTGCGTAATGCCGATGGCAGTGTGAGCGTGAGTAAAGGCTGAATCTTTTATCCGTATAAAAAAACGCAGCATTTGCTGCGTTTTTTTATGTCCGCTTGCTTTCCGCCGCATCATGAATGGTAAAGAGGGCGGCCAGCAATGCTGTAGCGTAGCTGCCACGCGGCAGGGTGAATGTGAGTGACAGGGTGTGCGCATCCTGCCAGTCGTGGTGCAGGTTTTGTGCGCGGGCGATGAAGGCGCGCCAACCACTGTCGGCATGGCGGCAGAGGTAGTGCACGGCGGCTTGTGTGGCAGCATCAGCGTTATCCAGCCAGGTTTGCGTTGCCGACGGCAGCGGTTTGTTTTCCTTGCCGGGTAGCCAGCCGCCGAGTGCGATATCGCCGCTATGCAGGCGCTCCAGCAGGGTTTCATCCACACTTTCAATGAGAAAATGGCTGTTGCTGCCGCGCAGGAGGGCACGGTCGCCTGCTTGTGGTGTGTGCAGGGTGTTGGCCGCCATGCGGGCTTGCAGTTGGGCGTTGAAGCAGTCAGCGCGCAGGACGGACAGCACCAGGGCACGTTCGTCGTGTTTTTTGGGCAGTTCGCCGCGCTCAACCCAGTGTCGGGCTTTTTGCAGATTGTGGTGTCCGAAGCGCTGGTCGCCGAAGAGGTTGGCAAAGCCGTCATGCGCCAGTGCGGCAAGCGCATGGTCGATAGCGGCGCGTTCGCCCTGCACATCGCGCAGGATAAGGGTAAATTCGTTAGCCCGATGTGTGCCGATGCGCAGTTTGCGGTCATTGTGCGCGCGCGTCAGGATGCGCCAGCCTTCTCCGCTATCCGGCAGGTGGGTGCTGTATTTGGCGGGTAGCGACAGCCATTGGCAGGTGACGGCGTGGCGGTCTTTGAGGCCGCTGTGGGCAATGTCTTTTTGCGCGCAGCCAAGCAGTCTTGCCCATTCGCGTTTGAGATAGGCGGTATTCAGGCCGGTTTTCTCCACATAACACCACAGATGCTCGCCCTGTCCGCTGGGGGCAAAGCCAAGCTGCTCGGCAACATGAAAATCGCTCGGTTGCTGTTTGATGGTGGCGGTGGGTTTGCTCATGATGTTGTTCTCGCAAGGTGGATAAAAAAAGCCGTGAGTCACGGGGAATCACGGCTTGGATTGGGTATGGCTTGCTTATGCCTGGGTCAGGCGGGCGAAGATGGCATCAAGCGGCACCATTTCGGCACTTTCGCAGCGGCGGTGTTTGTATTCGACTTCGCCGTTGGCCAGTGTTTTGTCCGAAATGACGATCCGCTCCGGAATACCGATGAGATCCATATCGGCAAACATGATACCGGGACGTTTACCGCGATCATCAAGCACAACATCCACTCCGGCTTGCAGCAGTTGTTCGTATAACGTTTCGGCAGCACGCTGTACTTCCGGTGATTTGGCAGCGTTGAGCGGCAGGATGGCCACGGTGAAGGGGGCAATAGCCTGCGGCCAGATGATGCCGCGCTCGTCGTGGTTTTGCTCAATGGCAGCGGCAACCACACGGGTGACGCCGATGCCGTAGCAGCCCATCAGCGGGGTAGCTGAACCACCGTCTTCCAGTTGTATTTTCAGCCCCATCGCTTCGGAGTATTTTTTCCCTAACTGGAAGATGTGTCCGACTTCGATGCCGCGCCGGATGGCGAGGGTGCCGCTGCCGTCAGGGGCCATATCGCCTTCGACGACGTTGCGCAGGTCGGCAACTTTGGGCAGGGGAACATCGCGTTCCCAGTTAATGTTGAAATAGTGGTAGCCGTCTTCATTGGCGCCAGCAGCAAAATCGGCAATCACCGCCGCGTCGTAATCCACGACCATCGGTACGTTTGCCCCGACTGGACCGAGGGAACCGGCGCCTGCTCCCAGCGCAGCGCGAATTTCGGCTTCTTCGGCCATGCGCAATGGGGCGGCAACTTCCGGCAGGTGTTCTGCCTTGATGGCATTGAGTTCGTGATCGCCACGGATGATAAGGGCAACGACGCCTCCTTCCGCTCCGGCGACCATCAGGGTTTTGATGGTGCGCTCAATTGGCACGCCATAACCTTCGACCAAGGCGGCAATGGTCTTGCAATGCGGGGTTTCCCGTTTTTCCATCGCAGCGCCTAGGGCGGGGCGGGTTTGTGCGGGGCGTTGTGCCTCGGCTTTTTCGATATTGGCGGCATAATTGCCGTTGGTGGAAAAGACAATAGCGTCTTCGCCTGTGGCCGCCAAAACGTGGAATTCGTGTGAACCGGTGCCGCCGATGGAGCCGTTATCCGCCAGTACCGGACGGTAATCCAAGCCGAGACGTTCGAAGATGCGGCAGTAGGCGTCGAACATGGTTTGATAGGTGTCTTGCAGGCTGGCTTCGTCAAGATGAAAAGAGTAGGCGTCTTTCATCAGGAATTCCCGACCCCGCATCACCCCAAAACGCGGGCGGATTTCATCGCGGAATTTGGTCTGGATTTGATAGACGTTGAGCGGCAGCTGCTTGTAACTGGCAAGATCACGCCGCATCAAGTCGGTAACGACTTCTTCGTGCGTTGGACCCAGGCAGTATTCGCGTTCGTGGCGGTCGATAAAACGTTGCAATTCCGGACCATACGCCTGCCATCGCCCGGATTCCTGCCACAATTCGGCAGGCTGGGCACTCGGCATCAGAATTTCCAGCGAACCAGCGCGATTCATTTCTTCGCGGATGATCTGCTCCACTTTGCGTAACACCCGTAAACCCAGCGGCAGCCAGGAATATATGCCGAGTGCCGCTTGCCGAATCATGCCGGCACGCAGCATCAGTTGGTGACTGACGACTTCCGCATCAGCCGGCGTTTCTTTTTGTGTGGTGAGCCAGAATTGTGAGAGGCGCATAGTGCTGTGTCTTATCCTTGTCCTTTACCCTGAGTTTCACCGCCCGGCACTTGTTGCGGCGGTTGTTGTTGCGGTGGCGGGTTTCTAGGTGCTGCAGGTGGCGGTAATGCGCCGGGTGCAGGTCTGCTGCCGGCTGCCGGAGGACGGCTACCGCCAATGGTAGGCACACTGGGTTGCGGGTTACAAAATTGATCAATAATGCCTTGAGCCATTTTGCTCCGCTCACTTATTTCATCTGCCGAAAGCGGAACCAAGTTACCTTTGCCATCATCCTGAAAAACTTTGGGCTTACTTAATGTATCCAGATCTTTTCGTGCCGTTGCACAACGCTGTTCGCGAGTGATAGTGCCCTCAGGCAAAGGTTGTGAGCCATTAGCATTTTGTGCATTAGGCGTTGCCGGACGTACAGGACGCAGAACCGCAAACGTGTTGTTATCAGGACGTTCGCTGACCAACATCCCCTGTCCATTAATTTTGATAACGTTTTTTACACCGCGTGGTGCATATTTTGCGTAGTGCGCACGACCGCGAGAGTACCACTTGTAAAAAATCTGCTGCGGCTGGGCATTGGGGTTGCGATAAATCTCCGGAGCGGGCGGATTGCTACCATCGCCTGGTGACGACGTTGCCGCTTGTTGCGCGGAGCTTGCAACAGCGAAAGACACGGCGAAGGCCAATACAGAAGTTCTCAAAAACATAGTGAATTCCTTATCTGAAGGGACGCAAGCATTCTACATTACTGTTCGGCAAGAATCTATCCTGCTATAATCATTTTGCCCATTTTTTCAACAACCGGAGCATCCACATGAAAAATCCCGTCCGTGTCACCATTACCGGCGCCGCCGGCAATATCGGTTATGCACTGGCCTTCCGTATCGCTGCCGGCGATATGCTGGGGCCGGATCAGCCCGTTATTCTGCAATTGCTGGAAATTACCCCGGCGCTGGGTGCATTGCAAGGCGTAGTGATGGAGCTCAATGACTGCGCTTTTCCGCTGCTCGCCGGTGTTGTCGCGACCGATGACGCTAGCGTAGCCTTCAAGGATACCGACTATGCCCTGCTGGTGGGTGCCCGTCCGCGCGGTCCCGGCATGGAACGCAAAGACCTGCTCACTGCCAACGGCGCCATTTTCGGGCCGCAGGGCAAGGCGCTGAACGATCACGCTTCGCGCGACGTCAAAGTGCTGGTGGTCGGTAACCCGGCGAATACTAACGCGCTGATCGCGCAAGCGGCTGCGCCGGATCTCAACCCGCGCAATTTCACGGCGATGACCCGCCTTGACCACAACCGCGCCCTGTCGCAACTCGCCGAAAAGACCGGCACCCACACTACTGACGTCGCCAAGATGACCATCTGGGGCAACCACTCTTCCACGCAGTATCCGGATATCAGCCATGCCACTGTTAAAGGCAAGGCAGCAAAAGGCTTGGTGGACGATACCTGGTACAAGGACACCTTCATCCCCGTCGTGCAACAACGTGGCGCCGCCATCATCAAGGCGCGTGGTGCTTCTTCCGCTGCTTCCGCTGCTTCCGCCGCGATTGACCATATGCGCACCTGGGCGCTGGGCACTCAGGGCGATGACTGGGTCAGCATGGCGGTTCCTGCCGACGGTTCCTACGGCATTGCCCCAGGCATCATCTATTCTTACCCCTGCCGCTGCAAAAACGGCGACTACGAAATCGTTCAGGGGTTGGAAGTAGATGCCTTCAGCCGTGAAAAGATGGATGCGACCGCCGCCGAACTGCGTGAAGAACGCGCCGCGATCGAACATCTCCTCAAATAACCCTTTCGGCAAAGTTTCCGCAGACTGTGCGGAGAATTATGGGCCCTGCTTCGGCGGGGCTTTTGTCTATTCGTCTCACGCTTCCCCATGTTGCGACATTTCATCAGCGGCATCAGCCTCATGTCCACTCTCGGCTGGATTGCGCTGAAAATCCTTTTCCCCGAGGAAGGCATGGCGGCATTCTGCGCCCGCGCATTCGGCGGCATCGCCCTGCTCGGCGGGGCCTGGCTGCTTTATGCGCCGAAACAGCGCCTGATCGCTGCCGCCCTCGCTTTATACGCTGCCGTTTTCCATCTCGCACCTGTCGTGCTTGACCTTATCGGCGGCACCACGACGCGCACCGTTCACGACTTTATCCTGGAAAGCTGCGATCGTTCTCGCCCGCGTCTTTTTGCTCAGCGCCTGATTTTGCCGGACAGCGGCGACAGTCTGCGTATTAGTCTCGACACCCATCTTGCCCTGAGCAGCGTCACCACCCTCCGCCTCCGTTATTGGCGCAACAGCGGCATCATCCACCGCTTCGAGATTATGCAGACAGACGAAAGTGCCACCTACTGCTCGCTGCACAATGCGTACCGCAATCGGCTACAGCGCTGAATTGCGCCGCTTGTTGGCGCCGCTGCTTTGGTTGATGGCGCCGATGTCGAGTACGGACGGTGCCATGCTTAACCGCTCTGCTGCAAGGCGCGGATAGCCTCATTGGCCAGTTGATCCGCCATTTCGTTACCGGGATGGCCGCTATGCCCCTTTACCCAGCGCCATTCGATTTGATACTGGCTGACCAGTGCATCCAGAGCCTGCCACAATTCGATATTCTTCACCGGTTTCTTGTCGGCAGTTTTCCAGCCGTTGCGTTTCCAGCCTGCTAGCCATTGGGTGATGCCGTTTTTCAGGTAACTGCTGTCGGTGCTGATGACGATGGGGCAGGCGCGCTTGACGGCACGTAGCGCTTCGATGGCAGCGGTGAGCTCCATGCGGTTGTTGGTGGTCAGCGCTTCCGCGCCGTTCAGCGTTTTCTGGTGCGGGCCGTAGCAGAGCAGTGCACCCCAGCCGCCGATGCCGGGATTGCCCTTGCAGGCGCCGTCGGTGTAGATGTGCAGGATGTTGTTGTCATTCATGGATTTACTCCGCGTGATGGGAATGCTCGTCCAGCCACGCCAATAATTGCGCTTCGTCGATGATGGCGACGCCGAGCTCCTGTGCTTTCGTCAGTTTGCTGCCCGCTTTGTCGCCTGCCAGCACGTAGTCGGTTTTTTTCGACACGGCGCTGCTGGTCTTGCCGCCTAGAGCGGCGACGTGGGCGGCAGCGGTATCGCGGCTCATCGTCGGCAGGGTGCCGGTGATGACCACGGTTTTACCGGCGAGCGGGCTGTCTGCGTTGACAACAGGCGCTTTCACCGCCGGCCAGTGCACACCGGCAGCCTGCAAGTCGGCGATGACGGCGCGGTTGGCGTCATCCAGGAAGAAGTGGCGGATGTACTGCGCCATCACCGGGCCGATGCCGTCAATGGCCTGCAAATCTTCTTCGTCGGCGGCGAGTAGTGCGGGCAGTTCGTGGTAGTGGCGGGCGAGTAGCTCGGCGCTGACGTTGCCGACTTCGCGGATGCCGAGGGCGTAGATGAAGCGGGACAGCGTCGTCTCTTTTGCGGCATTTAGCGCGTCCAGCACGTTCTGCGCCGATTTGCTCGCCATGCGCGGCAGCGCCGACCAGTCATCCAGGGTCAGGCGGAAAAGGTCGGCGGGGCTTTGCACGCTGCCATTCGCCACGACTTGTTCAATGAGTTTGTCGCCGAGACCCTGGATATCCAGCGCTTTGCGCGAAGCGAAGTGGATCAGCGCCTGCACACGTTGCGCCTGGCAGTGCAGGCCGCCGGAGCAGCGTGCCACCGCTTCGCCTTCGGGGCGGATGACTTCGGAGGCGCAGATTGGGCAGTGCGTCGGCATGGTGAAAGGCTGGCTGTCGGCGGGGCGTTTTTCCAGAACGACTTTGACGATTTCGGGGATGACGTCGCCGGCGCGGCGCACGAAGACGGTATCGCCGACGCGCACGTCCTTGCGCGCCACTTCGTCGGCGTTGTGCAGGGTGGCGTTGGTAACGGTGACGCCGCCGACTTCCACCGCTTGCAGGCGGGCGACGGGGGTAACGGCGCCGGTGCGGCCGACTTGCACGTCGATGGCTTCGACGATGGTGGTTTTTTCCACCGCCGGGAATTTCCATGCCACCGCCCAGCGCGGCGCGCGCGAGACGAATCCGGCGGTCTGCTGTTCGGCGAAACGGTCAGCCTTATAGACAATGCCGTCGATTTCATAAGGCAGGTCGTGGCGGTGCGCGGCCATGTCCGCCATATAAGCGGCGGCGGCATCCGCGCCGGTGAGCGCGTGTTGCAGCGGGCAGACGGGCAATCCCCAGGCGCGGTATTGCGCGAGCAGTTCGGTGTAGGTTGCGGGCAGGATAAAGCCGTCGTGCGCGCCGTAGCCGTAAGCGAAGAAACTGAGCTGGCGCGCGGCGGTGATGGCGGGATCAAGCTGGCGCAGGCTGCCGGCGGCGGCGTTGCGCGGGTTGGCGAAGGTCTTGCCGCCAGCTTGCAGGGCTTGTGCGTTCAGCGCGGCAAAGGCCGCCTTCGGCATATAGATTTCGCCGCGCACTTCGATGACGGCAGGCGGGGTGTCACCCAAAAGCCGTAGCGGGATGGCGCGGATAGTGCGCACATTGGCGGTTACGTCCTCGCCGGTCGCGCCGTCGCCACGGGTCGCAGCACGGGTCAGTACGCCGTTTTCGTAACGCAGGCTGATGGCGAGGCCGTCGAATTTCGGCTCGGCGGAGAGTTGCAGTGGCGCGTCGCTGCCAAGGCGCTCTTGCAAGCGGCGGTAGAAGGCGGCGAAATCCTCGGCGTTGAAGACGTTATCCAGCGACAGCATCGGCACGGCATGGGTGATGGGGGCAAAAGCACCGTCTGCCTTGCCGCCGACGCGGCGGGTGGGTGAATCATCAGGCACCGGCGCGCCGCTGGCCGCTTCCAGTGCGCGCAGTTCCTGCATCAGCGCGTCGTATTCGGCATCGGCAATGGTCGGGTTATCGAGGACGTAGTAAGCGTGGTCGTGGGCGCGGATCGTATTGCGCAGTTCTTCAATCGGGTCGGTCATGCAAGTTCCTTTACTGAGAGGGTTCACCAGTCGCGCACGCGGTCAATGGCCTCTTGTATCGCTTCCAGATCAGCCTCTGCGCTGTGTTTCTCAGCGGCGAGATGGGCAATCTGCCAATAGGCGGCGCAGATCAACTCGCGTTCTTCCGTCTCGATCCAGGCGAACGGATTAAAAGCCGCGGCGTAGTCGGCAGAAAGCCGCTCCAGCCCGGCTTGCAACGCGGCGGCGGGCAAAGCCAATGCCTGCTTGAGCGTGTCCTGATAAATCTTGACGGCTTTTTTCGCCTCTTTCAGCGGAATATGTTCCGCTTCGGCAAAGGCAAACAACGGATTGTCCGCATGGGCGGCATACCATTCCGGTTTGCGCAACTTGGTCATTTCATAGGTAATGCGCTGCGGTCGTTGCTTGGCAAGCGCTTGCAATTGCTTTTTCATGGCACTGCCGATGCCATGCGGCACCCCCGCCATCCAGACAAAATTCAAATCCGGCAACAGCGACAAATCCGGAATCGCCTCGGCTTCTATCCGCACATCGAAAAAAGAAATAGCGCGCAATCGGCTTAATTGCGTCACTTTCTCGAAATGCAAAATCGTGACATTGCGCATGATCAATACCCGCGCCTGCGGCTGTGCGGCGACAAAGGCAGCCATGTCAAACGCCCTATCGTGCTGCCAGGCGCTGCTATCGACGGGACGGTCATAAGGCGGCACACGGTTTTCCTGAGGAATAAAGGCGGGGGCATTCATATTGCCGCCATAAATCACCGGCTTGGTATCGGCAAAGAGCGGCAAATGGCCGATGCGGATATGATCCTGCGGAATATAGCCGTGTAAAGATTCAATCGCATGAAAGGCAGTTGGATGAGGCTGTCCGCCGACATACATCATGTGCTTTTCCGGCAGCGTCAAATGATGAATATCGATATCCTCCGGGCGGGCATAAAAACCGATAAAAGGCAGGATATGCGTCGTGGCCAGTTGATTGGCCTTCGTTTCCTGATAGCGGATGAATTGATAGGCGGTATAGCAATCACCAAGATGAGAATAAGCGGCAAAAATATCGCCGGGAACAGGTGCGGTCATCAGAGTTTCCTTGCGGATGGGGGCGGCATGGTAGCATGCAGGGCAAGCCGCGCGGCAGGCGGAACCGCTATAATCCCGCCCCCGTTTTTTTACCTGATGACCATGCCTCACACCCTGCCTCCATCCGATAACGCGCTCTACCGCAACGTTTCCTACCTGCTGATGACCCTCGCCCTGTGGGCGGTGCTGCAATACCACCTGCTGCCGCTCCTGCTCGCCACCATCCTCACCTTCGTCTTCATCACCCGCACCAACGGCCTCATTCTCTGGCTCTGCCGCCGCTTGCTGCCGCGCCACACCGTGCTGCAACGCTTTGCCAGCATGCGCCACATCAACCTCTTCTCCTCCACCATGACCATCGGCCTGGTGCTGCTCGGCATTTTCCTGTTCGCTTTGAGCGCTTTCCAGCTCCTGAGCGGCGAACGCATCGGGGTGATGCTCGGCAAGCTGGCGGCGATTCTCGAAGACACCAAAAACAGCAAAGACCTGCCCGCCTTCATCCTGAACCTCCTCCCCGACAACCTCGATGAAGTCAAAACGACCTTATCCGGCCTCATCCGCGAATACAGCGACACCCTGACCCGCATCAGCCGCAACAGCCTCACCATCTTCGTGCACATCCTCATCGGCATTCTCATCGGCACCATGCTCAGTTTCCACCGCCTGCACAAACGGCACGACCGCAGCGTCATCCCCGTCTTCAAGGCCGAACTGCTGCGCCGCGTCATCACCTTCCAGAGCAGCTTCGAGCGCGTCTTCATCGCGCAAGTCAAAATCTCGCTGATTGATACCGCCCTCACCGGCATCTACCTCTACGCGGTGCTGCCGATCTTCGGCGTTGAATTGCCCTTCCGCCTCACCGTGCTGGCGATTGCCTTTATCGTCGGTCTGATTCCGGTCGTGGGCAACCTCATCTCCAACGCCGTCATCATCATCCTGAGCCTCGGCGTCTCGCTCTATGTGGCGCTGGCCTCGCTTACCTTCCTTGTCGTCATCCACAAGCTGGAATACTTCCTCAACGCCAAAATCATCGGCGCGGAAATCGAATCCACCGCCTGGGAACTGCTCCTGGTGATGGTCGTCTTCGAGCGCATTTTCGGCATCGGCGGCATCATCATCGCCCCCGTGTATTACGCCTATGTGAAGAATGAGCTGAAGCGGCAGGGGCTGCTCTGATACGCCCTGTGCGGCACAAAAAAGCCTCCCCTGAGGGGAGGCTTTTTTGTGCCAAGCGGGATAGGCGAGGGGTTGGTTTTTGAGACGTTGCAGGCAACGTCTCTACGTTTCCCTTTCTACCGTGTTGTGCTGCCTGAGCAGCCGCCAAGCGGTGTAAATACTGGGCCCGTCAAGCGGCGTAAATGCTGGATCCGCCAAGCGGTGCCGTTATGCACCGCGCGGCGGGAAATCCAGCTCGCCATAGTCGTGGGCGGCGGTGTGGCGCAAGGCAGCGACAACCCAGTCGCCCGCCTGTTGCACGGCGTCTTGGAGCGGTTTACCGGTGAGGAGGGCGGCGGTAAGTGCAGCGTGGAAGGCGTCGCCGGTGCCTTTGACGTCGCTGGCAATGCGCGGGTGGCGGGTGGTCGCGACGTTATCGCGGGTGACGATGAGGTTAGCGATGTGGTCGCTATCGCCGCCGGGGCTGCTGGTGACGACGACGGTATGCAGACGTGTACCAAGCAGGCTGCGCGCAGCGGCGACGGTTTCCGCCTCATGCTGCGGGGCGGTGCCGCTCAAGTAGCCGAGTTCGTAGTGGTTCGGGGTGATGAGGTCGGCGCAGGCGGCGAGGCGTTCGCGGTAGCAGGCGGCGAGTTCGGGGCGGACGTAGAGGCCGCAGTTGTCGTCGCCCAAAACAGGGTCAATGCCGATGTGGATAGCGGGGGCGCGCGCTTTCAGGGCGTCGAGCCAGTCGGCAAGCAGCATCGCCTGTTCAGTGCTGCCGAGGTAGCCGAGGATGACGGCGCGGGTGCCTGTCAGCGCGCGGCGGCGGTCGAGATCGGCGAGGTAGCCCGTAAACCAGTCGGCGGGGATGGCACCGCCGTGGATGGTGTCGTAGTGCGGGGTGTTGGAAAAAAGGACGGTCGGCACGGCGGCGGCACGCAGGCCGTGCGCGGCGAGTGTCGGCAGGGCGGCGTTGTTGCCGACAGTGCCATAGACGACTTGTGACTGGATGCTGATGACGTCCAGCGGCAGCGGGTTGCGGGCGGCATAATCAGGAATGAGGTTGCTCATTGGGCGGTATTCCGGGTGGTTTGTTGCAGGATGGAGGAATGGGCGGGTTCACCATGTACGGTCTGTAGCAAGTTTTTTCTTTTCCAGCCACGCCATGTGGGCTTCCGGCACGATGATGGTATGCCGCTGTGCGCTGTCAAGCAGCAGCCGGTAGCCGTCCGGATTCCATTTTTTATACTGTCTGTTGATGGTGCCGTTGGTCAGCAGCAGGTGTTCGGCCGCAGCATATTGTCCGGCGAAGAGCAGGTACAGCACTTGTTGGTGCAGGGTGGCACCGCATTCCCCGATGGCGATATTTTTCTGCGCGAGATAGGCAGGCAGGTAGGCGAAAGGGTCGGGCGGTGCCAGGCGCTTTCCCGCGTAGTAGTCAATCAGATCGAGCATGATGTCTGCGTCGGTCATGACGTCGAACCACTGCCACATGTGTTCTTGCAGCAGAGGCAAGGCCTGTTCGGGGCAGGCGGCCGGATAGCAATGCAACGGAACGTCGGCGGCATCGGCGGTTTGCGGGCGCAGCAGCCCATCGCGGCAAAGGACATTGGCCATGTCGTTCATCATGCTGTCGTCGGGGAAGCCGAGGTAAAGATGGATGGCAAAGACGCCTTCGCCCCGAATCTCCTGTTCGTCAATTTGGACGATCCGGGCCACGGGTTTGTCCCGCATGAAGCGCCAGTAGCCGTTTCTGCCGATGTGCCGGAAACCTTCTTGCAGCAGGTATTGGTGAATGGGTTTTGCAGCACTCATGGTTGTGTGTCAGCAGGTTTTTCCGGCGCGAGTCCCGGCCAGTATTCGCTATCCGGGGTGCGGCGCGCGCCGAAGATAGCCTGGCCGACGCGCACGGTGGTCGCGCCTTCGGCGATGGCCAGTTCAAAGTCGCCGGACATGCCCATGGAGAGTTCGGCGACGGCGGGGTTTTGTTGTTGCAGGCCATCGCGCAGTTCGCGCAGGCGGATAAAGCAGCGGCGCACCGCGTCTTTGTCGTCGGAAAAGAGGGCGAGGGTCATGAGGCCGCGCAGGCGCAGGCTGCTGTACTGCGGCAGGGCGCGGATAAAGGCGGCGGCGGCGTCAGGCGCGATGCCGTATTTTTGCGGTTCGTCCGAGGTATTGACCTGCACGAAGACATCCAGGCTGCGCCCTTCTTGTTGCAGGCGGCGGTCGAGGCTTTCGGCGATATCAAGGCTGTCCAGCGCCTGAAATTCAGCGGCGAAGCGGGCGACGTATTTGACCTTGTTGCTTTGCAGGTGACCGATGACGGCCCAGTTGAGGCCATCCAGATCCGCCAGCGCCTGCCATTTGTCGTAGGCTTCCTGCACTTTGTTCTCGCCGAGCAGGCGGATACCCGCTTCATAGGCGTAGTGCAGGCGTTCGGCGGGCACGGTTTTGCTGACGGGCAACAGGCGCACGCTGGCCGGATCGCGTCCGCAGGCGGCACAGGCGGCGGCGATGCGGGCGTTGATGTGGGCGAGGTTGGCAGTGATTTCGGCGGCGGTGGTCGCTTGCGGGTAGAGCGGGGCGGGCATGGTCAGGCCTTTTTCACAAATTCGGATTTGAGCATCATGCCGCCGAAGCCGTCGATTTTGCAGTCGATGTTGTGGTCGGCGCCGGGAATGAGGCGGATATTTTTCACTTTGGTGCCCTGCTTGATGCTCTGGCTGCTGCCTTTCGGTTTCAGCGCCTTGATGAGGACGACGGTGTCGCCGTCGGCAAGCGCCACGCCGTTAGCATCGAGTACCGCCGGGGTGTCGTCGCCCGCACCCGCATCGCCGTCGCGCCATTCGTAGGCGCATTCGGGGCAGATGTTCATCTCGCCGTCGTGGTAGCAGTAGTCGCAGGCGCATTTGGGGCAGTGCAGTTCGCTCATGGGGTTCTCCGGTTTTTTCTTTGGGCGCGCATTTTAAGGCAATGGCACGCGCCGCGCATACGGCGTTATAATATCGCTGTGGATTTTTGTGAATATTTGGGAGTTTTTATGCAAAGTTTGGGTGAGTTCATCGTCATGCGTCAGGCCGAGTACCCGCAGGCGAAAGGTGAATTGAGCGGCATCCTCGCCGCCATCCGCCTCGCCGCAAAGGTGCTGCACCGCGATATTAACCGCGCCGGGCTGGTGAACGACATTCTCGGCGAGGCCGGTTCGGAGAACGTGCAGGGCGAAGCGCAGAAGAAGCTGGACATTTTCGCGCACGAGAAAATCAAGGCGGCTTTTTTGGCGCGCGATAACGTCGCCGGTTTTGCCTCGGAAGAAGAAGAAGATTTCATCGCCTTCCAGAGCGAGAAGAACCGCAACGCCAAATACATCGTCCTCACCGACCCGCTCGACGGCTCATCCAATATCGACGTAAACGTCGCCGTCGGCACGATATTTTCCATCTACCGCCGCGTCACCCCCATCGGCACGCCGGTCACGCTCGAAGACTTCTTACAGCCGGGCAACCGCCAGGTGGCGGCGGGCTACGTCGTCTATGGTTCCTCGACCATGCTGGTGTACACCACCGGCAACGGCGTCAATGGCTTCACCTACGACCCCTCGCTCGGCATCTTCTGCCTCTCGCACGAAAACATCCGCATCCCGGACGACGGCACCATGTACTCCATCAACGAAGGGCAGTACCTCAAATTCCCGCTTGGCGTGAAAAAATACATCAAATACTGCCAGGAGCTCGACAGTGCCACCAAGCGCCCCTACACCTCGCGCTACATCGGCTCGCTCGTCGCCGACTTCCACCGCAACATGCTCAAAGGCGGTATTTATATGTATCCATCCGGCAGCAGCTACCCCAACGGTAAACTGCGCCTGAACTACGAAGCGAACCCGATAGCGTTCCTCGCCGAACAGGCGGGCGGTAGCGCCACCGATGGCTACCGCCGCATCCTCGACATCCAGCCGACAGCCCTGCACCAGCGTGTGCCGCTTTACGTCGGCTCGAAAAACATGGTCGGCAAAGTCATGGAGATGATCCGCGACAACCCCGACCAATGATGCCAGGCCGGCAATCCATCTGAGCATATCAGCGCGCCTTGACCGTATCCACAGTACGAACTGCGGCGCGCCGCCTTCCCGGCTGCATTTCTGAGACGGGCATACCCACGGCCGCTTGGCGGCAAAGGAACAACTATGTACGACATAGAAGTCGAGAGCGGAAATACCGCCCGCCTCTACCCGGCGGGAGAACCGCAAGGTTACGCGCGTGTGCGCGTGCCAGAAACCTGGGTGTACGCCGCGCCCGATGCCGCAAGCGCACGCCTTAGCCAGTACACCTACGGCGAACCGTTGCAAATCTACGCGCAAGACGGCGACTACATCCACGCCCAATCCCTGCGCGACCATTACAGCGGCTGGGTGGCGCTAGATGCCATCGAAACCGTTCCTGATAAACCCGCTTACACCTACACCACCATTGCCATCACCCCCATCACCGCCGAACCCGACCTGAAAAGCCCCTACCGCACCGCCCTGCCGCAGGATTCCTGCCTCACCATCATCGACAAAGCGGGCGACTACCTGCAACTCGCAGACGGTAGCTGGCTACACCGCCGCCATGTCGCCGCTGCTGACAAAATTGCTGACCCGATTGCCGCCGCGCGCAGCCAACTGGGGCGCAGCTACCTGTGGGGCGGGCGCGGCGTCGCCGGGCTTGACTGCTCGGCACTGAGCCAATGGGCCTATCGCCGTGCCGGACGCAACATCCCGCGCGACAGCGATCTGCAAGAAATGTTCCTCAAAAAATGGCACCAGCGCGTCGAACTGTGCGAACTGATACGGGGCGACCTCATCTACTTGCCCGGTCACGTCATGCTGGCCAACGACGCCTACACCGTCATCCACGCCAGCGGCTACCACATGCAGATCGTCGTCGAAAACCTGGTGGATGCCATTGCCCGCTACAAAAAACAGATGGGCGCCAAATACCGCCTGCGCGCCTACCGCTGGGATGAAGAAGAGCCGTTTGAGCACGTTTTTGATTAAGCCGGCACCCCACATCCTCCTTGACCGCCAGTAAATCCATCACCTCACTGCCTAATACCTCCAACAGCCTCATCCCCCTGAATAACACAGAAACCAGCCGGTCCAACCCCGCACGGAATAAACTTGGAGCTGTACTAGGGTCTGTTGACATTATTGCAAGGCGATGAGTGGCTGCCAGATATAGCTAAGATGCTTATTTTTTCATACAGGAGAATGATTATGGCCTACTCTC
>ERZ772971.497-NODE-497-length-24529-cov-6.010787_pt1 | contig 24529 bp, 18 predicted proteins | sample MGYA00511943_ERZ772971 | MGnify/ENA primary metagenome ERZ772971 (study PRJEB29015, sample SAMEA2737929) | human oral metagenome | biome: human oral; feature: human-associated habitat; material: dental | place: China | collected 2144 ... | reverse complement strand
CCGACCTGGTTTCGACGGGGGTAGTGAAGCGGCTCAGGGCGTGTCGAGGGTCCGTCACCTCGTTAATCCACCGGAAAACCAAATAAACGCCAACGACGAGCGTTTCGCACTGGCCGCTTGAGGCCTAGCCGCTGCACCGGGTTGTCGGTAGCCCGGGCTCCGCAAGGGGCAGCAGTGTCATTTTTACCGAATCGTCTCTGGCGGGGCCACCTCGTCAGAGCCTAAAATCCAGGTGGCTGGTTGCTGGTTGAGCCCGTGCGTCGGCGTAACGGCAACGAGATCCTAAAGGCGTCACTACACACGTAGAACTGGTTGCAGAAGACTTTCGGACGCGGGTTCGATTCCCGCCGGCTCCACCATCATCCCAAACCCTGGCTGGCAACGGCTGGGGTTTTTTGTTGCGCACCTGTCATCCCCTCGCCGCCGCAACCGCTTCGACGAACGCCCTGAAGCTGGCCGACCGGTTCCGTTCCACCACCATGTGAGCCGCAACTGAACGCGCCAGCTCGATCTTGCGCAGCCCGCCACCAAAATAACCTGCCCCCTGCATGACACGCTCCATCGCCTCCCAGGTACCTCCCTTGATGGCATCCGGGTCACGAAACCCTGCCTTCTGGAGCTGCGAGGCAGGCACCTTCGGGTAAGCGGAGCGTACCGCCTCCCAATCCCCAAAGAACCAGGCCTCCAGCTCCTCGATGGCAATCCGGTTCACCACCTGAAACGCCTGCCCCTGCCCACGCCGGGTTTTTGTCAACAGCCCCGCGCTGGCCGCCATGGCCTCCAGCCGGGCTTTCAGTTCATGGCAATCGTCATCATCCCGGTCGACCAGCACCAGAATCCGCCAGTTCTCCGGCAGCCAGGCAGCATAGCCCTTGAGCCGCAGAGGGGCCTGCTTCATCAGGTCGTCCTTGCAACGAAAGCGCATGATCTCGAAGTCTGTATCCCCCAGCAGTCCCGGCAACAGCTCTACCAGCGCCGCTTCCATGGACGGCTCCTCCACAAACACGATCAGCCTGTCCAGCATCACGCACGCCCCCGACGCCCTGCGCGGGGAGCCCCCTGGTTCACCAGCGGATCGCCCATACCAAAGAACCCTTCCATCCACAGATGCCCCAGACTCCCTCCCGCGGCCACCTGCTCGGGAATGCCCGGAATATCGCTGGCCGTGGCCACCTGTGTGTATCCCTGACTGTCGCGATACAGCACCCGCACCTCCTTCGGGCGCATGGCGTCCAGCAGGAAGGGTGAATGGCTGGTCACCAGCAGCTGGGTACGCTCCGACGCCGCCCGGCACTCCTCGGCAAGCTCGGGCAGGAGGCGCGGATGCAGGAAGTTCTCCGGCTCCTCGACCCCGATGAAGCGTGGCGGCTCCGGATCATGCAGCACCGTCAGGTACGCCAGCATCTTCATGGTGCCATCGGACGCAAACCGTGACAGCACCGGCTTGTCGAACGGTGCATCCTTGATCTGCAACAGCAGCCGCCCGTCGGGCATGGGCTCGGCCTCCACGCGCTCCAGCTGCGGAATGCGCTGTCGCAGCACCGAAAAAATGGCCTCCAGCCGGTCTGGATGCTGCTCCTTCAGGTACTGAACCACGTTGGCCAGATTGTCCCCACTGCGACTCAGGCGCTCCTGCGGCCCTACCTCGGGCTGGCTGCGGGTCTGGTCGATAGACAGATACGACACATACCAGTCCGTAATGAACTCGCGCAGTGCAGCAACGCGCGGGTTCTCGGCCAGCTGGCCCAGCGTGTTCACCGCAATCAGGTCGGGAGAACGCAGCGTCGTCTCCCTGCGCAGATCTTCGGCATCGGGCAGCTCACCGCTGACTGCGGTACCGGTACCACGTTTGAAGTCCAGAAACCTGAATGGTCGCCCCTTCTCCCCCCGGCGCCACTGCAGCCATTCTTCCACCACCTCCGGGCCACGACTACCCTCATCAATGGCAAGGTGATAAGTCATGAGTGGGTCACGAGGGCGCTCACGGTACTTCAGCTCAAAAACGACCGGCCCAGCCGATCCACGCGTCTTCAGCTCCCTGCCCCGGCCGCGCCTGTCCCAGGCCGACCGCAGACCCGACTGGAAGCACTCCGACAGAAAACTGAACACATCGAAGATGGTGGACTTGCCACTGCCGTTGGGGCCGAGCAGCACCGTCATCGGCGTGAGGTTCTTCAGCTCGACCCGGCGCAGTGCCCGGTAATTCTCGACCCGCAGCGACTCGATACGGGGAATGCCTGCTTGTGTTTCAGGGCTGGTTTTCGCGTTCATCACCATATCGTCATTTTGCTCCCGTCATCCCGTTCCCCCAGCTCATGCCGCGGACACCTCCTGCGGTAACGCTTCCAGACCCCGCTGGTAGGTCCGCTCAAACACAACATCCCCCAGCCAGCGCTTGAACCTCGAGTTCTGGCTGAACAGCCTGTACAGCTCGGTGTGGTCGGACAGCATGTCCAGCACCACCCGTGACAACGCATTGTCACTCTCGAGTCTGGCGTTCTGCTGGTCAGAATATGCCTGGGCATTCTGATAGGCCTTGTCCTGTGCCACCCGGGCCGGAATATCCTCGGTAATGACCTTCAGAATCTTGTCTTCATCCTTCCAGTCAATGTCACCGAACAGGTCATTGAACGCCTTGACGATGGCCGACAGCCGTTCGATCTCAGGATCAGCCTTCGCCCCCGCAGACGCCAACGGGACCGGGCTCACCACGGCATCTGCATCCTCCAGGACCATGCTCAGGGTATCCCGTGCCTCGACCCGGTAGCTGTCCATGTTGATGGCGTCGAGCACGCCTGCCGAAAGGTCAGCCTCCTGCGGCGCTGGCAGCTTGGGAATCAGAAAGTTCAGAAAGATCGACAGCTTCTCCCACTCCGCGTGACCATAGGTCAGGATCGAACCCAAAAAGCCGTAGCTGCGCAGAAACGCCTTTGCCTTGCCCTTGAACGCCACCTGTCCGTCTTCATCCAGGGACTTCATGTACACAGCCACACAGCTGTCCAGAATGGGGTCAAGCCGGTCCCGGTTGCTTCCCCCCAGGAACAGACGCACCAGCTCCTCAACCTGCTCCCAGCTGTACACCTGCGGCTCATCCAGCTCCACCTTCAGGTCATGCAGCCGGTTCGGGTCAGTCTCGCCTTCCTGTATGGTGGCACGGTAGTAGTCCTGAAACGCCGCTCTCACGGCTTCTGCGTTTCCGGCGAAGTCCAGCACGAAGGTATCGTGCTTGTCAGGGTGCGCGCGATTCAGGCGCGACAGCGTCTGAACAGCCAGCACACCTGCCAGCGGCTTGTCCACGTACATCGTATGCAGCAGTGGCTCATCAAAACCGGTTACATACTTGTTGGCCACGATCAGGAAACGGTACCTGTCATCCTTGAACATGGCGGGGATATCCTTGCCCGGGAAGCCGTTGAGGTCACTTTCGGTCTTCTTCTCCCCCGCAATCTCGAACTCCCCCGAAAAGGCGACTATCGCCTCGTAGGGACGGTTGCACCTCTTCAGATAGGCGGATATCTCCCGGAAGTAGTCAATCGCCCGTGCAATGCCATTGCATACCACCATCGCCCGTGCCCTGCCACCTATCTTGCCCTTGCGGTCCACGTTCTCGACGAAGTGATCCACCATGATCTCCGCCTTGCGGCGGATAGCCGTCTCATGCGACTCGACGAAGTGACGGATCTTCTTCAATGCCTTCGACTTGTCGAAGTCCGGATCATCCTCCACCGTTTTGGCCACGTGATAGAAACTGTCTATGGGCGTATAATTTTCCATCACATCCCGGATAAACCCCTCCTGAATCGCCTGCTTGGTGGGATAGGTCAGCTCCTCCGGGGAGCGGAAGGTCACCTGGTCGCCCTCCACTGTTCGCTCACCAAACAGTTCCAGCGTCCGGTTCTTTGGCGTCGCGGTAAAGGCGTAGTAGCTGGCGTTCGAGAGCATCCTGCGTGACTCGATCCGCCGCTCGATCTCCGCATTCACCGCGTCCTGTACCGCATTTTCTTCCACCTCATCTGCACCCGCCTTGCCAGAAAGGGCGGCGTGCATTTTGGCTGTGGTCTTCCCTCCCTGGCTGGAATGGGCCTCATCGATCAGCAGAGCAAACCGCCTGTCCGACAGGTCCCCCAGCTCATCGAGAATGAACGGAAACTTCTGTACCGTGGTGGCGATGATCTTCTTGCCGCGCTTGAGGTACTCACGCAGGCTCCTGGCGTCATCCGAATGCGCAAAAACTGAATCCACATTGGCATACCCCTTGATCGTGCGCGTGATTTGCGAGTCAAGCGCCCTGCGGTCGGTAATGACAATGACGGAGTCGAACATTGCCGCTGTCGGATCGTCTGCCTTGCGCAGCTCGACCAGCTGGTAAGCAAGCCACGCGATGGTATTGCTCTTGCCACTGCCCGCCGAATGCTGGATGAGGTAGCGCTTGCCCACCCCCTCGGCACGGGAGCGCCGCAGCAGCGCCCGGACAGAGCGAAGCTGATGAAAGCGGGGGAACACTGCCCTGCGGGTCTTGCGCTGCCGGCCGTTGCTATCGCGCTCGACCTCTTCCACCACCTGGGCAAAGCTCTCGACAATGTTGGCCAGCGACTCCTTGCGCAAGACCTCCTTCCACAGGTACTCGGTTTTCAGGCCATCCGGGTTGACAGGGTTGCCGGCCCCACCATCGACGCCCTGGTTGAACGGCAGGAACCACGACGCCCTGCCCTTCAGCTCGGTGCAAAAACGTACCTCGGCATCGTCCACTGCCATGTGTGCCACGCAGCGTCCCGGCTGAAACAGCAGTTCCTTCGGGTTGCGCGTGGTCTGATACTGGACGATGGCATCGGCCACCGTCTGCCTGGTCAGCGAATTCTTCAACTCCAGGGTCAGCACCGGCAGACCGTTGATGAAGATCACCAGGTCCAGCTCGTTGCCCGAATCGTTGCTGTAGCGCACCTGCCGCGTCACACTGAAGATGTTCCGTTTGAAGGAATCCTCTGCGGCGCCGTTACCCGGCGTGGGCAGCAGCCTGTACAGATCGACGTGTACCGGCCCATGGTTTATCCCCTTGCGCAGCACGTCGACCACCCCACGTTTGGTGATCTCGCCTTGCAGCCGGTGCAGAAACTGGGTGCGCCTGACCCCGTCCGCTTCCAGTTCCAGCGTATTGACCGCTCTGGGCTGGGTAGCACGAAGGAAGGCCAGCAGCTGCACCACATCCAGCGCCACATCGCGGTTGTAGTCACTCGCCCGGCCCAGCACGTAGCCACCCGGTGCGTACACGGCCTGCGGCTCCTGCGCCCCATCCGCCTGAACAGGCGGATGTTCACTGATCCCCGCCAGATGGCGCACGATCAGCTGTTCAAGGCCCAGTTCACTGGTATCGGTTGGTTTCATATGTTCTCCAGAAGGCGAGCAATGGTTTTGGGCGATAGCACCTTGTCTTTCAGCTTCTTTGTCAGATTCCCTGCGACATCCCTAGGAGCAGCAGACGGATGAGGATGTGAGACCCCCGACCTGTGCAACCAGCGGTTGCACTTTTGCACTGGCCAGCTTCTTGTTGAGCGCGCGCAGACCCTTATACAGTGCGGACCGGATGCCCACCTTGACCCCGACCAGCAAGGCCATGTGGCCCTTTACCTTGGAAATTTCTCGCACCAACGGTGCGAGTTTTCTGCAGTTGCTGTTGTTACGCGTCGTCATCGCCCTCCTCCTCATCGGGTTCGACCTCATCATCGCCCAGCGCAGCAAGGTCGTCATCACTGACGACATCATCCGGTTCGGGCTGCCAGCCGCGCACATCCACCTGGCCGGTGACGACATCAAAGATCAGACGGTCGCTGTATTCGCGGATCAGTTTGATTTCTTCGTCGGCACGGGCAATAGCGTCATCAAGGGGTTGGCATTCATTGACAATCCAGCGACAAATGGTTTTCTGCTCAGCCAATGTTGGCGGCATGACCACGGAGAATCGTCCAAGCATAGTTTCCGCTATGGCTGGGTAAGCGATACCAATGGAATTGGCCGTCACATGATTCACGAAGGCGCTACTTTGAATGACAAAGCCAAGATACTCTGGGTCTACGTCTTTTCCCGGCGTGAGCACCGCGAAGCCCGTTGAAGCGATCATATCATCAGAGTCTTTGTCTACATACCAAATAGCTTTCAAATAAGTTCGAACCGTTGAGATAATAGTATCACCACGTTTTAGAACACGGCGCGCGCGGGACGGCGCATCTTTAAAACGGAGGATTTCCAGCTCCTTCATCAACCGCCCCGTTTTCACTGAGCTGATGTCCACATAGCGGAATTCGAAATCTGGATCGGTCTTATCGCCTAGCGTGAGAGCGTTTATGCGCACCCACCGCTTCAACGGTTTCGTTTGCCAATGCTCCGGCACTTCACCCAGCCATTCGATGCCGGAAGGCTTTAGCCTGACCGAAGCATCAAGGCCACGCGTAACGGCGTGGTCGACGATGCGCAGCTTCTGTTCGGTCAGCAGCTCGATAAGCTCGCGCTTGGCCTTGATAAATCGGGCAATGCGCACATCCTGGGCGCGCAAGTAGGCAACAATCTGATCCTGTTCCGCAAGAGGAGGAACCAGAGCAGGCATCTGCTTGAACTCGTCCCAATAAAGCCGATTTCGGTCAGCAACAATTCCTCGTGAATATTTGTTCACCTCTCGCATGTAAACATCGGTGCGAAACAGGTAGCTGTAATAAGTGCTATTCACCAGTTCGAATGGCCGCACAACCACGTATGCTGGACTGACAAGACCATCAACCGGCGCAGCACCCACGGCCCCCTGCCACATACGCATCATGTTGTAGGCAATGTCTCCTTTCACAGCGCGTTTGTACTTTTCCTTCTGACTCATTACCTGTTTACGTTTCATGTTTTGCATGTCACGCACGCGAACGCCCGTCTTCAAGGACACTTCCAAAATAGGAAGGTCTGGAAATCCGGTCTCGACACGATGAGCAAAAAGTCGGCCGTTACGCAGAACCTGCCAGTCATTCGGCACACAAGGAGCCCACGGCACCCCAGAGTCACGATACGCCGGATACGCAGTCTTCGTATTCACAACGCGCTCCCCACAATCTTCCGCAACAGTCCATCCGTCTGCTCAGTCAGCGCCAGAATGTCTGCCCGAATCTCCTCGAGCGAACGTAGCGGCGCAGGTTTGTAGAAGTACCGGGCAAACGAGATTTCGTAGCCAATCTGGGTCTTGTCCATGGCAATCCAGGCATCCGCAGCATGCGGCAGCACTTCGCGCTCGAAGAAGGCTTCGATGCCGCCCAGCTCCTTCAGGGATACCTGCTCCGTATCACGCAGATCACTGTCCGGTTCATACTCGACCATGAAACGCTCCTTGCCCACCATTTCCAGATACGCGCCGTCATGGCCAGGTTCGAAGTAGTCATCCTTGCGCAGCCTGCTGCGTCTGGCCACCACTGGTACAGCATTCTCATCACGCCAGCTCACAGCCCGGAAGATCGCTTTCCTGTCCGCAGCGCCCGGCTTCCTGCCGTGCGATTTCATCACCTCGTCAAACCGTTCGCGGAACAGGTTATGGTCATCGAACACGTCGCTGCCCAGTTCCCGCTGCGCCAGTCGTGCCAGGTCATACAGGGTACGGTCACGTTGCCAGCTGTCCGCATCCAGCAGCTTCTTGCGCTGCTTCTCGGGCACCCTCTTCCCGGCTGGAACACCATCCCCGGTACTGTCATCGTCATCTTCATCACCGTCGCCCTTCAGCCAGGCATCGATCTCCGGCTTCAGTTTGGGAAATTCGGTATACAGCCGGTCGCCGTATCGGGCATACAGCTCCTCACGCAGCGCCTCATCACCCGACGCAAACCGCAGCGGCCGGATACGCTCGTCCGCAATCTGACTCTTGAGCCGCAGGGGACGTTCCACGGTGATTTTCCAGTAGCCAAAGTCCCGTGTATCAAACCACTTGGACTCCGCCGTCTCCTGCTGGCCTTCCAGATACAGGCCCAGAATGCACTGGATGTCGGCCTCACCCAGCTCGCAGTTCTTCCTGCCGAGGTTGCGACGCAGCGGCGCAAACCACTGGCTGGCATCGATCAGCTGCACCTTGCCCTTGCGATGTTCCGGCTTCCGGTTTGCCAGCACCCAGATGTACGTGGCAATACCCGTGTTGTAGAAAATGTTGAGCGGCAGCGCAATGATGGCTTCCAGCCAGTCGTTCTCCAGCAGCCAGCGCCGGATGTTGCTTTCGCCCTGTCCGGCATCTCCCGTGAACAGGGCCGAGCCGTTATGCACCAAGGCAATTCGGCTGCCCAGTGGCGTGTGGTGCTTCATCTTCTGCAGCTTGTTCACCAGGAACATCAGCTGCCCGTCGCTGGAACGGGTCATCAGCCTGAACTCGGCATCACCACCATGCGACACGACGAAGCGGGGGTCGTTGAACCCGGCTTTGCCCCCCATCCGTTCCAGATCGGTTTTCCAGCTTTTGCCATAGGGCGGATTGGAGAGCATGAAGTCGAACTCACGGTCGCTGAACTGGTCAGCCGACAGCGTCGACTTGTCTGCTCCGCCCACAATGTTCTCGGCCTGCGCCCCCTCCCCCTTCAACAGGAGGTCGGCCTTGCACATGGCGTAGGTTTCATCGTTGATCTCCTGCCCAAACAGGTGAATGGAAACCTCCTTGCCGCGCGCCTCGGCCAGTTCCAGCAGTGTCTCCTCGGCCACTGTCAGCATGCCGCCCGTTCCGCAGGCTCCATCGTAAAGTGAGTAGGTACTGGATTCGATCCGGTCAGCCACCGGCAGGAACAGCAGCCGTGCCATGAGCTTCACAACATCCCGTGGGGTGAAGTGCTCGCCTGCCTCTTCGTTGTTCTCCTCGTTGAACCGGCGGATAAGCTCTTCGAACACCGTACCCATGCCATGGTTGTCCAGCGCAGGCAGCCGGATACGGCCCTCGGCATCCCTGACCGGCAGGGGTGACAGATTGATGTCAGGATCGAGGAAGTCCTCGATCAGATACCCCAGCACCTGGGATTCGACCAGCCGGTGGATCTGGTGGCGAAATCCAAACCGGTCGAGAATGTCCTGCACATTGGGTGAGAAGCCATCCAGATAGGCAATGAAGTCCTCGCGCAGACGCTGCCCCTGGCTGACAGCCTTCAGCTTTGCCAGCGTGAATTCGCTGACGTTGTAGAACGCCTGTCCCGCTGCCGCGCGCAACGGCCCCTCCTGTTCGATCAGCCCGTGCTCGTCCAGAAACTTTTTGCGCTCCAGTACCTGCCGTTTGGTGGGCTCCAGCACGGCATCCAGCCTGCGCAGTACGGTAAAGGGAAGAATCACATCCCGATACTTGCCACGCACATACACGTCACGCAGACGGTCATCGGCAATGTTCCAGATGAAGTCGGACACCCACTTGATCTGGCTCTGGTCCTGTTGTTTCTTGTGCATCGACGTATTCCCTGGCTGGCCGGTTGCGTCAGGGAGACTCCCCTCAAACAACCAGGCCATTGATTATTCCCTTATGATTATTGTTGCTTCACGGGCGGCTGATAACCCGGCGCCAGCCTGGCGTTCTCCACGCCGTACAGTGCAAGCGGGTCGGCAAGCCACAGCCGATACTGTTCTTCGGCAAGCCGGTGGTCAGGCGAGCAGTCCACGCTCCAGCGCAGCAGCATGTAGCCTGCCACTGCCGCACGTACACGCACGTGACGTACGCCCTCCGTCATGCCATAGTCCATGCATACGATTTCAGGCCGTGCCAGACGGGGATGCGGCACGAAGTCCAGCTCGACAATCCTTGTCCACTGGATATCGTTGCCAGGCAGCTCGTTGGGCTGCGGCGCCTCATCCAGCACGTGGGGCGCCTCGATACGGGTAATGACGAAATCGCGGAACTCGCCATGCCGACGGTCAAAGGCACGCACATGCCAGCGCAGCCCGGTATCCACCAGCGCAAACGGTACGATGACCCGGTCGGACACCCCACTGCTCATCGAGTGATACCGGATGGCAACAGGCCGACCAGCATGGATTGCCCGGCAGATGGGAGCCAGCACAGCCATGTCCGGGTTACTCAGCGCGGTTGGCGACTCACACGGCAGCAGCGGCTGCGGGTCCACATCCACGCCATCACCAAACCCATGGGCCAATACCGACAGAACACGCGCTGCCGTGTGCTCGAACGCCGGAGAGAAAGCCTCGCCAATCCGGTAGACCTTGCTGCTGCCATCGAACACGATGTTCCGGGGCGCGATCTCCCGGTAAAGCGCCAGATCACGGGTGGCTCCAGCCGGCGCCACGCCAAAACGCCTGGCCAGATCTGGACGGCCGACCTCGCCCATGAAGTACAGGCGAAAGTCGATGTACGCCAGCCGTTCCCGCTGGGCATGACTCAGACGCTCTAGACGCTGGGACTGCAAGGTCAGACACTCCTCATTCGCTCACAGAGGCACTGAAACCAAGCCTCTGACGCTAAATCTTACACTGAAACGCGCACGATGTCATCAAATTGATGATATCGAGCGACGCGATATGTGTCGGAAGCAAGCATCACACTGGTCAGATAAGCAGCACGCACAGAGTTCTTGCGGCGAATGCCCCTCATATTCTCCGCAATACATGCGGAGAATTAGCCCATCCACAGGCCCGTAGCGCCGTGAGTTTTCAAGACCCGCTCTGGGCAGCACCGGCCGGCACCGTCTTCAATGGATGGCAGGTCAAGATGAGCGGCAGATCATGCATTGCCACCCCCCTTTGAAATTCTCTTCAATTCTTTCCTTCAAGCATGGCGTGAAGCTGGCCGTCAACCACGACGGCGACTCCGACTCGACTGGTGCCATCGCCGGCAACCTGCTGGGCGCCCTGTACGGCGACAGTGCCATCCCCGCCAAATGGCTGCAGCCGCTGGAACTGCGCGGCGTGATCACCGAAGTGGCGCATGACCTCCACGACTTCCGCAGCTGGCAGCTGGATGACACCCACGCCGGCACGGCGCTGGCCCAGCGACTCAGGACCAGGTACCCTGTCCAGCCTGTCTGATACCCTACGCTGATACCCTGTGCTGATACCCTGTGCTGATGCCCTGTGCTGATGCCCTGTGCTGATGTCCTGTGCTGATGTCCTGTGCTGATGCCTCGCGCTGATGCCTCGCGCTGATGTCCTGCGCGAGGCCATGGCCCGCGAACAGGAAGAACCGGTACAGCACAGCCTGTGACCAGGCCCGGTTCCGCCCGACGGCCGGCCCTCTGGAATCTGCCCGCGGCAAATCCTCACAACCATGAGGATTCCCTTGCCCATGCCGCGCCAATAGCCCATAATCCTCACAGCTGTGAGGATTTCAACCTGTTGGCAGCCCCAATCGCCCCTGATCCTCACGATCATGAGGATTGTGACGCCCTCCTTTCGTCATTCACCCATAATCCTCACACTCGCGAGGATTCTTCATGCAGATCCGCATCCACGACCCCGCCCAGATCGGTGAGATCGTCCGCGCCACCCGCAAGGCCGAACACATGAGGCAGGATGTCATCGCCAGCGCCATTGGCGTCAGCGAGAACTTCCTGGGCAAGGTCGAGCGCGGCAACAGCTCCGTGTACTGGCACAAGCTCTTTCATGTGCTGAGCGAGCTGGGGATTCACGTCTATCTGGATGTGCCCACCCCAACAGAAGCCGTGCTGCACAACGCGGCCTGGGACGAGGAATGATCAGAAGCGCAGGCATTCAACCGGCTCCGGGCAGAACTTGCACAGGCATTTCAGGCGCCCGAGCCCTCCTGCCTGCCGCTCACGGCCAGTGAGGTCATTGCACGCAATCGGGGCTGACCAAATTCGGTATCGTCACCATTCTGCATGAACGGATGCACCAGCAAAGGCGACTGCTGCAGGATGCCCCAGGCAGCACCGGCCCGGGATGATGCACCAACAGAGCCGCGTGGAATCTGGCGGCCAGAGCGCAACCCGGATTCTCAACCCCGCTGCTGGTTGTAATCCACCGCCAGATCCAGCCACCGGTCGAATACGCCCTCCCGGGCCAGCGCGGCGGCATTCACGGTTATCCACCCCCGGCTCTTCTTCTGCTGGTGGCGGTTGCCGATGCGCGTGGCCTGCGCCTCGCCGGGTGGTGCTTCGGCCAGCAGCCGGGCTTCATCCTCTGGTGGACAGCACACCATCATGCCGCCGTTGCGGCTGGCAAAGGCCACGATGTGCCCGTCCAGCATGAAGGACAGGCCGCCGAACATCTTCACCTCGCGGTAGCTGGGAATGCTCTCCAGCCGCTCGCGGATGCGCTGGGCAAGGGCTTCGTCATGGGCCATGAAAAAGGCTCCGTTCGTGTCAAGGGTCACCCCAATGATACGCACGGAGCCACAGTCCGGGGGAAATGGGCCTGCCGCCACACCCACACATGACGCTGGGCGGCATCGCACCCAGACAGCGGTACACCTTGAACGCCTGATCGTGCTACGTCTGATGTCGATCAGGGATGGGCGGCACCGGACATCATGGCGGTGCCCGCCCCTCCAGTTCAGCGCGGCTCAGTTCAGCTTCCAGTGCACCTGCAGCATCAGATTGCGCGGCTCGCCGAAGAAGTTGTTGCCACCCGGGTAGCGGGTTTTCTGCGGCAGGTAGTAGCGTTTGTCGGTCAGGTTGCGCCCCACCACGCTCACGCGGAAGTTCCGGTCGATGTCGTAATGCACGTTGGCATTCCAGATGGTGTAGCCCCCCTGCGGCACACTGCCCAGGCTGTCGATGTCGCTCTGCGTCTCGAAGCCGCCACCCACCGACCACTGGTTCAGCTCACCCGGCAGCTTGTAGCTGGTGTAGGCACGCAGCATGTGCTTCGGCGTGTGCTTGCTGAAATTGGTGCCATAGCTGTACGTGGTGCTTTCGGTACGCATGTATTTGCTGCGGTTGAAGGTATAACCGGCAAACACGTTCCAGTCGGGGGTCACTTCACCCGACAGTTCCACCTCGAAGCCCCGGCTGCGGACCTTGCCTTCCGGCACCGAATAGCGCTGGCCGGCCACCGTCATGGCACGGTTCGTCTGCGTGATCTGGAACAGGGCAAACGACAGGTTCAGGCGTTCATCCAGGAAGGACGATTTGGTTCCGATTTCGGCATTGTGGCCCACCACCGGCTTCAGCACGTTGTTGCTGGCGTCCACGCTGCTCTGCGGCTTGAAGATTTCCGTCCAGCTCACATAGGCACTGGAGGTGCCGCTGAAGTCCCAGGTCAGGCCCAGATAGGGCGAAACCTTCTTCTTGTTCACCACACGGCTGGCGGTGTAGTCGTTGTCCGCCGCACCGTTGAACCAGGTGAAGTACGAATTTCCGCTGGTTTTCACACCGGCGTAGCGCATGCCGGCCAGCAGGTGCCACGCATCCGTGAAGTTGAAGCGCGAACCCAGTGACAGGCCATGCTGCTTGATCTCGTTGTGGTAGGTGGCGTTGAGGTTGAGCTGGCTGTAGTCGTTCCAGTCGGGGTTGGCAATGACGCCATGGTCGAAGCCCCAGATGTTGTACTGGGTACTGTTGGTCACACGGCGCCAGCGCGAGTCTTCCTTCTGCGTGGAAGCGCTCAGTGTCACGAACAGGTCATGCTTGCGTCCCAGGAGTTCGTATTTGCCCGTGGCCCGGGCCATGAAGCCCAGATCCTTGCCGTCGTTGTTGCTATGTTTGCGTTACGCAACTGCAATCTAAAGATACATCTATCCGGCGCAATGTTGCCGCGTTACAACGATATAACACTCGGCACTGTCCATCGCCCCTCCTTCCCAACACCCAACGCCACCCCGACACGCAGCGGTCCCCCAACATTCACCGATACCCCATGACCCGCGGCAGCCACAGTGAAAGCTCCGGCACATAGGCAATCAGCAGCAGTGCCATCACACTCACCAGCGTGAAGGGCAGCACCTTCGCCACGATGCGCTCCACCGTCATGCCGCTGATGCCCGAGGCCACGAACAGGTTCTCGCCCAGTGGCGGGGTCTGAAAGCCGATGGACAACGCGCAGATCACCACCACGCCCACATGGGTGGGATCGGCCCCCAGCATGTACATGATGGGCATCAGCACCGGCACCAGAATCATGATGGCCGCCAGCGTTTCCATGAACATGCCCACAAACAGCAGCAGGCCGATCAGGATCAGCCACACCACGTTCAGGCTGTCGGTCAGGCCCAGCAGCATGCCGGCCAGCCGGGCGGGAATCTCCTCTTCCACCAGCAGCCGGCCGAACACGGTGGCCGCAAACAGGATCAGCAGCACCCGCCCGGTGATCCATGTGGTGGCACGCAGTGCATCGCGGGCTTTTGCCCAGGTCATTTCCCGGTGCAGCAGCACCCCCACCAGCACCGTGTAGGCAATGGCCACCACGGCAGACTCCGTGGGCGTGAACAGCCCGCAGTAGATGCCCCCCAGAATGATCACCGGGGCCACCAGTGACCACACCCCCTGCCGCACCGCCGTGAGCAGTGTGTGCAGACGCCAGGTATCGGTCAGCCCCCGGTAACCGCGTTGCCGCGAAATGACGGCATTCATGACGATCAGCGCCAGCGCCATCACCAGTCCCGGTATGGCCCCCGCCATGAACAGCTTGGGAATGGACAGGCCGGCAAACTCGCCATGCTTCTGCACGGCCTCCACCGGCACCTGCAGGCCCATGGCCGAAATGCCGAAGATCACCATGGGAATGGACGGTGGAATGATGATGCCGATGCCACCCGACGCAGCCGTGACGGCGCCCGCATAGGCACGGTCGTAACCGCGCGCCGTCATGGCCGGCACCATCAGCATGCCCACCGCGGCCGTGGTGGCCGGCCCCGATCCGGAAATGGAACCAAAGAACACGCAGGCCAGCACGGTAGCCATGCCCAGCCCGCCGGTGACCGGTCCAGCCAGCGCCTCGGCAATATCCACCAGACACCGCGAAATGCCGGCTGCCTCCATCAGCGCCCCCGCCAGCACGAAGGCCGGCAGGGCCATCAGGGGGAATGACCCCACCGAGGTATAGGCGGTCTGCACCATCGAGATCGGATCGATACCCAGCGTCCAGTAGCCCGCCAGCGCCGCCGCGGCCAGCGCCACCACGATGGGCGCCCCCAGCAGCAGCAGACCCAGGAAGCTGCCAAAAATGACCAGCACGAGATCATTTTCCATGGTCATCTCTCCCTGCAGTCCTGGACGGCCCTGGCCGGGCAGATCGTTGTTCCTCCCGTGAATGCGTCATCGGTTGCGACAGAGGGTCGTGCTCCGCGTGCACCGCCTTCGATGCGTGCGTAACCTCCGATGCATGCGTCGCCTTCGATGCATGCGTAACTTTCGATGCCTGCACCACCTGGGCCTGCTCCGGATCCAGCAGTACCTCGCCACGCACCAGCGTGCGCCAGTTGTTGATGACGATACGCACAGACATCAGCACGAAGGCCAGCGGCAGCACGGCATAGAAATACGACATGGGCAGACCCAGCGTCTGCGACTGCCAGAAGCGGTTCATCCGGAAAAATACGAAATCCACCGACAGCCAGGCAAAGTACAGGTTGAAGGCCACCCAGAGCAGGTCTGCCAGTGCCTCGCACACCTTCTTTACCACCGGCGGGAAAAACCCGAACTGAAAGCTCACCCGGTTGTGTGCCGACAGTTTGGCCGCCACCACGGCACCAAAATACGCAAACCACACGAACAGATGCGTGGCCAGCTCGTCCCCCCACGGAATGGTGTAGCCAAACAGCAGCCGGCTGGCAATCTGCGCAAACAGCAGCGACACGAAGCCCACCAGCAGCACGGCGCAGATGAATTCCTCTGCCTGGTCAAGCACCCACAGGGCACCATGCCGGCGGACCTGTTGACCGGAACCGTTGTGCTGACCGGGGCCGTTATGCTGGCCGGGGCCGCTGCGTTGACCAGGGTCGTTGTGTTGACCGGGGTCGTCATCATGGTTTTTCATGTTTTCCGCGGTTCCTCTGGCATCGCCACCTCACACAGGCAGGTGGTACGTGTCATGCGAAGATGAACTGGCAAACCCGTCCATCACCACCTCACGCACACGGGCCAACAGGCCCGGGTTCACCGTCCCAGCGCCCGCTGGGTGGCTTCCACCCGTTCGCGCCCGCCCACGGCGTCGTAGAACTTTGGCCAGACCTGGTTCTGTGCCAGTTCGATCCATTTCCGCTCACCATCGGCCGGCTGCACGATCTGCATGCCGCGGGCCTGCAGCTGGTCACGCACCTTGTGCTCGGTCTCCTGCAGGTAGCGGAAGCTGTGTGCCGTGGCCTCGCGGCCGGCATCCAGCAGCGCCTGCTGCACCTCCGGAGACTGTTTGCGGAACACGGCCTCGCTGACGATCAGCGGCTCCAGCGAGAACAGGTAATGGATGGGCGTGATGTACTTCTGCACCTCGTCGAAGCGCATGGCAGCCACCGTGGTGTAGGGGTTGTCCTGCCCGTCCACCACGCGCTGCTGCAGGGCCGTGAAGGTTTCGGACCAGGCCAGCGGCGAGGGGTTGATGCCCCAGGCCCGCCAAGTCTCGATCATCACACGGTTCTTGGGCACGCGAATCACCTGCCCCTGCAGATCTTCCAGTGACACCACCGGCCGGCGCGAGCTGGTCAGCACCCGGAACCCCGAAAACGCCCAGCCGACGATCCGCACCTGCGCATCGCGCACGGTGTTTTCCACGAGCTGGTGGCCGATGTCACCTTCCACCAGCGTGCGGGCCTCGTCGGCGCTGCGAATCACATACGGCAGCGTCAGCACGCCCAGCGACGGCGAGAATGGCGCCAGATTGTTGATGGCCAGCACCGACAGCGACAGCGTGCCCAGTGCGGCATTGTTGACCGTATCTTCTTCGCTGCCCAGCTGGCCATTCGGAAACACCGTCACCCGTGCGCGTCCCCCGGTCCTGCGCTCGAAGGCCGTGCGGAAGGCTTTGGCCAGCTCCCACTGTGTGCCCCCCTGCGCATCGCCCATGGCCAATTTGAAGGTCACGACGTGAGCACCTGCCGCAGCCGCGCCACCATTCGCCTCGGCTGCCACGGTGGTCCTGGATGCACTCGACGCCGTGGATGTTGCAGATGCGGTGTGGGTCTCCCGTGCCTCCTGTGCCGGGCGTGAAATCCGCACGTTTTCCGGTGCGCCGGCGACTGCAGGTGCACGTGCCATGGCCGCCGCCCCCATGCCCACGATGCCGGCGCCCAGCAGCGCCAGCAGGCCGATCCTCCTGTTCCTGCGCCGCCTTTTCGGGAATGCGCCGGGTGCACCCATCGTCTGTGCGATAGCCGTCCAGTCCTGTGCAGCGTCCTGCATCGCCTGCCCTTTCATTGTCTTCTCTTCGGCTTTTCGCTTTTCCATGTTTGCGCTCCCTGTCCTGCGTTTCCTGCACGATCCCGGACACAGCGTCTGTGGTCGCACCCGGCCAGCCATGTGCAGCCCGGATTACAGCCGCTCGTCCTTCAGGTGATACCAGTGATACAGCCCCCACTGGCCCAGCCGCCGGAACGGGGCCAGCCACCGGGCGTTGAACAGGCCGGCAAAATCCGGATACGGCAGCGCCCCCTCGAAAATGGGCAGTTTCGGCACATCGGCGGTTTTTCCGGCAATGTGCTGCGCCAGCCGCCGGCCGGCCTGGGCCGAGTACGACACGCCGTTGCCCCCATAGCCCAGCGCGTAATAAAAGGCCGAATGCGGATCGGGCTGCACGATGCGCGGCATCATGTCGTGGCTCACGTCCACCCAGCCCCACCAGTAATAATCGATGCCCACATCCCGCAGGCCGGGAAACTTGCGGGCCAGGCCGGCACGGACCAGCTCCAGATGCCGGGGCGCCGTGGCATCGCTGCCGGTGATGGCGCTGCGCGTACCGATCTGCAGCCGGCCGTCCGGCAGCACACGGTAGTAGTGCCGCAACACCCGGGTATCGGTAATGATCTGGTATGTGCGCAGGCCATTGGCCTCGATTTCGGCAGGGGTCAGCCGCCGCGTCACGATGGAATTGGCCAGAATGGGCATGATCCGGTCTTTCAGCTGCGGGTTCAGCGTCTGCGACGTGTAGCCGCCGGTGGCCACACCTACGGCGCGGGCACGCACCACACCGCCCGGCGTGCGCAGCAGGTGACGTTCGTTTGCACCTTCCCCCTGCCGTTCCCAGCCCAGTACAGGACTGGCGGTATGGACCTTCACCCCCAGTGCCCGGGCCTTCCTGACATAACCAAAGGCCAGTTTGGCGGGGTGTACGCCAATGCCTTCCGGTTCGTGCATGGCACCGGCGGCTTCATGGTCGTCGATGTACTGGCCGCGCAGGGTGTCGGCATCCAGAATCTGTGCGTCGTAATGGAAGGTCTCGCGCAGCAGCTTCGCCTCCTTTTCCAGCACCGGCATGCGCTGCGGGCGGTGTGCAATGTAGAGGTGGCCGCCGGGCTGCGCATCGCAGTCGATGTCCGCTATCTGCGCACGGAAATAATCCATGGCGTCCACGCATTCTGCATGCAGGGCCAGCGCGGTGTCCAGCCCCCAGCGGGCAATCCATTCCGAACGCTTCAGCCTGCCCGAGGCGCACTGGGCCTGCCCCCCATTTCGGGTGGTGCAGCCCCAGGCCACACGGTTGGCCTCCAGCACCACCGCACGAATGCCATGCTCCTGTGCCAGCGCAATGGCGGTGCTCAGCCCCGTGAAGCCGGAACCGATGATGGCCACATCCACATCACGGTCGCTGTCGATGGGGCCGTCGTCCTGCGGCGGGGTACCGGCCGTGTCGATCCAGTAGGTGGGCGAATACTGCTGCCCATGCCCCGGTGTGGGATGTACCAATGGATCGTAGGTCGGGTTGTAGGGTTGCCGCGCGCCATGCTCCCCTTCGGGGCCACCGCCGGACGTTACGCCGCGACCGTGAACGGTTCCATGTCCGTGGGCACCGTGAACGGCTTCGTGTCCTTCTGCGCCACGAACGGCCCCATGTCCGCCGGCCCCGTGAATGCTGCCATGGCCGCCTGCCGTCCCTGGCCGGGCTGCAGGCGTCTGGTCGCCCATGTCGCGTGCGGCAATGCCCGCCTGACCGGCTGCGCCCCCCTGTGTGCTGCGCCTGCGGGGGCGCGCTGCGGCTGCGCCTGTGAGCGGATGGGCCTCTGCCCCAAATCTGCCAATTGCCTGTTCCACGGTACATCTCCTGCGGGTGTCGCGATTGAAGATGTCACTATAAATGCGGAGCAGAGCACCGTTTGCGCCCATTGCGCATAAATAAAAACGCTGCGTGAGTTTCAGACCTGAAAGCCCGGTTCACGCAGCTTTATCAATAGCATCAACGCATAAGCATCACCACCATCATCATCCATGCGGCCACAAAAAGCGCTTCGGCCACCATCAGCGCAATCGGACGCCAGCCCAGGGCGGCAATCTTTTCGAAGGAGGTCTTGATGCCCAGCGCCGATATGGACACCACCAGCGCCCAGCCGGACAGGTCACTGGCCACGTGCTGCACAGCCGGAGGGATCAGCCCCAGACTGTTCACCGTCACCAGCAGCACGAACATCACCAGAAAGAACGGCAACAAGGGCGGGCGTCTGGCGGACGCAGCCGACGTGCCGGATGCGCCCCGCGGTGCAGCAGCGGGGGCCGTTGCCGGCGCGGCCGGTGCCCCTGTTGCCCCTGTTGCCCCTGTTGCCCCTGTTGCCCTTGCGGCCCCTGTCGTCACAGGTTCCGGTATTTGCGGTTGCTGCAATGGCACGGCTCCAGCCAGGGGCCGCGCCATGCCGGCCTCGGCTGCCACCGTCCGGCGAAGGACCAGTGACAGCGTCAGCACCACCGGTACCAGCATGGCCACACGGAACATCTTGGCCAGGGTGGCAGCCTTTGCGATGTCCGGGGAAAGGATGCTGCCGGCCCCCACCACCTGGGCCACGTCGTGGATGGAACCGCCCAGAAAAAGCCCCGCCTCGGGCACCGTCATGCCGAACCAGCGTACCCACAGCGGGTACAGCACCATCACCGCCGTGGACAGGCTGGCAATGCCGATGGCGCTCATCAAGGTGCAGCGCTCGCTTTCGGGGCTTTGCGGCAGCGTGGACGAAATGGCCATGGTGGCCGAAATGCCGCAGATGCCCGTGCCACCGCCCGACTGCAGCCCGAACATGGGTGACACGCGCAGCACCCGGGCCATCAGCACGCCGAAGCACAGCGTGAACACCACGGCACCGGCCAGCCCCAGAATGCCCCAGAGGCCCAGCGCCGACACGTCGGACACCACGATGCGCACGCCCAGCAGCGCCACACCGACGCGCACCAGCTTTTTGGCGCTGAATTCGATGCCGGGCCGGCAGCGGTCATTTTCCGACAGGAAATGAAAGGCCACACCGATCAGCAGCGCATACAGGAACTTTGGCCCGCCATAGTGCTCCGACACGAAGCTGGCCGCCACTGCAATGACCAGCGACAGCATGATGCCGGGCAGATACCGCCCCGCAATCCCCCTGCCCCCAGCGGCCCCACCCGGAGCCGGCTGGGGGGTCATACTGGCAGACATGTCGAATCCCTGTAATCACGCACCCTGCAGCGCCGTGACGGCAATGGCGTTGACGATGTCGGGCGTGTCACAGCCCCGCGACAGGTCGTTGGCCGGCTTGGCCAGGCCCTGCAGCAGCGGGCCAACCAGGAAGGCGCCCCCGATGCGCTCGGTGATCTTGTAGCCGATATTGCCGGCATCCAGATTGGGAAACACCAGCACGTTGGCGCGGCCTTCCAGCTGGGTATCGGGCAGCTTGCGTTTGGCAATGGACGGCACCATGGCCGCATCGAACTGCACCTCGCCGTCCACCTTCAGGCCGGGGTCGGCCTCACGCAGCAGGGTGACGGCCTTTTTCACCTTCAGCACGTCCGCGTGATGGCCGCCGCTGCCGGCCGTGGAGAACGACAGCAGGGCCACGCGCGGCTCCTCGCCCAGCAGCTGGCGCGCGCTCTGGGCACCGGCACGGGCAATGTCCACCAGCTCTTCGGACGTGGGGTTGATGACCAGGCCACAGTCGGTGTAGATGAGGCCACCCTGGATCGGGTGATGCGGCTTGTCCAGCGCCGCCAGGAAGAAGCTCGAGACCAGCTTGCTGCCCGGCGCCGGGCCGATGAGCTGGATGGCGGTGCGCACCACGTCGGCCGTGGTGTGCACGGCGCCCGAGACGGAGCCATCCGCCTTGCCCTCGGTGACCAGCATGTTGGCAAAGACCAGCGGCTTCTGGATTTCAGTCTGGGCCTTTTCGGGGGTCATGCCCTTGTGCTGGCGGCGCTCGACGAGGCGCTGGGCCAGCGCGGCGGTCTCGGGATCGGTGGCGGGATCGCGCAGCGTGAGCCCCTCCAGCGACAGCCCTTCCTGCCGGGCACAGGCCTCGACGGCCGCCCGGCTGCCGACCAGCGTGATGTGCGCCACGCCCCGCTTCAGGGCCTCGACGCCGGCACGCAGCACCCGCGGGTCATCGGGCTCGCTCAGCACGATGTGCCGGTTCAATGCACTGGCGCGCTGCTGGATGCCCTGCAACAGGGCCGGCAGGGAGAGGTCCGGGGTATAGGCGAGTGCGGTCATGGCGTTACCTCTGCAGTGAAGACGAAAGAGCGCCCATATTACTGCAGCCCCTGCCCGCCAGCGCCCATGGTGCTGCCCCGCAACACCCCGGGATATCCCCCGGGGAAAGGGTTATCCCCCACCCCGGTCAGACGTAATCCCGGTACTTCTCCAGATACCGCACCGGTTTCGACAGCGCATCGCGGCGGAACGGGTCGCCCAGCTCACGGGTGCACATGACCTCGACGATGCAGGTCCGGCCGTGGTTCATCTGCAGGTCGATGGCCTTCTTCAGCGCAGGCCCCACATCTTCCGGCCGGTCGGCCACGATGCCCTCGGCGCCCATGGCCTGCGCGATGCCGGCAAAGCTCGGGCTTTCCAGATCGCCCGCCACGAAGCGGCGGTTGTAGAAATCCACCTGGTTCTTCTTCTCGGCCCCCCACTGCCGGTTGTGGAACACCACCGGTGTGACCGGAATGTCGTGGCGCACGCAGGTGAGAATCTCGCCAAAGCTCATCCCCCAGGCACCATCGCCCACATAGGCCACGGCCGGCCGGTGCGGGGCCGCCACCTTGGCACCGATGATGGTGGGGAAGGCGTAGCCACAGTTGCCGAAGCTCATCGGCGCAAAGAAGCTGCGGGGCCTTTCGAAGCGCAGGTAACTGTGCGCCACCGAGTTGATGTTGCCGATGTCGGTGGACACCATCACGTCCGGCGGCAATGCCCGCTCCAGCTCGCGCAGCGCCTGACGCGGATGCAGGTACTGGCCGCCACTGAAGGGAGTCTCGCCCTGCTGCTCGCGGATCATGTCGAGGCTGTAGGGGTCGGTCTCGTGCGTCCAGGCATCCAGCTCCTGCTCCCAGGCCGCCTTTTCGGCGCGGATTTTCTCTGCGCGTTCGGCCTTCGTGGCATCACCGGCCAGGGTGCGGCCCTGCAGACGGTCGAGCAGCGCAAGCGCCGCCTCCTTCGCGTCGCCGCAGATGCCCACCGAGATCTTCTTCACCAGCCCCAGCATCCGGTGATCGGCATCCACCTGGATGATCTGTGCATCCTTCGGCCAGTAGTCCATGCCGTGCTGCGGCAGCGTGCCGAACGGCCCCAGCCGGGTGCCCAGCGCCAGCACCACATCGGCCTGTGCAATCAGCTTCATACCCGCCTTCGAACCCTGATAGCCCAGCGATCCGCACCACAGCGGGTGACTGGCCGGGAAGCTGTCGTTGTGCTGGTAGCTGTTGACCACGGCAGCGCCCAGCCGTTCGGCCAGCGCCCGGCAGGCATCCACCCCATCGGCCATCACCACCCCGCCCCCGGAGACGATCACCGGAAACTTCGCGTTCGCCAGCAGATCGGCGGCACGGTCGAGACTTTCGCGGCCGCCGGCACCGCGCTCCACCCGGATGGGCTGCGGGATTTCGGTCTGAATGTCACCGTAGAAATAATCGCGCGGGATATTGAGCTGCGTGGGCCCCAGCTCCGACAGCGCACGGTCGAAGGCGCGCGCCGTGTACTCGGCCATGCGCGCCGGGTGGTTGACGTGGGCCTGATATCTGGTGAATTCCTGGAACATGGGCAGCTGGTTGCATTCCTGAAAGCCGCCCAGCCCCATGGTGCGCGTACCGGCCTCGGGTGTGACGATCACCACCGGGCTGTGCGCCCAGTAAGCCGCTGCAATGGCCGTGACACAGTTGCTGATGCCCGGACCATTCTGGCCGATCACCACCCCCTGCCGTCCGCTGGCGCGGGAATAACCATCGGCCATGTGGCCGGCCCCCTGTTCGTGCACCGTGGAAATGAAACGGATGCCCGCCGGCGTGAAAATATCCATCGCATCCATGAAGGCTGAGCCCATGATGCCGAATATGTCCGTCACGCCCTGGGCCACCAGGGTTTCCACAAAAGCCTCCGAGGGCGTCATGCGCTGCACGCCCTGCACCGCCTGGCGATTTTTCCGGTCATCTGTTTTATTGGCCATGTTTTCTCCTGCCGCATCTGGCGCGTGTCATGTACTCATTCATTTCCGCGAAACCCTTCCCGCGAAACCCCTTTGGGAACTTCCGCAAAAGTCCTTCGGCACGCTGAGGCTCCCTGGTCATCCTGTGCAGCCGATTCTGGCATGCCGCGATGAACGATCCTGCATAAGCATTCATGTGAAACGATGCTGCGCCCAAGGCGCAGGGCGTGCCGTGCTGCCCTGCCACAACGCCGGACCTGCGCCCATTCCGGCACCGGACATCCGCGCCGAACATGCTTGCATCAGGGCGCACACATCCATCGAATGCCTGAACACAGGCAGCCCCGCCCCAGCCGGTGACTCCGCCATGCTGCAACGCAACATGCCAAGTGGCGCTACCATCATGCTCATTGCAGCCATGCCACGGAAGTCACCCACCATGCTGATCCCTGTCATTCTGTCCGGCGGTGCCGGCACCCGGCTCTGGCCCGTCTCGCGCGAGGGGCACCCCAAACCGTTCATGAAGCTGCCCGACGGCGAGAGCCTGCTGTTCAAGACGTACCGGCGCGCCCGCCGCGTGGCCGAACCGGGCGAGATCCTCACCGTCACCAACCGCGAATACTTCTTCCTGTCGAGGGACGAGTTCCAGCTGGCACTGCCGCAGGAGGCCGAAACGCCCACTTTCCTGCTGGAGCCCTTTGGCCGCAACACGGCGCCGGCCATTGCCCTGGCCGCGCTGCAGGTGGCCGAGCGCCACGGCGCGGAGGCACAGATGCTGGTCATGCCGGCCGACCATCTCATCCACGACGAGGCCCTCTTTGCCCGCACGGTACAGCAGGCGGCCGCCCTGGCCGCCCAGGGCCATCTGGTCACCTTCGGCATCCAGCCCACGGCGCCCGAAACCGGCTATGGCTACATCGAGGCCGGCCAGCCCGTGAACACGACCGTGCCGCAGGGCAACCACGTGGTGCGCTTCATCGAGAAGCCCGCGCGTGAAAGGGCCGAGCAGCTGCTGGCTGCCGGCAACTACCTGTGGAACTCCGGCATGTTCTGCTTTGCCGC